>OCZV010000902.1_pt1 | contig 10633 bp, 13 predicted proteins | sample 1539051 | NCBI WGS metagenome assembly OCZV01 (sample SAMEA3113581, study PRJEB22503) | soil metagenome
GGCGCAGTCCATGCACAGTGGGCCCGGCTCATCCATGATCATGAACCCTTCGCCCTCGGCGCCGCATTTCGCGCACGTCCATTCTCGCAGCGGCGAGATGACAACCAGCTCGGGGGACGCGACGGGGGCCACCTTGCGCTCCAACTTCGCCTCCGAGAGCTCCGGTGACACCCAGTGGGTCCGGTAGGCGCGCTCGATTGCCGCGTCTCCACTCTTGCTGAAACGCAAGCGCCTCCGATCGCGCGTGCGCGCCACGTAGACGGTTTCGCTCGGCTTGAGACCCTTCCCGACGGCCCATTTCCGGAATACGCGCATCGCCTCGGACACCTTGCCGAGCCCCGCCTGAATGCCGGCCTCGAGGTAAGGAAGGCGACCCTGGCGCCATTCGTCGATCCTGGCTTGCTGCAACCAGCCGATGCGGGCCATCACTTCGATCGCGCTGACGTATTTGTCGGTGGCCAGCGCGCTCTCGGCGGCGCTTACGACCCGCTCTTCGATCGTCTTCTTCCCCATGTTGCTGTTCTAGCGAACCGCGGCTCCGATCGGCAAGTCATCGAGGCCCTCTCTCGCCCCAAGCGTTAGGTTCGATGGTTGCCAAGAAATTGATTGGACCGCGGTAATTCGACTCAGGGGGTCGCAGTGGATAAACGGGTGAGCCTTATCACGCTCGGTGTAGGGGACGTAACCAGAGCCCAGGCCTTCTACGAGGCGCTCGGCTGGAAACCCGACGGCGGCGTCAATGACGAGACTGACCACGTGGCGTTCTTCCAAGCAAACGGCTTCATCGTAGCGCTGTGGGATCGGGGCCAGCTGGCCGAAGACAGTGGCGTCGAAGACTCCGGCGGATGGGGAGGGGTGACGCTCGCCTACAACGTCCGCTCACCGGATGAGGTGGACGCCGTCATCGAGGAAGCGCGCGCCGCGGGGGCAACGATCGCCCGTGCCGGTGCCGAGACTTTCTGGGGAGGCTACTCCGGCGCCTTCATCGATCCCGATGGCCATCCGTGGGAAGTGGCACACAACCCCGGGTGGGTTGTGCACGACGACGGCCGGACGACGATCAGCTGAGCGTCGGTTCGCTCGGTCCCGTCCTGTCGTGCACATCTTCAGGCGGACCGGCTTTCCTTGGGGAATCGACCGCGATATACGCGGTGGATCACCCAAGAAAGGGGGAGCCGAGGTGTGAAGCGACCGACTCCGTCGTTCCCCGCGTCACGTCCCCCACTCGCTCGGCGGCGCCATCCGCTCTCCCTCGAGAAGGTTGTAGTACTCGCGCAGAGCCGTGCAAAGACCCTGCTCGTTGAAGTCGAGGATGAGTGCGCCCGGAAGCGTGAGTGGTGAACCGTCGTCGTCCATCTCCGTCCACCATTCGACGACGACTTTGCGGCCGTCCGTCACCGGTCGGCCCATAGTCACTTTGACGTTGGACTGTGATTCTGTGGCGCTCGTCCAATAGGCGCGAATCGCGTCTCGTCCCCGGTGAGGTGGCCGAAACGGATTGGAACGATATGTGGCGTCCTCAGTGAAAAGTCCGGCAGCCGCATCGGCGTCTGCGTTCTCCCATGCCAGCCTGTAGCTCTCGATCCATTCGCTTGTGTCCATGTCCTGACGATAGTGGACGGGCTAGGATGGATCGACATGGCCGTTCGACCGCAGACTTACCGGTTCACGGTAGAGGAGTACCGGCGCATGGCTGAGGCCGGCATCCTCGGCGAAGACGAGCGCGTCGAGCTCATCGAGGGGGAGATCGTCGAGATGGCTCCGATCGGCACCCGCCATGCCGCTTGCGTCAAACTACTCAATCGGTTACTTGCGGCTGCCATCCCGGCGGACGTGATCGTGGCGATTCAGGATCCGGTGACGCTCGATGCCCACACGGAAGTGCAACCGGACGTCGCCCTGGTCCGAGCAAGAGACGACTTCTACGCCTCCGCGCATCCCGGTCCCGAAGACGTCCTATTGCTTGTCGAGGTGGCCGACACGTCGGCGACCTACGATCGCAGCATCAAGGTGCCGCTGTATGCGCGCGCCGGCGTCGGCGAGTTATGGCTCTTTGATCTGTCAACCGACACGGTGGGAGTCCACCGGGATCCGTCTCCAGACGGCTATCGAGACGTCACCCAAATCGACCTCGGCGGGCGCCTGGTTCCCGCTGCGGTCCCGCAAGTCGAGCTCGAGGTCTCCGCAATCCTCGGGGCAGCGAAGTAACGACCCTTCGACATCTTCGTTTCCTCTCTATCGAGCGATCCGATCACGATCTCGGCCTGCCGCTATCCATCGGGGTCCGGCCCGAGCGGTCTCTTGAACGGCCGCGTAGCGCCTCCGTCGGGCGCCAGGTCGATGTCCGCGCTCGGCAAGGACCTTATTTCGCCGTCCTCGAGGTCGGCGAGGCTGAATGACTTCAAAGTCGTGCCGTCCACGTAAATGAGCTGCTCTGGTCCGTGGGCTGCTCGGGGCTCGGACTGGGGGAGGGGTTCACCCCCCGGCCCCTCGGCCGAATCTCCCGGCTCGTCGTTGCACGCCGCCCCTGCGAGCAACAGGGCGATCGACAGAACGACACAAAGTCGACGGATCATGGTTATCTGTAAATAACTGGTCATAGCAGCCCTTGACACGGCTCCTAATCTAGGGGCGCACGTTACGCCTCCGGCGGCGATTGGTGCCGCGCGGTCCCGCATCTGAGGGGTGCCCGCCGCCGTTTACGTAATCGAGCAACTGGCAATAGATGGGGTGGCTCGCCCACTCCGGATGAGACTAACAAGCGGCTCCCGACACGACGGGGAGCCAAGCAAAAGGAGGGATCGGTTCTGTCCTTTACGGACTCTTCCGACCAGCTCGATTGGCAAGATCGAGCTGCTTGTAGGGAATACGACAACGTCCTCTTCTTCGGAGAGGAAGGCGAGTCGGAGCTCGAGAAGCAGGCCCGTGAGTCGCGCGCCAAGGCCGTGTGCCAGCGGTGCCCCGTCTCGGAGCCCTGCCTCGAATTCGCGATGGACACCAACCAGAAGTACGGTATCTGGGGTGGTCTCACCGACAAAGAACGTGCCTCTCTGAAGAGGCGTCGCGCCCGCGCCCGCAGGGCTAGCTAGCCGAGCCGCTCGGCGATCTCACGGTAGCGGTTCACCGGCACCAGGTGGACCCCGTCGAAGCCTCCCGACTCGCGGATCGTCTCGATCTGCTCGCAGGCGAGGTCAAGACCCACATCGGGATGGTCGTCGAGCTTGTCGATGATGCGCGTGGGTACCCGGATGTCCGGAATCGACGCATTTACTCGGTGTGCCATGCGGGTGCTCGCCAGCACCAGGACGCCGGCGTACACACGCCCGTCGAAATCGATCGACTCGCGCCAGCCGATCAGGCGATCCATCGAGTAGGTGACCTGCACGAACAGGAAATCGGCCCGCGCCCGCCACGTTAGGGGGCGACCGGACCGGGCCGTGGTGCCTGCCCGGAAATCGGGAACGCCGCTGAACAGCGACCCCGTCCCAAAAGTCCCGACCTCGTTCAGCATTCCTCGCACGGTCAGGTCCTCGGCGCGCCGCCCCTCTTTGGGTGGGTCTCCGTAGACAAAGAGGAAGTGGTTGATGCCGTAGGAGGCCGCCGTGAGGAGGTCACGGCGGAAGCCGAGCAGGTTCCGGTCCCGGGCGTTGAGACAGGCCACGCCGAAGCCGCCCATCTGGCTGACCTCGTGGGCCACCGCCACGCTTGAGACGGTCGCCCGGCCGAGGTGGTTGTCCGGTATGAGAAAAGCGTCGGCAACCGGATTGAGCACCTCGATCTGATCGCGCACCTTGTCCAGGTCCGGACGCCGCGAGGGCTCGATCTCGCAGATCACCTTGAACCCATCGGCGTCGAGGAACGACTCGGCTGGCATCCGTGACTTGTACCACGGCGCGCCCTACCGGGCGTCAAATGGCATCTCAGCGGCGCGCCGTGTAACGGGAGGCGCCCGACCGGAACCAATTCCCATGAGCAACTTTGGTGCGTCGGCGGGCTGGGGTCTCGTTGTGGGTGGGAGCCTGGTCGCCGGGGCGCTGGCGGCGGCAGTGCTCGAGCTCTCGCCCCGCGCCGCTGCCCTGCTGGCCGCATTCGGCGGCGGCGTGCTCCTGGCTGCGATTGCCCTTGAGCTTGTCCCCGAGGCCGACGAAATGGCCGGCACTGCGGTAACAGCCGCCGGAATCGTGGTTGGAACGGTTGTCTATGTGGGGGGTGACGCCTGGCTCACCCGGGACGACTCCATGAGAGCCATGCGGCGCTCGAGCCACGCCGCTGCGGCCGGCAAGCCGATGCGCCAAATGTCCCACGCGCAGGCCGCCAGGGGGGAGGCCATCGCTGCGGGGCTCTTCATCGACGGTGTGCCCGAGGCTATGGCGCTCGGTCTGACGGTGGCCGAGGGGTCGATCGGGTTGGCGCTTCTCGCCGGGATCCTGATCGGGAACGTGGTCGAGGCCTACGGAGCGAGCCAGCCCATAATCGCCGGCGGCCATCCGCGGCGATTCGCGCTCGGTCTTATGAGTTCAATCGGCGTGGCGCTGATGCTGGCAACCATCCTCGGCGGGACACTTCTTACCGGGGTCGATCCGGCGATCATCGGGGGCGCCGAGGCGGTCGCCGCAGGTGCCGTGCTTGCCGTGGTATCCGTGTCCGTGATCCCTCACGCGTTTTCCGAAGTCAGCAGCGCAGTGGCAGTCGCCTCGATGTTGGGTTTTGTGGGTGGGTATGCATTGAGCTAAACGCTTGTTCAGAGAGGTCGAACGCTCGCCCAATACCCATATTTCTGACCTGGGTGAGAATGTGCCGGTGATTACCTTCCAGCAGTTCGAGACCAAGACGGGAGGGCGCCTCGACGCACTCGATATCACCCGCGAACTTCGAGGCGTGGTTGCACACTCTGGCGTGAAGCAAGGTACTGCGCTTGTCTTCTCGCCTCACACGACATGCTGCGTACTGATCGCTTCCCCCAACGGAGGAATGATCCAGGCGCTCGATCGCGCTATGGCGAAGATCGCTCCTCACGACGGCTACTACATGCACGACGACCTTGAGATTCGTACGGAGAACCTCACCGAAAACGAACCGGCAAACGCGCCCGCACACATCGCTCATGCATTCATCGGAAAGGCCTCCGAAGCCATCCCGGTATGCGATGGGCAACTCGCTCTCGGCCCCGGGCAGCGAGTTCTCTTTGTGGAACTGGACTCTTCTCGCAAGCGGAGCTACTGCATCCAAGTGGTAGGCGAGTGAACTCCCCCGCCTGGCTGCGCGCCGACCTGATGCGTGTCGAGGACCTGTTGCTTGAAGCTGCGGGTGATTCCCTGAACTCGCTCGTGAGCGATGCATCTACTCACTTGATCCGCGCGGGTGGCAAACGAATACGCCCGGCACTCGTAATGCTCAGCTCGCGCAGCGGCGGGCCCGGTCGTGCCACCGACCTTTCGGCCGCCGCGATCGAACTCGTGCACCTCGCCACGCTGTATCACGACGACGTCATCGATGAAACCGAAACGCGGCGGGGTGTCCCCACCGTCCATTCGAAGTGGGGGATCGAGATAGCCGTGCTCGCCGGGGACTTCTTGTTCGCGCGTGGATGCACACTCGGAGCCGAAGCCGGTGGCGAAGTGCCGGGCATACTCGCGCGTGCCATCGCCGAGGTGTGCCAGGGACAGATCATCGAGACGATGACCATCGGCGATCCTCGCCGATCCGTGGACGAGTACCTCGGAACTATCGAGCGGAAGACGGCCGCGCTTTTCCGAGCGGCATGTGAGCTTGGAACGGCGACGGCAGGATCAACCCCCGAGGATCGTTCGGCGCTTATGACGTACGGGCACAAGCTGGGGCTCGCATTCCAAATCGTTGATGATCTCCTGGATCTCGTGGGCGATCCCGCGGAGACGGGCAAGATCCCGGGAACCGACCTTCGGGAAGGTGTGTTCACAATGCCGGTGCTGCTTGCGTGCGAGCGGGATGGATCGCTGGCCGAGCGGTTGGCCGGAGGCGACAGGGAGCTGAACACCGTGCTCCCCAAGCTGGAGGCAACACGAGCACTCGAGTCCACCTACCAAACGGCCGCGGGACTTGCCGAAGATGCCATCGGGGCGCTCCGGTCCATTCCGGATTCCGAGTGGCGCGCCCACCTCGAATACCTGATCGAGAGCGTGTTGGCCCAAATCCCCAAGGAAGCCGTGACCTAGTTAAGCCGAACAGTTCAAACTGAGCGCACTGGTTGCGGGTGTCCAGGGCCTAGCCGTTTAACAAACATGTCCACGACGTGTTCGATGTAGATGCCCTCGTCTGCCGGCAGGAGGTGTTTGCCTCCGAGGATCTCCTGCTCGACGAAGAACGCGAGCAGCGAGTTGAGGAACAGTCTCGAGGCAACCTGGGGATCGACCTGCGAGCGCGCCCGCGCATTCATCCTTGTTTCCAGCACCTGGGCCAGTTCACTGATCGACTCCCCGACCGCGTCGGCGAAAAACGCCTCCTTCTCTTCGGGGAATACCTGCACCTCCTGGAGCAGCAGCCGCACCAACTCCGTGTTCTGTCGGAGGACGTCGAAGAAGCCTCGCGCCAGCACAATCAACAGTGCGCGCAGATCTAGCTGACCGGCAAGATCGGGAAGCGTGCGCAACAGCGGCAAGAACGAATGATCCTCGATGATCGCCCTGAAGAGGTCCCGCTTCGAGGCGAAATAGTGATAGATCAAGCCCTCGGTAATGTCGGCTTCGCGCGCGATGTCGCGCATCGATGTGCCGTGGAATCCCTTCTCGGCGAAGAGATGGAGGCTCGCCCTGAGGATGTCTTCGCGGCGATCCCTCTTGGGCTGAACCTCGCGAGTGGTCATCTTCCCTTCGTAAACGAGCTGTGGCCGCGGCGCGACCGATCATTGATCTGCCTGAGGATGTCCTCGCGCGCTTCCCTCACTGCCTGGCCCATATCGGTATGTGTTGCCTTGGCCATGAGGTGGTTGCGACGGTATTCAAGTTCGAGGATCACCTGGTAGCCCTGTGCCACACCTCCATCATTGATGCGCACTTCGGCGAATACATCCTGGAGTCCGTTCAAGCGCCGGTCGATCTTCTCTAGATCCTTCTGAATGCGATCGATGTCCTCATCGACGAGGTCGGTGCCTGGTGACGAGACTCTGAGCTCCATGAGTCAGATCCTCCTCTTCGAGGGGTACCTACGTTCATCGTACGTCAGCCGAGCCACTCCATAAGTCGTGCCGGCAGTTTGCGGTGTGAGAACTGGGCCAACACGTGCTCGCGCCCACGCCGGCCCATCTCCTTCGCCGCTGTGGGCTGCTCGAGCACCGTGCATAACGATTCGACCAACGCCCGGCGATCGCGGGCGTCGATAACGTAGCCGGTCTGATTGTCGGTGACTGCTTCCGGAGTTCCCCCCGATCGTCCCGTGATACACGGAACCTCGCATGCCGCGGCCTCCAGCAGGACGACGCCAAGTCCTTCCGTGTCGAGTCCGAACCAGCGGTCCGCCACCGGTAAGCAGAAGACGTCGGCGGCCGCGTAAACGCCGGGAGCGTCTGCATCATCCACTCGACCGGCAAAGATCACACCATCACCGGCGCGCCGCTCGAGTCGCCGCCGCTCCGGTCCGGTTCCTGCGACCACCACTACCGCGTCCGGGATTCGCCGGCGCACGTCCGGAAGGGCATCGATCAGCCGGTGAACACCCTTGCGCCGTACCAGGCGTCCGAAGACGAGGATCAGCGGCTGTTCGGGACTCACTCCGAGCTCCTTGCGAGCCTCACCGCCCGGTGCTTCGGGGGAGAAGCGAGTTAGATCAACCCGAGCCCTTAGTAGTTCAATCGGGGGTGGCCGGTCTACGAGCGCTCGTATCTTGTTCGCAGTGAAGTCGCTTACGGGGAGCAACAGATCGGCTCCGGCCAGGGCAGCGGCGAGGCGCCTCCGGAGGAGCGGGACGGCCGCCGGCACGAGCAGCTCGGCGCCATGAACGATCACCGCGCAGCTCAGGCCGGCGCGCCGGAGCCTCGGGGCGAGCAGAACCAGGGGCCACGGCGTCCCGAAGAGGATCCTGTCGGTCCCGAGGTTGCGCGCCGTTTCGATTATCGAGCCGACGACGCGCCGCGATGGGACCAACATGGAGCCGGGGCCGCCGACCGTCTCGTAGCCGAGGTCGTGCGGGATCGGCTTGCCGTCGCGTTTGGCCGGGGCCATAACGGCGAGGCGCGGCGCAAGTTCGGAGCACAGCGCCGCCAGATAGCTCTCTATCCCTCCTCGTCCCGGAAGAAAGGACGAGGTCACCATCAGCGCATCGGCCATCGCCGACGCAACCTAACCCGTTCTTTTCTTCCTGAAGCGTCTACCAGACGCACACAGAAGAAAAGAAGCGGCTATGAGGCGAGTTCGCGCTCCTCGGGGTCCCACATCGCGCCGGGGCGGAGCAGGTTCGTCGGGTCGCTCATGATCCGCTCGTACGACTCCTCCATGATCTGGATCATCTCGCGCGCCCGCTGGAGCGACTCGGGCATGTAGAGGTTGCCCTGCAGGATCCTCACGACCTTCTCCCGAAATCTCTTTCTTACGGCGAAGATCGTGAACAGGTTCTGAAGCTTGTAGAACAGCGCGATGAGGTCGTACCACGCATCCACTCCCTCGCCTACACGCCGTGAATATGCGTCCAGCACTTCATGCTCCGGCGCGCCGTTTAGGGTCGCTTCGATTGCCTCGTATGCAAAGGTTGCCGAATAAGCTGCAACGTCGACGCCGGTCGAGAAGATCGGGTCTACGAACCTAAGGGCATCGCCGATCAGCATCCATCCCGGACCTGCGAGCTGGTCGATCTTGTACGAGTAGTCGCCCTCGATCCACCAGGGACGGATTCGTTCTGCGTTGCGCATGTTGTGCGACAGAGGTTTGCTGCGCCGAACCAGCGAGTCGAAGAACTCTTCCTCGGTGCGGCCCGACTTCTTGAAGTCCGCCTTGTCGGTGACGACTCCGACCGAGCAGATGCCGTTTCGCATCGGGATCTGCCACGCCCAACACCGCTCGAGGCCCAGGAAGTGAAGGAAGAGGAAGCCCTCGTAGCCGGGAGGGTTCGGCTCGACGCCTTTGAACCACGAATAGATCCCGAACTGATTGAAGATTGGGTCCTTGCGCTTGAGGTGAAGCTGGTTGGCGATGAGGCACCGCCGTCCCGAAGCGTCGATCACAAACTTCGCGCGCAGGTCACGCTCCCAGCCGTCGGTGACCTTTACGCGCACGCCGACGGCGCGGCCCTCCTCGAAGATCACATGCTGGGCAGTGACTCCCTGGAGGACCTTGGCTCCGAGTTCGTGGGCGTGGCGCAGGAGCATGGCGTCGAACACATCTCGTTCGACGTTGTACGTGTACAGCTGGGTGGCGTCCGGGGGAGGGAACTCGCCCAACCTGATCGCCACGAACTTGCCGGCGGGGGAGCGAGCGGCCGTCCAGCATGCGCCGGGTTTGTGCACGAACCCGGCGTCCTCCATCTTCTCGAGGAACCCGATCCGCTTGAAGATCGGGTTTGTCGACGGGGTAATCGACTCACCGACGTGATCGCGCGGGTGAATGTCCTTCTCGACCACAAGCGCGCGATAGCCACCCATCGCAAGCAACGACGCGAGGGTGGCCCCTCCAGGGCCACCGCCGATGATGATTACATCCAGATCCGCATTGGAATCTGCCAAGGCTCCCCCTTGTCCGGCTTGCGCTGAGGGTAGCCGGGGAATGTTCCGCTCGGCAGAGCCGGGCTACGTAGGGTCTCTACGTCAGTTGCTGTAGGAGCTTCTACAGGGCGGCGCGCCGGACGGCTATGAGTGCGTCGATGGCCATCGGATCAAACTGCCGTCCCGACCACATGAGCATTTCGGTCACAGCTGCTTCCTCGGTAAGCGCGGCGCTGTAGTGGCGGTCGGTCGTGATGGCGTCGAATGCATCCGCGACGAGGATGATGCGCGACTCGATCGGGATCTCGGCGCCGCTCAGTCCGTTGGGGTATCCATGGCCGTCGTAATGCTCGTGGTGGTGCATCACGAGGGGAGCCAGGCCACGGAGTTCGGCGATCGTCGACAGGATCGTGGCGCCGAGGATCGGGTGGAGCCGCACGAGGGATGCCTCTGCCTCATCGAGTCCACCATCCTTGTTAAGGACCGACCGGGGGATGCCAATCTTGCCGATGTCGTGCAGGAGGGCGGCGAGCCGGACCTGCTCGACAACTCCGGGTGCGAGGCCAATGGTGAGTGCGATGTCGTGGGCGACCGTTGCAGTGCGGAGCGAGTGTTCGGCCGTGTAGCCGTCATGGCGCCGCGTCGATTCGATGAGCGAACCAACAACTTGAGAGCCGCTGTAAGCGAGCGTTGTTCCCGTCATTTGTCCCCGATTCCTGTGGCCTGTCCCGGTAGGCATCGGTGTTTTTCGCGGGCCGATTGAGGGAGATCGGGAAAAACTGGGAAATTACAAACTTGAAATTAGCAAACCAAGCACTGGTCTACGGAACACGTAGATGACAGCGAACAGATCGGCCGGGCAGCCAGTGCCTCGACCAGCAATGTCGGTAGGGTTCTGCGGGCGAAAAAGCTGCGCCTGGCTGCGTTCTCGGTCGGGCACGTACGCTCCTGGTACGCACCCTCCCT
>OCZV010000903.1_pt1 | contig 10627 bp, 7 predicted proteins | sample 1539051 | NCBI WGS metagenome assembly OCZV01 (sample SAMEA3113581, study PRJEB22503) | soil metagenome
TCCATAGGGAGCCGCTGGCCGGTCCGACGACCGACGTGCGCACCGGCTGCCACGATGCCGGGGCGATCCTGGGCGACGTCAACAAGGTTGTCTGCGCCAGCGCCGACACGATCAACGTGTGGGACATCGGCGCCAACGCCACGCCCGGCGGGAGCCCCGAAGACCCGGCGCTCTTGTTCACCATATTCGAGCCGGGCGTCGGCGTGGCCGGCACCAACGGCCGCTGGCACTCCACGGTGTTCACCTGGGACGGCGAGGTCATCGTGGCGGGATGGGAGCCGGGGGGAGGCGCCGAACCCGAGTGCGAGGCCACCGATCCCGACATCGACAAGAGCATGTTCTTCTACGACGCGACCACCGGGGCGAAGCTCGGCACGTGGGTCCTGCCGCGGCCGCAGAGCGCCGCGGAGAACTGCACGATCCACAACTACAACATCGTGCCCACCCGCAGCGGCCGCTACGTGGCCGTCAGCGGGAACTACCAGGCCGGCACCTGGGCCACCGACTTCACCGACCCGGCCAACCCGGTCACCGTCGGCTGGTCCGACCCGCCGCCGCTCCCGCAGGTGATGAACCCCGCGGGCGAGCTCGTCAACGAGCTCGGCGGGGCGTGGTCGTCGTACTGGTACAACAACTTCATCTACGAGTCGGAGATCACCAAGGGGCTCAACGTCTTCCGGCTCAGCGACCCGGCCACCGATGGCGCCATGCGCCTGCCACACCTCAACCCGCAGACACAGGACTTCAGCGTGCCGTAGCCAGCCGGGCGGAGGCGTCCATCCACCGCCGTCCGGGCTCAGAGCTGTCCTGGGCCCGGACGGTGCTGGCGATGGGCAGCGGGCTCGACCGGCTGTGACTGCCGATAGGCCCGATCCAGGGCGCCGATTCCGCGTTCTCAGGCGGTCCTAGGCTGACGGAGTGCCAGCTGATGACCCGCATGCCGACGAGGCCGTAGCGATCGACGTGCTCTGGGTGGCGCGGCCTACGTCAGCACGACCCGACCTGGCTTAGTTCGTCACACGAGGCCGCGAACCAAACAAATGCCACATGTCGTCGGCTTGTAACTGCGCCTCCTGGAGCGCCCACGATTTGTGGTCGAGGGTCCACTCTGGGTGTCTCTTGTTCGTGAGGCCTCACTGAACTTGGCGCCTCCTGCACGCCGAAGCAGAGGCCCCGATGGTCGGTCGGCGCCTTTCAGCGGTACGGGTCGGTCGCGGAGCGTCCCCGCGACGGATGACAGCGGGGGACGGTTCGCCGTACCGTCCTCTGATACCCGCGGCCGCCCCGGGAACGTGAAGCCGCACGCCCGGGAGAGCGGCCAGACGCGCCGGCCCAGCGAGCCCTCGGGGAGCGACCCCAGCGCGACCCAGCGCTCGGCCAGGGTAGGGTCGGCCGTCACCTCGGCGACCTCGGGCCGAGTGAGCTTGACCTCCTCCCGACCGGGCAGCAGACCAGAGGCTCCACGGCGCGGACCGGCGGACGGGGCAGTTCGGGGTGGATGCGGCGACGGGCCTGTGCCGACCAGGGCTCACGGTAGCCAGCGCGCCTCGTGGAGGCGCTGGTACAGGGGCAGGCACTTCTCGGCCACCGCGGCCGCCGGGCCCGCCAACTGCGGATCCCGGGGCTTGTACGGGGCGAACCCGGTCGAGCGCCACACCGCCTCGTACCAGTAGCGCCCCCACACCCCGTCGGATTCACGACGTCCCGGCGGCCACGCCAGCATCCGCGCCGTGAAGTCCACCCCGACGTGCCGGCACATCGCTCGCAGATAGGACTCGGGGTCGAGGAGGAAGTCGCCCACATCGATCACCGGCGGCGGCCTCCCCGCCGCCACGAGCTCGTCGTGCAGCTGGACCTGCTGGGGAAGACCCAGGTCCTCGACGGTCACGTAGGCCCGGGCGCGAACGTACGACGCCACCACCTCGCGGGGGTCACGGATCAGCATGACGTTCGTGAGGCCGGTGACCCAGCTTCGCTCGATGTCGGGCAGCAGGTGGTGGGTCATGTGCTTCTGGTAGAAGACCGAGATCCCGTCGGGAACCGGGCCGAGCAGCGCGGCCACGACCCTCCGCCAATCGGTCTCGCCGGCAGCGATCACCTCTTCACGGCCTGGGTGGGCCAGGCCGGTAGCCATCAGGTAGTGGGGGTAGAGCGGCTCATCGATGACCACCGTGTCGGAACGGCTCTCCCACGACCGCATCAGGGCGGTGGAGATGGAGCGGGGGCCCGACCAGACAGCCAGCCGGACGACGTCGGTGCTCATCCCCGGCGCCGGCCTCGGCGTCTCGCCGCCTCGGCGACGTCACGGTCGATCGCGGCGTGGTAGAGCGCCCGCAGGCGGAGCATGACCGGCCGCTCGTCAGCGTCGCCGATCGTGCGCCCATCGACCTCGCGGACGGGCACGATCCCGGCGAAGGTGCCCGTGACGAAGGCTTCGTCGGCGCCGTACACGTCCGTCAGGCTGAAATCGCGCTCGTAGGTCGGGATGCCGGCCTCGCGTGCCAACCGCAGCACCGTCGCGCGCGTGATGCCACCGAGGCAGAAAGCGCCCGACGACGTCCACAGCTGGCCCTGCCGGACGATGAAGAAGTGGGTGGAGTTGCAGGTGGCCACGAAGCCGTGCGGGTCGAGCATCAATGCCTCGTCGGCGCCCGCCGAGTAGGCCTGGATGCAGGCGGTGATGTCGTTGAGCTTGCTGTGGGTATTCAGCTTGGGGTCCAGCACGTCCGGGTACGGGCGCCGCACGTGCACGGTGAACAGGCGGATCCCCGCGTCGACGACGGCCCGGCTCGGCTCCTTGTACTCGGGGACGATCACGATCGTCGCCGGTCCCGCCGTCATGCGGGGGTCCTGGTACGGCGTGCGCTTCACCCCGCGGGTCACCATGAGCCGTACGTGCACGCCGTCGGTCATCCGGTTGGCGCGCAACGTCCGGTAGATGGCCGCCCGCAGGTCGTCCCGGCTGAGCCCGGTGTCGAGCGCGATGGCTTTCGCGCCCTCGTAGAGGCGGTCGAGGTGCCGGTCGAGGAAGACCGGGTGGCCGCCGTGGACGCGCAGCCCCTCCCACACGCCGTCGCCGAGCACGAACCCCGAGTCGAAGACCGACACCACCGCCTCGGCCCGGGGCTTGAGCTCGCCGTTGACGTACACGAGCACGGCATCGTTGCGCGGGTCGTCGTCGTACTCGTGCACGCCGTGGACCACCTGATCGCTCACGCCGAACCTCCTCGCCGCCAGCATCGTGCCTTGCGCGAGGACGGCTCGGGCACGCGATCGCGGGGTCGATCACACGCCTGCCCGCTCGTCACGAGCACGTCGACCTTGGTGCCGGGACCGGTTGTCTGCGCAAGTGCCGTCGGCCCATCCTTGCCGATGATCTCGTCCCCGGTGGCGGTCACCCGGACCTGGCGCAGGAGCCCCGGCTCGGGGACGGAGCTCGAGCTAGCCACCACCGACGACATCCCCCGCGTCGTCACGCCCGTGGGTTCCGGCGAGCCGAGCCTGAGGTCACGGGTTCCGAATCCGGAACTCACGGCCTCGACCTCTAGCCAACGGAACCCACGATCTCGAGAACACCGGCCGACGAGAGCGAGACTCCCTCACCCTTGGGCTTGACGGCGGGCGGCCCGCTCCAGCGCCGCCACGGCGGCGGCCACATCCATCGTGGCGATGCCGGTGCTCTTGAACACTGTCGTCGCCCCCGGCGCCGGGCCGGCTCGTCCGTTCAGGAGATCGCTCATCTCGGCGTCGGGCTCCCGGCCCGCCTGGAGCAGGTCGCCGGCCTCGGCGGCCGCCGCCCGGCGGTCCTCGACCACCACCCAGGCCGCCCGCAGTAGCGCAGGCGGCAGCTCGGCCATGTCGGGCCTGAAGGCCCCGATGGCGTTGAGGTGCGTCCCCGGTCGCACCGCCGCCGGGTCGAACAGCGGGCTCGTGGCGGGCGTGGCCGTCGCGACGACGTCGGCGGCCGCCACCGCCTCGTCGGCAGAGTCGACCACCTCGGCGTCCACCCGGCTCGCCAGCGCCTCCGCCCGCTCCCGGCGGCGGCTCCACACCAGCGTGCGGGCCATCGGCCGGACGGCACGCACCGCGGCGATCTGGTCGGCGGCCATCGCCCCGGCGCCGAGCATCGTCAGCACCCGGGCGTCCGGTCGCGCGAGCAACGACGTCGCCAGCCCGGTGGCCGCCCCAGTGCGGATCGCGGTCAAGGTCGGGCCGTCCACGATCCCGACCGGCTCGCCATCTGGCCCGAACACGGCGACCAGCCCGGCCGGGTTCCCGGGGACTGTCGACACGACCTTGACCCCGGTGTGGCCACCGACGCGTCCGGCCATGACCAGCGAGGCCCTGAGGGCGACCCGCGGCGGCACCTCGCGGTCGTCACCGAAGGCCCGCCGCATGGCGGCGATGGCGTCGCCCATGGGGAGGCACTCCCGCAGCTCGTCGGCGTCGAGCCACCGCAGTCGCTGCCGCCCGACGGCGCTCATGCGACGTGCGCCTCGGGCCGCAGCGCCTGCTGCGAGAAGCGGTCGAGGGATAACGGCGAGAGATCGAGCTCTGGTCGCCGCCCGAGCACGAGGTCGGCCAGGCACTCACCCACCACCGGGCCTTGCTGGAACCCGTGCCCCGAAACCTGGTGGCGTACAGGAGCCCCGCCGGCTCGGCGGTGGCCCGGACGATCCCGTTTGTGGTCGGGGCTCATCTCGTAGTCACCCGACCAGCACCCGCGGATCCCCACGCCGGCCAGAGCGGGGATGCGCCGGACGGCGGCGGGCACGACCTCCGGAGCGATCGCGTGGTCCTCCCGTGTGTCAGAGCAAGCCCTTTGGCAGCGGAGCTGCAATTCGCGCGTCTATTCTCACAATACAGGCCACAGATCGACAGCCTGAGGCCACAAAGGGGGGTCCAATGTGGACTAGACGATCCGTATTCGTGATCAGTTTGTTTACAACCTTGGCGCTCGTCGCGGCGGCGTGCGCCGGCGACGATGACGAGGAGGCGGCGACCGAGGAGTTCGAACCGGGTGCGCTCGGCGCGGTCGAGGTCGCACCGGGCGATCCGATCCTCATCGGCGCCCACCAGGCGATAAGCGGTGACACGGCCAGCCTCGGCACCGACCAGGTGCGGGGCATCGAGCTCGCCATCGCCGACCGCGGCGAGCTGCTCGGTCACGAGATCGAGTTGCAGGTCGAGGACGACGAGTGCGCAGCCGAGGGCGGGACCACCGGCGCCCAGCGACTGGTGGCCGAGCCGCAACTGGTCGCCGTCGTCGGCACGAGCTGCTCGGGCGCGGCGGTGCCGGCAGCGGAGATCCTCTCCGACGAGGGCATCGCCATGATCTCGTCATCCAACACGTCGCCGGGACTGACCTCGGACCTCGAGGGCACCGAGGGCGAGAACCACCAGGACAACTACTTGAGGACCGCCCACAACGACATCGTCCAGGGCCAAGCGGCGGCCAACTTCGCCTTCGAGGAGCTGGGCGCCCAGACGGCAGCCACCATCCACGACGGCGACCCCTACACCCAGGGCCTCGCCACTGCCTTCGAGGCGTCGTTCACCGAGCTGGGCGGCGAGGTGATCGTGGCCACGGCGGTCAACAAGGGCGACACCGACATGCGGCCCGTGCTCACCGAGGTCGCCGCAGCGAACCCGGACATGGTGTTCTTCCCGATCTTCCAGCCCGAGGCCGACTTCATCGTGGCGCAGTCCAACGAGTTCCCCGAGCTGGAGGACACCAACAAGCTCATGGGGGCCGACGGGCTGCTGTCGGACACGTTCATCGTGCTGCCAGACACCGAGAACATGTACTTCTCGGGCCCGGCGACCCCGACGGGCGGGGAGTACCAGGAGTTCGTCGAGAAGTACAATGACGAGTACGGCGAGGCGCCGATCCAGGCGTTCCACGCCCACGCGTACGACGCCGCCAACATGTTGTTCGACACCATCGACGCGGTTGCGGTGGAGGAGGAGGACGGCACCCTCCAGATCGACCGGCAGGCGCTGCTGGACGAGCTGTACGCCACGTCGGGCTTCGAGGGGCTCACCGGCACGCTGACGTGCGACGAGTTCGGCGACTGCGCGGACCCGTCCATCGACGTCGTCCAGAACGGCGAGCCCGAGGCGACGATCGAGGACGTCCGAGGCAACGTGCTCTACAACTTCAAGCCCGAGGAATGACCTGGACCCGGGGTCGGGTACCCGAGATATCGCGCGTACCCGACCCCCGGAGGCCGCTGATCGTCCTGAGCGAGAGGCGAGGTAGTTGGCCACCACAGACGTGAAGACCGGCGGCCCGGGCATGGGGCGGCGCGCGGTCCAGCTGCCGATCATCGACGGATTCCTCTGGTTGGTGCGGATCGGCGCGATCGTGGTGGTCGTCTGGGGAGCGACCCAGAGCCTCAGCAGCGGCCGCCTGTCCGCCGAGCAGTGGCGCAACCTGGTGGTGGTGGGGATCACGCAGGGCTCCGTCTACGCCCTTATCGCCCTCGGCTACACCATGGTCTACGGCGTTCTCCGCTTCATCAACTTCGCCCACGGCGAGGTGTTCATGATCGGCGCCATGACCGGGTTCTTCGTCACCGATGCGCTCGCGGAGACGGCGCTCTGGCGCGACTACGTGTGGGCGGCCCTGGCCATCGCGCTGGTCTGCTGCATGGCGACGTCCAGCATCGTGGCCGTGCTGCTCGAGCGGGTGGCTTACCGTCGGCTGCGCGGACTGCCGAGGCTGATCCCGTTCATCACCGCGATCGGCGCCTCGTTCTTCCTCCAGTACGCCATCGCCGGACTGTTCGGCACGCAAGTCAATGCCTACCCCAACGTCGAGCCGCTCGACGGGACGCTCACCCCCCTGGGGCTGTTCAGCATCCAGAGGGTGCACCTGCTCGTGATCGTGGCGGGGCTGGTGATGATGGCGGGTCTCCACCTGTACATCGAGAAGACCAAGGCGGGGAAGGCCATCCGGGCGGTGGCCGAGGACCAGGAGATCGCACGCCTGATGGGCATCAACGTCGACCGCACGATCGCCCGGGTCTTCGCCATCGGCGGAGCGCTGGCCGGGGCAGCCGGTCTGCTGTTCGGGCTGGTGTTCGAGAACGTGTTCTTCCGTACCGGGTTCCTCCCCGGCATCAAGGCCTTCACCGCCGCGGTGCTGGGGGGCATCGGCAACATCGGCGGCGCCGTGGTCGGAGGGTTGACCCTTGGCTCGGTGGAGTCGCTGGGGCCGAGCCTGGTCCTCGCCGGCTACGACATCCCGGCGGCCAACCAGCTCAAGGACGTGGTCGCGTTCTCGGTCCTCGTGCTGGTGCTGATCTTCCGGCCTACAGGGTTGTTGGGTGAGCGTCTGGGCGAGGAACGGACGTAGGTGGGGGTGACATGACAACGATTCCCGCCGCGGTGGCGCCGGTGCCCGTGACCGACGCCGGGGGCCTGCTTCCAGCCCGCCAGGTGGACCTGCGGCGAGGCGTCCGCCTCGGGCTCATCGGCGGGACGACAGCGGTCTTCGTCTCGGCCATCGGCATGGTGGAGGACTTCTCGGGTCGCGAGGTGCTCGACGAGCTGTCGCTCGGCACCGCGCTCCTCCTGGCGATCCCGCTCGTGTTCGGGTACATGGCCGGCCGACCCCCGGCCCAGCTCGAGGGGTTCGCGCCCACCCGGCCGGGGTGGCGCAGCCCGGTGGCGGGGCTGATGGCGGGGCTGCTCACCGGCGCGGTGGTGGCCGCGTTCGTGGCGCTGATCATCAATGTCAACCTCCGGGAGTACTTCATCAACATCACCCCGGCACTGGCAGAGGACGAGGACGGGCCCCGGCTCCTGCTGTACGGTCGCTCCCTGGGACCGGGCCTCGGCTTGATGCTTGGGCTCAATGCGGCGCTGGCCGCAGCCGGTGCGGCGCTCCACCTCCTGGCGACCCGGCTCCGGCGAGCAATCCTCGCCGGGGTGGCGTGGGTCACGGCATTCGCGCTGCTGCAGCCCTTCGTCCAGCAGGTGCTGCGCGGCATCCGAGACGAGCTCCAGATCGAGACCGGCCCGCTGTCCCGCTTCCTCTACCGCGGCGATTCGTTACGCATCGCCGCCGCCGTGGCGGTGGCACTGGCGGCCGTCGGCCTCTACCTCTGGACCCGCCGACCCGGGCGCATCCCGTTGCGGACCCAGGTCGGCCGGCTGCCGGACCGCCCGCGGCGGCTGGCGCTGGGAGCCGGCTTGCTGGTCGCGCTGCTGGTCGTCGGCATCCTGCCGTCGGTCCTCGGATCGTTCCTCAGCGAGGTCCTCGGCGTCGCCGGGATCTTCGTGCTGATGGCCCTGGGCCTGAACATCGTCGTCGGCTATGCGGGGCTGCTGGACCTCGGCTACGTCGCGTTCTTCGCGGTGGGCGCGTACATTACGGCGATCCTGACGTCACCCACCGGGGGCCTCGAGGCCGGCTGGACGTTCTGGGCGGCGGTGCCGTTCGTGCTGTTGGCCGCCGCGGCCGCGGGGCTCCTGGTGGGGACGCCGGTGCTGCGGATGCGCGGTGATTACCTGGCCATCGTCACCCTCGGGTTCGGCGAGATCGCCCGCATCCTGTTCCTCTCCGACTGGCTCGCCCCCACCTTCGGGGGTGCGCAGGGGATCAAGCGGATACCCGACATCGTGATCGGACCGTTCGAGATCCGGGGCCCACAGGCCTTCCTCTACCCGCTGCTGGTCTTGATCCTGTTGGCGGCCTACGTGTCGTACGCGCTGCAGAACTCCCGGATCGGGCGGGCGTGGATGGCGATGCGGGAGGACGAATCGGTGGCCGAGGCCGTGGGCGTCAACATCGTGGCGGCCAAGCTCTCCGCGTTCATCGTGGGAGCGATCCTGGCCGGCCTCGGTGGTGCGCTGTTCGCCACCAAGATCGGGTCGATCTTCCCCAACAGCTTCGACATCATCGTCTCGATCACCGTGCTGGTGGTGGTGATCGCCGGGGGCATGGCCAGCGTGCCGGGCGTGATCCTGGGCGCGGTCGTGCTCGTGGGCTTGCCGGAGCTGCTGCGTGAGTTCGAGGACTATCGGTTCCTCATCTACGGCACCTTGCTGATCTTCATGATGTTGCGGCGGCCGGAGGGATTCATCCCCAGCCGGCGCCGGGCACAGGAGCTCCACGAGGCGGACATCGAGCAGGACGCCTGGGTCCGGGCCCGGGCCGAGGGCGGCGCGGACGGCGCGGTGGGCAGCACCGCGAGCGGCGGTTGAGGAGACGGTCATGGCCCTGCTCGAGATTCGTCAGCTCGTCAAGGACTTCGGGGGCGTGCGGGCCATCGACCGTCTGGACCTCGACGTCGAGGAGGGCCAGATCGTGGGCGTCATCGGCCCCAACGGCGCCGGCAAGACCACCCTGTTCAATGCGATCACGGGCATGATCCCGCCCGATGCCGGCGACATCGTGTTCGACGGCGAGAGCATCGTGGGGCTGCGGCCCAGCCAGATCATGGAGCGCCGCATCTCCCGCACGTTCCAGACCGTCCGGCTGTTCTCCGAGATGACCGTGAGGGAGAACGTCATGGTGGCGCGCCATTGCCGGACCCGGTCGGGGGTGCTCAGGTCGATTCTGCGGACGCCGGCGTTCCGCCGGGAGGAGGCGGAGACCAAGCGGCGCGCCGAGGAGGCTCTGGCCTTCTTCGGCTCGCGGTTGGTCGGCTACCGGTTCGACATGCCGGCCATGTCGTTGTCGTACGCCAACCGGCGGCGGCTGGAGATCGCTCGGGCCATGGCGTCCGGGCCCAAGCTCATCCTCCTCGACGAGCCGACGGCGGGGATGAACCCGAGGGAGACGAAGGAGCTGACCGACCTCATCCGCCAGATGCGCGACCACCTCGAGGTGACGATCCTGCTCATCGAGCACGAGATGCGCGTCGTCAGAGGTGCATCCGAGCACGTGGTGGTGCTCGACTTCGGCCAGAAGATCGCCGAGGGCAGCTTCGACGAGATCGTCACCAACGAGCGAGTCATCGAGGCCTATCTCGGCCGGAAGGCGACGGCAGAGACGTGAGCGAGAGGTTGGCAGAGGTGGCAGAGGTCGTCGCCGAGGCCGCAGCCGACCGGCGGCCGGTCCTCGAGCTGCGGAACGTGAGCACGCACTACGGACCGATCCAGGTCCTGCGTGACATCAGCATCGAGATCCGGAGCGGCGAGATCGTCTGCCTCCTGGGAGGCAACGCCAGCGGCAAGACCACCACGCTCAAGACAGTCCTGGGCTACGTCGTCCCAACCCAGGGCGACGTGCTGCTCGACGGCGAGCGGGTCAACGGTTGGCCCACCGACCGGCTCGTACAGCGCGGGGTCTCGATGGTCCCGGAGAACCGGCGGCTGTTCAAGCGCATGACGGTGCGGGAGAACCTGGAGCTGGGGTCGTACCTGCGGAACGACCGGGCTGCCATCGAGGAGGACTTCGAGCGGGTCTTCAACCTGTTCCCGCGGGTGAAGGAGCGGCTCGACCAGCGGGCGGGGACGCTCTCGGGCGGCGAGCAGCAGATGGTGGCGGTGGGCCGGGCGTTGATGGCCAGCCCCAAGGTCCTGTTGATGGACGAGCCATCGATGGGGCTCGCCCCCATCCTGGTCGAGCAGAGCTTCGAGATCATCGAGCAGGTCAACCGGCAGGGGACGACCA
>OCZV010000904.1_pt1 | contig 10611 bp, 6 predicted proteins | sample 1539051 | NCBI WGS metagenome assembly OCZV01 (sample SAMEA3113581, study PRJEB22503) | soil metagenome
TGCCACTGCAGTCGAGCGATGAGCTGCTGCCATTTCCACTGATGCAGATGGCGCATCCGCCGATTCAATGGGAATGTGCGGACGACGTGATTCTCGGGGCGCTCCAACCGGGTGAGAATTGAGCAGGGACGCCCGGACTGAACGTTCACGTCAGCAGCGTCAAACTCGTATGCATAGATGATCTTCACCAGCGGATCCTCGGCCATACCGCAAGTTTAGTTGAGAAGCGCGGATGAATTAGAGCAGCCATCCCATCATGATCGAGCTCTTGCAGGTGCATTTCGAAAAAGACCGAGGGTCATCGCGCAAGATGGCGATCATGTTAGTCGATGAAACTTGGAAACAAAAGCGATGTCGAATAGAAAAGCTGTGGGGGCATTTATCGACTTTGGGTTCTGTCTTTGACGTAGGCATGAACGCCGGGAAGGGATGACTGTGCAAAGTTACATGCCGGGGCGCGACCGAAGGCATGCTCCTCAGCCGAGGCGCCCAAAGAAACAGCTCATTGCTTCTGCCCCCCTCGAGCCCGGGAGGCAAGGAGATCGCCGACCCGCAGGGCCCAAGCGTAGATGGTCAGGGCAGGATTGACGCGGCCCGACCGCGGCAGGACGCTGCCATCGGCCACATAGAGGTTCTCGAAGGCGTGAACCCGGCCGTCCGGCCCGACCACCGACGTATTTGGGTCGTCGCCGGCCACCAGAGTGCCGCAGGCGTAGGCGGTGCTCTGGATGGGACTCTTTCTGACGGGGGCAACATGGCCGAGCCGCAGCAAGTGACCCTGGAACATGCGGCGCAGGCGCTGGTGCTCGACCCGGGCCTCGGGTAGCCGGGCGGCGTTATGGTCGAGCGTTGGATAAGACGCGCCCTCGGCATCGATCACGCGGTTCTCCGGCGATGAGCCGTCCTCGGTGCTCAGCCAGAATCCGTAAGCCCGTGCGCCGATGGCGTCTGTGACCGCTTGGGGGATCAGGCCCGGCAGACGGGCGCCGAGGACCTCCCCGTCGATCCAGCCGATCGTCTGAACGCTGCTGTGCGGGTAGGCCGGGTGAAACAGCAGCACCGTCTTGCGTAGCAGGTCGGTCACGCGCTGTGGCGAGATGGCCAGTAGGACCGAGTCGAGACGCCGTTTGTAGTTGCGGCCGATCTGCCCGACGGACGGCGAGACGATCGAATCGCCGTTGCGCCGAAGATAGCGTTGAAGCAGTCGGGGCGAGTGTAGCGCGCCGGCAGCGAGCACAAAGATTGCCGCCTCGTAGCGAGAGCCATCGGCGCAGACGACCGCTCCGATCCGTCTTGGATCGCCGTCGGCCGGTGCTAACGCCACGACTTCCTTGTCGCCCGCAATCGCCACATGAACCATACTCTTGATCCGGTCGAGCAGGCAGACCTCGGCATCCGACTTCAGCCCTCGCGGTGACGCGAAACCGCCATCGAACCGGCGTACCTCTTGGTCGTAATCGGCAATGCGGGGTGCCAGGCCCAGTGGCAGCGGATGCTCCTCCCATGCCGCGTCGCACCGACGGAGTCCATCGAGAAGGCGCCGGAGATCGGGCTCGACCTCGACCGACCGAACGCTCAGCAGGTCTTCGGCCTCGGCATAGTAGGGCTCGAGATCGTCATAGCCGATCGGCCATGGTCGGCAGCGATGGTCGTGGTCGGCATCAAACTCGTGGCGCTGAAACCGGACCAGCGCAGCACCGGACCATTTCGTCTTGCCGCCGATGTTGAAGTATTCCTTGAGCGCAACGGCCCGGCCGTCGCGGATGCGCCAGACCTCTTTGCTGGTGAACGCCGCCTGACGCAAGACACGATCGACGTCGAGCGTGCTGCCGTCGGTCGGCAGCTTGCCGCCCTTCTCGAGGACCAGAACGCGCCGCCCGGTCTGAGCCAGCCGCCATGCGACCGCGGCGCCGCCGGCCCCGGAGCCGATGACGATATAGTCATGGCGCACGTTCGTCGTCTCCCACCGGGAAACGCCGCCGGCGCCATGTGCCTTTCGGTGGCTTGGCAGGCCGTCCAAGAAGGCGAGTTGGCGCGCGATCTTCGGCCCGTGTTCGGAAGCTCTTCATCGAGGTCCCGGCCTCGACCAGCGTGCCGTCGACGGAGACGTGCTTGTCCGGGATCGATGCTCGAGATCCACGTAGCTGAACAGCGGTCGCGGCCGCCGGTCCGACCTGCGCATCCCTCCCCCCTGATCACAGCCTCAACTCGGCAAACTCGCCGACTTTGAAGGGTTTTTCAACAGCGCGCTAGTGGCCTTTTTGCGGCTGCGCGCCAATGCACTGATGTGCCAGAGATTTGCATGCACGGTGATCCGGTTGCGGGGGATCAAAGTAGCGGTCGACGAACCATGCCACGCTTCATGTGGACGAGAGCCGTGTATGCTGCGCATCACGTCGAGACCGTGCGTCGTCTCGTCCGCGAACGGCTGCGCTGGCGGCCACGCAAGAACGGGCAGGCTCATGACGAGGAGCCAGGAACGCGCTTCATCAATGCCCGGAACAGAACGAGGCGCGAACGTGAGCCTCGGAGCTCGCGCGATTCAGTTGAACGCTGGCGTAGCTAGACCATCTTAGCGCTCACGCGCCCCCACCGGGCCGTCTTATCGGTGCCCGTATCATCGAGAAAAGAGGATCCGCTGTGCCGTTCAAATCAATTCAAAATGTCTGCCCTTTAATCAATTCAAAATGATCTGGGACATTCCCGTAAATGTCTTTGAAATAGCAAACTGCACGGTCCGGCTCACCGCCGCTAAAGAATGTACAAAAGAGAGCGCCAAACTTATCTTCGTGAATCGACGCCCACCACGGGGCACGATCCGGCGGTGGGGCCTCGACCGGTTCTTCCCTCGGGCTGGAAATCAAGGCCTTGAGGCCACGGACGAGCGCGTCGGCCTCGCCTGCGAGACCTGACACGAAAACAAAGCTCTTCCCTCGCTCGATCACCAAGGTATTCGAGGTCGAAGCGATGCTCTGGCTCTCAAAGTCGTCCATCAGGTGGGTGCGCGAGTAGTTGTGAGTATGGGCGGTCGCCACGATCGCGCCTTGCTCCCGACAGGCCTCGTAAGCGGCCCAACCGACTTCGTCGTCCTTGTTCCCGACTTGCATCAACGTTTGATTTTTGTGCCAGGAACAGATCTTCCACCGTGCATCGGATTGAGCCAAGTGGTCGCGGATGTAGGCGACGTGATCAGCGTTATCGGGCTCGTCTGGCGCTGTCCCGATACCGGAGAGGATGAAGAACAGACCTCGAAACGTGCACGCGGACCGTACGCCAAGATCACCAGTGCACGTGGCCTCGGGGACCCGGTCCAGCCGCGCCTGCAGCTTGTCCTGATAGCCATCGGCGCCGTACCAGCGCCGGACATCGTTGTTACCTATAGAAGCGAAATACGGAAAGTCCGCGCCGAGGACATCTGTGATGAACGCGTCCCAGGCACTCGGGTCCTCTTGGTAATCGAGGTCTCCCTGATGCAGGACCAGATCAGCCCCTTCCTCGACAATCAGTTGCAGCACGGCCCGCGCGCCCTCGCCCAACCCTTGGTCCGCGATGAACGCGACCATCAGCGGCGGCCATGATTCTCGGCTCTGCCCCCTGGTCTCATGGATCGGAGTCAAAGCTGCAACGACTGCCGCCGCCATGCTCGACACGACACCTAGGAAGCTGATGCGACGAGCAGGCATATGGGTCATCGGTCGGCGCCTATGTCCACTTGGGGCGAAAAGCCCGGACCCCATCCGCCGCTGTTGACGCCTCGGTCGGCTTGGCAGACCGCCTTTGGCCGATAGAGGTCGTTGCGTCGCGCACGCGCATCCGGTCGACCCCCATGACGTACTTGGAGTTACGCGACAGCCGTAGCGGTATTCGTCGAAGCAGGCGCTCGAGGTCATGAGCGCGTTCCACCGTGCCCTTGAACTCGATGACCTGGCTGGTGGTTTTGAGGCCCATGCCGACGCCAACCACCATGGGGCTCGCCGCGGCATCGTAATAGGTCAGGTCGGCGTCCACCGTCATCCGCACCCGATGTCCTCGCGTGACGTAGTATTGCCGCCGGTAGCGGTTGCGCAGGACCGGGTTCTTGAAATAGCTCGCGACCGCGCAGAAGCGATGCTCGGCGTGGGCGCTCAGTAAGTCTGCGAGTTCGCGCCAAGTTGTCTTGGCCAGATCCAGGCCCGGAAGTGGCACCGAGTGCTTGCGGTTGATGCGGCCGGACTTGATCTTGTACTCGAGGACCATACTTCTCGGCGCCGCGGTATCGCCATACCAGCGCAGCCGGGTCTTGAGGCGGGCGGGCAGGCCGATCACGTTGTCGGCAAAATCCCTGAGACCGAGGGTGTCGAAGTAAACGTTGTTGACGACTCGGTCCTGGTAGCTGCGAGAGAAACTCTCGGGCGCATACCGCAGCCAGAGATCGAAGCGATCCCTGGCCTCGTGCGGGCAGACGAACTTGACCTCGTAACGATACTGTTCAAGCGACTCTGTCATTTGACCATCGGCCCTTCGCGATACAACTCTTCGACGTCGAGGTCCGTCTCCTGGATCCTCGTGCCATTCAGGACCATCATGCTGCCGAGCTGCGCCAGCGCGGGCTGGGCTACATCCTCCCCGAACACCACGGACGTGGCCTCGAGCTGGGCCGGGCCGAACGCCGGCTTCTTGACGTAGCTCATGAGGCCGGCGAACCGAGCCGTTCGCACGACCGCTCCTTCGACCACGGTGCGCGAGCGATCCTTCGAGGCGACGGCCGTGCCAACGTCGTTGGCGACCAGGTCACGGATCACGACGAGTTCGCTGTCCTCGCCGACCGATACTGCCTTGTCGCGGACGTTGTTGGCCTCGATCGTCTCGATCACCGCCTTTGTCCCGCTCACGTCCAGACCGTCGCCACCGATGTCAGCGAACGTCGCGTGGACGATCCGGCCCTCGCAGAAGTCGCAGTCGAACGCGTCGGAGCGCGCCTGGCGCAGCGTAATTCGTTCCAGATCGATCTGCCCGTGGACGATGTTCAAGGCGTCCTCCGCCGTCGTGCCGGCGAAGACGACGTCTGTCATCGTCACATCGGAGTGGTGGAAGGTCACGGCGCCCGTGAGAATCAGATAGCCGTCCTCGAGCGCGGCGGTGTCGCGCACTTCTACGTGCTGCCAGCGTGATGGCCGCTCCGCTGCCATGACATACATGCCCTTCCACGGTCGCGCCGGATTTTGCGCCCACAGCACGACCGGCTGGCTGGGGGTACCGGCGATGTCGAGGGGGCCCTGGACGATCAGGTAGGCGCCGGGCGCGAATGCGAGCGTCGTGCCGGCATCGAGATGCAGGCCGGCAGGCAGGATGACCGGAGTGTCGACCGACCATGCGCCCGGAAGGCCTTCGAAGCGCTGCGCCACTGCATTCCAGCGCAGCCAGCGCTGCTGAGCTGCGATCGACTCCGGAGAAGCCGCAACGTCGAGCGGGTGCCCCTTCAAATATGCGAGCGGCGCCGAGGCCTTTGCTGTGCGAACCTCCGCGGTACCGGGGCGCCGTGTCGTGACCTCGACCTCGCAGGCTGCCGGGGTCACGTCCGGCGGCAGGCTCAGCTCGAGGCGGGTCGCGCGCTCGCCGAGCGGCGTGGCCTCCACGACGCTGTCGCTCGCCAGCTCGAAACTCATCACCTGAGGCACCGCCGGTGCGGCGGGAGCGCCAATGGGACCGGCCATCGCGATTGGCCCGATGTCCGACGCGATGTGACTATTGGCCACCAGGATCTTGCGGTTGTCGGCGCGCTCGATCGGGCCCGGCGTCGGCGCGGTGCGCTCTTCGGCGCGCTCAGCCACGACCGGGGCCGAATCGGCGCACGAGGCGAAAACCCGGTCGACCGTGATGGCTTGGTTGAGCAGGTTGTTGATCACGACCTGCCGGGTCGGCCGATCGTAGAGCCGAACCAGGACGTGCGCCGCGTACACGTCATCGAGCGAGGGCCGCCAGTCGTTGTTGCCTGCACGCTCGGGGAAGAAGGCAACCCCGTAGCGGGCGAGGAGAGTGGCGTTGGCTCGCATGACCGAGAGGTCGAGCTTCGGCAGAATCGGAAAGCTCCGATGCAGTGTGGTCTCGACCCGCTCGAGCTCGCGCTGCAGCTGCTCAAGGACGTCGCCTTCGAGTATGTGGCTGGTCAGCTCCGGGATCGCCCGCCCGAGCGCTGCGCGAAAGGCCGGATCGCCAATGAACCCGGACACCAGGAGGAGGTGCCCCATGTCGCTCGAACTGAGCGGCTGCAGCGGAACCTCGATGTCGCCGGCGATCGGCTCGAACTTGAGGGTGAACGGATTGAGGTAGAGCTTCGTGTTCTCCCAATATTGGGCGTCCTGATAGCCCCAGATCGTCGTGGCGACCAGGTAGCGGGCGAACTGGTCGAGGTCGAATACGTCGGCCGGCGGCAGGGAGCCCTCTTGATACTGGGCCATGAGCGTCTCAGCGAGGGCCAGATTGCTCGCCGTCCGCGGATCCTCCTTCAGCTTTGCTTCCTGATAGGCTTGAAACTCGGCAGTCCAATAACTGAAATAAGGACCCCGCGTCGTCTTGCCGGGGCGCTCGCCGGCGTAGTTGGCCACGTGATGGGCGTAGGCTAGCTCCTCGTTGAACCCGCCGATGACGCCGTCTTTGCGGCCTTGGGACTCGAGCAGCTCCGTACCGACGTGCTCCTCCAACTCCATCAAGCCCCAGTCGGCGCCGTTTAGGGTCACGTTCACCAGTTGATGACGTGGTGCGAGGATCTCTTCACGCGCCATGTATTCCAGGAACAATGGTCCAGCAGCGTAGGCGCGGGCTTTGGGGCGGTTGAGCGAGAAGCGCCGCATGCCGAAAAAATGACCTTTGCTATCAATTCGCAAGCTCCAGCCGTGCGAGCCGCTCAGGTGGTCGAGGAAATCCCCTTTCAGCCTGATCTTCGCCTTGTGGGCACTATCGTCAGCCATGACGATCGCCGGCACCTCGTCCGCATTCGAGGTCAGGAGGGCACCGCGTTGCAGTGCCTCCTCGCGCTTGCTCAAGATCTTCTGCCAGTGCTTGAACTTCACGTCCAAGCGTAGTCGAGGGGGCTCCTCGCCGTTCAGAACCGCATTGATGTAGTGTTTTGGCACATCCGGGAGCGCCTCGACGAAGTCGGAGTGCTCGCCTGTGTAGGTCATCTCCCGAGCCCACACGGCCAGATCCCTCGCCGATTGCAGGGCGTAGACAGCTCCGACGACCAGCACGAGCAGAACGCAACCGGCGAGCGCAGCCGGCCGGATTCCTACCCTTCGCAATCCACTCGAAACGCCGGATCTGCCGCGCTGCCGTTCCTTGACCACCATCCGCACGTCTCCCTGTGCCCTCGATCCCGACCGAACGCCCTCACAGGGTGACCGCCTTGTGATCGATAAAGGTGCAGCGCGCCGTCGGCGATAGGCTGCGAATCGTCGAAATGAGGTCGTTGATATCGGCGTGATTGCGTAGACTGATCGTCGCACCGATCATCAGGCCGCTCTCCGACTGCTCCAGCTTGGCCAGGTTCAGCGAGGCCGCCTGATCGGCGATCGATTTAAGGATCCGGTCTGTCACGCCGTGTTGGTTGTCGATAGCACCATCGATCTCGACGAAGAGGTCGTAGTCCTCGGCCTCCCGAGGCGACGAGTAGTGCTTGAGCGTCCACATGAACGCGAGGATCGCGAGCGTCACCACTGCCGTGATGAGAAGCTGCCCAGCACCTGCCCCTAAGCCGATGCCAATCGCCAGGAACAAATAGCCCAGTTCCTCTGGCTCCTTGATCGGCGTCCGAAAGCGCACGATCGACATCGCTCCGACGAGGCCGAGCGAAAGCGCGAGCGAGGACTTCACCACGGTAATCACCAGCAGGGTCGTCGCCGCAACCAGCGGAAGAATGTTGGCCAAGTGATCTCGGTTTGCAAAGACGCTCGAGAACCGAAGATAGTGCCATCGAAGGACGAGCGACAGCGCGAGTGCCAAGAGCAGGCCCAAGAGGACTTGCTCCGTCGAAAGAGCCTCTGTGGCGAACTGTGCGACGGGGTTTTGTGGCACGTTGAGTCAACCCTTCTTGGTGGATGGCAGCGTCACGAAACTGCCACAGACTGAGGGCATTCTAAAGCCGCGCGGTCTAAACAGACCGGTTTGCGACAAATATGCGGATAAAAAGGTATCAAAGCGATATGGGACGTCACAAGCACCTGTTACGAGCTTTTCTACCCCCTCGATACTCTACTTGACGTTACTCACCGACGCTCTGCGCGCGGCTTGGTGCCGAGCACCATCTGGAAGGGCGCGGGCCGCAGCTCGCCTGGGCACACGAGCAGTGCGGCGGTCAGAACCAGGTGCGATCCGGCAAGCCCGACAATGCTAAAATCGTGCAGTCCAGGAGCGCTTCTCACGCCGCACGTCCCCGCAGACCGAACCGTCGCGACGGTGTCCTCGCGGCCTTTCGACTTGAGCCAAGGCGAGCCATCCACCACACGGAATCGAACAGCCTGCGTCCCGCTGGGCCGTGTCCGAGCCGGTCTCCCTTACATACCCCTATTCAACAATGTAGGAAGCGATATATTCTGCGATCATTCGGTATGCCCGCGCGTTCAAGTGCCACGTCACGTCGCTAATCATGTATTCCGGCCCTAACGAATAGCCCATCCGACCATAGTCGTAGTGCGGAAATATCTCAGTGATGAAATGTATTGCGAAACCATGTTTCAAGAGTTCCGCCACGATGTACTCGGACTGTTCAAATCCTCGCTCATCCCAGAAGATCATGTGGAACTGGATGCCTGGATAATCCTGCTCCAGAGAACGTCGCGCTTTCTCAACGATTGCTATATAGAGGTCAGCGTCATCCTGCCAATGGTGACCATTATCGAGGAAGTTCGCAACCATCTTCTCGATTTTCTGCACGACACGGGACTCTCCAACGATTCTATACAAACTGTCGAACGCATAAGGCCAATTCACCAAATAAGCGGAGCCATCATCATCACGGATGTACAGAGGCCTCCTCTGAGAAGAAGGCACCCCTTCAAAGGCCGCGCGTGCAGCGTGGGCTACAAATCCGAAATAGATGGCATACCGTGGTTGGCAATCGATCACCTCGGACACCATCCCAGTCTCCAAGGACGCTGCCATTTGATGCCCACCATAATAGTAGTAGCCAAAATTATAAACACCATATCGAGGATGCTTTGCCTCTGCGACCAAGTATGGCACAGTCTCGCTGTCCAAAACGCCCTCACCAAACGGCGTCGAGCCCCCGAAAAACAGAATGCACTGCTCGGGGAGGACCGTCGGATCTGGGGACGACATCCTCAGACCATTGCTGTCTATCGAATAAGGGAACTCGAACACGAACCTGTCTTCGAAATATGTCTTCATTGTGAACTGACGACCCGGCGGCGGGACGTACTGCAGCACAGGATGCTTTGCATCCCGTGTGGTGAGTTCGCCCCGCTCGTCGTGGACGTCCATGCGGAGCGGCCAGGGCTCACGCAGTCTCGGATAGGACTCCATCGCGACGAAGCCAATCACTATCACGATCGCAGCAGTTACCAGCAAGCGTCGGCGACGACCGGCACGACCGAGGCCACCTTTCATCGTTTGTCCCTCCAACTACGGCCGTCGCGCGCTACCCGCACTTCGAGCCCAGAAGGTCCGGGCGTGCGCAGGTTCCGGGACGGCGTCGTCATGGCTCCCGTCCGTTCGTCGGGGCGTGGTGGCGCGCAGGGCGCAGCAACCGCAGCAACCCGTTCAAGTCGGATCGATCGGTCCTGAAGCGCAGCACCATTGGGCTTGGACCAGGCATCATGGTCGATCGCCGTGGTGTTGACCCAGGACCTACCCGCACGACGGCTCATCCGGGAAAAAATTCGCAGGCAACCAAGCAGCATTGACAACGTAGCCATTGGCCTGATCAGACCAGACGTTGTTAAATTCAAAGATCGTCTCGCCCGACCACGACGCCTCGACTACTCGGCCCTCCTCGGGAACGACGAGCAACACGGCGCCGCCCGGGAGCCGTTGGATCTTGCCTGCCCATTCCGAATAGAATCGGACTTCCCCATCGGCGAATGCGACGTCGAGGCGCCGCGAAGCCGGGTCGATGGCGATGGCGTTGGAGCGGCGGCCGCGACCGGAGTTGTTGTTGTAGACCAGAATCTTCCCGTCATCGCCGAAGTCCGGGTCATGCTGAAAGCGCCAAGGGCCATGGCTCCACCACTTGACCGCCCCATCAGCCGGATCCAAGACGGCGACCAGATGAATGTTGCGAAAGCTGACAAGCAGATCGCCCGGGTTGAACTGCGGATATTTGGCAGCCAATCCGGTAGGCAGCGGCTCAACGTCGTTGGGATGGAACAGGTCGTCGCCGCCCTGCCCGACGTAAGGATAGCCGGCGGATAGCGCAAAGATCTGGCGATGTTCAGGAGATCTCTCGATGAAGTCCTCGATCAGACTGTACTCGCGTATCGTGTCTCCCGTTTCGGGGTCGAAGTTCACCAGGTACTGATAGTGCCCGTAAGCGCTGTGGTCAGCGCGCCATGTCCAGAAACTGCCGTCTTCGGCCCGCTCGAGGGAATGATGATAGACGCCTCTCTTCACCCAAACGGG
>OCZV010000905.1_pt1 | contig 10593 bp, 9 predicted proteins | sample 1539051 | NCBI WGS metagenome assembly OCZV01 (sample SAMEA3113581, study PRJEB22503) | soil metagenome
AGATCATCCGAACGTGACGATCGAGCTCGAGACGTTCGCCTACGACGACTACATTCAGACGCTGCAGACCGCCTTGCCCGCCGGGAACGTCGCCGACATCCTCCACATGTTCGGAACATGGGCGTGCACCTACACGGACTTCCTCGAGCCGGTGCCCGAGAGCGTCGTCACCCTCCCCGACGCGGAGGCGGCGTTCTACCCCGGCCCACTGGGCGGCTATGTCTGCGACGGGACGTTGTATGGCCTCCCGCAGGAGTCCAACCTCGAGTACGGCGCCACGCTCGTGAACACTGCGATGGCCGACGCCGCGGGTGCGGGTACCGGCGGCTGGTCCACGTGGGACGAGTTCATCGCGGATGCACGGCAGATGACGGTGATCCAAGACGGCGTGGTAACGCGGGCGGGCTACCACTTCACCGCTGGCGACGGCCTGGCGCACTCGTTCCTGTCGCTGATCCTCCAGGCTGGTGGGAACTACCTGAACGAGGACGGGACCGCGTTCACGTTCAACACGCCCGAGGGGGAGGAGGCGCTGGCGCAGCTGAAGTCGATCGTCGACGCGCAGGTCATCGACCCGGTGCTGTACAACGATGCGGAGAACTGGGTCGGCGACTGCTACTTCACGGAGCTCTGCGCGATGGGGCTCGTGGGGCCGTGGGCGGTGGCCGATTACGCTGGGGACTATCCGCAGATCGTCGAGGACACGGTCTACTCCAAGCTGCCGTCGCTCGAGAACGAGTCGTTCGTCGCCGACTCCGGCTGGGGACTGACGGTGCCGGCCGGTACTCCGAACGCCGACGTCGCCTGGGACTTCGCGCGGTACTCGGCCTTGGACGCTGAAACAGCCTCGCAGTGGAACATCACCTCGGGGACGTTGCCCGCGCTGATCGAGAACGCCGAGGACCCGGCACGAGACGAACTGATCGCGGCGTTCCCCCACTTCGAGACGTGGTTCGAAGTCCTGCCGAACGCGCGCTTCGTGGGACAGCTGCCCGACCGCGACAGGCTCTACTACAACATCATCTACAACCACGGCCTGGCCGCCCTGCGAGGTGACGAGACGATCCCTGAAGCACTCCAGGCGATGGAGACCGAAGCGAACGAGACGTTCGGATAGCTCCCACGCCCTGACGAGAGAGCGTCCGGGGACGGGTGAACGACATGGCGACCGAGGCGATAGGCGGGGTGAGAGTCCGCCGGTTCCTCGGCGGTCGCGAGGGTGCGCAGAAGCGCTTCGTCGCTGCCGTCATAACGCCCGCTCTGGTCTTCATGGCGACGTTCATGGTGCTCCCGATCGTTTGGGCGTTCGCCCTGTCGTTCTTCGACTTCAGCCCGCGGCGGGCCGGCACGCCGATCCTCGGCCTGGGCGGCGACAACCCGTTCGTCGGCCTCGAGCACTACCGCGCGATGACCGACTTCTCGTCGGATGCCACCCTCAACGTTCGCCAGTTCCACACCGCGGCGAAGGTGACCGTCCTGTTCGCCTTCTTGGTGCTTCCGCTGAACCTCATCATCACGCTCCCGCTCGCGGCGATGATCGAGTCGGTGCACCAGCGGGTCCGCCCGATCTACCGAACGATCTTCTTCCTGCCCGTCCTCGCGTCGTCCGTCGGCGTGGCGATCATCTGGGGGTTCGTCCTGCATCCTCAGAACGGGTTGCTGAACGGGGCCATCTCGAGGATCACGGGGAACGTGACGGTCATCTCGTGGATCTCCGATCCGAGCTTTGTCTTCCTGGGAATCCCGGTCGCGCTCCTGATGGTGATCGTGGCGTACCTGTGGCAGGACCTCGGGTACAACCTGGTGATCTTCATCGCGGCACTTCAAGCGATCCCGCGCTCGGTGACCGACGCCGCCCGGGTGGACGGGGCAAGCGCGTGGCAGATCTTCCGCCACATCACGCTGCCGCTGCTGAAGCCGACGATCCTGCTGGCGTCGATCCTCACGGTGATCTCCGCGTTCCAGGTGTTCGAGCTGTTCCAGGTGATGACGCTCGGTGGACCGGACGATCAGACGCTCGCGCTGTCCGTGAACATCTATCGGAACGCCTTCCGGTTCCAGCAGATGGGATGGGCGGCGGCGATGTCGGTCGTCCTGTTCTTCATCGTCTTCGCGATCTCGCTGGCGCAGACGCGGCTCCTGCGCTCGAGGTGGGAGTACTAGCGGTGGCCACGACCGCGCAGCGCCCGGCCACCGTCCTCGCGGCTCCGCGCGCCGAGGTGCGCAGGAGGCCGTCCCGCGGCACCCGCCATCGCGCGGGCCGGACGTCCCTCTACGTCGTCCTCACGATCCTCGGGGTGGTCGCCGCGCTCCCGTTCGTGTGGATGATCCTCGCGTCGTTCAAGGACGCGGCCGAGATCCGCCAGATCCCGCCCACGTTCTGGCCCCAGGACGCCAACCTTGCCAACTACCGGACGATCCTCCAGGACCCCGAGCTCCCCCTGTTCACCTTCTATCGCAACTCGGCGTTCGTCGCCGTCCTGAACGTGATCGCCACCCTGTTCACGGCGTCGCTTCTCGGCTACGTGTTCGCGAAGTTCCGATTCCGGGGGAGGCAGCCGCTCTTCTGGTTCATCCTCGCCACGATGATGATCCCCGCGCAGGTGACGATGCTGCCCGGGTACCTGATCCTGCTCCAGCTCGACCTGCTGAACAACCTGTGGGGCCTGATCATCCCATCGTTCATCGACGCGTTCGCGGTGTTCCTGATGCGGCAGTTCATCGTCTCCGTCCCCAACGACGAGATCTGGTCTGCGCGCGTGGACGGCGCCTCCGAATGGCGCATCTACCGTTCGATCGTGCTGCCGCAGCTCCGCGCGCCGTTGGCGACGCTCGGGTTGCTGACGTTCATGTTCCACTGGAACGCGTATCTGTGGCCGCTGATCGTGCTCACCGAACAGGACAAGCGGACGCTTCCGATCATCCTCACCTGGTATTCGAATCAGCACTCGTCGCAGGCGAACCTGGTCATGGCGGCGTCCGTGCTGATCGTGATCCCCGTGCTGATCGTCTTCGCATTGGCGCAGAAGTGGATCGTCCGCGGGCTCACATTGACCGGCGGGAGGTAGCGGTGGCGACGATCGAGTTCGACAGCGTCGCGAAGGTCTATCCGGACGGCACGGAGGCCGTCACCGACCTCGACCTCGACATCGGCGACGGTGAGTTCATGGTCCTCGTCGGCCCGTCGGGGTGCGGCAAGAGCACCGCCCTGAAGATGGTCGCCGGCCTCGAGGAGGTCTCACGGGGGACCGTCACGATCGGCGACGAGGTCGTGAACGACCTACCGCCTAAGGACCGCGACGTGGCGATGGTGTTCCAGGACTACGCGCTCTACCCACACATGACCGTGTTCGAGAACATGGCCTTCGCCCTGAAGATCCGTCGGATCGGCAAGGCGGCGACCGAGTCGCGCGTCCGCGACGCGGCGGGGATCCTCGGCATCACGGAGTTGCTCGACCGCCGGCCGAAGGCGCTCTCAGGGGGACAGCGACAGCGAGTCGCGATGGGGCGAGCGATCGTTCGCGAGCCCCGAGCGTTCCTTATGGACGAGCCGCTGTCGAACCTGGACGCCAAGCTCCGCGTCCAGATGCGAGCGGAGATCCGGCGGATCCAGACGAACCTCGGGGTCACGACGATCTTCGTGACGCACGACCAGACGGAAGCGATGACCATGGGCGATCGCGTGGCCGTTATGAAGCGGGGCCGACTCCAGCAGGTCGACACGCCGGACGTGCTGTACGGGCGGCCGACGAATCTGTTCGTGGCAGGGTTCATCGGCTCACCGGCGATGAACATGATCGAGGCGACCGTGCACAGAGTCGACGATCGGATCGGCCTGCGGTTCGGGTCATCGACGCTCGACCTCGACGCGCAGGTCGCGGAGCGTTATCCGGAGCTGAAAGGCTTCGAGGGCCGGCGTGTCGTGCTCGGCATCAGGCCGGAAAGCATCGAGCACGAGCGGTTCGCCGGCGTCGATCCGCAGGGTCGGACGATCGAGGCAACCATCGAGTTGCGGGAGTCGCTCGGCTCGGAGGCATTGGTGCACTTCACGATGGACGCCCAGACCGTCGTCACGGACGACACGCGGGAGCTGGTGCGGGACCGCGAGGACGCCGAGGATGCGGAACTGGTCGTCGAGGACCGCGGGTCGTCGTTCGTCGCGAAGATCGACCCGAAGGCCAGGGTTCGAATGGGCGAGACGGTCCCCCTCGTCGTCGACACGTCGGAGCTGTATCTGTTCGACCCCGATAACGGCGAGGCGATAGCTGCCCCCGTCGAGGTCTCGAGCCCCTCATCCTCCGGGAGGGCTCGAGTGCAGGACGCCGTCCTCACGCTCGAGGCCGGGGACGATGCGTAAGGCGTTGTCCGCGTAGACCCGACGAAGGACGTCGTCGGGCAGGTCGAGGCCGGAGATCGCCCACCGCCCCATCAGCGGGACCTGTTCCGTCGAGTGTGGGAAGTGCTCGTCGCGCGTCTCGAGGAACCGGAAGTAGATCTCGTAGTTGTCGCGCTCGGGCGGGAACTCATCGATCCCGAACAGCACTCGATCGGGGTGCCAAACGATCAGATCTCGGGTCGCCCTGGGCTGTCGTCCGAGCTCGGCCACTCGCGCCGCGATGTCGACGTGGAAGTTCGAGTACGTATCGAGCATCCGTCCAACCCACGAGAGGTTCTCGGGGTAGCCGCCGACGTGCAGGCCGACGAACGTCGTCGACGGGTTGGCGCCGACCAGATTCTCGAGCGACTCGATCAGCCGCTCGAACCGCGGGAACGACGGATCGGCGAAGGACCACTCGGGATACGCGATGAGCTGCTCGTACCGCTCGTTGCGTTCGTCGACCGGATCGAAGAACGCGACCGGATCGGCGGTGTGGATGAAGACCGGCACCTCGCGATCGGCGGCGGCATCCCAGAGCGGCGTGAGCCGGCGGTCGTCGGGAAGGATCAGCTCGCCTCGTTCGTCGCGTACGTGAAGGCCGAGGTCCTTCCAGATCTTGATGCCCCTCGCTCCCTCCCGCACGCTCGTGCGCAGGGATGCCGCGGCGGCGCTCCCGACGTCTCCCGAAGCTGCTGCGGACGACCAGTCGATGTGACAGAACGTCGCGAACCGTCCGGGATGAGCCCTGTCGTAGCGGTCGATGTTCGCCCTCAGCTCCGCGCCCCACCGGCCGTCGAGGTTCACGATCGCGCGGATGTTGCAGGCGTCCATCAGCTCGAGCAGCGCGCCGACGTCGGGGACCGTCCACGCTTCTGCGTCGTCGCTCACCAACGCCGATAGCCACCGGCCGAGGTGGTTGTGCGCGTCGACGGCGGGAAAGCGGGACCGCTCGACCCGGTGAGCCGGCACGACCAACTTGGGTTCGGGACGCCAGTCGGCCAGAGGCAGGTCCCTCCGCCCGGCGTTCACCGAGCGAGCGGGGAGGCGTCGGTGAAGCGCGGCAACCATGGCGCCTCGGCCTCGAGCATCCGGTCGACCATCTCGTGGATCCGCGGCAGCGTCAGGACGGCGCTCGTCAGCGGGTCGAGTGCGATCGCAGCGTGCACGAGATCCCGATCGCCGCTCATCGCGGCCTCGACCGCGAGTCGCTGAACCGTGACCTGCGCCTCGTTCAGGGCGGCGCATGCCGACGGCAACCTTCCGTACCGGGTCGGGCGCACGCCGGTGGAGTCGGCCACGCAGGCCACCTCGACACAGGCATCTGGGGGCAGGTTCTCGATCGACGATCCGTTCCGAACGTTGCCGTAGACGACGCGCGGCGTCCCGGTCGTGAGGCTGTCCACGATCGGAGCCGCGAACTCTCCGCCGTGGATCGGTCCGTGTCGGCGCGCGTCGTTCACCACGTCCTCGTTCGTGTAGTCGGCGTCGACGCTCCGGCAGACCTCGAGATAGTCCCATCGCCGATCCAGGTATTCCTCGGTCAGCTCCGGCGTCTTCCGGAACCACGCCCAGTACTCACTCGCGTGATGGCTCGACTCGGTGTGGAAGTAGCCGGTGAGCATCATCAGTTCCGTACGGACCCGCTCGATGCTTTCGTACGCGTCGTCCGAGCGCGGAAGGAGCGGCATCGTCCGGTCGACGTGGCGAGCCCTCATCACCTCACGGATGCGTGGGATCAAGTTCTCGTCGCCGCGAGCGAACGTCGTGAACCACGCGGTGTGGTTCACGCCGGCGCACCGAAAGGTGACCTCCTCGGGCGGAACCCCGAGCTCGCGGGCGAGCAGCTCGGCGGTTCCCTGCACGCTGTGGCACAGACCGACGACCTTCACCCCCAGGAGGTCGGTGGCCCAGCAGTTGATCGACATCGGGTTCGCGTAGTTGAGCAGCCATGCGTCCGGGCAATGCTCGAGCATCGCCTCGGCGACCTCGCACAGCGCTTCGACGGTTCGCAAGCCGCGGAAGACGCCACCCGGGCCGAGCGTATCGCCGACGGTCTGATCGATCCCGTACTCGCGCGGGATGAGCACGTCGTGCTCGTAGGCCTCGACGCCGCCGACCTGGAACACCGTGATGACGACGTCTGCACCGCGAAACGCACTAGGAAGGTCGGGCGCGACGGCGACGGTGGCGTTCGACTTCGCGTCGTCGATCATCTGTTGCACGAACCCGCGGGTTCGCTCCGCCGCCAGCCGGTCGATGTCGTAGAGCACGAGCGACGCATGGCTCAATCCGGGGAAGGCGAGCACGTCACGCGACAGTTCGACGGGAAACACCCAGCCACCGGCGCCATCGATCACGATCCTGGGGGCGTTCTCCGGCATGCGTCGTGTTCCCTCGCACTGGTCGGGCGATCGCGCGGCATGCTACCCGGCGCCCGGTACTAGACTCGCCGCCGCGCAAGGCGGGAGCGCGGATGCGGGGGCTGGAGGGCAAGGGTGTCCTGGTCACGGGCGGCAACCGAGGGATCGGCCTGGCCGCGGCCGAGCGGTTCCTCCAAGAGGGGTCTCGGGTGTTCATCTGCGGGATCGAGCCCGGTGAGGTGGAGACCGTTCTTGGTGACCTGCGGACCACCGGGATTGTCGACGGCATCGAGTGTGACGTTTCCCGCGAAGAGGACGTCGACCGGCTCGTCGCAACGGCGGAGAGCTTCCTCGGTGCGATCGACGTCGTCCTGAACAACGCCGGGATCGCGTGGAGGGAGCCGTTCCTCCAGATCACGCCGGAGCGGTGGGATCGCCTCCTGGCCATCAATCTGCGTGGTCAGTTCCTGGTGGCGCGCCGGGTGGCCCGGTCGATGGTCGAGCGTGGGCGCGGCGGCGCGATCGTCAACATGGCATCGACGAACGCGCTGGAAGGCGAGGCAGGGTACGCGCACTACAACGCGTCGAAAGGTGCGATCGCCATGCTGACGCGGACGATGGCGATCGAGCTCGGTCCGCATGGGATCCGCGTGAACGCGCTCTGCCCCGGCAAGGTAGCGACGCGACTCCAAGCAGACGCGGAGGACGCGGACTACACGGCGAGATTCGAACGCGAGAGGATCCCCCTCGGTCGTTCGGGTACGCCCGACGAGATCGCGGCCGCCTACGCATTCCTCGCGTCCGACGACGCATCGTTCGTCAACGGCGAGCTGCTCGTCGTGGACGGTGGGCAGCTCGCGATGTGAGGGAAGTGAACGAGGCTGGCTATGGATGATCGTTCGCCGCTCGACCGGCTCCGGGATGTTCGGCCACCCGAGGGCGCGCTGGCGCTCGCATGGCTCGGTCAGGCGGGGTTCGTCGTGCGTTCAGGCAGCGCCGTTGCCCTGATCGACCCGTTCCTGGCGCCGTACGACGGACGCCGGTATGAGAGCTTGCTGTTGCCCGAGCGAGCCCAGGGTGTCGACGTCGTGCTCTGCACGCACGAGCACGTCGACCACTTCGATGCGGCGAGCGCACCCGCGATCGCCAGGGCTTCGCCCGGCGCGATCTTCGTCGTACCGACGCCCATCGTCGACATGGTCACCGAGTCGGGGATCGGTGGCGACCGCGTGACCGGGATCCAGCCCGGCGAGGTCCTTGAGGTCGCCGGGTTCAGGATCCGCGCCGTGCCCGCGATGCACGGGGTCACCATGGAGGACGCATACGGATTCGGCGAGGAGCTCTCGGGCGGGCTCATCCGGTTCGTCGGCTATGTCGTGGACGCGGCCGGGGTTCGGCTGTACCACGCCGGCGACACGATCCACTATCCCGGAATGGAGGCCACTCTCCGCGAGCTGTCGCTCGACCTCGCGTTGCTGCCGATCAACGGGCGAGACCCCGGGCGCGAGGCTCGAGGGATCGTGGGAAACCTGTCCGAGCGCGAGGCGGCGTGGCTCGCCGGCGCGATCGGTGCGCAGGCCGTCGTGCCCATGCACTACGACCTGTTCGCCCGCAATCGCGGCTACCCCTCCAGACTCGTCGAGAGCGTCGAGCGCGACCATCCCGGCACTCACGTCCTGGTTCCCGCACGCGACAGGCCCTTCGTTTGGACTTCCGGGAAGGTCGCTTGAAGGCTCTCGTGTATCTGGGGCCCCGGCGGATGGAGGTCCAGGAGGTGCCCGAGCCGGCGGCCGGAATCGGCGAGGTCCTGATCGAGACGGCGGCCTCGGCGATCTGCGGATCGGACCTGCACGGGTTCCGCGAGGCGAGTCCTCGACGGATCCCGCCGCTGATCATGGGCCACGAGACGGTCGGCGTGATCGCCGCCGTGGGCGAGGGCGTCGACGCCGCACGCGTCGGGCAGCGCATCGTCCTGAAACCCATCCTGGCCTGTCGCTCGTGCGAGCCCTGCCGCTCCGGGCGGACGAATCTCTGCCGCACGGGCCGACTTGTGGGACGGGACCTGACCGGAGGCTTCGCCGCTCGGTTCGTCGTGCCCGCCGAGCTCGCGGTGGAGATCGCGGCCCACGTTCCCGACGACGTCGCCACTCTGACGGAGCCGCTGGCGAATGCGGTCCACGTCACGTCCCGGGCCGTCGTGCCCGATGACGACGTTCTCGTGATCGGCGCGGGCCCGATCGGCGCACTCATGGCGTGGATGGCCGGCGAACATGGTGCGGCAAGGGTGTTCGCGTCGGACCGTGTTCGGGCCCGGCTCGAACGTGCTCGTGCGCAGGGTTCGATCCCGCTTGGGACGGACGATCCGGAGGGGTCGCTGCGCGAGGCGACGGATGGCCGCGGCGTCGACGTGGTCATCGATGCAGTGGGGGTGGCGGATACGTGGGCATTCGGGCTCCGCGCGGTGCGACCTGGTGGTCGGATCGAGACGGTGGGGCTTGGGGCGCCGGGCGGTGACGTCGACTACTACGCGGTCATCGGCAAGGAGGCCACGATCACGGGGTCCTTCGCGTGGGTGGACGAAGACTTCGCTCGCGCTCTCTCGTTGATCCAGGAGGGCGCTCTCGATACAGCGGGATGGTTCACGGGAGCGAGCTTTGGCGAGGGGCAGCGCGTGTTCGAGGAGCTCGTGGACGGGACCGATCGGTTCAAGGTGGTGCTGGCTCCGTGATCACCGTTCACAACGGGCGTTGCATGCAGGCATCTCTCGAGGGGCCACCCGAGAAGACGACCGGCGAGGAACCCCGCGTCGAAGCTGTCGCCCGCACCGATCGTGTCGACGACCTCCGACGGGACCGACTCGCTCCTGACAACCGCGTCGGCGTCGACGGCGAAACCGCCGTCGGTCCCCAGCTTCACGGCAACAACTGTCGAGTGCTCGGCCAACGCTTTGGCCGCCTCCTCCACGTCGTCGATCTCCGTTATCAGGCGCGCCTCGGCCGCGTTCGGGAAGAAGACGTCGGTCCGATCGAGGAGCTCGATCAGGCCGGAGTCCCAGTGCTCATCGGGGTCCCAGTTGGGGTCGATCGACGTCGTCGCGCCGCGAGTGTGTGCGGCGTCAAACAGCGCCGGCAGGTCCTGTTGGAGGGGGCGCTGCATGAAATACGAACTGACGTGCACGTGCCGTGCAGAGTCGACGAGATCGATGTCGATGCTCGACCCGCGGAGGTCCGCGATGGTGCCCGTCGAGGTCAGGATGGCGCGGTCATCGGGGCGAGCCAGGATCACCGAGAGACCGGTTGGTCGCTTCCGGTCCACGCGAAGAGCTCGCGTGTCGATCCCCTCGTTCTCGATCGATCGTCGAACGAACGCTCCGAACAGGTCGTCGCCGATGACGCCGGCAAGCGCCACCCTGAGCCCGAGCCGGGCGGCTCCGCAGGCCAAGATGGCTCCGGAACCGCCGAGCACCAAAGCAGCGTCTTCGACGATCGTTTCGACCTGTCCGAAGGAAGGAGCGGCCTTGACTCCGAGGATCAGGTCGGGATTCGCGTCGCCGAGCACCAACAGGTCGATGCGCTCAGCCACCGGCGTAGCGTAGCGTCCGCGCACACGGCTCTCGGCGCGGGCTCGAGGACACGTCGCGACAGCACTGAGGCGCGTACGTCGCCGACGGTGAACCCCATCCGATCTTGCCGATCGGATGGGGTCGCCGGTTGGATGGACCGAGGGTGCCTTACATCACCTCGACGATTTCGTACACGGTGATGCTGCCGCCGCCCTGAAGGGCGGGCGAGCCCTTGGCAAGCTCGGCTGCCCGGTCGAGCGACTCCGCCGACAGGATCGTGTAGCCCGTGAACG
>OCZV010000906.1_pt1 | contig 10593 bp, 7 predicted proteins | sample 1539051 | NCBI WGS metagenome assembly OCZV01 (sample SAMEA3113581, study PRJEB22503) | soil metagenome
CGAGCCGCTCGACAATTTGGAGGAGGGATGGCGAATTCACAAACGAAGCAGTTTTTTGAGGCTCGGATCTGGCGGCATTCGGTGGGCCAATGTTGGGAAATAGATTGTCGAACTCAAATCTTCCGCCATATAGACATTCGCGCGTTTAATCTTAATTCAAGAATTCAAATCTTTCCTTCTTTTCCATGAGTCTAAATGTCGAAATTCTCTCTCGGGCGGCCAATGAAGCACGCGGTTTGTGCATGGACGCCGTGCAGGCTTCGCAATCGGGACACCTCGGGCTGCCGCTCGGCTGCGCCGAGATGGGCGCAGTGCTCTTTGGCTACGCGCTCAAATACAATCCGGATCAACCGCGCTGGATCAATCGCGATATCTTCGTCCTCTCGGGCGGTCACGGCAGCATGTTCCTCTACGCGTGGCTGCACATGAGTGGCTACGATTTGCCAATGTCGGAAATCAAACGTTTTCGGCAATTGCATTCCAAAACGCCGGGACACCCTGAATTTGGCGACACGCCCGGAGTGGAATGCACTACGGGGCCGCTTGGGCAGGGAGTTGGCAATTCGGTGGGCATTTCCGTTGCAACAAAAATGGCGGCGGCGCGTTTCAACACCGATGAACACAAAATTTTCGACCAGCATGTGATCTGTTTATGTAGCGATGGTGACATGCAGGAAGGCGTCGCTTCCGAAGCGTGTGCGCTGGCCGGCCATTGGGGCCTCGATAATTTGATCTTCATCTACGATTCAAACGCCGTCACGCTCGACGCGGCGGCGAAAGAGACGCAGAGCGAAGACACCGGCAAACGCATGGAGGCATACGGATTCGACGTTCAGGAGATCGATGGCCATGACATGCAACAGTTTCTCGACGCCTTGAACGTGGCGAAGACGCGCGACAACGGGAAACCGCAGTTCATCATTGCCCACACGCTCATCGGCAAAGGGGTCCCGGAAGTCGCAGGGACGTACAAGGCACACGGCGAAGCCGGCGCGAAATTTGTGGATGCGGCGCGAAAGGCACTCGGGCTGCCAGAGGAACATTATTTCGTGTCGCAGGACGTGTACGATTATTTTGCCGAGCATAAAAAGAAGCTGATCGCCGATTACGATCGCTGGGAAAAGACTTATGACGAGTGGCGCCAGAAGAACCCCGGCCTGGCGAAAATGCTTGATGACGGGATTGAGAGGGAAGTGCCCGCTGATCTTTTATCCAAGATCCCCGAGTTTCCGAAGGATGCGAAACTGGCGACACGAAAAGCCGGCGGGGAAGTATTGCAGCCGATCGCCCAAGCGATGCCTTTGCTAATGAGCGGTAGCGCGGATTTGTACGGATCGACAATGAATTACATCAAGGAGGGCGGCGATTTCACGCGCGACACTCCTGGGGGGCGCAACATCCGCTTTGGCATTCGTGAGCACGGCATGTGCGCAATCCTCAACGGCATCTCTTATCACGGACTGTTCCGCGCGTCGGGCGCAACCTTCACGGTGTTCACTGATTATTGTCGCGCTTCCATTCGGCTCGGCGCGCTGGCCAAGCTTCCCAATCTTTACATTTTTACCCACGATTCAATCGGCGTTGGTGAAGACGGCCCGACCCATCAACCGGTGGAGACGGTCAGTTCCGTTCGGTTGATGCCTAACATCGACGTGATTCGTCCGGCCGATCCCGAAGAAACGGCCGGCGCATTTGTCGCCGCGATGCAACGAACCGATGGCCCAACGTTCCTCGCGCTCACACGTCAGACCGTTCCGATTTTGAATGAGATCGATGTGAAGCTGCGCCGCGAAGGAGTGCTGCGCGGCGCTTACATCGCAAAGCGCGAAAAAGGGAAACTCGATCTGATCATCATGTCGTGCGGGAGCGAGTTGCAGCATGCACTTGCTGCTGCGAAGGAGCTTGGCGACGGCGTGCGCGTAGTTTCGATGCCGTGCTTCGAGCGTTTCAATCGTGAATCTCGCGAGTATCGCGAGGAAATCCTCCCAAATTCATGCCGCCGTCGCGTGGCAATCGAAGCCGGTGTGACTGAAATTTGGTACCAATACGTGGGTCTTGATGGCAAAGTGGTCGGACTGCACGAATTTGGATTAAGTGCGCCCGGCGCCGAAGTGATGAAAGAGCGCGGGATCGACGCCGAGCACGTTATCGAAGCGGCGAAATCTTTGTTGGCAAACTCGCAAAACTCCGGGTAGCGCACGCGTCTTGCGTGCTGACGATGGCGTCGTCGCCATCGCGAACTTTTTTTGTGAGTTCGACCCGCCTGCAAGGAGCGAAATTTTGAGGAAAGACTGTTTCGGCGCGACGCCGAAACCAGCACGCGAGACGCGTGCGCTACCCAGAAGGCTGCGTCTAAAACGCTTCTTCTGGCTCGCTCACATTGCGCGCCCGAGTTTCGAAGCGTGTGAATTCCTTCAGGAACGTGAGCGGAATTTCACCCACAGGACCGTTGCGCTGCTTGGCGATAATGAATTCGGCTTCTCCGGCTTTTTCCGCGCGCGCTTCTTCGTCCTCCTCGTAAATTTCCGGCCTGACAAGTAATCCCACCAGGTCCGCATCCTGTTCGATTGAGCCGGATTCGCGCAGATCGCTCAAGCGCGGCTTGCCGCCAGAACGCTGTTCTGGTTGTCGATTCAATTGCGCCACCACGATGATCGGAATTTTCAATTCCTTCGCCAAACCTTTCAGCCCCGCGGAGATTTCCGAGATTTCCAACTGCCGATTGTCCTGCGCCCGGCGCGATGTGGATCTGAGTAGTTGTAAATAATCGACGATGAGCAGTTGCACATCCTGCTGCGCTTTCAGCCGGCGCGCTTTCGCGCGCAATTCGAGGATCGTGAGACTCGCGCTGTCGTCGATGAAAATTTTTGCTTCGGCTAGTTTCGATGCCGCGGCTGTTAAACTCGGGAAATCGCGTTCGCTCAAAAATCCGTCACGCACTTTTTGCAAATTGACTCTCGCCCGCGAGCAAAGCAGACGTTGGACGAGCTGCTGACTGCTCATTTCCAGGCTGAACACGCCGACAGGCAGCATTTCGTTAATGGCGACGTGTTCGGCGATATTCATGGCCAGCGCCGTTTTTCCCATGCTCGGCCGTGCCGCGATTACGATCATTTCGGAGGGATGCAAGCCGCTGGTCATTCGATCGAACTCGACAAAGCCGGTGGAGATGCCGGTGATGCCGCCTTTTCGTTCGTAGAGCTTCTCGATCGACTCGATCGCTTCCATCACTTGATCCTTCATTGAAAGCATCTGGCCTTTAAAACGGTCTTCGCCGACTGCGAAGATTTTCTGTTCCACTTCGTCGAGAAGATTATTCACCTCGTCCTGCTCTTCGTAAGCCCGGCGCACGCTCTCCGTGGCGGCAGAGATGATTTCCCGAAGGATGTATTTGTCGCGGACGATCTCCAGATAGTACTGCACGTTGGCGGCCGTTGGGACGAACGTGAACAGGCTCGTGACGAACGCTGCCCCGCCCACGCTTTCGAGCAAATTCCGATCACGCAAGACTTGCGTGAATGTGATCAGGTCGATCGCCTGGCCCGCATTCCAAAGATCGACAAGAACGTTGTAAATCGTCTGGTGCGCCGGGACGTAAAAGTATTCTTCGTTAATTTTCTCGACGCACTCCGCGATGGCTTCACGCGGTGAGATGAGCATCGAGCCCAAGACGCCTTGCTCTGCTTCCACGCTGTGCGGAGGCGTTCGGTGAATATCCTGCGCAGAACCTGTTGGCGAATTGGGGAAAACTCTTCCGCCATTTCCCGCCGCCGAACCTCGGCCAGCGCCATTACCCGCTGTCTTACGAGGTTTCCCAGGCTGAGAGCCTTGAGAACCCGGCATTTATTTGGTTTCTTTTCGTTTCTTGAAAAATCGATGATGTTTTTTCTCAGGTTCCTCGGCCGCAGCACTCACTGCCTCGGTCTTTGGTTTTTCTGCGGATTTCACCTGAAAAACAAATTGCGCGGTCACGTCGCGGTGGAGCTTGATCGCCACTTCGTGCTCTCCTGTATCTTTGATCGGTCGCTCGAGAGCAATTTTGTGCCGATCAATCTCCGCCCCCAGCTCGTTTTTAAGCCGGTTCACGATGTCCTGTGCGGTGACCGAGCCGAAAGCTTTGCCGGTCTCACCGGTTTCCAGCGTGAAGGTAATTCGCGCTTTGCCAATTCGACGAGCGAGTTCTTCGGCGTCGTTCAATTCGCGTGCTTCGCGTTCGGCGCGTTTCGCTTTGAGCGAATCGATTTGCCGCAAGCTCGCTGGCGTGACTTCGTGCGCTTTGCCATGCGGCAATAAATAGTTGCGCGCGTAACCGCGCCGCACTTTGACCACGTCGGCTTCCGCGCCTAAACCGGGAACATTTTCGGTTAAGATGATTTCAGTCAAAGGCATTGGTAATGGTTATCTGAGAGAAATTTTTGTGCGATAAAAGCCGAGAGGAAGGCGAGTATAGAAGCCGAGAGCGCGGTGTCAACTCGCGAAAATTTTCGGAGCTAATTCCGCAAGAGAATTTACTGATGTCGCGCTTCATCGGTGGTTTTGCGTGTACAAATCGTCGCGCGTGAGAGGAAGGTTTGTCCGGCCGGACGGATCCAGCTTTGCGAGCAGCGTTTGGTAAACAGCAATATGACCGCTTCGAAATCCGTGTGCCGAGCCGGCAATGTAGAGACGCCAGATTCGATATGTTGTTTCGTCGACGTGGCGGAGCGCTTCATCGTGATGCGCTTCCAATCTGCGAAGCCAATGTCGCAGAGTGAGGGCGTAATGTTCGCGCAGATTTTCTACATCGCGGATTTCGAAACCTGACGACTCCGCGGCGCGCAGCATGATCGGCAGGGGCGGAATATCGCCATCGGGAAAAACATATTGTTCGATGAATGAGCCGCCAAAACCTTCGGGCTTGCCTGGGCGTGCGATAATATCTTCGCCGATCGCTTGATTAAGAAAAACACCGCCCGGCTTGAGTGCCCGATGGGCAGCCGCGAAGTAATCCGGCAGCCGCTCGCGTCCCACATGTTCTGCCATTCCAACACTTACGATTGCATCATAAAGTTCGCGGCTTTCTGCGCCGATCTCGCGATAATCGCGCAGTTCGATCTTCGCGTTGCGTCCCAATCCAGTCTCAGCAATTCGTGCCCGGCCCCGTTTCGCTTGCGACTCGCTTAGAGTGATTCCATCGGCGCGCACACCGAAATGCTCCGCCGCATGAAGGACAAGTGCGCCCCAACCACAGCCAATGTCGAGCAGACGTTGGCCGGCTCTGAGTCGTAATTTACGGCAGATGTAATCAAGTTTTTGTTCCTGAGCTGCGTCGAGGTCGTCGCGCGGCGATTGGAAGTACGCGCACGAGTAAAGCATTTGCCGATCCAACCAGAGACGATAAAAATCATTCGAAACATCGTAGTGGAATGTGACGGCACGCCGATCACGCTCGGGTGAGTGACGTTTATCACGAACTCGTGACAGCAGTTGTCTCGCGGCACGCCGCATTGATGATTTTCCATCATGCTCGGGAAGCGCGATGAGGAGGCCACCGAGCTTCAGCTTTTTCTTCCAATCATCGAGGCGGCTAAGCAAGAAATCACCGACTTCAAATGCCCCCTCGATATCACCTTCGATGTCGAAGTCGTCCTGCAAATATGCTTCGGCCAAACCGACTTCGGTCCCGGGCAAGAACATTCGGGAGAGCGCGCCGGGATATTTCAGCACGAGGGTGGCCTTGCGCGGCTGTTCGTCCGGCCATGAAGTGCCATCCCACAGTCGCACGCCGACCTTCTCGAGCGAGCAGCCGGCGAAAATTTGGCTTAGAACACGATGCGTTCTCTCCTCGATTGTTTTTTTCGAGGAGATCGCGTGCATCGCGGCATGACAAAACGCGAGGCTAAATCATCCCTAGCTTCATGCGACCCGCTTCGCTGATCATGTTTTGATTCCAGGGCGGATCCCAAACGAGTTGGACATCGGCTTCATCGACCCCATCGATGGACAGAATCTTGCTCTGCGCATCGTGCGCGATTGCCGGTCCCATCCCACAGCCCGGGGCGGTGAGTGTCATTTTCACTTCCACTTTCGTGCCGCCGCCGTCTTTTTTGATCAACCGGCAATCGTAAACGAGGCCGAGATCGACAATGTTCACCGGGATTTCCGGGTCGTAACATTGGCGAAGCTGGTTCCAGACGTGTTCTTCTGAAACTTCACCATTTGCAGTGCTCGCAGTTTTTTGAGCGGCTTGGGTCTGCGGTTTTTCTAAGCCGAGAGCGTCGAGATCCTTCTCGGCCACCCGCGCCAACCCCTGGTAGGTGGCAACAGTGTAACTTCCCCCAAGGCTCTGCGTGATCACGCCCTGTGTTCCAGCCGGGATCGTCGTCTTTTTCCCACTGGGAATTTGGATCGCCTCACAATCGCGACTCAATGTGAATTCGGTGTTCTCGTACATGGTTTTAACGTTGACAGTCTACTATGCCACAAATGAAGAAAATGACGAAATCCGAATGACGAATCACGAAATAATGTCGAAACCCAAATGTCGAATGAATCACAGGCCTTTTTTTTTGATTTGGTTATTCATTCCGTCTTCGTCATTCACTCAGTAAACATCGCGTTTGTAACGCTTGTCACTCTTCAGTTTCTCGACGTATTCGTTGGCCTCATCTGAACTTTTGCCGCCTTGCGCCTGCACGATCTTGCGCAGGGTTGCATCCACGTCCTTGGCCATCCGGCGCGCGTCGCCGCACACAAAAAAGTGGGCGCCTTCCCCATCAAGCCATTTCCAGATCTCGGCGGCGTTTTCCATCAGACAATGTTGCACATAGAATTTCTCAGGTTGATCGCGTGACCAGGCACAATCGAGTCGGGTTAGAATTCCCTCTTTTTGGAACGCCTCGAACTCATCGCGATAAGCAAAATCGCAGTGCTCGTGCTGCGCCCCAAAGAAGAGCCAGTTTTTTCCTTTTGCCCCGATCGCCTTTCGTTCCTGCAAATACGCGCGAAACGGCGCGACTCCCGTTCCAGGACCGATCATGATGATGGGAGTGTCTGGATTTTCGGGCAAATGAAAGTGTTTTGCCACGCTGGGGAAAACCGGAACGGAGACGTCTTTGGCGCGTTCGGCCAGAAAAGACGAGGCCACTCCCTTGCGTAGGCGCCCATGACTTTCGTAGCGGATCACGTCCACGATGAAATGCACCTGCTCTGGATAGGCCTTCAAACTTGAGGCGACTGAATAAAGCCGGGGTTGCAATTTGGTAAGCAGCCCGACAAATTCCTCCGGCGCAAAGCGAACGGATGGATGCTCGAGGAGGAAATCGATGACTTCCATGCCCCAAAGATAAGTCTCGAGGTCCTGCTTGCGTTCCGGCACGAGAAGATCGGTCAACAAAGGCGCGGCGTCGGCGCGTTCGGCAATAGCTCTTAAAAGCTTCGGCGTCGGCTGCGTGATGCCATAATCTCGCAACAGCGCTTCGCGCAGCGTCGTTGGCGTTCCCTTCGGCCGCGGCACTTGTTCATCGCCCGTCGCGCCGATCGCGTGAACGATTTCATCGACCAGTTGCGAATCGTTCGTAGCATAAATGGCCAGAGAGTCCCCGGCCTCGTAGCTCAATCCCCAGCCGGTCAACTCAATTTCAAAATGGCGCGTGTCCTTGGCGGAATCCGGACCGCTCAGGCGCCGATTTACAAGCAATCTGGCGGGAAACGGATTCGCTCGCGAGTATGGCGGAGCGGCGACAGTGGCTTCAGCAGGCATAGCGGGTTTGTAGCGGCGATCTCTGATCGTCGCAAGTTATTAGCCGTCATTTCCGATTGCGAGCGCCGGGCAAACATCCATGCCGCGTTGAGCGGCCGCGATTTCATCTGGCGTTTCGGGTTGTTTGAAAAAATGAACGCCAGTCTCGTCGCGGTTATAAGTCAAAAGATTCGGCGCCTCCTCGAGACAGAGACGGCACAACGCGCAGCTCGTGTCCACCTACCAGGTCCGAGCGCGTTCTCGGGCTGTTTGCTTAATTTGTCCGTAATGGCAACCGTTTGGGAGGAACGGTTTTAGCCGGAGGAAGAAGGAACGCGCGAATGGCGTTTGCCGTGGCCTCGTTTCATTGGCGCTTCCGAAGCGATCGCGAAATCGACCTGCCGTTTGAAGACATCGACCCGCACAACGAAGACGCGGACTACATCGCCTATGCTGAATCGTTTGCGCGATCGTCTGCCAATGAGCCGCCGTTGAGCTGGCTCGAATGAATAAAAATCGTCCGCCAACGAGGATACGTGCACCAAACCCGTAATCAGAGCGTCTGGTAATTCAACCGCGAGACCGTAATTGCGAACATCGACAATTGCAGCGCGGAAAATCTGTGGGTTGCGTTCATCGAGCTGTCGTTGGAAAAACTCGAGCTTCTTCATTCGAACGGATTCGATTTCCGCATCGGCGGCGACGCGCTCGGTCGTTGAAATATGCTCTGCGATCGATGCAACTTGGCTCATACCGATCCGGGAGTCGTGTTTCCCATCGCGCTCTACCAAAACGCGATGCACGACCAGATCGGCATAACGGCGAATCGGACTCGTGAAATGCAAGTAATTGGATTTAGCCAGTCCATAATGACCGAGCGGCTGCGGAAGGTAGCGCGCCCGTTTCAGACTTTTCAGTAAACCGATCTTAAGCGCCTGTTCTTCTGGTTTTCCGCGGATCGCGGCAAGCAAACGCTGTATCTCGCCGCGCTGGGTCAGATCACCGACCCTGTAGTTAAAACTGAGAACGAATTCGCGATACTCCGCCAGTTTTTCCGGATCGGGATTTTCGTGGACGCGATAGATCGTGGGAACACCGCGTTTGTTCAGCTCGCGCGCGACGGCCTCGTTTGCGGCGAGCATGCATTCCTCAATCAATTGATGGGATTCATCATTTTCGACCCGCTCGAGTTTCGCTGGATACCCATTCTTATCGAGCCACACTTTTACCTCCGGAAAATCAAGGTCAAGCGAGCCATCTTCGAAACGCTTTCGCCGCAATAGTGAGGCAAGTTCCCAGGCAACGTGCAGTCGCTCCCCCAATTGATCGCGAGGCGCGGATTTCAAAATCGCGTACGCTTGTTTGTAGGTAAGCCGGTGCGCGCTTCGAATCACGCTTCGGGCAAAGCGCGCGCTTTTCGCCATTCCATGTTTATTGAAATGAATAAACACCGAGTGCGTGAGCCGATCGACTCCCGGGTTGAGACTGCACACGCCGTTACTTAATCGCTCCGGCAGCATGGGAATCACGCGGTCCGGCAGATAAACGCTGTTTCCGCGCCGGCGCGCTTCGCGGTCGAGTGCGCTCTCCGGTTCTACGTACGCGGCGACATCGGCAATATGAACGCCGAGATGCCAACCGCTATTCTCGATCTTTTTGACGTGAATCGCGTCATCGAAATCGCGTGCGTCATCCGGATCGATGGTAACGATAAATTCTTTGCGCAAATCCTCCCGTCCCTCGAGTTGCCGTGCATCGATCTTTTCGGAAATCTGATCCGCCTGATCCGAAACGTCTCTCGGAAATTCTGTCGGCAGATGATATTTCCGGATGATCGACAGCATGTCGATGCCCGGCGCTGACGCCGGCCCGAGCACTTCGATGATTTCGCCTTCTGGATTGACGTGACGCGATTCCCAGGCCTCAAGCCGCACGACGACCTTGTCGCCAACTGTAGCGGCGGGCTGTGACGGACGCACATAAACGTCGTGGACGAGTCGTGGATCATCCGGGACAACGTAATAAAAATTGCGCGAATGTTGCAGCGTCCCAACGATCGTATCGTGTGCGCGCTCCAGAATTCGAATTACGCGTCCTTCGCGTCGTCCTCTGATGCGGCCGTAGGGCGCATCCTGCGAGATGCGAGCAACTACGCGGTCACCGTGCATGGCGGTGCCGGTGTTTTCCGTCGCGATGAAAATATCCGGCTCGCCCGGTTTTTCTGGAGTGAGAAAACCGTATCCGGCTTGATGAATCGATACCTTGCCGGCAACAAGATCCGCCTCAGCTGGCAGGACATATCGATTTTTGCGGATCCGCGCGATCTCACCGGCGCGTTCCAACTCGCGCAACGCCTGGTTTAAGCCCATGCGCACGCCGCTCTTTCGGCCGAGCGTTTTCGCCAGCCCATTCTTATCGAGTGGCCGGTAATCTTTCCGGCCCAGAAGGGCGAGAATTTGCTCCTGAATCTTACGTCCGTTTGAAGCCATCGCTGCGAAACAATGTCGTCGAGTTAGTGTCGATGTAACGCGATTTCAATCGGAGAGTCGAGTAATGCAAAAAGCAATTACCGTCGGCGCATTTGCGATTGCACTGGCGGCAATGGCTTCGGTCGCTGCAGGAGGAGCCAAGATGAAGGTCACAAGTTCTGCTTTTCAAGAAGGCGCAAACATTCCATCAAAATTTACATGCGACGGCGCGGACACCAGCCCGCCGTTGGAAATTGCGGATATCCCTTCCGAAGCAAAAAGCCTCGCCTTGATTGTTGATGATCCGGATGCGCCAAGTGGATTGTTCACGCACTGGGCGGTTTGGAATATCTCGCCGCAAACTAGCGCGGTGCGAGAAGGCAGTGCCCCGAATGGCAAACAGGG
>OCZV010000907.1_pt1 | contig 10591 bp, 19 predicted proteins | sample 1539051 | NCBI WGS metagenome assembly OCZV01 (sample SAMEA3113581, study PRJEB22503) | soil metagenome
CACAAGCGACTCCTCGATATCTTGGAACCGACGCAGCAGACCATCGATGCATTAGGGAAGCTCGACATCGCTGCTGGCGTGGATGTGGAAATAAAGCTTCAGTAATGGTACGGGCGAGCTAAGTTTCGCAGCTTGGGATATTCTTATGACGGGCCTAATCGGTAAGAAGGTTGGCATGACGCAATTCTACAATGCCCAGGGAAATGTCATTCCGGTCACCGTAGTCCAGACGGGTCCGTGTGTAGTCGTGCAAAAAAAAGAGAGCGCAAAAGACGGCTACAGCGCGCTCCAGGTAGGGTTTGGCGGCAGAAAGAGCCAGCGAGTCAATAAGGCGATGCGGGGCCACATGGCGAAAGCCGGCAGAGGAGCGTTTACCGTGCTCAAAGAGTTCCGTCTCGACGATGTGTCGCAGTACGAAGTCGGACAGGAGATCAAGGTTGCGGACTTGTTCAAAGTCGGCGATCGCATTGATGTCTCCGGAATTTCAAAAGGCCATGGATTCTCGGGCGTCATCAAGCGTTGGTCCTTTGGGGGATTTCCCGGGTCTCATGGCACGCACGAATACTTCCGGCATGGCGGTTCTATAGGCAATCGGTCATTTCCGGGTCGAGTCCGCAAAGGGAAAAAAATGGCGGGGCATTGGGGCAACGAGCGCGTTTCGATTCAAAACCTTGAGGTCGTGGACATTAGACCTGAGGAGAATCTGATGTTGGTCAAGGGAGCGGTTCCCGGCGCTAAGCGTGGAGTGGTAATCGTGCGCCATGCGGCAAAGGCTTAGTCGATATGGAAGTGCATGTCATTCAATCCAGTCTCAAAGAAGAGATCTTTGGTGTAAAGACTCGACCTTCTCTGTTGCATCAATCCGTCGTCATGCAACTCGCCAATCGTCGAGCCGGCAGGGCTGCGACAAAATCCAAGGGGTTGGTCAGAGGGGGTGGAAAGAAGCCCTGGCGTCAGAAAGGTACCGGTCGGGCACGGGCGGGAAGTATTCGCTCGCCGATCTGGGTTGGGGGCGGTACGACGTTTGGCCCGCAACCTCGGGATTACTCCTATCGCATGCCTCGAAAGGCGCGCAAACAGGCGTTGCTCTCGGCCCTGAGCCTAAAGAATCGCGACGGCAAGGTGATTGTCGTGGACCGGTTCGAGATCGAGCGGCCAAAGACGAAAATCATGTCTAAGGCCCTGGCCGAACTTAACGTAAGCAGCGCGCTCATTGTCATCCCAGAGGCGGAAGAGAATATAGAGCGTTCGGCGCGTAATCTTCCAAAGGTGAAGGTGCTTCGCGTGGAAGGCTTGAACGTTTACGATTTGATGCGCTATGAGCATTTAATCCTGACGGAAGAGGCGCTCAGGCTCCTCGAAAAGAGGCTCGCTGCATGAGAGGACCCCACGATATCATCCAAGCTCCGTTGATTTCGGAAAAGGGTTCGCTCCTGGCCGAAAGTACACACCAGGTGCTGTTCAAGGTCCGGCCCGACGCGAACAAGATCGAGGTTAGAAAATCGGTCGAAGCGCTTTTTAAGGTCCGGGTCGTCAAGGTTCGCATGGCGCGTTATCTGGGTAAGGTCCGGCGCATTGGCAGAAACCTGGGGCGTCGCCCCCAGTGGAAGAAGGCCTATGTGACGCTTCGAGAAGGCGACAAGATCGACTTTTTTGGTGGAGCATAGAGGATAGAGGGTAGCAGATGGCTATTAAGACATATCGGCCGACCTCGAAGGGCATGCGCTTTCGTACGGGTCTGACGTTTGAAGAGATTACCAAGACAACACCTGAAAAAGGATTGCACGAGTCGCTCAAACACAGCGGTGGGCGCAACAACACCGGTCGGATTACGGCCGACCATCGGGGCGGGGGGCATAAGCGTCTCTATCGGGTTATCGACTTCAAACGCGATAAGAAAAACGTACCAGCGAAAGTGGAAGCGATTGAATACGACCCCAATCGCTCGGCGCGTATCGCGCTGCTCTGTTACGCCGATGGCGAGCGGCGCTATATTCTGGCGCCCGAACGGTTGCAAGTGGGGCAGTCGGTCATTGCTGGGGAGGAGGACATCGATATTCAACCGGGTAACGCATTGCCGTTAAAGTTCATCCCGGTCGGTACCGTAGTTCACAATATTGAGTTGAAAATCGGCAAAGGCGGCCAGTTGGTTCGGAGCGCCGGGGGGGGCGCTCAGCTCATGGCTAAAGAGGGCGCCTACGCACTGTTAAAGCTTCCCTCCGGCGAGCTCCGAAACGTCTTGGCAGAATGCCGGGCGACTATCGGTCAGATCGGCAATTTGGATCAGGAAAATGTCTCATGGGGCAAAGCCGGCAGAATGCGCTGGTTGGGATGGCGCTCGACGACGCGCGGTATCGCAAAAAACCCGGTTGATCACCCGCATGGAGGCGGCGAGGGGCGGTCTAAGGGGAATCACCCGATGACGCCCTGGGGTAAGCCGAGCAAGGGGTATAAGACGCGAAAGAACCATGCCTCCGATAAGTATATCGTGCAGAGGAGAAAGGCTCGATAGCAATGGCGCGTTCAGTCAAAAAAGGGCCGTTTGTCGATGAGCATTTGGTAAAGAAGGTTACCGCCATGAATGAGTCTCGCCAGAGACAAGTGATCCGTACCTGGTCGCGCCGCTCAACGATTACCCCTGAGATGGTCGGCTTTACCATCGGCGTCCACAATGGGAGAAAATTCATTCCCGTGTTTATTACGGAAAACATGGTCGGGCATAAACTCGGTGAGTTTGCTCCCACGAGGACATTTTTCGCTCATTCAGGAGACCGTAAAGCAGAAGCCAAGGAGACGGTGGGAGCTGCCGCACCGATCGCTGGAGCTCCAACTCCAAGGCCGGCAGCTCCAGCGGGCACGCCTGCGGCCAAACCCCGGTAGAAACGCTTTGATGCCAGGACATCCGAGCCAATTTAGCTGCAAAGAAGACGGTCAGCCAGCAAGATCATGGAAGCACGCGCAATCACGAAATTTATCCGAGTCTCGCCGCGAAAAGTCCGGTTGGTCGTGGACCAAATTCGCGGCAAGGGAGTTGAGGAAGCTCTCAATATTCTCACCTTTGTTCCCAAGCGCTCAGCGGGGATTGTGGCTAAGACTTTGCGCGCGGCAGTGGCGAATGCGGAAAACACACAAAGCGTCGACGTGGATCGTCTCTTTGTCAAACAAGTGAAGGTGGATGAAGCAGGCATGGAGAAACGATTTATGCCTCGAGCCCAGGGCCGAGCCACGCGGATCCGAAAGCGGCTGAGTCACGTCACCATCATCGTGGATGAAGCCGAAGAGAGGAGCTAAGGCCCGATGGGTCAGAAAACGCATCCGAAAATTTTTCGCCTAGGCGTGATCGAGTCGTGGGATTCCAAATGGTTTGCACGCCATGATTACCCGAAACTACTTCATGAGGACTTCCGCGTTAAGAAATTTTTAAAGACCCGTCTCTATCACGCAGGGATCTCGAAGATTGAAATCGAAAGGGCGGCCAATAAGGCGAAGATCAACATTTTTACCGCTCGCCCCGGGATCGTCATTGGAAAAAAGGGGGCCGAGATTGAAAAGCTCAAGGAAGAGATTGCGAAGCTGACCGGGCGGGAGACCTACATTAACATTCATGAAGTCAGGCGGCCGGACCTCGATGCCCAGTTGGTCTCGGAGAATGTTGCGCTTCAGTTGGAGCGGCGCGTAGCCTTTCGCCGGGCGATGAAGGAAAGCGTCTCGCGGGCCATGCGGATGGGCGCTCAGGGAGTAAAAATCCAGTGTGCCGGCCGGTTGGGCGGCTCTGAAATCGCTCGCACCGAATGGTATCGGGAAGGCCGCGTCCCACTTCATACGCTGCGGGCCGATATCAGCTATGGATTTGCCGAGGCCCGCACGACCTATGGCGTGATCGGCGCTAAGGTATGGATCTTCAGGGGCGAGGTTCTGACCGAAGAAGAAGAACAGCAAAAGGCCATGCTCGGCGGCTAAGGACGCTGTTCATTTGACAGTGATCGAAAGCTTCGTGAACAACGACCGCAAAAATGCTTGAACCCAAGAAAGTAAAATACCGTAAGCAGCAAAAAGGGCGCCGCCGCGGGACCGCCCATCGGGGCTCTTCGCTGGCGTTTGGCGAGTATGGTCTCAAGGCTCTGGACCGGGGCTGGATGAGTGCGCGTGAAATCGAGGCCGCCCGCGTCGCGCTGACTCGCTACCTGAAGCGAGGCGGCAAGGTGTGGATCCGGATCTTCCCGGATAAACCGTTGACGAAGAAACCCGCTGAGACGCGAATGGGCAAAGGTAAAGGCTCCCCGGAAATGTGGGTGGCGGTGATTCAGCCGGGGCGAATTCTTTTCGAAATGGAGGGTGTCGAGGGGCCCCTGGCGCGAGAGGCCTTTCGCTTGGCGGCCCACAAGCTGTCCATCCCGACAATGTTTGTGGAACGGAGAGGCTTAGCCCATGGAAGCTGAAGAGCTACGCGACATGAGCGTCGGCGATCTCACCCAGAAGCGCGGCGAGCTTCGTGAGGAGATCGGCCATTTGAAACTCAAAAAGGCGACGAGTCGGTTGGAAAATCCCATGAAGTTGCGCGAGACGAAGCGGGATTTGGCTCGGGTGGAGACGATACTCAGGGAAAAAGTGCTCCAAGGCGAGAAAGGCATGGCATGAGCACGAGAGGCTTGAGAAAAGAGCGCAGCGGAGTGGTGGTGGGTGACCGCATGCAAAAGACGGTTGTGGTCTCCGTGGAGCGGACGATGATGCATCCCAAGTACAAGAAATACTTGCGCCGTAGAACGAGAGTAAAAGCTCACGATGAGAGCAATCAGTGCCATATCGGCGATCGCGTGATTATTGTCGAGTCACGACCGCTCAGCCGGGACAAGCGCTGGCGCGTGAGCCGGGTCCTGGAAAGGGCAAAGACCATTGAGGCGGAGCCATCCAAGGCGGCCGACGCATAGCGGACGGGTCCAAGCGGTTTGCTTGAGGTTGATTGATGATCCAGATGAGAACGGTGTTGGACGTGGCGGATAACTCGGGTGCCCGCAAAGTCCAATGTATCAAGGTCTTGGGTGGGAGCAAACGCAAGTACGCCTCGATCGGCGACATCATCGTCGTTTCCGTCAAAGAAGCGATCCCCCATGGCAAGGTCAAAAAGGGAGAGGTCATGAAGGCCGTGGTGGTGCGCACAGCAAAAGAGCTGGGACGTCCGGACGGAACGTACATCCGGTTCGATAACAACTCCGCCGTTTTGATCGACAATCAAAAGGAACCCATCGGCACCCGGATCTTCGGCCCGGTAGCGCGGGAGCTGCGGGCGAAGAAATTTATGAAAATCATTTCTCTCGCGCCTGAAGTGCTGTAGTCGGGGGAAAGCACGCGTGCAGATTCGCAAAAACGACAGCGTGATGGTGATCGCGGGTAAAGAACGGGGAAAGACCGGAAAAATCTTGCGTGTCGTTCACGATAAAGATGCTGTTATCATAGAAAGAGTCAATTTAGTTAAGCGGCATACCCGTCCTAGAGGCCCGCAGCAACCCGGCGGCATCGTGGAAAAAGAAGCAGCGATTCATGCGTCGAACGTCATGATCATGTGTGATAAATGCAATGCTCCGGTGCGGATCGGACGAAAAAGTCTAGCGGATGGAAACAAAATCAGGATCTGCCGACGCTGCGGCGAAGCATTGGATTAGTGGAACGGGCATGGCACGCCTGAAAGAGAAATATCGGGACGAAGTAGTCCCGGCGATGATGAAGGAGTTCGGCTATAAGAATTCGATGCAGGTGCCGCGGTTGGAAAAGATCACAGTAAACGTCGGCGTGGGCGAGGCAACCCAAAATATCAAGGCTATCGACGCAGCGGTTGCCGAAATCGGCGCCATCGCGGGGCAAAAGCCGGTGGTGACCCGCGCGAAAAAGGCCATCGCCAACTTCAAATTGCGCGAAGGCGTGCCTATCGGTTGTATGGTCACTCTGCGACGCGATCGTATGTATGAGTTTTTGCATCGGCTGATCCACGTGGCCCTGCCGAGGGTGCGCGATTTCAAGGGGATTTCGGACCGCTCTTTCGACGGCCGGGGAAACTATTCTTTGGGTCTGCGGGAGCAAATCATTTTTCCGGAGATCCAAGCCGATAAGGTGGAAAAAGCCAGAGGCCTGACCGTCTCGCTCATAACTACCGCGAAGACGGATCAAGAAGGGCGAGTCTTGCTGAGACTCTTAGGCATGCCCTTTGCCAGTTGATATAATGAGGGAGAATTCTGTTGGCCAAAAAGTGTCTTCGAATTAAGGCAGAGAGACCGAACAAGTTTAAGGTGCGAGAATATAATCGTTGTCCTTTGTGCGGACGCGCGCGGGCCTTTTTTCGGCGCTTTCGCATGTGTCGGCTCTGTCTGCGGGATCACGCGCGCAAGGGGCATATTCCCGGACTGATCAAGGCCAGTTGGTAAGCGGTATGGGGAGAATAAAATGGCAATGACGGATCCAATCGCGGACATGTTGACGCGAATTCGCAATGCGGCCCGGGCGCGGCATCAGAAAGTCACCGTCCCTTGGTCGCGGGTGAAGGAAAATATCGTACGAATTCTGATTAATGAAGGTTACTTGAAGGAATCAAAGAAGGTCAAAGCGGCTCAGGGGGGTGGCGAGGAGCTCCTGGTCCAGCTCCGGTTCGACCGGGAGAGTCGACCCATCATTGCCGGGATGAAACGTGTCAGCAGCCCGGGTCGAAGAATTTACGTCGGTGCCAATGACGTGCCGCCGATCCGTAAGGGTCTGGGGATTCATATCTTGTCGACGCCGAAAGGCATTTTGGTGGATCGAGATGCCCAACGGGCGAAGGTTGGGGGCGAGCTCATCTGCTCGGTCTGGTAGTCTCAATCGAGGTGTGGTGTGTCACGTATCGGGAAATTGGCGATAACTATTCCTAGCGGTGTCAAGGTCGCTCTTGAAGCCAATCAAATCCGTCTGGAGGGACCGAAGGGAAAACTCCAAACCGCCATCCCCGTGGGAATCAAAGTTCAAGTGGACAACAACGCCCTGCGTGTTGAACGCGAAGGCGATGAACGCAAGATCCGCGCCCTCCATGGACTGACGCGGAAGCTCATCGCCAACATGGCCCAAGGAGTCAGCCAAGGCTTTAGTCGCGTCTTGGAAATCAATGGTGTAGGCTATCGAGCCGAAGTTAAAGGCCAAGAGATTCATATGACTTTGGGTTACTCGCATCCAGTGATTTTCCGCTTGCCGCAAGGAGTGACGGCGTCGGTGGAAAGACAGATCATCATTACGCTTAATAGCGCCGACCGCCAGTTGCTGGGCGAGATGGCAGCGAAAATTCGCAGTCTTCGGTCCCCTGAACCTTATAAAGGCAAAGGGATCAAGTATCGAGAAGAGGTCATTCGGCGCAAAGCTGGAAAGGCGGTTGGCTCTGCAGGCAGCGCATAACGGGTCGAGTTCAAAAGATGGGGAGTAACCAGAAATGGGTCGCGCGGACGCGCCGCAGAGAACGGGTCCGCAAGAAGGTGGTAGGGACGGATGCCCGGCCGCGGATCTGTGTGTTTCGCAGCAACAAGCATATCTATGCGCAGGTGATTTCCGATGACCGGGGCACGACACTCGCTTCAGCATCGACGCTTTCGGACGAGCTTGCCGCAGCGGCGAAAGAAGCCAGAGGTGTGGAAGTAGCCAAACAGGTGGGATTGGCGTTGGCGAAAATTTGCAAAGAAAAGAATATTACGCGCGTGGTTTTTGATCGAAACGGCTTTCTGTTCCACGGGCGGGTGAAAGCCGTGGCGGACGGTGTCCGTGAGGGTGGACTAGAAATTTAAGTAGAAACGTGAGGTCGTTTTGGAACGGATTGATGCGCAGGGTTTGGAACTAAAAGAGAAGGTGGTTCACATCAGTCGAGTGGCCAAAGTCGTGAAGGGCGGCCGCCGGTTCAGTTTTAGCGCGCTCGTGGTGGTCGGGGACAACCATTCGGTTGTTGGCTATGGAATGGGTAAAGCCAATGAAGTGCCCGAAGCGATCCGTAAGGGACTTGAGCAGGCGAAAAAGAATCTGATCCGGGTTCCGATCATGGACGGGACGATCCCCTATGAGGTCAGCGGCAGGTTTGGAGCCGGCTACGTTATCCTGAAACCGGCGTCCGATGGCACTGGAGTTATCGCCGGAGGTGGCGTTCGCGCGGTGGTCGAAGCCTCCGGGATTCAAAATGTCCTGACCAAGTGTCTCGGCTCCAACAACCCGCATAATATGGTCAAGGCGACATTCGAGGCGCTACGAGATCTTCGTGCCCCTGAAGAAATTGCCGACCGAAGAGGAAAAGCATTGGCGGAGATTCGTTAATTATGAAGTTACAAGATCTGAGACCCGCGGCGGGTTCGAACAAAAAGCCCAAGCGCGTCGGTCGTGGAGATGGTTCGGGCCATGGAAAGACTTCCTGCCGGGGGCACAAGGGACAAGGAGCCCGGTCGGGAGGGGGGACGAGACCGGGATTCGAAGGCGGTCAGATGCCGCTTCAGCGGCGTCTTCCGAAGCGCGGCTTTCATAATCCATTTCGGATGAAGACGTCAGTGATCAATCTGGATCAACTTGAAATTTTTCCTGCGGGCAGTGAAGTGACTCCTGAATTGCTGGCTGAGCAGGGGCTCGTCCGAGGAAAAAACAAACGGATCAAGATTCTGGGCGATGGTTCACTGTCCAAAGCCTTGACAGTGAAAGTCCACGGATTTTCCGCCAAAGCGAAAGAAAAGATCGAAGCTTCTGGTGGAAAAGCGGAGTTGATAGGCATCCATGCTTAGTGGTTTTCAGAACGCAGCGCGAGTTCCCGAGCTCAAACGACGCGTGCTTTTCACCCTGGCGATGCTGGCCGTCTATCGTCTGGGTGTGCACGTTCCCACGCCGGGCATCGATCGTCACGCGATGGCCGCTTTTTTCGAGCAGCAAAAGAGCGGTCTGTTAGGTTTTCTCAATCTGTTTTCCGGGGGAGCTCTGGAACAGTTTTCAGTTTTTTCATTGGGCATTATGCCTTACATCAGCGCTTCGATTATCTTGCAACTTCTCACCGTGGTCTTCCCGTATTTGGAACGGCTGTCGAAGGAAGGTGAGGTGGGGCGGCGCAAAATCACCCAGTATACCCGTTATGGAACCGTCGTTCTTTCAATCATCCAGGGAATGATGATCAGTATGGGGCTGGAGGGGACGCATGGGCCGGGTGGCCACAGCCTCGTGTTGAATCCTGGATGGGGGTTTCGCCTGATGACCGTTATTACATTGACGTCCGGTACCGCCTTTATCATGTGGCTGGGCGAACAGATTACCGAACGCGGCATTGGAAATGGTATCTCCTTAGTCATCTTTGCGGGAATCGTTGCGGGACTACCCTCCGCGGTATTCACGACCATGGAGTTTGTTCGTGAAGGCGAACTGGGGCCATTGATCGCATTGTTAATCCTCGTCCTGAGCATCATTGTTGTGGGGGCGATTATCTTTGTTGAACGAGGCCAGCGTCGTATCCCGGTGCAGTACGCGAAGCGGGTTGTCGGGCGAAAAATGTACGGGGGACAAAGCTCGCATATACCGCTCAAAATCAACACGGCCAACGTGATCCCCCCTATTTTTGCTTCGTCTATTCTTATTTTTCCGGCGACCTTGGCGCAATTTGCCAACTATCCGTGGGTGCAGACGGTGGCGGGGATGCTGAGTCCCGGTCAGTGGTTGCATGACGTGGTGTTCGTGGTGTTGATCATCTTTTTCGCGTTCTTCTACACTGCGGTCGTGTTTAACCCAACGGATGTCGCCGAGAATATGAAAAAATTCGGCGGTTACATCCCCGGCATACGACCCGGGCAGAAAACCGCAGAGTTCATCGAGCGTGTGCTTTCGCGCATCACTTTGAGCGGAGCGATTTACTTGTGCATCGTCTGTCTCCTTCCGACGCTTTTGGTTGGACAATTGAACGTTCCTTTTTATTTCGGTGGAACGGCGCTTTTGATCGTCGTCGGAGTTGCCTTGGACACGGTAGCGCAGATGGAGACCCATTTGATTACCCGTAACTATGAGGGATTCATGAAACGAGGGCGATTGCGGGGGCGAAGGGGTTAAAGATTGGCCAGTGTACGCGTGGTGCTACTGGGCCCTCCCGGGGCAGGCAAAGGGACTCAAGCGAAACTGCTTCAGGAACGGTTCAAAGCCTGTCAGGTATCGACGGGCGACATCCTGAGAAAGGCGGTTGCCGAACAGACCCCATTGGGCAAACAAGCAGCGCAATATATTAACCAAGGGGCATTGGTTCCCGACCCCTTGATTGTAAACTTAGTTGCTGAACGGCTACAGGACAAGGATTGCGAGAAGGGATTCATTCTCGACGGCTTTCCGAGAACTATCTCTCAGGCGGAGAGTCTTGACGAGATCCTAACGAGGATGGGCTTGACGCTGGATCGTGTTTTGTCTGTCCAGGTTCCTCACAGCGTTATCGTTCAGAGGTTGGCAGGACGGCGCACCTGCAAGGGTTGTGGTGCTCTTTATCATTTGACTCTGGACCCTCCCGACAAGGAAGGGATTTGCGACCGATGTGGCGGAGAGCTCTATCAAAGGGACGATGATCGGGAAGAGACGATTACCGCTC
>OCZV010000908.1_pt1 | contig 10587 bp, 9 predicted proteins | sample 1539051 | NCBI WGS metagenome assembly OCZV01 (sample SAMEA3113581, study PRJEB22503) | soil metagenome
AACTCATGTGCCATTGTTGATACATCTCTAGATTTGCCGTCAAAGTTCAAAAGTACGAAAGGTGTTCGCTTCGGAGAAACTGTAGAGCAGAAAGCCCCTCCTTGTTTGTCCTTCCTAATTTCTGAATCCACGTGGTGCTCATTAAAAACCCGCTCGCTATATTCTCTAAACTGAGCATTAAATCCCTCAAATGTATCAAGTACGGTATTGACTGCTTCACTAAATGTAAATTTCTTCTGATCTGAGTTTCTCAACGATAACGGCGCGTACAGATCGTAACGCCTAAGTTTTCTGTGTCCAAGCATTTTTGCCTTCTCCAGAAAATAATCTTGAAAGATATCTGAATTTTTCTTACATACATTGAGAAGTGCCCGTACCGTTGAATCATCTAGATTGTTTGAGGCATTTCTAACCGAAATAGGTGATTCATATCCGCGCATGTTCATATTTTCGTCACGCCATTGAAGGACTAAATTTTGGTAAATTTCCCCTAATATCCCACTATTCTTTTTGTATACCTGAAGAAGTGACTGATAAGCGCTTTTTCTTTCTTCAGCTTTTGTGCTGCGAATATACGAAAGTAGTTTCTCTTTGTTTGAGAAATTTTTCTTGATTGTCCTTCGAGCTTTTTTGATGGCCATGAGATATTCGAAGCCGTTAACCATCCTATCGTATATCTTTACGAGCGCATTTGTCCCTGTAACCTCAAGTGTGCTGATGATTTTCTCTTCTGGCTCCGTTAGGACATATTTTGCAAGCAAACGCTTGTGTTTCAAATACTCTCTATACACAACAGGCATAGATTCTATCAGGCGTTTGGCATTATCTTCGTCCAATTCTTTCCTAAACCACAGATCAAAGAAAAGCAGTCTATTAGCTATATCCGCCGCCATCAAATCCATCCTTGTCAGAAGGGATGCAGCATCATTTGAAGAGGTGTCAGCGGAATATTTTAAATGTGCATAACCATCTACGATGCTTACTTTTTCTGAAACATCTTCTATTGAATAGAAAATACTCTGAAAATCCGACTCCTTTAAATCGTTACTAAGATAATTGCGTTTATTTTCAATGATACTCACTTTTTGCTCGATAGATTTAACAAATTCTTCAAATTCCTTGGAACGTGGATCCCTAACGAGATCCGACAAGTCCCAGGGGCCGATATTTCTGGTTTTTTTATGTGTAATTAACATTTTATTGAGTGAATGACTAGATTCAATTACACTTAATATACCATACAACTTGAGCGTTTATTCGTTGATAGTCTTGTGTGGATCACAAATCTAGTAATAGTCTAAAAAGATTGCACAACGCCATTAAACCATGTAGTGTTTTGTCTTTGTCTTTTGCTGAAATACCTTTACATAGTGTTCGTTATCCGTCCCAAATAACCAATTTCACCCTTATTCGAGTGTCGATAGACGTGAACACGCCAATAATATTGAGTCGCTAAAATCTTTTTTCTCGTCTCAAGGAAACTTTCTCATTATATCCTATATAAGAAAAAACCATAACAAACCTATATATAAATGAGTGAAAAGCTACACGCTCATGGTCGAGGAACCTAATCGTCTGCTAGATATAATCGATTATAAAATAATAGATATTCTCGCTAAAGATTCTTCCACCACATTTGTTGACATTGCTAAGCGGATCGGTGTCTCAGATGCAACAATTCACATAAGGGTTAGGAGACTAAGGGATCTCGGGATTATTGGGAACTTTACCATTTCAGTAGATAATAACCTCCTTGGATATGACCATTTAGCTTTCATGGGAATAAACGTCGAACCGGGATTTGCTGAAGAAGTAAGCGACGGTTTATCATTCTATGAAGAAATTCTCGAAATTCACGAGATGCATAACAGATTCGATCTACTACTGAAAATTCGAGCTACCGACCTTGAGGATCTTAGAGATATCGTAGTAAACAAAATTCGGAGATTACCCCATATACTCGAAGCTGAGTTAATGACCATTCTGAAAACTAGAAAGGAAGAACAGATAGTTCCAATACAAAACGAAATTGAAATTACCTCTTGGAAATAGTTTGGAATCATAAATATATTGGTAATCCAAGAGATCAAGGATTATTGCACATATTGAAGATAATACTGTTCTTTGTCAATCTTTTCTGCATCTACACCCTCAATTTCTAGCAAGTCCTGCATTATCCCTCTACCCTTCAAAATTTTCCCTGTCGTACCTGATTTTACTGTCCCACTGATGAAACCGCTGCTTCCACATATTGGATTAAACACATTTCCCACATCTCCTCCATGATACTTGGATAGCGTCTTTTCCTGAAGTCTTTCTGGTTCGCTGAATCCCTTTGATTGAGGATCTACGAAAAATCTACCGGTGCGATAGATTATCCTAGGATGATCCGACGAGAAAGGAACCTCTTTTTCCCTAGTAAACGTAAAAACCACCAAAAAATTTTCCAATTTTTTTGCCATTTCAACCAACCATTCAAAATAAATTATGTTTGTGAAATTCTTATCTTGGTTTCCACTGAATCTAGGATTACTATAAAAAAGGGTTAAACGAAGATCAGGTTCCTTTGTATCTTCCATAAATTGAAGCAGACATCTTGCTGACTCAGCTCCATTTGATCCAGACCAATAAGCAACATCTTTCTCAATCCCCGCAGCAACCTTTGACAAGAAATGGTTCTTATTTTGGTTTAGACGCACCTTTACTTTATCTCCAATCTTCATCTGTTCAAAGAAATATGCTGCAAACCCGTCTGCCTTGTGGGTAGTCGGATTAATTAAGCCATAAGGCTTTTCATCCTTTATTGTAAGATCAACTAAATTACGAGTAGGCGATGATGAGATTGAATACGACCTTTCGACCGCTCTTTCCTCCAAATTCCCTGATGCGTCGGGTCGTTTTAGAATGGTACTTATCGTGACAAATTGTCCTACTTCAAAGCTGAATTTATTAGAACTGCCGACAGGAGCAAAACTGTACGTATAAGTATCTGGAGTCTCCATGGTCTTTTTAACAATTTGCCATTCTATGTCTAGATTGGACTCATGAGTCATCAATATTACCCTGATATCTTAAACTATTCTAAATATATTAGTATTAAATTAATTGATAATCTGATATGAGTCGTCAACGTATCCAGCATGCCATGCGGGCAATAGCTATTAGCGATCGTAGTTAGGGACCTGGGGGTAGGAAAATAAAACAGATTGATCGGTAATTTATTCATAAGACAGAATTATGTTGTTATGCATTGTTTTCTATCACTCCCCCTTTTAATCATGACTACGACATTCTAGTGACTACAATTGAATTCATCTTCGATGACCTTGTGAATAAGTATTAAAAGTAAGCTCGGGTACCAAGATCTTTCATCGATATATGCGACGGAGGTCCAATGATAATCGAGACGCTTGGAGATCCTTTTATGAAAAAGGTGAACGTTTTGTAGAGAGGACAGGTGAACACATACTCCAGGGCGTAAATCCTGGAGGGGTATACCAGGCAATATGGTGCAGAGATGCATCGTATATTTTGAGAGACTGGTTCATGTGTGGAAATATGGACGGGACACTCCAACAAATTTTCCAAATTTGGTCCCATCAAATAGCACCTAATAGAGACAAAATAGTTTTTGGACGAGGATCTCCTGATATGAATTTTTTAGCCGAAGTTGCAGAAGAGGAAACGGAGAAGAGATTCGCGGGGGCACTTCCAACGACCATTTATCAAGCAGGATTTTCTGAAGTGTATGGCAAGGATCCAGATATTGATTCAACTGCTCTCATGATATCTACTACCTCTTGGATTTTAACTGCCTCCTTAACCCGTAAGGAGAAGGATTTCTCCTCCTCGGAAGGCCTAAAGCAAGCAACTATAGCTACAGAACATTCGTCTAGTTATGTCTCAACCTTACTTTCAAAAATAGGGATAACACAGCCATCAAAAGTCGCCGACTATGTAATTCCTCGTATGCTCAAATCTGTTGAATACCTTCAGAAACGTGATAACGACAATGATGACTTGCTGGAGCAGGGTCATAACGAGGACTGGATGGACACAGCACTTAGATCAGGAAAAATAGTTTACAGCCAGGCGTGTTGGATATTAGCTCTAAGTGATCTTTCTGTTCTCTTGTCAAAAATCGAGAGAGAATCTGACGCCAAGAGAATCTCCAAATTAGCCCGCAGGGCGATCCAGGGAGTGGAAAGAATGTTGTGGTCTGAAGAAAATAATTGTTATTTGGACATGCATCAAAAAAATTATGATAGCAAAGACAGGATACTTACGGAGGATATCTCCCTTTACTTAATAGCAGTAACAGATAATACCCACAGAAATAGCCTAAAGATGATTCACAACATATATGATTCACCGTATGCTGGGAGTATGCAACTAAACTATTTGAACGAAGAGATGACTGAACGAGCAATGAGGACACTGGAGGCGATCAAAACACGGGCGTGGAAAGAAAAGTGGCCATTAATAACAGAACGTGAATTAGTAGCCACCGGCCCGTGGGTTTTGAAGCCATATGAATATCATAATCATACGTTTTGGCCATGGATTACAGGCCTAGAGATACTAGCGAGAAGCCGATTTGAGAAAGCCGAAGACTGTGAGTACTTGCTTTCCAAATTAGCGTCAGAAGGCCACCCACACATCCATGCTTTCTACGAGTGGATAAATCCAATCAATGACCAAGAAAATGGAGCATATCCATTCAGGACTGGCATTTCAGCGATAAGGATAGCTATTGCTGACATACTCGCCAAAAGGAAAAGAAACAAATCATCAGAAAATGCAGTAGATAATGATCCGGGTTCCCTGCATCAGTAACACAAGCTTATAGAGTTTGATTTGCAATCCTACATTATTCATGGAGTGGTCGTCGCTGCTTGTCGTTAGTCAAACCAACATTTGGAGATTATGAAGTAAAACCGTTTGAAAATTAAATTGACAGATAGTCGAGAAGGGAAATACATACGTTTGAAAAAGGGAATCGGTACTATGCTATGGTCCAATATGTAGTATCGTACTACAACATAGGCCATCATGTCATCCTATCAGGATTAACATAATATAGTGTCACTGATTAGATGCCTCAAGCCCAATGTTCCTGTATTGCTCTTCAGACGAGTCCGATTAATTCTATCGAAGGGTAGCCAAAACTAGATAGTTTATTAGATTTGTATACAATTTGTCTGTAGACAAAAGTTAAGGACTTAATTCCTACGCCTTCTGATTCCATTCTGATCAGCCTTAACCTAAATTCAGCTAAACATTAAAAGCCAAGAACGTTTTCATAAAATTATAAAGCCCTACTGCGGTAATAATCAAGACATAAATCTGAAGAGATACCGCATTTCTGCTGACATTCTAGACCGGGAGTATTTATGCGAAGATTTATCAAAGAAGAGTGGTTTTGACATAGAATTCATTAATGAATATTGTCTCACACGTCCCCTAGAAACAGTAACAGAACAAATTAAAAAAGAACATGACGTTACATCCGATAAGGGCCGTTATACTATTATTGCAGATGATCTTAGCTCTGTATTCAGGAATGTAAAAAGTCTATCGACAATAAGAATCCCACACAAGGACTATTGCTTCCTTCCAGTTGGTATAGCGATCTATGTAGAGGAATTCGAAAAAGATGAAAGTAATAACCATAAAAAACAAAAAAGCTGGGATCCCAACCCAGTCAATAGCGACCTAATACACATATACAAAAAGTATGAAATTACGCACAATTCTCCAACATTGGATACGTTCATCGTTTATGCCCCAGAGTTTCATGAAGAACTAAAGAAGTCAGAAAGACACCTTTTCTCTACGGAAATATCTTTCAATAACCAAAAATTTTTCCTTGGAGATCTAAGTGTTATGCAGGATACAGAAGGAATAATATCAAACAACAAAATTAGTATTGAAAAGTTTAAGCAAAGAATACAACTACACGGCTTCTGGAATTATTTCGAAATAAAAGCTCTTCTATTTAAGCCTGCAGAACGAGATGTATGGAATGTTCAATTTATATACGTTAGGCTGCTGGAAGAAGCATCTAATGTACTAGAGGGAATTAAAACTGACCATTTACTTCTCTTACATCACCTCTATGACATAAGTCAGCTCAATGATCTCTTGAGGCAAATAACTACAGGCGACAAGATTAAGATAGGTCAGATAACGGCATCAATTGAACTAATAAAAAATAAAATAAAATTTGAGTTTTATCAAAGATCTCATCCGTTTGCGATTTCGTTTGGGGTCGATTATCCTTGTTATGCCTTGAGTAAGTCTGGTACGAATTCAGACCAACTCAAAGCAGTTCAGGTGCGTTTAACATCAGAACTACGTAACTTGAGCAGACCTTTTGAGGACATTAGAGACGCAGTCGCACGTGCCCTAGGCCTTGGGTTTTTGGCCGGGGCGTATTCCCCCTTCATAGTGGTACTAGCACCCATGTTGATGGATGTCACACATATTGAGATGGACGAAGACAAGATTCATGTTCGATTGGATTGTTCGCCCGCTATCAAACTTGATGGATTAAGAATGTCACTGTACGGTAGAGATAACCAAGACAAACAGACAGGTTTGCATGAATCTATTACGGAGTTCAGTAGAGAAGGAGATTCAACAACAGTTTACTCGAACTATTATTTGAGAGAAGAAGACAAGCAATCTGTTTCAGTCAAAGTCGTTATATATTATCGAGAGCACCCATTGTATGAAAAACACATTAGCAGGCCCTCCCGCTAATGTCCCTTAATGATTTTAATAAAAAATGAGCTCCTTCTTTGTTACCATTAAGTAGTATGACACGTATGGTGACCAGCAAAGACAAATTCATAATGAAAGACTTTTTACCAATATTTCCTTAATTTGACCGTTCTCTACTGATGTGTCTACTAAATGCCTGTGTTTCGCTCTGGGTATATTAGTCCCCTTATCAGCTTTAAGCGCATCATTTGTCTTCAATTTCCAATAAATGTCTAGGCTATTCTCAATTGGGCCATGAGAATTGATAACAACCTCGCCCAATGCCGTCAGAGAATACTTGCCATTCACCCTATCGACAAGATCCGCTGCTACTATCTTTGACACCAATGGCATATGTTCAGTGTTATCAATACCTGTTTCATATCAAAATAACATAAGCTTACTGCAGTCTAACCAAATTTCTGCCTACTATCTCCCCGAACCTCTCTCACCCTCCTCAAGGTGCCACAAATATTATTAGAACGCTAATTTCATTCCTCAAGTTCACATCATGGTATGTAGGAATCTCTGCGCTAATATCAGGGTAGGTATGACCAGATATGCCTTAGGTATAAAGTATTGTAGCAAATGTGAAGTCTATCTATCTTACAATGGAATATTCTGTCCCTGTTGCGGACGGCAGCTAAGAACTAAACCACTTACTAAGAAAGGCAGGAAAAATTCACAAGTGGATCTATGAGGCAGGATCCTCTTATAGAGAAGATTCAATGGCAATAATAAGGATATTATCAGCTCGAAGGAGGATAGTGCCAAGTCTGTTATTCCCAACAGGACCATTGCCTTCACTTTCCGAATGCTCGACAGCGTCTTGAATAACTAAGTTCATATACTGATCGAAATCGAGTAATTTTCCTCGGATTGATCTCCCACCTCTCAATTTTATGATAACAGCCTTGCTAATATAAGTACGAAGATGTTCACTTAGTGAAGATTCCGACGCCATAATAGTTAGTATACACCTAGCATTGTAACCATGTCTCCTTTATTCTTATCTTTTCCATTAATTCTGAATAACGTAGCATTTTGCAAATTTATTATTCTTACCAGGGTCTCATCCTTTTGGTCGCTTTTATCGGTAGAAAAAGACCGAGTTCTTGAATATGCCATGAAGCGTAGAAAATATTGTCAATAAGTCTGCAGGCACTAAGATAAATATACCTGCCGAAAATTGCATTTAAACAAATGCTTTTTTGCGATGCAGGATTGCCATAAAAATAGACGTTTAGCAATTGCTTTCCGATGGACTCATATACAATCTGACCAATAAGGATAAGAACATCTGCTGTGTACCATATCTTTAGTGGCAGAAGATCATTATGGCTCAATCAATCCGATGGATGATATAATAAGAGAACTGGATAAAGAAACAGCTCGAATAGTAATTTTCAAAGATATCAGGAAATTTAGAAAATCTGTGACTGTGGTAACAGGTATAAATGAAACTGATGATTCAATAGGAATAACTAAGGAATTAAAGACCAATATAGGTACTGGCGGCACCTATAAAGACGGGCAAATTGTTCTACAGGGTGACCATCGAGAAGCAGTTAAGGACGCACTTATAAAAAGAGGATTTAACAAAGATACGATTGAGCTCCGGTAAGTGCGAAATTAATGAAATACAAACTTATTAATATCCAGTTTACCTGGGCGACCTATTTTGATTTAACTGGTAACGGATAGAGCAAGGCTTTCTCCTACTATTTTTCAGAATATCCACCATTCTTTTTCATTTTTTCTACTTCTTTGTCGACGGCTTCCGCCATCATATCTAGATCTTCTAAGTCTCCTAACCGTCGATATGTCAGCCTCTCCAGAGTTTGCAAAACGCTTTTGGCAGTACGAAACTGCTGAATTCTAGGATCATTGATCTCGCCGTACAAGCCAATACCTTTTATGTTGTTCATTTTTGCAAATCCCAGTATAAGGCCATTAAAGCCGGTGATGAGCGATGATTGAGGAGTAGTTTGTACGCCTAGTCTCGTGATCTGTTCGGCCAAGTCACGGGAAGTTGTAGTAACGAATGTCTCGGGTTTTTTTCCCACTATTCTATTTGTGTGAAACGCACCCAACGTGTATATTAGTTGGGCAGAGTGCATTTTTGCAATATCTATGATGTCCTGGCAGAGTTCATAAAGTTCCTGATTAGTTTGAGGTTGGCCTGTTCCACCACCAAATACTATTACATCGCGAGTATACCGGTATTCCCAACTTTCTTGTTGAAAGTCAACATAGCCCCCGTTGTCTATCACATAATTGGGAGACGGTGGATAAACATGCCTAAAGGCTTTGGTTTTCAATATCTTGTTTATGGCATCAATTGCTATACTACCAACATTGCCCATATCCTGCATTGCGGCAATGATTATCGGCTTTTGGAGGTCTTGAGGTTCTTCTAACTTTACAAAAAACATTCTGCACCTGTCATTTTAGCTATCAAGCATAAAAAATGTTACACATTCTCAGGTCATCGGACTCTATAGATTGGGCTCAATAACCTTATTAGAATCTTCTTACTAACCCAAAATATGGATTATGATAACCTTTGTAAAGAAATATTAGCTCTAGACCAAAATATTAGATTCGCTGGCGTGTCGGATGAAACAGGCGAGATCCGATATGGAGGACAGCGTCAAGGGGTTAGCAATCTTCTTTCCTCCGAAGAAACAAAAAGATCCAATCTACAGGCTTTGGCCAGGTGGAGTTTGCGTAACTCGCTCGCTCCAAAAATCGGCAAGGGAAGATATGCTATGGCTGAATACGAAAAGATTAAGCGTATAACCTTTCCCTTGGAAGACTTTCATTTGCTGCTGATAACAACAGAGATACCAGCAAACCATGAAAAGATTATAGATAAAGTGCTAACCATGATCGAGAGCTCCAAGTCCTGATGATTTCTTCTTTTCTTTTCCTATGTTTGTTGATAAAGTGAGACCAACCAATAAACACTAAAATAGGGAGCTACTGATGAGGCTGGGCTGTTGCTTCATGTGATGCCCCCCAGCCTCCAATGCTGCCAGTGTAGTCACCAGTAACCTCTATAACATCTTCCGAATCAGATATCTCCTTAAGTTTTTCTAAAGTTAGCCTCTGGTTGGTTACGTAATGGGTACCACTATCATATATTGTAGGGAGCCATCCAGTTCTTTCGAATATCTTATTTTTCATCTCTTCAGAATCCGTTCCGGGTTTAGTAAATATCTCTACCATATAAAACGGCGAATGTTCAGATTTTTCCTTTTCACGTACAAGCAGATCGTGAATGAGGACTGGATCAACTTTAGGAAGATAAGTCTGATATAATGTTTGTAAGCCCTGAAATACAGTCTTTAATTCTCTAAGCCTATCTGTGTTTCTATGTTGTGATATATGATGTTCCTGAATCTGTTTTTGTGAGGCAGAGTGGGATGGTGGCTGTGTATTTGGGTCCCCCCGATATTGATGGTCTTTATGCTCATGTGATGCCCCCCAGCCTCCAATGCTGCCAGTGTAGTCACCAGTAACCTCTATAACATCTTCCGAATCAGATATCTCCTTAAGTTTTTCTAAAGTTAGCCTCTGGTTGGTTACGTAATGGGTACCACTATCATATATTGTAGGGAGCCATCCAGTTCTTTCGAATATCTTATTTTTCATCTCTTCAGAATCCGTTCCGGGTTTAGTAAATATCTCTACCATATAAAACGGCGAATGTTCAGATTTTTCCTTTTCACGTACAAGCAGATCGTGAATGAGGACTGGATCAACTTTAGGAAGATAAGTCTGATATAATGTTTGTAAGCCCTGAAATACAGTCTTTAA
>OCZV010000909.1_pt1 | contig 10585 bp, 8 predicted proteins | sample 1539051 | NCBI WGS metagenome assembly OCZV01 (sample SAMEA3113581, study PRJEB22503) | soil metagenome
CGCTGGCCGAGGACTTCGCGGCCCGCTACGCGCTCGACCGGCCGATGCCAGGTGGCGCCCACGCCGCGCTGACCGCCGAGATCCGCGAGGCGCACTGCGGTCACCTGCCCGCCGAACGCATCGAGGGGATGGTGCTGGCCCAGCGGGCGCGCGACGCCACGCTGGCCGACCGCATGCTGACCGTCGCCGGCGACGGGGCCGTGCTCATTGCCGGCAACGGCCACGTACGGAACGACCGCGGCGTGCCGGCGTACCTGCGCGCCCGTGACCCTATGGCGACGGTCGCCGTGCTGGCGCCGCTCGAGGTCCGCGACGGGGCGACGCGGCCGGCGGAGTACACGGCGGCGTTCGACGGGGGGCTTCCCTACGACTGGGTGTGGTTCACGCCTCGCACGGACGCCGCCGACCCGTGCAAGGGCTTCCGCCGCTCGCCCCCGATCAAGGGCTGACGGTCCCGGCGCCGGAGGCGTCAACCGTTGCCCGGCGGCGAAGGGCGGCGACAATGGGTGGTCCCACCAGCACCAGCACGCCGATCACGAACAGCGCCAGGCTGAGCGGGTGGAACACGAGCAGCCGCCAGTCGCCGTGGGCACGACGGTCGAGAGCACGTGCGAGAGTCCACGGGAGTCTCGTCGGGAATGCCGAGGCGATCAAGGCGCCGGGGGACGGAGCTCGCCCACGACCTCATCCACCAGCGCCAGGAGCCTGGAGATGTCCAGCGGCTTGGTGAGGTAGGCGCGCGCCCCGGCCGCCAGCAGCCCGTCGATCTGCCCGGGTGTGGCGTCGGCGGTCACCACGACGACGGGGATGTCGCGGGTCGCGGCATCGGCGCGGAGCTGGCCGCGCACGTCCGCGCCGGGCAGGTCAGGCAGGTGCAGATCCAGGAGGATCAAGTCTGGCCGGTGTTCGCGCGCCAGGTCGAGCCCGAGATGGCCCCGGGCCGCCGCCAGGAGCCGGAGCTGCGGCCGGTGGGCCAGAGCCCGCTCGAGAAGGAGGAGGTTGGGCGCATTGTCCTCCACGTAGAGCACGCTGGCGGCCCCGGTGCGGGCCGGCCGAGACTCGGGCGATGCCGAGGCTGCCACGCTCGCCGACGCCACCGGCGCCGTCACCCGCGCGAACTCGACGGAGAACACGCTGCCGACCCCGATGTGGCTCTCGACGTCCATGCTTCCGCCCATCGCCTCCACCAGGTGTTTCGAGAGCGTCAGGCCGAGCCCGGTGCCCTCCACCCCGGTCTCCTCGGCTCCGAGGCGTTCGAACGGCGTGAAGAGCCGCCCCATCTGCTCTTGGGTCATTCCGATCCCGGAGTCGGCCACGCGGATCTGCAGGCGGCGCGCGCCCACCGGCACGCACGTCACGTGCACGGTCCCGGACGGCCGGTTGTACTTCACGGCGTTCGAGAGCAGGTTCAGCAGGACCTGTTGCAGCCGCTGGCGGTCGGCCTCCACGTGCTGGTCGTCGTCGGGCAGGCTGGCCTCGAGCCGGACCGCCCGGTCCGTGACCAGGGGACGTACGAGCGCCAGCGCGGACCGGACCGTCTCGGCGACGGGCACCGGCTCCAGCAACAGCCGGAGCCGGCCAGCCTCGATCCGGCTGAGCTCCAGCACTTCGTTGATCAACGCGAGGAGGTGTCGGCCACCCTGCAAGATGTGCTCGACGCTTTCCCCCTGCGGCTCGGTGAGCTGGCCGATCTGCATGAGCTGGGCGAACCCGAGGATGGCGTTGAGCGGCGTGCGAAGCTCGTGGCTCATACGTGAGAGGAACTCGCTCTTCGCGCGGTTGGCGCGGTCCGCCTCCTCCTCCGCCCGACGCCGCTCGCCGATCTCGCGCTGAAGCTCCTCGAGCGTCGCGAACAGCAGCTCGATCATCTGCTGCTTGTCGGCATTGATGGTAATCTGCTGGCCGCCCGCCGTGAGCGTGATCTCCACGTCCAGATAGCCCTCGCGGCGCAGGTCGAGGTTCTGGAAGATCCGCCGAACTCGCTCGAGGAGGTATTCGTCCTCGAATGGTTTCGTGATGAAGTTGTCGGTCCCCACCTGCAGGCCACGGATGACGTCGGCCGGCGAGTGCCGCTCGGTGAGCAGCACGAACGGGATCCGGCGAGTCCGCTCACCGGATTTCACCGCCCGGCAGAACGTGTAACCGTCCATCTCGGGCATCACAACGTCAGAGATGATCAGATCGGGGGGCGTCGATGCCACCCGCTGCAGTCCCTCACGCCCGTTATTCACCACCTCCACGCGATAGCCCTCGGCCTCCAACAGCAGTCGGACGTGCTCGGCCTGGGTCGGGCTGTCTTCGGCAACGAGAATGGTCCGTTCCATGCCTATCCTGCGCTCACGAGCGATCGCATCATCTCGACGACCTCCACCGGCGACAGCACGTGGTGGGCTGCGGCCAACCTGATCGCTTCCGCCGGCATCCCGAAGATCACGCTGCTCTCTTTGTCCTGGGCGATCGTGATCCCGCCCGCATCGCGAAGCTTTCGGAGACCAGTGGCGCCGTCCCGCCCCATGCCCGTCAACAGGATGCCCATCGCCGACCGTCCATACGACTCGGCGACCGCCGCGAACAGGTACGACACCGACGGGCAGAAGCCGTCCTCTCCTCGCTCCCCGCTCAGTCCGATGCGGCCATCCGGGCTGACGCCCATCTGAAGGCCGTCCGGGGCCAGGTAGACCGTGCCCGGACGAGCCGGCTCCCCGGATTCGGCCACCTTCACGGTCAGGGGCGTGCCCAGCGCGAGCCACCTGGCCAATCCGTCGGTGAACCCGGGCGAGATGTGCTGAACGATGAGGATAGGCGCCGGAAAGCTCCGGGATTGACCGGCCAGGATCTCCGCGAGCACCTGAGGCCCGCCGGTGGAGGCCCCGATGGCGACGAGCCGGATCCGTCGGCTCGAATCGACCGCGACGGGAAGGGCGACTGCCCGCGCTTCCCGTCTCGGCCAGCGGCGCACCACCTTCACCGGCGCCATCAGCTTGACGGTGTCGAGCAGTCGCCGCGCTGTCTCGGCTTGGGCGGGGTGGTCGAGCCCACCCGGCTTTTCGAGCACCGTCAAGGCGCCGGCCTTGAGAGCGTCGAAGGTCATCGCCGCGTCCTCGGGACGGGCCGCGGTGCTGACCATCACGATCGGGGTCGGCACGCGCTGCATGATCAGCTCCGTCGCCTCGAGGCCCCCCATCCGCGGCATGTGGACGTCCATCACGATCACGTCGGGCCGGACGTGGGTGGCCTTCTCCACGGCCTCGAAGCCATCGGCGGCTGTCCCGACCACCTCGAGATCGGAGTCCTCGCCGAGCAGGTAGGCCAGGTACTGGCGCACGGTCGCCGAATCGTCCGCTACGAGGACTCGAATCACCGTGCGTCCCAGGGTCGGTCCGTCATAGCAGGCGGCCGATGATGTCGAGGAGGTTGGACTGGTCGAAGCTCGACTTGATCACGTAGGCGTTGGCACCGACCTCGATACCTCGCTCCTTGTCTTCGCGCGATTCGAGCGCGGTGACGAGGACGACCGGTAGATCGGCCAGCGCTTGATCGGCCCGGATGCGCGCGGTGAGCTCGAAGCCGTCCATTCGCGGCATGTCGACGTCCGACACCACCAGGTCGATCGCTTCGCTCTTGAGCAGCGTCCACGCCTCGATCCCGTCGACCGCCACCCGCACCTGGTAGCCCGAGGCCTCCAGCAAGCTCGTCTCCATCGTGCGGGTCGTGATCGAGTCGTCCACCACGAGAACCACCGCCTGGTGGCGGCTCTCTCGGGTTCGCTCGTTCAGCGCCGACGGGTGCGGCGCGTGGCGGATCGACTTCACGAGATCGCCGGGGCGCAGGATGAGCGCGACCCGACCGGTTCCCAGCAGCCCGGCCCCCGCCACGTTCCTGACGCGGACGAGCGGCGGCCCGAACTCCTTCACCAGGACCTCGCGGTCCCCCAGGATCTCGTCCACGATGAGGCCGGCCCGCTCTTCCGCGGCGCGGACGACGACACACAGCATCCGCCGCTCGGGCGTCGGCGCCTCCGGCTGGTCGACGAGGCCGAGGAGGTCGTGGAGCCGCGCGACCGACAGCGAGTGCCCGTTCCATCGCACCGTCGCGTGGCCCTGGACGTGCCGTACCTCGTCGGGAGCCACCCGGATGGCCCGTTCCACCGAGTCCATCGGCAGGAGAAACGACGCGGCGCCCGCCTCGATGAGGAGGCCCCGGAACGTGGCCAGCGTCGCCGGCAGGATCATCCGCACCGTGGTGCCGAACCCGACCCGTGTATCGATCCGGATTCGGCCTCCCAGCCGCTCCACCTGCTCGCGGACGATGGCAAGGCCCAGGCCATGTCCCGACAGGTCCGTGATGACGGGACTCGTGCTCAGGCCGGAGCGATAGACGAGTTCGAGGGCCCGGTCGTCGGGCAGCGCCCCCGCCTCCTCGCTCGTCAGCAGGTGAGCCCGCACGGCCGCCGCCCTGACCCGGACGAGATCGATGCCGGCTCCGTCGTCCTCCACGCGGATCTCGATGCGGCCACCCTCCAGCGGCGTGACGCCCGCCACCACGCGGCCGCCCGTGGCCTTGCCCGCCCGCGCGCGCGCGTCCGGTGCCTCGACACCGTGGTCGATCGCGTTCCTGACGAGGTGGATCAGCGGTTCTTTCACCGCCTCGAGGACGCGGCGATCGACCTCAAGGTCGGCGCCGGAGGCGATCCACTCGATGTCCTTGCCGCGCTCACGCGCCAGATCGTGGACCATGCGAGGGAAGAGGTCCAGAATTCCCGCCGCCGGAGTGAGCCGGATGCGCCGCAGCTCATCGGCGAGGTCGTCGACCGCACGGCTCAACGTCCGCCGATCGAGGACGAGGTGGCCCAGCAGCTCGCGCGCGCGGTCGTCCGCGGCCCGCGGAGCGATGTCGCGACCGCGCGCCTTCGCCCCGTCCGCCAGCGACGCGGCCAGCGCGCGGACCTCGCGGACGCGCTCCTCGGCCGCGAGCCTGGGGATCAACAGCTCCTCGGCCCGGCGGAACAGCGCGTCCAGCTTGGCCGTCGCGACACGGATGGAGTCGACGGGGCCGCCACCGGCGGACGAGGGCACGGCCGGCGGCTCCGAGCGCGGGGGCGGCGGCACAGCCGGGATCGAAGCGACGGCCGATGGGTCGGTTGCCGCCCGCTCAAGAGCGGCTACGATCTCGCTCGTCGCGGCCGCCTGATCGCCGGCCAGCAGGCGGCCGACGGCGTCGACGGTCTTCTGGAGGCCGCTCACGAGCGGGCCGGTGATCTCGAGCTGGCGTCGGGTGATCCGACTCAACACGGACTCGCATGCCTGGCACAGCGCCTCCACCGACGTCAGGCCGACGGAGCGGGCGGCCCCCTTCAGCGTGTGGACCTCCCGGAACGCAGCTTCGGCCGCGTCGGCGGCGTGCCCTGAGGCGACGCCCCGATCGAGCGTCAAAAGATGGCCGGTGATCGCTTGGACGTGTTCATCGGCTTCCACCCGGAAAGTGGCGAGCAGCTGCGCCCGGATCTCGCGGCGTCGATCGGGCATGGCTCAACTCACCGTCACGAGCGCCTTCAGTCGCCCCGCAAGCCCGTTCAGATCCTGGGCTGCCCGCTCCACTTGCCGCGTCGACGCCATGTTCTGAGTCGAGGCCTGCTGGATGTTCTGCATCGCCACCGCGACCTGGTCCACGCCGGCCTGTTGCTGCCGCGCCGAGACCAGGATCTGTTGCGCCGCCTGGGACGCTTCGCTGAGGCTTTCGCCCAGCAGGCGGATCGCCTCGCCCGCTCGCGTGGCCACCGCCACCCCGGCGTCGGAGGCCTTCACCCCCTGCTCGGCGGCCATGACCGCCGCCTGCGTCGCCCGCTGGATCTCGTTCAGAATGGCGCGGACCTGCGCCGTGGCTTGCTTGGACTGCTCCGCCAGCGCCTTGACCTCAGTGGCGACGACCGCGAAGCCTTTCCCCGCCTCGCCGGCCTTGGCCGCCTCGATGGCCGCGTTGACCGCAAGAAGGTTCGACTGCTCTGCGAGGTCCGTCACCGCGTTGATGATCTCGCCGACGGCCTGCCCCTGCTGGCTCAGCGTCAGGATGCGGTCGGCGATGGCTTCCATCCGGGTCTTCATCTCCTGCATTCCCTTGACGCTGTCCTCCACCGCCCTGCGGCCATCGTGGGACACCTGCGCGGTTTTCTGCACGGTCTCGGTGACGGCGCCGGCCTTCTGGGCCGCCATCTGCGCGGTCTGCCTCACCTCGTCGACCGTCGCGGATGTCTCCTGAACCGCCGTCACCTCCTCGGCCGTCCCCGCGGCTTGCTGAGTCGTCGCCGCCAGGATCTCCGAGCACGAGGAAGCCAGCGTTCCGACGGTCTGGCGCAGGGGGACGGTGATCGAGCGGGTCAGCCCCCAGGCGAAGAGAACGCCGACGAAGAGCGTGACGCCCGCGACGATGATGATCACCCACGACGCGCGGGATGCCTCCATCTTGGCAGACTGCACCGCCTCGGTCGCGCGTTGCCGGTCGGAGCCGACGAGGCGGTCAACTAGGCCGGTGAGCCGTTCACGGACCGGGTTGACCTGCTCCTCGTGGATGCGGAGCACCTCCGCCTGCCGGCCTGCCGCCCTGGCGCGGCTGGCCGCATTGTGGCCTTGGTCGAGCAGCGTCAAGAGGCCGAGCGCCTCCTCCCAGGCGCTCTTCGATTCCCGAACAGTGCTCGCGTCGCGCAGTGCCGCGATGGTCTGGCGGGCACCGGCAACCCTCTCCTCCATCGTCTTGATGAACGCAGGGTCCGCGGTGAGGAGATAGCGGAGGGAATTCGCGAGTCCTGACGTGATCCGCTCGTCGGCGCGCAGGGCATCGATGGCCTGCTCCTGCAGGTGCGCCGCGCTGGAGAAGGTTTCCGTTGTGCGCGGGAGGGCATACGTGGCCACTCCGGCCACCAGAAGGAGAAGCAGAAGAACCACCGCGTACCCGATCACGATCCGTTGCCCCACCGTCCATCGCATGGCGCTCTCCTCGCTGAGGCGGCGTCAGCCGACCTCCTCGCTCACGGTGATCCGGGGATCGCGGGCAAACCCTTCGAGGTCCAGCACCGCCGCCATCTCCTCCGTCACGCCTCTAACCAGGACCCGGCGGTCGGGCCGGGCGCCGACCGGAGGCAGCGCCATCTCATCGGCTCCGACCGTCACCGGGCCCGCCACGCCTTCGGCGAAGAGACCGAACGTGATGCCGCCGGCCTCCACCGCCACGATGCGGCTCCCGGGCGGCTGTCCCGTCCCCGGCAGATCGAAGAACCTCCGAACGTCGAGCACCGTGAGGAGCCTCCCTCGGTAGTTGAGCACCCCGAGGACGAACGCTGGCGTGCACGGCACCGGGGTGAGGTCTCGCAGGGCCATCACCTCGATGACGTGCACGGTCTCGATCGCGTAGCGCTCGGCACCGAACGAAAGCACGAGCAGCTCGACGCGTGCCTTCGGCGCCGCCGATGCGACCGGCTCGGCCAAGGCCTCCGCCCGCTCGCGCAGGATGCGCTCGACGTCCGCGCGCGAGCGGGTCACGATGGCGTGCGGTAGGCGCGAGCTGTCTCGAGGAGGCGGCCGGCGGCCACGCCGTCGCTCCCCGTGACCGGTTCGTCGGCTGGAACGCCGCGCAGAAGATCCACGACGGTGTCCATGGCGCGGCGGGCCCGGTCGCGGTCCCCCTGGCGCAGCAGCAGGCCGCCGAGCAGGAAGTGAGCCGTCGCGCAGTCCGGCGCGAGATAGATGGCCCGGCGGAGCGCCTCGAGCGCCGGACGGACCGCGCCCTGCTCCTGGCGGATGGCGGCCAACAGGAGGTAGGCCTCGAGGTCGAGCGGATCCCTCGTCAACACGGCCTCGCAGAGCGCGGCCGCCTCATCCAGCCTGCCTTCGTTCGCCAGGAGGCGGGTGCGCTCGAGAACGGGCGCCGGGATGGCCGGCGTGGGCGGCGGCTCCGATGCCCGGTCGGCGGGCGGCGAAACGACGCTCACCGGCGGGACGCCCACGCCGGCCTCCGGCACGCGCGCCATCGGCGATTGCGCCGATGGCGCCGCGAGGGCCGGCGCGAATCCCGCGGCGACCGCGGGGACCTTACGGTAGAGGAACGTGTCGGGAAAGCCGACGGGCACGAATGCTCGCAGCAGCTCCGCCGAGCCCTCGGCCGCGCCGACCGCGAGCCAGCCGCCCTCCACCAGCCCCTTCTGCAGTCGCTCCACGACCGCTTGCTGGGCCCCGGGCGTGAAATACATCAGGACGTTGCGGCAGACGATCACGTCCATCGCCGTGGTGTTGGTGATCACGGATGGCCAGCAGTCGCGGGCCAGATTGAGCGGCGCAAAGGTGACCGCCCGACGCGGCCGTGAGTCTAGCTCGAAGAGGTCGCCCGCCCGATGGAAGTAGCGATCCCGGATCGACTCGGCACCGTCCCGGAACGACCACGTACGGTACCGCGCGCGACGCGCCGCCTCCAGGGCCCCGAGGTTGACATCAGTCGCGAGAATCGTCACCGACCAGTCCGCGGCATCGGGCAGCAGGCGATCGAGCATGATCGCGAGCGAGTACGGTTCCTCGCCAGTGGCGCAGGCGGCGCTCCAGAGCCTGAGCCGTCGCCGACCCTCCGCCCGACGGGTCGCGATCAGTGGCGGGAGAACGTGCTGTTCCAGGGCGTCGAAGAGAGGCCGGTCGCGGAAGAAATAGGTTTCGCCCACGGTCAGGTACGCGGCCAGCCGGCTCCACGCCGGCGTGTCGTCCGCGACGGACGCCAGCCACGCCAGATAGGCTTCGGGCGTGGCGGTCGCCGACGCGTGGCAGGCGCGCAGGAGCGCCCGTTCCAACTCGGTCCTGCGGCTCTCTCCGAAGGCCAACCCGAGGCGATCGGCGATCAGCGCGCGCGCCGCACAATACACCTCCTCGGAGAGGGTCATCCGGTCGTCGTCTCGAGGGCGCGGGTCAACTGCTGCTCCTCGTCGAGCGAGAGCAAGGCATCGAGGTCGTGGATGAACAAGAGGCCGTCCGACAGCGCCACGATGCCCGCAAGGCTGCGCGCCGCGGGGACCGCGGTATCGGGAGCGGTCACCGCCTCGGCCGCAACCTCGCTGACGCCCAGGACTTGATCAGCCGCCAGGGCGAGCCGCCGGCGGGGGGTCCGGACCAGCACCAGGTGGGCGTCGAGGCCGTACTCGCGGCAGGGCAAGGCGAAGCGGGCGCGGAGGTCGAAAACCGGCACGATGGCGCCACCGACGTTGATGACTCCGAGCGCGATGGGCGGGGCCTGGGGCAGCGACGAGATCGCCGCCATGGGAATCACGCGCTCCACCACGCCGAGGGCGAGAGCATGGCGGCGCTTTTCGAGCACAAAGACGACCAGTTGCAGCCGGCGGCCCGCATGAACCGCTGCGTCTATGATCAGCCCCCGTCGCCCCGGAGTGTGACGTCGCTCAAAGCACGGAAATGCGCGCACAGCCACCCGCGCGCAGTCACTATAGTGGTGCTGGGACCCTCCCCGGGAGCGGTTTCTGAGGGAGTCGTGCCGGGCCGAGCGTCACCGCGCTACGCGCGGCAGGCCCGGAAGTTCGCGTAGTCGCCGGCGGCGGTGGATCTGGTGTCGTCGGCGTCGGTGAGCACGGCGATGCCGCCCGGCTTCGGCGTCTCCGACTCCTTGAAGGCGGCCTTCCACTCGTCCCGCACGTTCACGCGCTCCTCCACCCAGGCGTCCTTCGCGGCCGGGGGTCCGCTGCGGAGCACGCGGCCCTGAGTGAGTCCGCTGTTGGAGGACAACTGCGTGCCCACCGGCACCTTCTCGCTCCACACGTATTTCACTGCCTTCGGGCCGCGTATCTTGGAGTGCGGCACGGCCATGTAGACGGCGAGCGCGCTGTCGTTGGTGTCGGATTTGCGCTCGTCGGCGCCTCTCGGAAACTCGCGCGGCCGCCACGACCACGCCAGCACTGGATGTGTCGCGAGGTTCCACTGCTCGGTCTGGCGGCCGGCCTGGATGCCGAGCCCCCGGGACACCGCCGCCAGGTAGCGCCGGCCGCCCTCCTCCCGCACGCGGTAGACGTCCTTGCCCTCGTCCTTGCGGGCCTCCCAGGCGACCGGGAACTCGCCAACCCTCGCCCGGGAGAAGTCGTCGAGGGCGATGCAGTCGCTCTGCGCGGCCGGGGTCGCGGCCTGCGCGAATGTCAGGCCGGCGGCGGCGAGCAGCAGCGCGAGCAGGACGAGGCGACGCACACCAGACGACGAGAGCAAGCGATGGGTCAGCGGCCAGGCGGCCACCGGGCTACCGCCCCCGGCGCCACCAGTGGTGCACGAGGTTGTCGACGACCTCGCCGAGCTGGCCGATGGTCCGACACTCGCGCACGATGTCGCAGGCCGGCGCGTAGAGCGGCATGACGCTGTCGCCGATGCCCCAGCCCCACTGGCCCTCGGGGTTGAGCCAGATGATGCCCTTCACGCGCTCGCGGATCAGGCGCAGCGCCCACGCCTGGGGATCGTTGTAGTTGTTCCGGGCGTCGCCCAACAGCAAGATCGTGGTCTTGCGGTCGAGGGACTCCAGCTCGGTGTTGGCGAAGCGGCTGAACGCGTAACCGAAGTCC
>OCZV010000910.1_pt1 | contig 10563 bp, 11 predicted proteins | sample 1539051 | NCBI WGS metagenome assembly OCZV01 (sample SAMEA3113581, study PRJEB22503) | soil metagenome
GTAAGCGTTGCGCTTGGTCCATCGTCAAATGTCATCGCGATATAAGGGCCATCGACGTGCACTGAATTGACTGTGATACCGGGCTCCACCGCGCTCTTCGGGTCGTTATTCCCGGTGGGTTGGGTTGCGATTTTGGGCTCCGCTCGAAGCCCATGCGCTGCGATTAGTCCCGCAAAGCAAGCCAGCAGCAAACGCGAAACAAGCATGAGCGACAAAGTGGCGAATCGGATGCGTGTGTATCTAGCAGAGGCCGCCGGTTACGCAAGATGCGGCTGTCGAGGACGCCGGACTAATAAAATCGGAGCGGATTATTGCGTCGCGCCAGAAAGTTCAAAACCGCCCTCAGCCTTTGCGCAATTTCTGCAATTGCGCGATGAATGCGTCCAGCCCGTCGGGGAAATAGCCGTCGTACTGCCAAAGCTTCTGTCCGCTGCCATTGATCACGACAATAGTGGGAAATCCTTGAACTTGGTACTCCTGCGCCAGCTCTAGATTCTGCTTTCTCAACTCGACGCTTTGCGGCTTGGCGCGCGGGAAGTCCACCTCCACAAGCACAAGATTCTCACGCGCGTAATCCTTGAACTGAGGCTGCGACCAAATCTCTTTGTCGAACTTCCGGCACCAGCCGCACCAGTCCGAGCCCGTGAAATCGAGGAGCAGAAATTTGTTGGTTGCCGTCGCCTCTTGCCGCGCCTTCTTGTAATCGTTGAGCCAGCCAGACCCGGCGTGAGCCAAGGACGCAAAGAAGAAAAGACACGCCGCAGCGGCGAAAAGAATCGAACGATGTTTTTTCACACCGCCATCTTCGACTGGATCGCGCCGGAGCGCAAGAACGGTACAACGCACCGTCGGTGCGCGAATAATCTCACTGGGTCCGGAGATAGCCCGGCGCAGGATCGCCGGGCTATAAACGGATTCAAAAATCTAGCGCAGATGTTTCGAGACGAGCTTGGTCATCTCGAACATACTCACCTGGCTTTTACCGTTGAATACAGGCCTGAGTGAGTCATCCGCGTTGATCATGGTTCTTTTCTTTTTATCCTGGCAACCGTGCTTCTTGATGTAGTTCCAAAGCTTTTTCGTAAGCTCGGAACGTGGCAGCGGCTGCGACCCAACTATGGCAGAAAGCTTATCGTCAGGTTGGACCGGCCTCATGAAGGCGGGATTGGGTTTGCGTTTGGAAGGTTTCTTTTTGGTTTTCGGCATAGAGGCTGATTATCGCTTCGCTCGCGCGAGGGCAACACTAATTTTAACGAAACGAAAAAAATTTTTGCTAGGCGACCCGGCGAACCGCCAGTGCGGCCACGTCATCTGGCAAGCCATCGCCAGCGCCATCTGGGGTTGCCTGCTCTAATATCCCCTTTAGTAGCGCTTCGGCACTGCCTGCAGAGTGATCGAGCATTTTCGCCAAGCCCTTTGGGGTGAGACGGTGCGGCGCGTCTTTGGTCGAGCGAAGTAGACCATCCGTGTAGAGGAGAAAAGCATCCCCCGATTCTAGGTCGATGGGCGTCTCCGCAAATTCTGGATGTTCGAGTAAACCCAACGGAGGCGCGATCGACGCGATCGACTCAGTCGCACTGTCACGGCGCACGATCAGGAGCGGCGGGTGACCGGCGCCCACCACGCTTGCGCCTCCGCTCTCGGGGTCAACCGCAACGCACATAGCTGTCATGAAAGATCGCGCGCCAAAAATGCTACGGAAGTCATGATTCACGGCTTCCATGATCGTGGCTGGCGTGTCGTGTTCTACGCTGCCATGATGAAAAAGGAGTTTCGCCAGAGTCGTAAGCAGCGCAGCAGCGGCTCCATGGCCGGTACCATCCGCGATCCAGAACAAAATTCGGCCCTCCTTCATCGGCAGCCAACCGTAGATATCGCCGCCCACTTGGATTACCGGGCGATAACAGGTGGCAATCTGCCAACCGGGCAGCCTCGGCGGTTTGTTGGGAATCAGCGATTGCTGGGTCAGGCGCGCCGCGGCCAAATCGCGCTCGAGATTATGACGCCATTCTTCGAGTTCATCGTTTTGCCGCTCTAATTGGCGCCGCATGGAACGCAGGCGAAGCTGGGTCTCGATTCGCGCCCGCAACACTGCGTCATTGATCGGTTTTGTCACGAAATCATTCGCGCCCGCTTGCAAACAACGTACTTCGCTTGCTTCGCTCCCGTGCCCGGTCAACATGATCGCGGGAATTTGTGCGATTGCCGGGTCATTATCCGAGCGGAGGCGTTCTAACACTTCAGCGCCGTTTAGTCCTGGCATATCGTAATCAAGCAGAAGCAGCGACGGCTGCCTGGCGTGAATTTTTTCTAACGCTTTGGCCCCGTCCTCGCATTGGTCACACTGGTAGCCGGCCGACGTCAGAAGTTGCGTCAGGATTTTGCGACTCATGGCGTCATCATCCACCACTAAAATCTGGACACGAGAGTTGTTCGACATCTCTTCTTTGGATTCGGATGGAGAGCGCCCGGTTATTGTATTCTCTATTCGTTTCGATCTTTGCCGACGCAATGACTTGAAGAGAATAGCGATTTAGTGATTGGCAATGAATCGGACTGTGGATACGTTGTGAGAGCAATCCTACTTTATGAAATTCTCACTGCCGCTCGCCCTGTTCACCGCTTTCTTTGTTGCATCATGCGCTGAAGAGCCGCCGCAACGTCCCCCTAAACGCGTTGCAACTTACTCGGCAACCCAGCCCCAGGAATACCCGCCGCCGCAACAGCCGTTCGATCCAAATGGACCTGTTCAGCCTTCCGGCGCGCCGCCTGTGGGGACTGCCCCTTTGCCTCCGCCGACGGCTGCTCCAACGAAAGTTGCGAAGGGAGACTATCCCTACGGAATTCCCGTCCCTGGCAAACCTCATTTGGTGGAAAGTCCCTATTCACCTGGCAAGTACGTCGATGTAGAAGGATTCCCCCCGGGAACGGAAGTAAAGGATCCTTACACAGACAAAATTTTTCTTGTTCCATAACGGGGTTGCCGCCCGGATTCTTTAGCGGGTTTTGGCTGATGCTGGATACTGGATACTGGATTAACGCCGCGCTGTTTTTTTTATCGAGCATCGACCGCCAGGCATTCTTTCATTGATCTATGGAGTTGCGGGTAAAACGGGCACCTCGAATCGACATCGAGATTGCTGTACCCGGCGATAAAAGCATTTCGCATCGCGCTGTTATCATCGCCGCTTTGTCCAATGGCATATGCACATTGCGCGGCTTCCTCCCGAGCGAAGATTGCATGCATACGGTCAATGCGATGCGCGCTTTGGGGGTCAAGATCGAACAGCCTGAGCCGGCCACGCTGATTGTCCACGGGAAAAAGCGGGTGCTTACCCCCCCCAAAAAAGATATTGATTGCGGAAATTCCGCCACGACCATGCGACTCCTTGCTGGCCTGCTTGCCGGACAAACCTTTGAGACCAGGCTGGTGGGCGATGCCGGTGTCTCCAAACGTCCCATGGATCGCGTAATTGCACCGCTTCGTCAGATGGGTGCAAACATTGTCGCAGAAGGGCCGGAACAGACGGCGCCGCTCCGTGTTGGGGGCGGCTCCTTGCGTGGGATTCATTATCGCCTGCCCATCGCGAGCGCGCAGGTCAAGAGCGCGTTGCTTCTGGCGGGCCTTTTTGCCAGAGGCAGGACCACTGTAGAGGAGCCATCACCTACGCGAAATCATACAGAGGTGCTGCTTAATTATTTTCTCGTTCGCACGGCACAGGACGATAATGGCAACATCACGGTCTTCGGCGACCAGGTTCCTGAGTCGCGCGACTTTACCATTCCGGGCGATATTTCATCGGCGGCCTTTTGGTTGGCCGCTGCCGCGGCGCAACCGCGGGGGCATCTGCTCGTGCGCGGAGTTGGCCTGAACCACACACGAACGGCGTTCCTAGGTGTTTTACTGCGAATGGGCGCGCAGGTGCGGGAGGCAATCGAAGAAGTCGATCAACTTGAACCCCGGGGAATCGTGGAGGTCACGGGCGTTCCCCTCAAAGGCACCGTTATGCAGGGCAAAGAGGTACCGCAGTTTATCGACGAACTGCCCATCCTCGCAGTCGCGGGCGCTCTGGCAAATGGCCAGACAATTATTCGTCATGCTCAGGAATTGCGCGTAAAAGAAACCGATCGCATCGCTGCGATCGCGCACAATTTGCGCACGATGGGCGCGCAAGTCACTGAAATGAATGATGGTATCCAAATCTATGGCCCGGCTCCGTTGCGCGGGGCGCGCGTGGCCAGCTTTGGCGATCATCGCATCGCGATGGCTTTTGCCATTGCCGGTTTGTTCGCCGACGGCGAAACCATCGTTCAGGATGCAGACTGCATTCGCGAATCTTATCCCGGATTTGCAACGGTGCTCGAAGGGTTCACCAACCCGAAACGGATGCAGATAAGCACGCCCGTCATCGGCTCGCTCAGTCCCGCTCCGGTCGAGGAAGCGTAATTTACAAGACCACACAGGTCGCATACGACCTCTGAGGCTATTGCGTCGCCATGAGAACGATTGCTAAAGTTGCCTCGCGTCATGCATTCTGTCCCGCAATCTTCTCATCGCGTCGTCGCTATTGATGGCCCGGCCGCCTCCGGAAAAAGTAGCGTCGCGCGACGGCTGGCCCAGCGACTGGGTTTTGCCTACGTGAATTCGGGAGCGATCTATCGGGCAATCACCTGGCATATTCTGCAAAAGGAGATAGACACGAGGGACGCCCACCGCGTCGCCCAGGCTGCCGAGTCTGCCCAGATCGCCTGCCGCCTTCAAAACAACGAGTCGCGCGTCTTTATCGATAACGTCGATCCAACGGATTATCTGCGTGACGATCGCGTGAACGAAAGTGTCTCTCACGTCAGCAGGGTGGGCCGGGTCCGCGAAATTGCGGTGCAAAAAATGCGTGATTGCGCGCGCCATCACGATGTGGTCGTGGAGGGCCGGGACATCGGTTCCATCGTCTTTCCAAACACTCCCTATAAATTTTACGTCGATGCTTCGCCAGAGGTGCGTTCGCGCCGTCGTGCCGCGCAGGGGGAGCGCGATGAAATTAAGATGCGTGACCAGGCCGATTCTTCGCGGCCTGTCTCACCGCTCGTCGTCGCGCCGGATGCGTCCGTCATCGATACGTCGCATTTAACAATCGATGAAGTCGTCAACGAGATCATTGCCCGACTCGAGCAAAACGGCCTGCACGTTTCCATCTGACCGTCGCTTCAACGCTTCGATTATGAACGTTTACTACTGGCTCGGATACCATCTCTCTCGCCTGGTTGGCAGATTGTTTTTTCGATTTCGAGTAATTCATCGGGAGCGGATGATTCAAAATGGTCCGGTAATTCTCGCCATGAATCACCAGAGCTATCTCGATCCGTCGCTTGCCGGCACGACATGCGATCGGCCGATCTATTTCCTGGCCCGGAAGACGCTGATGGACGTACCGCTGCTCGGCTGGCTCCTGCCCAAGCTAAATGTCATCCCGGTTAATCAGGAAGGAATCGACCGTAGCGCGCTCAAGATCCTGATTCGCATTCTCAAGTCTGGAAACGCAGCGCTGGTTTTCCCGGAAGGCTCGCGCACGCTCGATGGTAATTTGCAGCCGGCAGAGCCGGGCTTGGGGCTGGTGATCGCAAAAACGCTCGCCCCGGTCGTGCCGATGCGAATCTTCGGCGCCCACGAAGCCTTGCCGCGTGGCGGTGGTGGTTTGCACTTTGTGCCAATCACCATCGTGATCGGAGAACCGATTTTTTTTACGACTGCCGACGTCGAATCGCCAGCGAGGGACATTTACCAGCGACTAAGCCAACGCGTCATGGATGCGATCGCGGCATTACATTTAAAGTGAATGCAGATTGCGCGCGCAAGCCGGACATCGATATTCAAAGGTGAATTCAATGCATCCAGCTGGCGAAGCGCGACCACCATCCCGAGTTCCCAGGAGTCGTATTGTGCTTATGCTCATCATCCTCGGATTAATCGCGCTCCTGGCTGTGTATTCCAATGTCCAGCGTTTGCGGCGGGCGCAGGTCGAAACCGTAGTCGTGATTCCAGCACCTTCCCCGCCGGCGCCTTGATTCTCCTTCGAGCCACCGGAGGTTTTATTTGCCTCGTTCGAATAACCCAAATCAACGGTGGTCTAATCCTGACATGAAGAAACTTTTTAGCCTGCCGGTAATTATTTCTTTAGCGATATTTTGCTCCTGCCAAAAGCAGCAAACCGAGGAGGAACGGAAGGCTGAAGTTGAGCGACAGGTACAGGAACGTCTGGCTACGGAACGACAAGCCCAGAGCGAACAACAACTCGCTCAGCGCGAAGCGGACCTGGAAGCGCGTGAAAAAGCATTGGCGGCTGAAAAGGAACGAGCCGCAGAGAGCGCACCCGTCGCCCAAGCCTTGGAGACACCACTGCGGTCTTCCCGGACGGACATTTCCGGAAATGTAGCCACCGCGTCCTATTCGACGTTTTACAGGAAACTTGAGCCGTATGGCGTGTGGCGTGAGACCCCGAATTACGGCTATGTCTGGCAACCGCAGGAAGCAGAGCGATCGCGGTCGTGGCGTCCTTACACCAACGGCCGCTGGGTTTACACCGACGCGGGCTGGACCTGGATATCGGAAGAGCCGTTCGGCTGGGCAACCTACCATTACGGGCGCTGGACGCGGTTGCGCAACATTGGATGGGTTTGGGTCCCCGGAGATGAATGGGCGCCAGCGTGGGTGTCGTGGCGCAAGGGTAACGATTATGTCGGTTGGGCGCCGCTGCCCCCCGAAGCGCATTTTGATCGGCGCTCCGGTATTCGTAACTGGGCTGACAATTATTACGATATCGGTCCGGAGCAATACTGTTTCGTTCCGACGAATGAATTTGGCGCGCGCCGTCTTGAGACAGCGCTCGTGCCGGTGCAACGGAACGTGACGATCGTTAATCAGACGACAAACGTCACCAATATCACTTACAGTAACACGACCATCATAAATCAGGGTCCAAGCTACGACGACCTGCGTTCACGCAGCCGGCAGCCGATTGAACGCCTGCGCCTCGAGCGCCAGATCACAGCGAACGTGGAAGCAGAAACGCCACGCTCGGTTATCCGAGGTGACGTTGTTCAAATTCCGGCTCCGGTAATCGCTACAGCGCAGCCGGCTGAACGGCCGCGGAAGATTAAGGAAACAGTCGCGCAGACGGTGGTGGAGCGTGGCTGGGAAGGAATCGCGGATCGGCAGGCAGCTGAAAAAGCGCGAGCGAAGATCAAATCCGAAGCCACGCCTCCGCCAGATGCTCCGCCGAAGACTCTCGTGAGACCAACACGGGCAACCGCCGAAACGTCCCCACCAGTCTCGAGACCCGTGCAAGCCCACCGGCGCCGTCGCAGCAAACTCCATCAGCCCCGTCACCCAAAATTCCGGCAGCTGCCGCAACGGCCTCACCAACCGTGCCATCGCGCCGTGGCAGACCTCTTACAACTGCCAGACCGGCCCGGGAATTAGTTCCGTCTCCTACAGTAAGGCCGACGCCACAATTGCGCCAAACGCCTGGGGCGCCTCCTGCAATCACAGCAACCCCTTTACAGCGAGCCACCACACCTTCGCATCCACACGAAACACCCGCAGTGACGCGGCGGCCAATGCTTTCCCCGACACACCATCTGACCCCGACCGTCTCTTCACCCTCACCAGCCGCGACTGAAGTTCCAACTACTCCTTCGACGAAGACCACGAACTTACGATCGACGTCGTCTCCGCCGGTGGCCGACCGTTCGGCTGAAAATAAGGATCAGCCCAAGGCCGAGGGAGAATTAAGAAAACAAGAGCCAGAGGCGCAGGGACGCCAGAGCAAGAGTCAGTCCGGAAAAGCGAGAACACGCGGCGCAGATGCATCTCCCGGTCAAAACGCGACGGCGCCGCCTGTGACTTCGCCGTCTCCCACTGAATCGCCGGAGAAAGGAGAAAAGAAGAAGCGTAAACGTGAGCGTGCGGGGGCCCAGGAAAACGAGTAGGCCTCGATCAATCGATGTGGTTACGGCAGGGTCGAGATCGATGTTACGCTTGCAGGTCGGTCATCTGGGCCGACCCATTTGCTCGCGCTCGGCTGCGTGCTTGCTTATTCGCCTCGTTGAAACGATAAGAGCCGATCACAATCCGATCCTGACATGAAAAAACTTTTTGCTCTGCCGGTGATTGTTGCCCTTGCCATATTTTGCTCCTGCCAGAAGCATCCAACGGAAGCAGAAATACAGGCCCGAATCGAGCAGGAAGTGCAGCGACGATTAGCCGCGGAGCATGAGGCTCAGGAACAGGAAGCTCAACGACGCCGCGCCGAATTCACTGCCCGCAGGAATGCGCTGCTTGAGAAGAGAAAAGCCGCAGGGAACACCCAGGTGCCTGGAGTTTCACGAGTCCCGAGCCGTCCGTCGATCGGTGAAAGATCGGCAAATCCGGCGACAGGTTTAGCACCGGGGGCCGTCCGAACCCCGCACCCGATTCCGGGGCTTCGGGATCGTCCAGCTGCACGGAGTCGTTTTGCCAACCCGATGCCGGAAGCATCGGTACCAGTCCCTTCGGAAACTTCAGGGACTCCTTCGGTGACACCCGCCGAGGCGGCATCGCCGGCCGTCTCGCCGTTGCCTGAAGCGGCAGAAAGCGCTTCCCCTACGCCAACGCCAGAATCCCCCGACGGAACAGCGCAGTAGCGCCGCAGACGAGTCGGGGAGCACTCCCGCCAGCTGGCTGGATTACGCCGTCACTCAGCGTTCGGTCGCTCGGCAGCGAGCTGTCGCGCGTATTCGAGCGTGTCGATTGCATCCACATTTTTGTCGCGCCGGATCGCTTTGATTCTTGGGAAGCGGAGCGCGAGTCCGCTCGCATGCCGCGTGCTCGGCTGGATCGAATTAAACGCGACCTCGAGCACGATGTCCGGTTTCACTTCACGATATCGGCCATGATCCACGATGGTATTTTGCTGAAAGTGCTCGGTTAATTCCGCAATCTCCGCGTCGGTCAATCCGCTGTAGGCTTTGCCGATGGGCAGGAGTTCACCGGTGTTTCCATCGCGCACCGCAAATGTGTAATCGCTCAACACATTATTGCGTTTGCCGTGGCCAAGCTCGGCGGCGACCACCACCACATCCAGCGTCGCCAATTCCTTCTTTAGTTTGAACCAGAACATTCCCCGACGCCCCGGCGAATAAAAACTCACCGGGTCCTTGATTATCAGACCTTCATTCAAACGACGGCGAGCCTGTTGGAAAAGTTGCTCGATTTCAGCGGCAGAATGTGCGGGCAATACTTCGGCACTTTGGAACTGCCGCGGGAGACGCAAGCTGCCGAGCAATTCGCGCCGGCGTCGTAGCGGAGTTTTCAACAAGGAGCGTCCGTTCAGCCAAAGAAGATCAAAAATAATGAATGCGACCGGTACATCCGCCGCGGCCGCTTCAAATAAATCCGCGACATCGCTTTTCCGGCCGAGCCGCTTTTGTAAATCGAAGAAAGTAAGCCTGCGACCCTCCTGGGAGGCAATAATTTCGCCATCCACAATCAGCTCTTGCTCGAATTCCTTTGCTCGCTCTGCCAGCTCTGGAAATTGATCGGTGATACGCCGCAAGTCTCGCGAAAAAATTTCCACCCGCTCTCCGTTGCGATGAAGCTGTGCGCGAACGCCGTCGAATTTATCTTCTACGTAAACGGTGGCTGCCGCTCCGTTGGCATCGTCGGATGAGTGTTCATCGACAAACCGTTTCCACACCGCTTCTGCTGTCGGTTCGGGAGTCGCAAGCATGCACTTGATGGGACGAAAGATCGACAGCTCCGCACGATGCAATTCTTTTCGGGAGGCAAGCGTTGCGGTGGCACCGGTGTCGCCCAGAAGCATGCTGGCTTCTTTCACTTCATCGAGCGGCACCTCAAATGCGCGAGCAATCGCTTCTTCGACGAGCCCCTCCCGCAAACCGATGCGTAAATCTCCGCTGAGGATCTTGACCACGTACTGACCCTCGCGCGCAGAAAGCGTGGCCAGGCGCGATCCCAGCAGCTCGGTTTTGGCGACCGGACCACGCGCCCTGTGCAACGCATCAAAGAAATCACGCGACTGCTTCAGCGTGAATGGTTCGGGCCTGGTGCGTCCCTGCAAGGCTTCGAAGGCCGTTTTGCCCGCATCGCCATGGCTGTGTGCCAGCCGATGAAATTCGGCGTCGCCCAATTTCGATGCCGCCATCATTGCACGGTAAATAATCGATCCTCCCACTTGCAAGGTGCGGAGATCGCTCTGAGCAAATGCGCGGCCGGTAAAATAAGTCGTCGCAATGGGAAGTTGCTCTTGATCGAGGGTGCGCAAATAATCCGCGAGCAGTCGAATTTTCTCCAGCTTTGCTGGAGTTGCAGCAATCACTTCCCCAACATTGGCAAACGCCAGGAATTCGGATTGCGTAGCCCACGCGTCTCTTGTGCCGGTTTTGGACTCTCGCGATCTTTTCGCTGATTCGGAGCTGGAAGAAAAGTTCGCGACGGCGAGGACGCCGTCGCCAGCACGCGAGACGCGTGCGCTACCCAAAGGTGCCAGCGCCAGTTCCATTTGATTT
>OCZV010000911.1_pt1 | contig 10558 bp, 7 predicted proteins | sample 1539051 | NCBI WGS metagenome assembly OCZV01 (sample SAMEA3113581, study PRJEB22503) | soil metagenome
TCGTGACGCTGAGCGGGATCAGTTTGAGCGCGAAGGCGGCAACCCCAATGCGGCGAAACTCCTTATCGATTTCGCAACTACTAAAAAGACTCAAGAGACTTAGGGCTCGATGAAAAAGCTAAAAAGTTTTGACCTGTTTTTAGTTTGTAAGCTCGAAACCCGAAAGGACTAAATCAATGCGAGGAACTAATTCAAAGCTCGTACTTGTGGTTTTTGGATTTGCTGTTGCCTTCTCGACTCAAGCTTGGACAGCCGAAAAATCGCCTTTGTATCAGGGTAAGACTTTGACCTTCATCATTAATTTCGCGGCCGGGGGGCCAACGGATATCGAAGGAAGGGTTTTCGCCAAGCACCTCGGAAAACATATTGCCGGAAATCCGAGCATCATCGTACAGAATATGGGCGGTGGCGGTGGCATTACCGGAGTTAATTATATCGGCGAGGTCGCCAAACCCGACGGTTTGACCGCGGGCTACTTCACCGGGAGCCTCTTCCATCATCAAACGAAAGATCCCGGCCTGCGGGTGGACTTGGGAAAATTCGGCTTTATTACGGGTGTTCACGGTGTGACGGTTTCCTACATCCGGTCCGACACGCCGCCCGGCATTAAGAAACCGGCCGATTTCGTGAAAGCCGAACGCTTCAAAGCTGCTGGTTTAAGTGCAAGCAGCTCGAAAGACGTTCGCTTTCGGTTGTCGTTTGATCTGCTCGGACTCAAATACGATTATGTGACCGGCTACAGTTCCAGCTCGACTGCCAGGCTCGCCGTTCAACGGAACGAGGCGCAATATCACGACGAAACGCTTCCTGCCTACCGTGCGGCTGTCGAGCCTCAGATGGTAAAGACAGGACAAGTGACGGCCCTTTACTATACGGACCTGGTCTCGCCGGACGGCGAGATCGTCGTTAGTCCCGACGTGCCGGAGGTGCTGCCCTTCACACACTTTTACAGACAAGTCTTCGGCAAACCGCCATCAGGCATCAAATACGAAGCTCTGAAAGCCGCCAACATGTCGAGCACGAACATGACCCGCCTCATCATGCTGCCGCCAAATGCACCGGCCGAGGCGATCATGACGCTGCGGCAGGCTGTTGTTGCGCTTTCCAAGGACTCCGATTTTATCGGCGATGCGATGAGGACCATGCGCTTTCACCCGAGATTCGAAGTCGGCGAGCAAGGCGAAAAGTTGTTTCAACGAGTCGCGCAGACACCGCCGGAAATTGTGACCTTCATCAGGCAATATATTGAGGAGGTAAATAAGTAGAGGTTTCGCTACACGTCACCTCGCGCGCGAGGTCAGTTCTAGACCGGAAGCGCATCGGAACATCACGCGCTCGACTGAGACGCTTAAAAACCAGAAGGCGCGCCTTCAGCGCGCCTTGCTTGAACCAGCTTAGATGAGGGCTTCCCGAACTGGAGTTACTGAGTGCAATTACCCTTGCCGTCGCACGAGATAGGCACTCCGCTTAGGGGTACAATCACTCGGGTCAGCCCTTTCAGTTGCTGAATGAAGCGCTCGAGCCTGGTACCTGAATTCACCTGTCCCCCGCTCGTAGATACCTGATTGAAGTGCTCAGGAATCACGCTTCGTGGCTTAATCAGCTGATTGACAGCAAAGGCAGCCTCATCGGGTCCCATAGTAAAGAGATCGCCGCCATGCACCACGGCAAGATTCGGCTTGTAAAATCTGCTTTGCGTTTCCCAGTCCCCGATTAGGCCCGAGTCGCCGGTCCAGAGCACGGTCAGACCGTTGGTGAAACGAATAATGTAGCCGGTTTCATGGCCGGCATAGCCGGTCAAGCCTAGGGGAACGTTTGGCTCATCGATATGAATCCGCGATGCGCCGGCAGCATGGAACGCCGGAATCGTGGTGATCTTCACTCCTGTGCTGGCACCAGCGAAGACCGCCGTACGCGTACCGCCACGAATAACACCCACACAGGGCTTGTCTACGTTGGCTCCAGTTCTTGCGTTGGCCGGCACGGCAAAAGTATTGTCCAGACCCGCAGCGGGACAGCCGGGAGGCGCCGTGCCCGTAATATTCCTGATCTTCTGAGTGAAAAAGTCCGGCAACTCGCCGCCGACTAAAACCGCTGAATTATGCACGGCTGCAATCTCGGGGGCGTTGCCCTCCGCTGGGAAGGTGAAAGTTCCCACCTGTTGTCCTGAACAGTTTTGAAGTACGTCCCCAATATGATCTACGTGAGGATGATCGATAAGCAGCACATGGACGCTGCCGGTGGCGCCGAGTCTCGGATCAGCGGAACCGTTTACCGTACGTCCCGGCGCGATGAGAATACGCACGCCCGTCGGATCTTCGAAAAGCAATGCTCGATCGGGCGCACAGAAGTCCCCGGCTTGCGCACCCAAAGGTGTTATCGTTACGTTCTGTGCTCGCACCAGTGATGGGCCTAAGGCAGCCACCAAAAAAGCGAGTAGAGTTAGTAACCACCTTGCATTCATGATGCACCCTCCTTGTCGTGGTTGATTATCCCTAATCCAACTAACCTCAGCCGCGGCTCTTATCCCTAACTTTCAGATGCATGTCAATAGCTCACAGAGACTCTGCCGCAGCAGAACGTTGCCCATGAGCCGATCGTAGTCAGGTACGAGTTTCCGTTGACAGGGTTTGTTTCACCATGTTATCCGGGCCGTAGAGTCCTTATTTTTGTGGCGGCCCTAGCGCGCCGGCATTTGGAGTATTCATACGCTGCCGAAGAGACCCGGCTTGGGCGTGAAAGTGGATTTTCGGCGTGACGGGTTGATGCCCCACGATAATCGCTGTTATCCGCCTTTGAGCAGTGTAAAACGATGAAAAACTTGGGCTTCGTTTTCTTGATTCTGACGCTTTTTCCTTCGGAAGCCTGGGTACAAAACCGCAAGCCGAGCTCCATCACCGAGCTGGCGACGTATAACGGTTTCGATCGCGAGCAGCTACTCTACTCCGGCCCCAAGGGCGAAGGGAAGGTCACCTGGTACACGTCGCTTGCAGGGGATTCTTATAAAGCCGTTGCGCGTGGATTTGAAGCCAAATATCCCGGTGTGAAAATGGAAGCGTACCGCGCCGCCGGCAGCGATCTGATGGTGCGCATGTCGGAAGAAGCGAAGGCACAGCGCCCGACCTTCGATGTCTTGGAGACCACCCTCGATTCCTTGATGATATCCCGGGCTGGCAACTTGCTTGGTCCCTATAGCTCGCCGCACCTTGCCCGATATCCCGACCAAGCCAAGGAAAAGGCCGATCAAGGCCTCACGTTTTGGACTATCGATCGCGAGTCTTACAACGGCTTTGGATATAACAAGGGTCTGATTTCAGCAGCCGCGGTTCCCAAAGGCTTTGACGGGCTGTTACACCCCGAGCTAAAAGGCAAGCTCGGATTGGCGTTTGGAGAAAGTGCAAACAAAGCCGTCGGCGCCATGGTGAAGGTCAAAGGCGAGGCCTTCCTCAGAAAACTAAAGTCACAGGAGATCAAAGTCTATACGGTCAGCAGCGCAGCTCTGGTCGACTTTGTGGCTTCAGGGGAGATCGGAGCGTCGTTCCACATTTTTCGCAATCACGCTCTGGTGTCGATGGAGAAGGGTTCGGCAGTCGGCTGGCTGCCGATGGAGATCGTTTTTACAAACAGCGGCGCCGTCGCCTTGGCGAGCCGGCCGCCTCACCCGCACTCCGCTCTCCTTCTGATCGATTTTCTGCTCAGTGACGGCCAGAAGGTACTGGAGAAGTTTCAATACGGCCATCCGTCCAAGAGTTACGACTTTACGCGTTGGTATCCCGATGCGGGACGAAGCATCGAAGAGTATGAAAAGGACAGCGCCAAGTGGGAAAAACTCGTCAAGGAAATTATCCGGAAGTAAAAACTCGGCGTCTGAGGAGAAACGCCAACATGAGAACGTTTGGTTTGGTGATTTGTTTGCTATTGCTGCTGCCCTCCGAGGGCCGGGTGCAAAGCCGCAAACCGCTGACCCTAGCGGAGCTGGTCACCTATAACGGCGCGGATCGGGAACAGCTGTTTTACGCGGGAGCCAAGACGGAAGGCAAAGTGGTTTGGTACACTTCACTGGCGGGGGATTCGTATAAAGCCATGATGAAGGCGTTCGAATCCAAATATCCCGGTGTCAAGGTGGAAGCCTATCGCGTCTCCGGCTCCGACATGACCACGCGGATGTTTGAGGAAGCCAAGGCCAAACGTCATATCGTCGACACCGTCGAGACGACGGAGGCCAATCTCATGTTCATGCGTGAAGCATTCCTGCTTCGCCCTTATCACTCGCCGCATTTTGCCTCTTACCCGGAAGACGCGAAGGAAAAGGGGGAGCGCGGACTCTACTTCTGGGGAATTGCCAGAGAGTCCTACATCGGCTTTGCCTTCAACAAGAAACTTCTCTCCACGGCGGCGGTGCCGAAGAACTACGCCGGCCTGCTTCATGCCGAACTCAAGGGGCGAATGGGCATGTCGGTCAGCGATCCGAGTTACAAAGTGGTCGGCGCCATGCTTAAGACCCACGGCTTGGAGTTCGTGAAGAAGCTCAAGGTTCAAGAAATCGCCATGCACACGATCATCCCGCCGGCGCTGCTGGACCTGATCGCTTCCGGCGAGGTCTTGGCATCACCCGCCATCTTTCGTAATCACGTCATGGTGGCCATCGAGAAGGGCGCGCCGGTGGAGTGGGTGCCGCTCGATCTGGTCCCGACCAACGTCGGGGGCGCCGCCATCGCCGTCCAACCGCCCCATCCTCACGCCGCGCTGCTGATGGCAGACTACCTCCTCGGGCCTGAAGGACAAGGAGTGCTGGAAAGATATCAGTACGGCAACGCCGCGAAGAATTACGGGTTCAAACGTTGGCGGCCGGATCATGGCACGTCAACAGATAAGTACGAAAAAGAATTGACGCGCTGGGAGAAATTACTGCGTGACATCAGTCGAAAATGAGCATAATTGTTTTGCCGGAGGGATTTGATATATAAGCGGGTCTTACAGAGTCGTCGCATGCATGGAGCGGCTCAGCAAAAGCTGCATGCAAATGGTTTGACGACATCCGTCCGTGCTGAGCAACAAGTGTGAACGGAATTTTCAAGTTCTAATCGGGTCCGAATTATGCTGACGATGAACCCCGCGCAGTGGCTGTTTCTTCTTACGGGGATTACGCTGGCCTACTTGGTCCTGCCGCCGTTTTTCTTCATACTCCATACCAGTCTGGTTGTGGATCGCGGCATTCAAGCCGGTAGTTACACGATCCAGCATTTCGCTAGTATCATCGAGTCCCTCGATGACGTTCAGACCCTGCTTGCCAACTCGATTATCTTCTCGGTAGGTAGCGCTGGCATCGCTCTAGCTTATGGGACGCTGCTGGCATGGCTCGCGGAAAGGAGCAACGCGCCGTTTCGCAAGCTTGCGTACGTATCGGCCTACGTGTCATTTGCAATTCCCGGGATCATCAAGGTGGTCGGGTGGATCATGCTGCTCGGCCCGAAAGCCGGGATTCTCAACGCCGCGGTGGCCGCGGTGACGGGCAGTCCGCTTCTCAATATCTTTTCTCTTTCGGGCATGATTCTCGTCGAGAGTTTTCTCTGGATACCGGTGGTCTTTTTACTCATGTCCACGCCCTTTCGCTCCATGGATCCCTCTCTCGAAGAAGCGGCCACGGCGTCAGGAAGCACCGGCTGGCAAGTGTTTCGCAAGGTCACGTTTCCGCTGGCCTTGCCGAGCGTTCTGGCCGTTTTGATCCTAACTTTCATTCGTTCGCTGGAGGCCTTCGAGATTCCCGCGTTAATCGGCATTCCGGCGGGAGTTGAAGTCCTGACGACCAAAATCTACTTGCAGATCCGCGGCGGATTGATTCCGAAGTACGGCGAGGCGAGCGCCTACTCGATCATTCTTATCGGGCTCGTAGCCCTCGGCCTCTTTCCCTACTACAGAATCACCAGCAAGACCTACAAGTTCACCACGATTAGCGGCAAAGCCTATCGGCCACACCGGTTCGATCTCGGTCGTTGGCGATGGTTGGGCGGTTGTCTCATGCTCATTTTGCCGCTGCTGCAATTTTTTCCAATCATTGCCATAACCTGGTCCTCGCTCCTGCCTTTCGCCCAGGTGCCATCGCGGCGCGCGCTTTCGATGATCAGTCTCAACAACTACCGCACTGCCTTTGCGGATAGCAGCATCGTTGGCTCTGTCTTTAACAGTCTCACGGTCAGCGTGACATCGGCGACGGTCGCCATTATCATTACGTTTTTCGCCGCATGGCTGATCGTACGTGCTTCCATGAAAGCGCGCTGGCTGCTGGATCAAATGGCGATGTTGCCTTTGGTGTTTCCGGGAATCGTCATGGGAATCGCCATTCTTAAAATGTATTTGATGATACCGCTGCCCGTCTACGGGACGATATGGATTTTGGTCCTCGCTTTTATCGCGCGCTACCTTCCCTATGGAGTTCGCTTCAGCCACTCAGCGCTCTTAAGCCTCCACCGGGAACTCGAAGAAGGGGCCATGGCCAGCGGCGCCAGTTGGTTTCAGATGGTCCGTCACGTTGTCGTTCCTCTGATCATGCCCGCTCTCCTCGCCGGCTGGATTTATATCTTTCTCATCACCTTCAGGGAACTCTCCATCGCCCTCTTGCTCTACTCGCCAGGATCGCAGGTCGTGGCGGTAAAAATTTGGGAACTGTGGGACAACGGCCACGTCGGCGAACTGGCGGCTTTCAGTCTCGTCATTGCGGTCGGCACCGTGATCGTGGGGTCGATCTTTCTAAACATCGCGCAGCGTCACGGGCTGCAAGATTAACGTTTCACCGGAGTTCCGCATGGACGCACCATTCTATGTCATTGACGCAGATGCTCATCATTTGGACGGAGCCGCCTATAAGAACTATTTGCCTGCGCGTTTTCGAACTCGTACCGGACCCTACTTCCCCGCTTTTGGGTGGGATATCTTCTTGAACGGCACAACCGGTCGGAACCCGGGGAATCCCGACGAGTACTGCAGAGATCTCGACGCGGAAAAAATCGCCGCCGCTGTGGCTTATCCCAGCAACGCTCTCGCCATCGGCCTGGTGCGTGAGTTGGATCTGGTTGTCGAGTTAGCGAAAGCGTACAACGACTGGGCCTGCGATTTTTGCAAGAGCACGGGTAATCGTGTGCGTTATGCCGCAGTGATCGCGCCCCAAGTGATACCGGAAGCGGTGAACGAGATGCGCCGCAGCGTCATGCAACTCGACGCGGTGGGGGTGATGATGCCGACCTTTGTGCAGGGAGGAATGGATCTCGGGCAGCCCCAATTCGACCCGATCTACGCGGAGGCTCAGGAATTGGGAGTTCCCATCGGTTTTCACGCCACGGCTCAGGTGTCGCAGGGAAACTGGCGCTTTCATAAATATCTCGGCGTGCACATGACGTCTCATCCCTTTGAGCAAATGCTCACGGTCACCGCCATCATTTCCGACGGCGTCCTGGATCGTTTTCCGAAATTGAAAGTCGGCTTTCTCGAAGCCGGCGTCGGCTGGCTGCCGTACTGGATGGAACGTTTCGACGAGAAATACCTCAAGAGAAAAGCCGAGATGGAACCGCTCGCGATGCTACCGAGCGAGTATGTAAAGACTCATCGCTGTTATTTTACCTGCGAAGGCGAGGAATCGGCCCTACCCTTGGTCATCGAACAATTCGGCGACGAGTGCATGATGTACGCTTCGGATTATCCGCATTGGGATACCGATTGGCCGAATACCGTGAAGCACGTCGTCGAACGCAAGGATATCCCCGACAAGACCAAGCAAAAAATTCTCGCCGACAACGCGAAGGCGTTTTATCGCTTCTGACTGTGATGCGTCAGGCGCGCCTTACTTGTCATCTCGAACGAGTGAGAGATCTTTCTCGATCAAGATTCCTCGGCTACGCCTCGGAATGACGCGGCACACTTCCAGACATTTCGCCCGTTGAACGTTTTGAACCATTTGAACAATCTATTTTACGGAGACAAACCATGGCTGACAATAAACTCATCTTGGCTAATGTAAATGAAGACGACGGCATTGCCTGGCTGACTTTAAACCGGCCGGAGAAGAAAAACGCTCTGAGTATCGCCCTGCTCAGTGAAATTGGGGGCTTTCTTCGATCGATCCGTGACAATGACAAGATTCGTTGCGTCGTTACCACGGGCGCGGGAGACTCTTACTCATCAGGACGCGACCTATACGACATGCGCACAAATCAGACGCACAGGCGGCGCAGCCGCGGCGGCGATGGCGGCGTCGTCGAAATCGTTACTCTCATGCGCAGCTGCCCTCAGGTGACCATTGCGGCCGTAAAAGGGTGGTGCCTAGGCGGCGGTCTCGCGATGATTAATGGGCACGATCTGGTAGTCGCTGCTGACACGGCCAAATTCGGCATGCCGGAAATCATACGTGGCAGCTATGGTGCCACGGCAACTCCGACTCTCTTCCATGCCGGGATACCGTTCAAAAAAGCTTTCTATATCTCGCTTACAGGTAGAAATTTAACCGGCGCACAAGCCGAGCGCATCGGACTTGTCTCCCAGGTTGTTCCTGAAAATGAACTGATGCCTTTTGTCGAAACTCTTGCGAAAGAGATCGCCAGCCGTAACGGCGCTACATTAGAGAACGCCAAGATCGCTGCCTATATGCAAAAAGATCTGCCCTTTGATATGGCGCTCAAAGCCGACGACCTCGTCCAGCATCGCCTGCGTTACTACACCAATCCCCTCAGCGATGTTGAAGGATATCTGCATTCGCAGAAAGGTGGGGGAACCGTGGGGTACAAAAAGCCGGATAATCAATAAACGCGCGGCAGCGCTTACGAAGGAGTTCCTAAGTAAGGTGCCACGAAACGACCGAGGCCGAATCACGGAGAGGGCGGGCACACGAACGTGAAGGTGGCGTTCAGGGTGGCTGTTGGAATAGCCACCCTTGGAGAGGACGGGGCGGCGGCCTACAAGCCACCGACCCATTGACCGCGCTCGGCAGGGCTCGGGCCTCGGTCGAATAGATGTCAGGTGTCCACATCCTAATGAACCCATATAAATCAGGCAGCCCCTGATTCCCAAGTTAGGTTCGGCCGAGGCTGCTTTACCGGATTCCGAAAGCGCTTACGAACCGGTGCTTGAAAGCAGACTCTTGCTAAAACGCCTGGATCTTTCTTCGGGTTTAACGCAACGGCTGCAGGCAATCTGTTCCGGCCTGGCTGGACCCTGCTTTTTCTCATACGCAACCAGTTTTAGATGTGCCGCACAGGTCGGTTTGTTGCACCTGGCGCAAACGTCACCCTCGTATTTGGCGAATTTCTCAGAACAGACATGACAGCACCAGGGGATGATCATGGTTTCACTATGGCACCACTCAACGTCGCATGAAAATGCTCATCGCAGGACTTGCCGTTCCGTGAGATCTTTGATTTGAGCGCTAGACATTCCCAAGAGCTCGCCAAGGACGGCTTCGTTGTCTTCACCCGCAGTATGAACTATTTCGTTTCGGCAGACTTGAGTCGCCTTTAGCCGCACGGAAGGGCCGACACGGGTCACCCATCCGATCGCTTTGTGATAGACCTCGCGCGCAAAACCGCGCTCGCGAAGATGGGGATCGCGATACAGATCCTCCGCCGTTTGCACAATTCCAGCCGCGATTCCTTCCCGCTGCGATATTAGCATGATCTGATGCGGGGTGTACTGCGTCGTCCAGGACTCAACCAGGGCATCGAGTTGCTTACGGTTTTCAACTCGCGAAGCAAGATCGGCGAACCGAGGATCTGTGGTCCATTCGCGATGCCCGGTGATCTCGCAGAAGCGCGCCCACTCTTCCTGTGTTTCGACGGAAATGACGCACCAACGGTCATCGCCTTTGCACCGATAGCAGCCATGCGGAGCCGCTAGTGGGCTAAAATTTCCCAGCGCCTCAGGCTCGCGGCCGTTTATGAGCCATTCCAAATAGGCTGGGCCCAGCATGCAAGCGGCCGCCTCCGCCTGCGAGATGTCGATGTACTGGCCTTTGCCGGTCCGCGCGCGATAATGGAGGGCGGCAAGAATCGCAACCGCTCCAAAAGATGGCGCGACATAGTCTGGAAAAGCCGTCTGGCAAGCGGCTCCCGGCCGCTCGACCTCCGGATCGCGCCAGAGATAAGTCATTCCCGAAAACGCCATGAGAATCGGGCCGAAGCTAACGAAGTCGCGCCGCGGGCCGGTTTGTCCGAAGGCTTGCAGACTCGCCATGATGATGTCCTCGCGAACTTGTTTGATCCGCGGGTAATCCAGGCCCCAACTTGCCATGACGCGCGCGCTGAAATTCTCGGCCACCACGTCGGCTAAAGCGATGAGCCGTCTGGCCAGTGCCAATCCTTCGGGAGCTTTCATGTTGACGGCAATTCTTTTTTTATTGCGGTTGCTTTCAATATCCGAGGTGATTTGCCACGTTTGACCGCGCTGCGGACCGCGAAGCACACGTCCCGGTTCGATCACAATGACCTCAGCGCCGTGCTCGGCTAACAGACTGGCCAAGGCGGGGCCGACGATTCCGGTTGGGAAGCTGATCACGCGAACCCCGCTGAACGGCAGT
>OCZV010000912.1_pt1 | contig 10546 bp, 8 predicted proteins | sample 1539051 | NCBI WGS metagenome assembly OCZV01 (sample SAMEA3113581, study PRJEB22503) | soil metagenome
GCGACCACCGAGATCTACACTCTTTCCCTACACGACGCTCTTCCGATCTGGTACGGCTCCACCTTTCCGTTCCCGACCATGTAGTACGCCATCATGCCGAGCGGGTTCTCGGTGCGGACGTACACCTCACCGTCGAGCTTCAGCGTCTTGGGGAGCTTCGCCGCCCGGAACTCGCCCGCGGGCAGCTTCTCCATGCACTGCTCGATGATGTCGCAGGACTGCCGCATGCGCTGAGCGAGGACCCAGAGACGGTCGTACGAGTCGCCGTTCCGGCCGACCGGGATCTGGAACTCGACCTCGTCGTACTTCTCGTACGGCTCGTCCTTGCGCGGGTCCATCGGCACGCCGGATGCCTGCAGCACCGGACCCGAGCAGCCGTAGGCGATCGCGACGTCGGGCGATAGCACGCCGACGCCCTTCGTCCTGGCGAAGACGATCTCGTTGCCCATGACGAGGTTGTCGAACTCGGCAAGCTTCTTCCGCACGTGCTTGAGCACCTCGGCCGACTGCTTCAGCCACCCGCGCGGAAGGTCGTCCTTCAGCCCGCCCGGTCGCACGAAGGAGAAGTGCATACGCGCGCCGGTCGCGCTCTCCATCAGCGCCTGGATCATCTCGCGCTCGATGAACGCGTAGAAGATCGGCGTCATCGCGCCGAGCTCGAGCGGGTACGACCCCATGAACATCAGGTGGCTCAGGATGCGGTTCCACTCGGCGAGCATGGTCCGGATCCACTTCGCGCGTTCAGGAACCTCGACGCCGGCCAGCTTCTCGACGGCCATGATGAAGCCGAGCTCGTTGTTGAACGCCGACAGCCAGTCGTGCCGGTTCATCAGGACGAGCGTCTGCCGCGAATCGCGGTGCTCCGCGAGCTTCTCGGCGGCCCGGTGCATGTAGCCGATCACCGGCTCCGCCCGCGTGATGACCTCTCCGTCGAGCTCCAGGACGAGGCGCAGGACCCCGTGGGTGGCCGGGTGTTGCGGCCCGATGTTGAGGATCATCTCCTCGGTTCGGAGGCCGCCGGGCGCCACGACTTCGATATCGATGCCGCCGCCGCGGACCATCCAGTGTTCGCCGGCGGCGGTGAAGTGCGCGCGCTCTTCGGTGTCCACCGCAGGCCATCCTACCGTCGCGTCGCGGAGCGTCGGCCGGGCGCATCGACGGGCGCCGGCCTCGCGCAGGGGGCTACCCTGAGGGAGACATGGCGCGAGCGGGGGTGCGGGGGCTCAAGAAGTGAGCGAGCGCCAGCGAGCGAACGTAGCCCCCGCAACGAGAGGGGTGCGGGGGCTCAAGAAGTGAGCGAGCGCCAGCGAGCGAACGTAGCCCCCGCAACGAGAGGGGTGCGGGGGCTCAAGAAGTGAGCGAGCGCCAGCGAGCGAACGTAGCCCCCGCAACGAGAGGCTCCGAGCCGCGACGGCGCATCCCGTCGGTCGACACGCTGCTCCGATCCGATCCGGCGCGACGCGCCAGCGAGTTGTTCGGCCGGGCCGTCGTGAAGCGAACGTTGACCCGTACGCTCGACGACGTCCGCGGCGCAGCCGAACGCGGTCTGCCCGTCCCGAGCGACGACGTGATCCTCGCGCGGGCGATCGGCCTCGCGTCGTTCGCGGCGAACGGCCTGTCGTCCGTGATCAACGCCACCGGCGTCGTCCTCCACACGGGGCTGGGTCGCTCGCCGCTGCCGGGGCCCGCGGCCGGAACGGCGGCGAAGGTCGCGACCGGGTACTCGGACCTCGAGCTCGATCGCGAGACGGGGGCGCGCGGACGACGGAGCGCGAGAGCGGAGATCCTGCTGACGGCGCTGACGCGGGCAGACGATGCGCTCGTCGTGAACAACGGCGCCGCCGCGGTGTTGCTCGCGCTCTCCGCGCTTGCGCGGGGACGGCACGTGCTCGTCTCACGCGGCGAGCTGATCGAGATCGGCGGCGAGTTCCGGATCCCCGAGATCGTCGCGGCGTCCGGCGCGCGGATGGTCGAGGTCGGAACGACGAATCGAACGCGCGTCGGCGACTTTCGCGCCGCGCTCTCCGACAAGACGGCGGCGATCCTCAAGGTCCATCCGAGCAACTACCGGGTGATCGGGTTCACGGCCGAGCCGACGGCGCGCGAGCTCGCGGCGCTCGCTCGGAAGGCCGACGTGCCGTTCGTGTACGACCTCGGGTCGGGACTGCTCGAGCGCGTCCACGGGATCCCCTCGGGCGAGCCCAACGCCGTCGACGCGCTCCGCGACGGCGCCGATCTCGTCCTGTTCTCCGGCGACAAGCTCCTCGGTGGCCCGCAGGCCGGCATCGTGCTCGGACGGCCCGACCTCGTGACGAGGCTTCGCCGACATCCCATCGCCCGCGCGGTGCGCGTGGACAAGATGCAGGTCTCGGCGCTCGAGGCGGTGCTCGCGATGTACGCGACCGAGCGCCGAGCGGACCTCCCGGTGTGGAGGATGCTGCGAGAACCGGCGGAGGCCATCCACCGCCGCGCTGAGAAGCTGGCGCGCGCGCTCGACGGCGAGCTCTCCGGTGCGCGCGTCACATCGTGCTCGTCGGCGGTCGGCGGTGGGTCGCTGCCGGGATTCGCGATTCCTTCGTACGGCGTGGAGGTTCGCTCCCGCGACCCGAACGCGATGGCGGCACGGCTCCGCACGGGATCGCCTCCTGTGTTCTGCCGCGTCACCGAACGCGGCGTGCTGTTCGACCTGCGGACGGTGGACGGCGAGGAGCTCCCAGATCTCGCGCGGGCGATCCAGTACGCGCGCGAGGGCGACGAGTTCGTCGACGACGACGGCTGAGCGATCGAGTTTCGATCCGTGAGCGAGGAGCGCGCGATCGATCTGGTCGAGCCCCTACAGGTCGTGGCGACCGCCGGGCACGTCGATCACGGCAAGTCGAGCCTCGTCACACGCCTCACCGGTATCGACCCCGACCGGCTGGCCGAGGAGAAACGGCGTGGTCTCACGATCGATCTCGGTTTCGCCTGGGCCACGTTGCCCTCCGGCCGGGAGGTCGGCTTCGTCGACGTCCCGGGACACGAGCGGTTCGTGCGCACGATGCTCGCCGGCGTGGGACCGGTTCGGCTGGTGCTGTTCGTCGTCGCGGCCGACGAGGGCTGGCGACGACAGACCGAGGAGCACCTCGCCATCGTCGACGTGCTCGGCGTCACGGGCGCGGTCGTGGCGCTGACCAAACGCGACCTCGTCGACGCGGATCGCCTCGAGGACGCGCGCATGGAGGTCATCGAACGCGTTCGCGGCTCGGCGCTCCAGAGCGCGACGGTCGTGTCGTGCTCGTCCGAGACCGGCGAAGGCGTGAACGAGCTCGTCGACGCGCTCGACGACATGGTCGCGAACGCGCCCGTACCGCCCACCGACGGGCGGACACGCCTGTTCGTGGATCGCGTCTTCCCGGTCGCCGGTGCGGGGACCGTCGTCACCGGAACGCTGACCGGCGGACCGCTGGCGGTCGGCGACGAGGCTGAAGTGTTGCCGACCGGTGTTCGCGCGCGTATCCGATCGCTGCAGACGCACAAACGGCAGATCGAGGTCGCGAGGCCCGTCTCCCGCGTGGCGGTGAACCTGGCGGGGGTCGACCGCTCGCGGCTGACGCGCGGCGACGTGCTGGCGCATCCCGAACGGTGGCACCCGACGAGCCTGATCGAGGCGAAGATCCGACCCGTGCGAGGCCTCGCCCACGAGCTCACCTCCCGAGGCGCGTTCTCGTTCCACGCCGGAGCCGCGGACCGTGACGCGAAACTGCATCTGTACGCCGCGAGGTCCGTACCAGACGACGGGGCGTTCGTGCGGATCTACCTGTCGGCGCCGGTGGCCCTTGACGTGTACGACCGGTTCGTCCTTCGCGAGTCGGGACGAAGCGAGACCGTGGCCGGCGGTGTCGTCCTCGATACGTTCCCGCCGCGCCGCGCCGGCGCCACCGCCGTCGATCGCCTCACCGTTCGGGAGCGGGCGACGCGCGACGAGCTCGCCGAACTGCTCGTGTCCGAACGCGGCGCGGCGACAGTTGCCGATATACGCATCGTCGTCGGAACCGACCCGTCGGATATCGCGAACGCCCGACGGGCCCGACACTGGTGGGTGCACGATCGCGTCGCCGACGTCGTGCGCGACGACGTGACGGCGACGCTCCAGGCGTTCCACGACGCGTCGCCCCACGCCGAAGGACGCGAGACGGCCGCCGTACGACGCGACATCGTCGCCGCGCTGCGACGCGCCGGTGCGCCAGGCGACGCGGAGATCGCCGACGCGCTCCTCGCCCATCTCGTCGACCAAGGGGCAGTCGAACGAGCCGGTTCGGTGTTCCGTCTCCCCGGCCGAACCGCAGGCGTCGCAACGGAGGAGGTCGACCGGGTAGTGCGCGTCGTCGCGGACGCCGAACCCACTCCGCCGACGGTTGCCGAGCTTCAACAACGGGGTTTCGGCGGCGACACGATCGACGCCGCGGTGCGCCGGGGCGTCCTGGTCCGGATCGCGCCGGACCTCGTCCTCACACGATCCATGGTGGACCGCGCGATCGAAGTCGTTCGCGAAGCCGGCGCCGAAGGCTCGACCGTGAGCTCGGTCCGCGAGCGCCTCGGCACGTCGCGGCGGTACGCCGTTCCGCTGATGGAGCATCTCGACAGGACGGGAGCCACGCGCCGATCCGGCGACCTGCGATTCGCGCGGGGGAAGTAGCCTTTCGTTGCGGGGTCCGCACAACGCTCGCTTCGCTCGCTGTGCTACCCCCGCCCCCCGGCGACGCGCGCGATCAAAGCGACCTCGACGGACGCCCCGAGGGGAAGCTCCGCCACACCGACCGCCGCGCGCGCGTGCTTTCCGTCCTCGCCGAAGATCTCGACGAGCAGGTCGCTCGCGCCGTTCGCCACCTTCGGCTGATCGCCGAAGCCGGGCGCGGACGCGACGAACACGTCGACCTTCACGATGCCCTTCACGCGATCGAGGGAACCGAGCTCCTGGCGCAACACGGCAAGCGCCTGGAGCGCGCACCGGCGGGCCGCTTCCTGGCCCTGCTCGATGGACACCTCGGCTCCGACCTTGCCGGTCGAGAGCACCTTGCCTTCCTCCATCGGGATCTGACCGGAGACGAACGCTTGGTCCCCCGACAACCGAACGGGGATGTACGACGCGACGGGAGCGGCAGGCGCCGGCAGCCGGATGCCGAGGTTCGCCAGGAGCTCCTCGACCACGGTTACGAACGGCCCTCCGCGAACCTCACGTACGGCATCCTCGCAGAGCGCTCACCGATGCGCTCGCATCGCGTCGGGAAAGGTGAGTGTCCGGGTGTCCTTCGACGTCTCAGCCGGCGAGCGCTCGCCGCCGCAGCAGCTGTCTGCGTTCGAACTCGTTCAGGCCGCCCCAGATCCCGTGTGTCTCGCGGATCCGGATCGCGTACTCCAAGCAGACGTCGCGAACGGAGCATCGGGCGCAGATGGCCTTTGCCTTCGCCTCGCGCCCATCCTTCTCGTTGCGCTTCTCGAAGTAGTTCGGGGCGAAGAACAGCGATGCGTCCTCGCCACGGCACGCGGCGGCGAACTGCCATCCCCACGTCCAGTCCGCGTACATCCGTTCGGCCACGCGGGCACTCCTCCTGGAGCGGGACCTCGCGTCCCTCGAAAGATGGTTCGTATCTGGACGGCATCGGGATTCAGTTGGCCGGAGGTTTCCCGTCACGTTGCGCGGAAACGTCACGGCTCATCGTGCTCGGGATCCGCCTCGACCTCGGGCTGGACGCGCAGCATGAGCCCGTCGACGCCTCGAACGCGAACGCGCGTGCCGGCCGGGATGGGACCGTCGACGCTCCGAGCGCGCCACAGCGTTCCCTTCACGTGGACCGGCCCCTCCGGACGGAGCTCACCCTTCGTCTCGCCCACCAGCCCGACGAGCGCCGTCTGCGTCGCGGTCATCCGATCCCGCGACTGCGTGGCCACGGTCAGCCCGAACGCCCAGTACAGGAGCGCCGCCACCGTGGCCGACCCGATCAACCACGGCGATAGGTCGATCTCGTCGGAGACGCCCGAGAACAGGAGGATCGATCCCCCGACGAACCCGCCGAGTCCGACGAACGTCGGAGCGCCGAGCGACCGCGCTCGGACTTCGAACGTCATCAGCGCCACGCCGCCGAGCAGCAGAGCGAGGCCGAGCCACGAGAACGGCACGACGGTCAGCCCGTAGACCGCGAGTGCCAACATCAAGACACTCGCGATCCCCGCGAAGCCCAGCCCCGACTGCGTGAGCTCGAACGCCAGCCCCGCCAGACCGAGCACCATCAACACGTAGATCCACGTCGGCGATGCGGCCGCGTGGAGGGTCCGGTCCCACGGGCCGAGGTCGACGAACCGGACGTCGACCGGATCCTCGCTCTCCTCGCGCGCGATCCTGGTCTGCAACGTCACGTCGCCGGTGGCGGTCGAGACGGTCCTCTCGTCGATCTCCTCGAGGAGCTCGACGACGGAAACGGCGGCCACGTCCGCGATCCCCAGGTCGAGCGCCTGCTGCGCGGGAAGGGGCTCCGCCGGGAACGGCTCGGTGACGGAGCGGCCACGTTCGGTCGTCCACATGTCGATGAGGTCGGCCAGCTCGGCGCGCGTCGGGTCGGCCCGATCCGCCAGGTCGAGGGGCGTGAGTGGCCCGGCTCCCGCACCAGGGGCCATGGCGCCGAGGCTCGCCGCGTACATGAACAGGAGTGCGGCGCCGCGGGCCTTGGCAGGCGCCGGGCCGATCCACACGATCACCGGCACGGACGCTTCGTGGATCCTCTCGGCGAGCCCGACGGCGTCTTCGTCGAGCGTGCCCGCGCTGTCGAGCTGCAGTACGAGGGTCGAGCCGTTCGTCTCAGCCTCGGCGATCACGTCACCGAGGTACTCGGCGACGGTCCGGTCCATCGACCCGTCCACCTCGGCCACGACGACCGATGCACCGTCGGCCTCCTGCGCCGTGGCCGTCGCGGCGGGCGTCAGGAGGGCGACGGCAAACAGGACGAACACGGCACGACGCATCGGATCGGCCATGCTACCTGCGGGTTCTGCGCGGTGGAGGCGGGATATCCTTCGCCCGAACGCGAATGCAGACCCGAGAGCGAAGGCCGCGGACCGGGGCCGCGCCGGCCGAGCCGGCCCTCCGGCCCAAACGACAGGTGGCGCCCGAGACGCCGCTCGTCCTCGTGCTCGTCCTGGCGGTCGGTTCGGTCCTCGTGGCCCTCCTCTTGCTTCCCCTGTTCGCCGGGGCGGACGCCGGCGTGAACGCGTTCCGAGAGCGGCTCGACACGGCGGGCATCGGCAAGGTCAAGATCCCGCGGTTCCCGGAGCGTTCGGTGATCTACGCCGCCGACGGCTCGATCCTCGCCAAGGTCTTCCTCGACGAGAACCGGCGGGTCGTGAAGCTCGAGAACGTCTCGCCGGTCGCGCGAGACGCGGTCCTGGCGATCGAGGACGCGCGCTTTTACGAACACGGCGCGCTCGACTTCACCTCGCTCCTGCGCGCGGCGATCACGAACGTCGCGTCGGGCGAGATCGAACAGGGCGGCTCCACGCTGACGCAGCAGCTCGTGAAGAACGTGCTGATCGATGCGCCGGCGCAGACGTTCGCACGGAAGTTCCAGGAGGCGGCGCTCGCGATCCGTCTGGAGAACAAGTACACGAAGGACGAGATCTTGGAGCTGTACGTGAACGAGGTCTACTTCGGCAACGGCGCGTACGGCATCGGCACGGCGTCGGAGACGTACTTCCGCAAGCCGCCGGGTCAGCTGAGACTGGCCGAGGCAGCGCTGCTCGCCGGTTTGATCCGCGCGCCCGGACTGTACGACCCGATCGCGAACGAACGCACCGCGATCGCGCGACGCAACCTCGTTCTCGACCGCATGGCCGAGGTCGGCTTCGTCTCGTTCCAGCGCGCCGAACGCGCCAAGGATCGGCCGATCCGACTGGCGGAGGATGTGGGACCGCCGGAGCACAAGGTCGAGCCGTTCTTCGTCCACTACATCCGCGAGCTGATCCTCGACAACGAAAGCGGTGAGTTCGATGCGTTCGGTGAGCGCTATACCGGCCGCGTACGCATGCTCTACCAGGGCGGCCTGCGGATCTATACGACGCTCGATCCGCAGTGGCAGGGATACGCGCAGGACGCCGTCGATTCGAGCCCGCACATCGACCCGGGCAAGGGTCCCGACGTTTCGCTCGTCTCGGTCGAAGCCGGCACCGGACGGATCAAGGCCATGCTCTCCGGCAAGAACTACAGGCGCGACCAATACGACCTCGCGTGGCAGGGTGCTCGGCAGACGGGTTCCGCGTTCAAGCCGTTCACGCTCGTCGCCGCGTTCGAGGACGGGTTCCCGCCGGGGAAGGTGTACTCGTCGGCGTCGCCGAACTGCTCGCTGCGGGGGTGGATCAGCGAGTCGGGCTGCGTGAGCAACGCCGAGGGCGGGGGTGACGCCGGGTACATGGACCTGTGGACGGCGACCGAGAACTCGGTGAACGTCGTGTTCGCGCAGCTCGCGCTCGATGTCACCCCCGAGCGCATCGCCGAGGCCGCCCACGAGATGGGCATCACCTCCCGGCTCGACGCGGTACCGTCGATCACGCTCGGCGTCGAAGAGGTCTCGACGCTCGACATGGCTTCGTCCTTCGGGACGCTGGCGAACGACGGCCAGCACTGCGAGCCGTTCGCCGTCGCGCGTGTCGAACAGCCGCGGGAGGAAGGCGGCGGGTACGAGCTCCTGTACCGACACCGGCGCGCCTGCGATCAGGTCGTCGACACCGACATTGCCCATCTCGTCACCGCGATGCTCCAACGAGTGATCTCGTCGGGGACGGGTACGGCCGCGAACATCGGCCGGCCGGCTGCCGGCAAGACCGGCACCGCGCAGGACTACACGAACGTCTACTTCGCCGGCTACACGCCACAGGTCTCGACCGCGGTGTGGGTCGGTTTCCCATCGGGACAGATCGCGATGGACTCGTACTACGGCGGTTCGGTGTACGGCGGCACCGTGGCCGCGCCGATCTGGCGAGCGTTCATGGCGCGCGCCGTGCAGGGGTATCCGGCCGAGGGTTTCGAACCGGCCCCGCCGCCCGAACGCGGACGCGTTCCCGACGTCGCCGGCCTGCGCTCCGCCGAGGCACAGCAGATCCTGGTCGACGCGAACTTCACGCCGATCGTCAAGAAGGTCCCGTCTGCGGCGCCGGTCAATACCGTTCTCGGACAGTCGCCCACCGGTGACACACGCGCGGTGCTCGGCACCGGGGTGACGATCGAAGTCGGCGACGGCAAGGGCCACATGGTCGACGTGCCGCGCGTCGTCGGGCTCACGGAAGAGCGGGCGCTCGAGGAGATCGAGAACGCCGGCCTCGTCGCAGGGGTGGAGCATGCATCGATCGAGGAGGCGGCACTCGAGGGGATCGTCCTCGATCAGTCGCCGAACGGCAGCGCTGACTTGACGGTCCGCCCGGGAACGACGGTCACGATCGTCGTCGGCCGGCTCGTGGATCGCGGTGGCAGCGGGAGCGCCGACGGGAGCGGAGACGGCGACGGAAGCGGAGACGGTACCGGTCCCGGCAACGGGGGAAACGGGAAGCCGGGCGGGAACGACGGCGACGGCGGCCCGGCGAGACTCGGCCGACCTGGGGGCCTCCGTACCTAGGCGCCGAGCCGCTCGCGCACCCTGCGTTGCACCTCGGCGCCGTCGACCTTCCCCTTGGCCTTGGCCATGACCTGGCCCATGACCTTGCCCATCTCCTTGATCGAGGTCGCGCCCGTCGTCGCGATCGCCTCGTCGACGAGTGAATCGACCGCAGCGTCGTCGAGCTGTTCGGGCGCGTAGTCGCGGAGAACCTCGCGTTCGGCGCGTTCGCGTTCGGCGAGCTCCGCTCGTCCAGCAGCGTCGAACGCCTCGATCGACTCGCTCCGCTTCTTCACCTCTTTGCCGGCGACCTCGCGAATCTCGTCGTCGGTCAGCGGCCGGCGGAGCTCCTTCTCGCGGTTCGTGATCGCGGCGACCAGGAGCCGGAGCGCACCCAGCCGAACCTTGTCGCCGGCCTTCATGGCGGCTGTCATCTGCTCCCGAACGGCCGTCTCGAGCGGCGCACGAAGAGGTCCCGCTTCGCCCTGGCCCTCCGACGTCATCCGTAGACTCCTCGATCGTGCTCGCGTGGGTCGCGTCATCGATCGCCGCCGCGGGCTTGGCGTGCGTCGCATACGGCGTCGCGATCGAACGGCACGCGTACCGGCTCGTTCGACGCGAGATCGCCATCCTACCGGCCGACGGCCCGGCGACCCTATCGGTGCTTCACCTCTCGGACCTGCATTTCCCGGCCAAGGACGAGCGCAAGGCGAGATTCCTCGCGTCGCTGCCGAAGGCCGACGTCACCGTCGTCACCGGTGACTTTCTGGCGGGGTCCGACGGCATCGAGACGGTTGTGGCGGCGCTCCAAGCGAATCGCGGCCGGATCGCGTCGTGGTTCGTGCTGGGTTCGAACGACTACTTCGAGCCGCGGTTCGTGAATCCGTTGCGATACCTCGTTGCGGGCAGGGCGGGGCGGCCGCGGCGCGCGC
>OCZV010000913.1_pt1 | contig 10531 bp, 10 predicted proteins | sample 1539051 | NCBI WGS metagenome assembly OCZV01 (sample SAMEA3113581, study PRJEB22503) | soil metagenome
ACCACATCCACCCGCAGGAGCTGCTGGCGCACTGCCTGAACGCGCTGGTCGAGCGCACCGGCGTGGACCCCGCGGGGGTGGAGGACGTGATCGTCGGCAACGGCAACAGCGCCGGCGACCAGGACCACTGCATCGGCCGCCTCTCCGTCCTCGCCGCCGGCTGGCCCGTCGAGATCCCGGGCTTCACGCTCAACCGCTTCTGCGGCTCGGGGCAGACGGCCGTGTCGCTGGCCGCCATGGGCGTGCTGTCGCGCATGCAGGACCTGGTCGTGGGCGGCGGCGTCGAGTCCATGTCGCGGTGGCCGGTCGAGGAGGGGGCGCCTCCCACCCTCGACGGTCACAACCCGGCGCTGCGCGAGCGGCACCCGACCGTCCCCCAGGGCGTGTCCGCCGACCTCATCGCAAGCCTCGAGGGCTTCAGCCGCGAGCAATGCGACGAGCTGGCCGTCCTCAGCCAGGAGCGGGCGGCGAAGGCCATCGCCGAGGGCCGCTTCGAGCGCACCGTCGTGCCGGTGTGCGACGCCGACGGCACGGTCGTGCTCGACCACGAGGAGCACCCCCGGCCGGGCACGACGGTCGAGGGGCTGGCGAAGCTGCCCGCGTCCTTCGAGGCGATGGCACAGCACGGGTTCCCGGGCTTCGACGAGACGTTCGACGAGATGTGCCTGCGGACCTACCCCCAGCTCGACCGCGTCGATCACGTCCACCACGCCGGCAACTCGTCCGGGGTGGTCGACGGCGCCTCGGCGCTCCTCATCGCCTCGTCCGACTACGCCCGCGCCCACGGGCTCACGCCGCGGGCCCGCATCCGCATGTCCGCCGTCGCCGGGTCCGAGCCGGTGGTCATGCTCACCGCGCCGGCGCCGGCCTCCCGGAAGTGCCTGGAGCGGGCGGGCATGACCGTCGACGACATCGACGTCTGGGAGATCAACGAGGCGTTCGCCTCGGTCGTGCTCAGAGCCGTGCGCGAGCTCGACCTCGACCTCGACAAGGTCAATCCCAACGGCGGCGCCATGGCCCTGGGCCATCCCATCGGTGCGACCGGCGGCATCCTGCTCCAGACGGCGCTCGACGAGCTGGAGCGGTCGGACGGCGAGACCGCCCTCGTCACCATGTGCACGGGCGGCGGCATGGGCACCGCCACCATCCTCGAGCGGATCTGACCGGCCGATGCACCTCGGGCGTGTCGGGATCTGGACCGGGCAGCTCGATGCCCGGCCGGCGGCCGAAGCGCAGGACATGGTTGCCGAGCTCGAGTCGCTCGGCTATCCCGCCGTGTGGATACCTGAGGCGGTCGACCGCGAGGTCCTCACCCACGCCACGCTGTTGCTCGCCGGCTCCGACACGATCGTCGTCGCCACCGGCATCGCTCGCGTCCACGCCCGTGCCCCGCGCTCGACGGCACTGGCGCAGCTCATGCTGACCGAGCGCTTTCCCGATCGGTTCCTCCTCGGCCTCGGGGCCAGCCACGCCCCGGTGATCGAGCGGCAGCTGGAACAGGACTACGGGTCGCCCGTGGCCACCATGAGGGACTACCTGGATGCCGTCGACGCGGCCATCGACGGGCAGGAGTACTAGCCCGAGCATCGCCCGGCGCGGGTGCTGGCCGCGCTCGGGCCCAAGATGCTCGACCTCGCAGCCCGGCGCTCTCGCGGCGCCCACACCTACCTGTCCCCGGTCGAGCACACGGCGTGGGCTCGGGAGGTCCTCGGCCCGGACGCGCTGCTGGCACCGGCGCTCAAGGTGGTGCTCGATCGCGACGCGACGCGGGCCCGGGAGATCGGGCGGCGGGCGGTGGGCCCGCCGGCCAGGATGGCTGCGTATCGGGCGAACCTCCTCCGGTTCGGATATACGGACGAGGACCTGGGCCGGGCACCGAACGACCGGGTCGTGGACGCCCTGGTCGCCTGGGGCGACGAGGCGGCGATCGCGGCCCGCGCCCAGGACCACCTGGAGGCGGGGGCCGATCACGTCTGCGTCGAGGTGCTCAGCGGCGACCGGACCGTCCCCCTCGACGCCTGGCGGAGGCTGGCGCCGGCCCTCGGCGACGTGGGCTGACGGTCAGCGGCCGGTGAACGACGGCGGGCGCTTGTCCAGGAACGCGCGGATCCCCTCCGCTCGGTCCTCGGTGCCGAACAGCATCGCCACCGTCTCGCGCTCGAACGCGATGGCGGAGTCGAGCGGCATCTGGCCACCCTCGTCGACGAGGCGCTTGCCGGCAGCGAGCGCCAGGGGCGGAAGCGCCGCCAGCCGGGCGGCCAGGTCGACCGCCGCATCCCCGGCGGCGCCCTCGTCGACCACGTCGTTCACCAGACCGAGGCGGTAGGCGGTGGCCGCGTCGAGTGGCTCGCCGGTGAGCAGGAGCTGCTTGGCCACAGCGGGCGGGAGCATCCGGCTCAGCCGCGCCGTCCCGGCGGCGGCCGGCAGCAGCCCGAGCTTGATCTCCGGCACGCCGAGCCGGGCCGTCGACTCAGCGACGCGCAGGTCGCAGGCCAACGCCAGCTCCAGGCCACCGCCGAGTGCCACGCCGTGAACGGCGGCCACGGACGGCAGCGGGCACCGGGCGAGCGCCGCGAGGGCGCCCTCCAGGCCTCGGACGAAGGCCGCGAAGGCGTGCGGGCCGTCGAGGCCCTCGAGATCGGTGATGTCGGCGCCAGCCGAGAAGCACCTGCCCTCTCCGGCGACGACCAGGGCCCTGACCTCGGGGTCGGCCTCGACCTCTGCGACGGCTTCGGCCAGTCCCGCCGCCAGCTCCGACGACAGCGCGTTGAGCCGGTTCGGCCGGTCGAGCACGAGCACCGCCACCCGGTCGCCCGGCTGCTCGACCCGTACGAGCGACCCGCCGCTCATGCCATCGTGAGGCCGCCGCTGACCGACAAGGTCTGCCCCGTGATGTAGCCGGCGCCGTCGGACGCGAGGAAGGCCACGGCGGGGGCGATGTCGGTCGGCTGGCCGATCCGCCGCATGGGCACGGCGCGGGCCAGGCCGTCGTAGAGCTTCTGGCTCACGGCGGCCACCTGGTCGAGCAGGGCGGTGTCGGTGGGGCCCGGGCAGACGCAGTTGACGGTCACGCCCGAGGGCGCCACCTCACGGGCGAGCGCCTTGCTGAAGGCGATGACGGCGCCCTTTGTCCCCGAGTAGACGACCTCGCCGGACGACCCCACCCGGCCGGCGTCGGACGCCAGGCTCACGACCCGGCCCCGCCCGCGCTCGACCATCCCCGGGACCACGACGTGGCAGCACCGGATGGTACCGAGGAAGTTGACGGCGACGATGCGCTCCCAGTCGGACTCGTCGGATTCGAGGAATGGCCCGATCACGTCGACGCCGGCGTTGTTGACCAGTACGTCCACCGGACCGAGCGACTCGGCCGTCGCCGCGTGGGCCCGCTCGACCGCGTCCCGGCTGGTCACATCGACCTCCAGTCCGACCGCCTTACCACCCAGCTGATCGGCCACGCCCTTGGCCCGGCTCCCGTCCAGGTCCCAGACCGCGACCCTGGCGCCGGCCGCCGACAGCTCGGCGGCGATGGCCGCCCCGATCCCCTGGCCGGCCCCGGTCACCACCGCGACCTGGCCCTCGAGTCCTTCCACGGGCGCTTCCCTTCGGTCGAATTCAGGATACCTATATGTACTATTGCACACCGAGTGCGGAGAGCGTGCCCAGGCGCTCCCCCGCGGCGAGGCAGCGCTCGAGGCTGCGGGCCTGCGCCGCCTCGCTGTGCACGCCATCTGGCGTGATGAGCCACATGAGCACGCCGAAGAGGGCGTTCTGGCGATACCGGAGCCACGCGTCGTCGAACGTCGGCGCCGCAACCCCGGCACCGGCCAGGCCGTCGAGGTAGTGGCGAAGCAGGTCCCGTTCGTGGGCGATGCGGTCGTCCGGGTCCAGTGCGGTCACGAGCAGATAGGACACGTCCGATGCCCAGGACCCTCGCAGGGCGAGCTGCCAGTCGAGCAAGCCACCCGCGCGGCCGGCGACGTAGTACACGTTGCCGGCGTGGACGTCGCCGTGGACCAGCGTGTGTACGTCGTCGTCATCGGCCACCACCAAGCGATCGAAGGCCGCCCACAACGCGTCCTCTGGCCAGCGCTGTGCCTCGACGAGCCGCGACCGGTGGCCGGACGCAAGGTGACTGTGGGCGAGCCTGGGGCCGATCTCACGCCAGAAGCTCATCACCGGGTTGGCGGTTGGCCTCACGAGCCAGGGCAGCTCGCGGTCGAGGCGGCCGGCGCCCCAGTAGGCGGCGTGGAGCACGACGAGCGTGTCGAGGACTGAGGCGACCTCGTCGGGAGTCGTGGGCTCGGTGACGATGCCGAGGCGGACCCCCGGGCGCGCCCCCAGGTCCTCCATGAGGAGGGTGAACCGCACGTCATCGGGCGCAGACTCGACGGCGTAGATCGCCGGCGTCTCGATGGGCAGGCCGGGCAGGACGTCCCGGTAGAGGCGCACCTCGGTGGAGTACATCTCGCCCGGAAACCCGAAGCGCGCCAGGTTGCGCTTGAGGAACATGGTGGGCGGGAGGCCGGCATCCGCCGCCGGCGCGTACTCGACCGCCAGGCGGACCCGGCTGGCCGAGCCCTCGCTCGCGTCCAGCTCGCGCACCGCCACCACCTCGACATCGGGATGCCCCTGGCGGAGGAGCCGGTTGAGTCGGTCGACGTCGATGACCCGGTCCTCGTCCACGAACTGCTCAGGCATCGAAGGGCTCCTCCCGCCACCATGGGTAGAAGTCGGGCATGTGGTCACTCACCCGCGACCGGAACCGTGGGGGCCGCTTCTCCTTGAACGCCGCAACGCCCTCCCGGGCGTCGGGCATGGCCCCCAGGGCCAGCAGTGCCTGGGACTCGAGACGGTTGGCCGACAGCGGGTGGGGCGAGCTGAGCTGCCGCCACAGCATCTGGCGGGTAAGGGCCACCGAAACGGGGGCAGTCTGCTCCGCTATCTCGGCTGCGATGGCCTGGGCGCGGGCAAGCACCGCGTCGGGCGGCACGAGCTCGCGGACGAGACCGGCGGCGAGGGCCTCCTCGGCCGGGAACAGGCGACCGGTGACCGCCCAGTCGACGGCGGTCGCGATGCCGACGATCCGGGGCAGGAACCACGTGGCGCAGGACTCGGGCACGATGCCCCGGCGAGTGAACGGAAGACCGAACCGGGCCCCCTCGGCCGCGATCCGCACGTCCATGGGCAGCACCATGGTCACGCCTATGCCCACGGCCGTGCCGTTGATGGCGGCGATGACGGGCTTGGTCGACGCGAACACGCGCAGCGCCAGCTCGCCGCCGACATCGCGCGTCCCCCCGCGCAGCGGTTTGAACCCGGCCGCGTCGGCGTCGTAGCCACCGGCGCCGGACGACAGGTCCGTGCCCGCCGAGAAGAAGTCGCCGGCCCCCGTGACCACGAGCGCCCGGACACGGTCGTCGTCGTCGGCTCGACCGACTGCTGCCAGCAGGTCGTCCAGCACCGCATACGTGACCGTGTTGCGCCGCTCCGGCCGGTCGATCGTGACGGTCGCGACACCGTCGGCCACCTCGTAGCGGACCTCTGGACGTGGCACTGACCCCTCCCAAAACAGTACTCTCAATTAACCTAACAGCGAAGTCAGTAGAACGTCACGAAAACACAGAATTCGTCGACCGATAACACTCTTCCGGCGGTAACGCCCAGTACCATTGCTCCTCATGGCGACACCAGCCCCTGCGGTCTCCCGCAACGATCGCTTCACCATCCGCGTGCCGAAGACGGCCGAGCTGGTCGCTGGCCGCATCCGGCGCCAGATCGTGCTCGGCGAGCTGAAGGAGGGCGACGCTCTCCCCTCCGAGACGGCCTTGATGGGCGAGTTCGACATCTCCCGCCCGACCCTGCGCGAGGCGTTCCGCATCCTCGAGTCCGAGGCACTCATCAACGTCCGCCGTGGCGCCCGGGGTGGCGCCCGCGTGCAGGTCCCGAGCGAAGACGTGGCCGCCCACAGCGCCGGCCTCGTGCTCCAGTACCGGGGCGTCACGCTGGCCGACGTGCTCGAGGCCCGCGTGGTGGTCGAGGCCCCCGCGGCCCGCACTCTCGCCAAGCGGCGAGACCGTGCCACGAGCGCCGACGAGCTGACCAAGCTCCTCGACAGCATCGACACGCGCGCCCAGCCCGAGCGCTTCAGCGAGTTCAATGCCCGGATGGTCGAGGCGGCCGGCAACCAGACCCTCGTCCTGCTCACGAGCATGCTCGAGTACATCTACCGGGCGGCCACCGTGCACTACGTCCGCACGCCCCACCCCGACGACGAACGACTGCACCGTAAGGCCGTGCGGGCGCGGACAAAGCTCATCGAGCTGATCCGGACCGGTGACGCGGACGGCGCCGAGGCCCTGTGGCGCAAGCATCTCACCGAGGCAGGCCGCGTGGTCGGGACCGAGGCCACGTCGGTGGTCGACCTCTTCGGCTAGCCGCGCGGGCGATCGTCGACTGCCGCACGGTCGATCGCGCGGGCCAGTGATTCGAACGCCGGCGCCCGACGCTCGACGAAGCTGCGGACGCCTTCCCGGAAGTCGGGGTGGCCTTTGACCCGCGCCACAGACGCTCGGGCCTGGCGGCGGGCCTCCTCGGCACCGCGCTCCCAGTCGTCCCACACCTGGCGCTTGATCACGGCCATCGCCGCCGGCGAGCAGTTCTCGGCCAGGTCGCGGGCGTACTCGTGGGCAGCGGGCAGCAGCTCGTCGATGGGGAGCGCCCTGTGGACCAGCCCGAGGCCGACAGCCTCGTCGGCCATGACGACCCGACCCGACAACAGCAGGTCGAGCGCGGCACCGTGGCCGACCACGCGAGGCAGGATCCACGACACCGCCTCCTCGGCCGGAAGCCCCCGCCGGGCGAAGGCTGTCGTGATCTTCGCCCCAGCTGCGGCGAACCGCACGTCGCTCGTGAGCGCGAGGACCAGCCCCAGCCCCGCGCACGCGCCGTTGATGGCGCAGACGACGGGCTTGGGCACGAACGCTGGCAACGTCACCTTCCGCCGATCGCGGTTGTCGTAGCCCTGGCCCGGCTGCGACACCCGGTCGAGCTCACCGCTGTCGAGGCCGGGGCAGAAGGTCCGCCCCGCCCCTGTGACGACCACCGCGCGGACCTCGGGGCTCTCCCCTGCCTGCTCCAGCAGGTCGAAGAGCGTGTCCTCGAGCTCGCGGGTCCAGGCGTTGTGACGCTCGGGGCGGTTCAGCGTGAGGGTGAGCACCCCACTCCCGTCGAGCTCGTGCAGCACCGTCGTGGACTCGACTCCCCGCATCGCTGACGCCTCCCAAATTGGTTAACTAAGTATACCCACCTTGCGATGGCGGTGGGGCAGGGTGCAAGAAGCCCGCTAGGAGAGTGCGACGGAGGCGGCGTCGAGATGTCGGGCCATCCGCCGGCGAGCGAGGGAGGCGTCACCGGCGGTCACGGCGGCCAGGATGCTGGCATGGGCCCGGTTGGCGTCGTCGGAGATGGCCGCCACGGCCTCGGCGGTCCGTCGGGCGGGGCGGACGTGGCTGAGCGTGATGGCGGCAAGCACGTCGATGAACAGCATCAGCGGCCGGTTGCCAGCGGCCTCGGCGATCATGTGGTGAAGGTCGTGGAAGGTCACGGCGGCGTTCTTCCCCGCCCGCTCGGCCTCGAGACCCCGCTGCAGCGTCTCGGCGGTCTCCGGCGTGCAACGCTCGGCCGCGAGGGCCACGGTGGCCACCTCGAGGATGTCTCGCGCCTCGAACAGGTCCGAGGACGCCACGCCGCCGAACTCGAGGGCGATCTGGGCGCTACGCACGACGGCGGCCCCGTCGGGCTCGGCCACCACCAGCCCACCGCCCGGACCCCGCTTGGTGCGCAGGGCACCGTGGTGCTCGAGGATGCGCACCGCTTCGCGCAGGACGGCCCGGCTCACGCCGTACCGTCCGATCAGCTCGGCCTCTGAGCCGAGGATCTCGCCCACCGGCCACCTCGCCGCCTCGATGTCGTCACGGAGCGCGGCTGCGACGCGCTCCCCCAGCTTGCCGCCGTCTCCGTCCGGCTCGGTCGATGCTCGCGGCACCCTCTGGGGACGGTCCTGCACCCGGGCCCGGGTCGTGTCGAGCACCGCGCGCATCCGGGCCTGAGCCGCACCCGCATCACCAGCCACGATGGCGTCCACGACGCCCCGGTAGCCAGCGAGCTGGTCCGCCGCGTCCCCGTCGGCCCGGGGCATGGCCACCCGGCTGAGGCCGATGTCGCCCAACGCGTCGGCGAACAGGGCGACCGCCCGGTTGCGCGACAGCCCGGCGATCAACCGGTCCAGACCGGTGACGTCCGACGGGCGGAGCGAGGACCGGGCCTCCAACTCGGCCAGGCGGGAGCGCAGCCGTTCGATACCGGACTCACCGATCCGCTCGGCGGCCAACCGGCAGGCGCCGGTCGACAGCGGCACCTTGGCCTCCAGGATCTCGTCGATCGTGACGCCCACGAACGAGAACCAGACCGAGATGGCCGTCGCCACGGCACTGCGGCGCGGCTCGGCCACCACCAGGCCGCCGCCCGGGCCCCGCCGCATGCGGGCTAGACCACCGTGCTCGACGATGCGGACGGCCTCGCGCAGCACAGCGCGACTGACCCCGAACCGGTCGAGGAGCTCGGCCTCGGACCCGACCACGGCCCCCACGGGAAGGGCCCGATCGAGCACGTCGTCCTCGATGCGACGAGCCACGACGCTGGCCAGCTTGGGCGGCGACGCGGGCCCCGGCGACGACGAGCCCACGTAAGACATCGATGACTGAGGATACTCACTCTCCGATGCGCCGGTTGGCAGCTGCGGCGTGCCCACGGACAATAGAGTACTATGATCCAACTCTTAACGGAGAGGAGCAGGGCATGCCCATGGATCTGCACGGCAGGGGGGCGATCGTCACCGGCGCTGGGCACGGCATCGGCCGGGCGCTGGCCGAACGGTTGGCCGCCGAGGGCGCCCGTGTCGTGGTCGCGGATGTGCACGAGGCCCGGGCCACCAAGGTGGCCGACCGGATCGACGGGGTGGCCATCGTGTGTGACGTCGGCGACCCGGGCCACGTGGCCGAGCTGGTCGAGCAGGCCGAGAAGGCCGTCGGACCCGTCGACGTGGTCTGCTCGAACGCCGGCATCGTCGACGACGGCCCGGGCCTGGCCGCCACCTCCGAGCAGGTCCGCCGCATCGTCGACGTCAACCTGCTGGCGCACGTGTGGGCCGCTCAGGCCGCCGTGCCCGCCATGGTCGAGCGGGGACGGGGCTGGCTCCTCCAGACGATCTCCTCGGCCGCGCTGATCACCGGTCCCTCCCCCATGGGCTACACGCTCACCAAGCACGGGGCCCTCGGCTTCGCCGAGTGGCTCGCCCTCAACTACGCCCACCTCGGCATAACGGTGACGTGCCTTTGCCCGAACGCGGTCAACACCGGGTTCCTCGGCCGGAACGAGGACGAGGAGGAGACCCGCGGGGCGGCAGGCTCCGCGGACGACGCGACCCTCGCCGGCCTGGGCGACGTCGTCGAACCCGAGCTGTGTGCGGACATGACCGTCGAGGCCATGAGGTCCGGCCGCTTCCTCGTGCTCCCGCACCCGAGAGTCGGCGAGTCGTTCAAGCGCAAGGCCGACGACTACGACGCCTGGCTCGAGGGCACGAACCGCCGGCTGCGCCGCCTGCGGGGGGAGGCCGCGTGAAGCCGGCACCGTTCGAGTACCACGCCCCGGTCGGCGTCGACGAGGCGGTCGGACTGCTGGCCGATCTCGGTGACGAAGCGAAGGTCCTGGCCGGGGGCCAGAGCCTGGTCCCCATGTTGAACCTGCGCCTGACGCGGTTCGAGGCGCTGGTCGACCTCGGCCGCATCCCGGCCCTCGCCGGTGTCGAGGCCGTCGACGGCGGCGTCCGGGTCGGGGCGATGACCCCGCAGTCCGACGTCGAGCGCGACCCGCTGGTCTCGGCACGGGTGCCGCTGCTGGCCAGGGCCACGCCGCTGATCGGGCATTTCCAGATCCGCAACCGGGGCACGGTGGGCGGCTCGATCGCGCACGCCGACCCGGCGGCCGAGTACCCGGCCGTGGCCCTGGCGCTGGACGCGGAGATCGAGGCCCAGGGCCCGTCCGGCACCCGGACCATTCCGGCCGTCGACTTCTTCGCCGGCACCTGGACCACTGTGCTGGAGCCCGAGGAGATCCTCACCGCCGTGCGCTTGCCGACCTGGGGCCCTGGCTCGGGTTTCGCGGTGGAGGAGATGGCCCGCCGCCACGGGGACTTCGCCATCGCCGGCGTGGTTTGCGGGGTCCAGGTGCGGGGCGGCCTGGTGGCGAGGGCCGCCGTCGCCCTGCTGGGCATGGGATTCACGCCGATGCGGGCGTCGACGGCGGAGGCCGCGCTCCTCGGCCAGGCCGCCGAGGAGGTCGACGTCGACGAGGTCGGACGGCTCGCCGTGGAGGGTCTCGAACCGCCCGACGACCTGCACGCGTCGGCCGGCCTGCGCCGCCGGGCCGCCGCCGCGCTCACGGCCCGGGCGCTCACGCACGCGATCGAGGA
>OCZV010000914.1_pt1 | contig 10524 bp, 9 predicted proteins | sample 1539051 | NCBI WGS metagenome assembly OCZV01 (sample SAMEA3113581, study PRJEB22503) | soil metagenome
TGATAAACTGACAGCAGATCAGCAAAATCCTTATCCTTAAGAATATATACATGTGGGAATATACATGTATTTCAAAAATAGTTTTCTATCTAGACATACAAAATTTCAAATAATTTTTCGATAAACTTTCAATAATGTATTCTTTTTAAAAAACACCTAACATAAGTTTGTATTATTGGGTTCTAGTTAAGCTTTCCTAATTAGTTTTTTGTATAGATAAAATTTCATTCAAGCTTATGAATACATTAATAAACATAGTTTGCTTCGGTTTTTCATACACAGTAATAGCAATCGGAACTAGCATGATTTCTAAATAAAGATTTGCACATTTTGTTATAATTTATAAATTTGCAAATCATCTTAGAGACAGAGATCGATAAAGATAGACACCTGCTAGAAATCAATCTTCTATCTATCTAATTTTGTCTTTTTCTTTTCCCTTAATCCTTGTAATAGCATCTTCTTTCCTTTTCATTCACTCTCTCCAAATCGTCTTCTGAGAATAAGGCTCTCTCCTAAGACCCATTGCAAAGTCGCTATCTCTCTCCATATCCTATCTCTGTCCGCTATATCCTAGGTCTTCTGTATCTCTGCTTTCTTTTGGCTGATTCTATTATTATGGAGCATGTCTTCGAGTATATTTAGCGGCGGAGCAGTGAGTGATGCTGCTCTTTCTTTTTCTTTCGATGCTGCTGACGATTATTATTATTACTATAATTCATTTTATTTACAGAAAGTCCTACAAATTCATTTGTAATATTAGATTTGAACTACCGATGAGTGAGCGAGAGGAATAGGATAAGGAATAGTACATATATCAACGCTATTAAGTAATACTGAGGCCTCTTGCTATTGGTAACTGAAAGAAAGTAAATCAAATTACGTTCTATTATGGGTTATACAATCAATATAAATTATATTGAACATGTTATCTTCAATGTTCAAAAAAAGTTTCATTTTCTTAACACTGTTCTCATGTAGCATTTTAGTCTCAGTCGTTGCTTTAAATAATATTTTTATTTTTCTTGAATTTTCAACTCCAGCACTAGGACAACAACAGACACCCCCACTGCCATCAGCTCAACAAACAGAAAAACAAATACAACAACAAAAATCAACATGGATAACAACTGGCGGAAAATTGAATATACCAAGATCAGAAATTACTGCTGCTGTCTTAAATGGAAAGATCTATGTAATAGGAGGTCTTAATGCAGCTGGTAAGAATATGGCGAGTGTAGAAGTTTATGATCTAGGCACAGATAAATGGAGTAATACTACCATAGCTCCATTGCCCGAATCACGAGATCATGCTGCGGCAGCTGCTTACGATGGAAAATTGTATCTAGTGGGAGGTTATGATAATATGAGAAAGCCTTCTAACAAACTATTCATCTATGATCCATCTAGTAATAAATGGCAAGAAGGCAAACCTATGCCAACAGTTAGAGGTGCATTGACTGCTGCTTTTATCAATGGAACACTATATGCAATAGGCGGCAATTCTACTAGTCCATTAAACACAAATGAAGCCTATGACCCACAAAACAATACATGGACAGAAAAGGCTCCTATGCCAACTGCAAGACATCATCATGCATCAGCAATAGCTGATGGTAAATTATACATCTTTGGAGGGAGGCAGCTTGATAACTCTACTAAATCGTTTATCGTAACTCTTGATAAAAATGAGATGTATGATCCACAGAAAAATACTTGGATTACACTTGAACCAATGCCATCAAGAAGAGGAGGATTGGCAGCAGCTAATTCTTCTAATGGTCAAATCTATGTAATTGGAGGAGAGATTCCTCCAGGAAGTAATGAGACGATTAGGATGTTCTATAATAATGAAAAATATGATCCAAAAACTAACAAGTGGACATCTGAGCCTCCTATGCCAACTGCACGTCATGGATTAGCTGCTGAAACAATTGGAGATAAGATCCATGTAATTGCAGGCGCAACTAATCCTGGTCTGGGTGCAAGTAACATAAACGAAATATTTCAGATTAGTAAAGGCTCTTAATCCTACGAATAGAGATCTCAGTCAACAATAGTGACATCAACAACTAAAAGAACACGATTTTCTTTGGGTTAGTAACAATGTTATATTTATTATTCAATTCAGTCACTACTGATACTAACATCAATTTGATCCAAGGATTTTCCACAAATATTATCAGCAAAGTCTTCAAAGGAATAAAGCTATGATTTCTATGTATTTGCAGTCTCTTTATTCATAGATACCACATTATTTGTGTATTTTAGAAGGAGGAATCTACTGCTTCTCTTTGATCTCACTATATGATCATTATTAACTACGATTATTAATGTTCTATACAAAGGCAATCATACAATTGCTTAAGGATTCTAGCAGTGGCTCCCCAAATAACTTCATTTCGATAAGTAAATTTGTATGTATCCTCTAACGATGAGCGGCGGCGATGGTGATGATGGTAATAGTAGTCGGCGTCGTAGTTGTAGTCTTTATCCATCGTTTGCAGCGTCTCAAGAAGAGGAGCATCGATAATATCTTGTACCTCATCAGTAAGAATAGTTGGAATCAGACTCTTTTTATCTTGCAAAGTAACAAAAGGATATATAATAAAGTTAGACGTTAAAGTCCTCACTGCAGCGAGATGACCAATTAAATCTGACTTTTGAAAATCTAGTCCAATTTCTTCTTTTGTTTCTCTAATGGCAGTATCTTCTAACGATGTGTCTGATTTATCAAAGCTACCACCTGGAAATGATATCTCATTTGCATGAGCAGTTATTCTTGAACTCCGCTTTGTTAAAAGAAGATGTGGAATCTTGTTCTTATTATTATCATTACTATAGTTATCCTCCTCCTCCTCCTCATTATCAATATTCTTATAATGAATTATTACTAGTACGGCTGCAAGACGATAACTACCACCACTACTAAAAGGAAGAGAAACTGAGATATCTTTAGGATTTGAATTTAATACCTGAATCAGACGCAAGAATAACTCATATTTATTCAACATATAGATATATGTGTGAATATAGAAGATTACTGATAAAATTTGTGGCGACTGTTTTAAAATAAATGACTGTGATAGTCATGATATGTATATATAAAAAAATCATAAGTTGTACTATAATAATGTGCAAATTTTTCTTCTGTTTTATAAATATATCATAGTGGAGTAGTTCTAATGCTTTAGCCTCTCATTTAATAAACCCATCTTATAAAGGGATTAAAAGGAAAGAGAGAATCCTTACAGGAATACTAGAACTATGAAAATATCATATGAATTAAATCCTCCAAAAATAATGATAGGTGACAGTGATTATTTCGATGCTATGAGGCTAAATCAAGAATTGCAGATTTTATTAAACCGATCCTCAGAATTGGTTAATCTAGTTAATGGTATTCATTTGACAGATTCTGTACTTGGCATACCACGTGTATCGAGTATTACTGCAGCTAGCTATTTAATGAAAAATGCAGCTGATATTAAAAGATTGAAATTGAGCTGCAGCGTTAGAACAAGGGATAGAAACTTTACATCATTTTGCCAATTTGTCACAGATGCAATTCTTGTTGGAGTAGAAAGCTTACTTATATTGAAGGGAGACAAACCAGCAGCAGCAGCAGTAGATGTAGAAGTAGCAGCAGACGACGTTGCAGTAGCAGCATCAAAAGACGTAACAACAGAAGAAGAAGACGACGACCATGGTAAAAAAGAAGGAAGAGGACAAGAAGAACGAGAAGGAGAAGAAGAAGCTATAGGAAGAAGAAGAAGAAGAAGAACTGGACAAGTGCAGAAAAGTTCAGGACTTAAACCTACATCAATTTTATCTTTTTTAAATGACAAGAAGTATAATAATTCAATTCATTTGAATTTGTCTGTCCCAAGCAAGATCTCCTCCTATCATAATAGATCCTTACTTGAAAAGAAAATTGAAGCTAGACCATATTCTTGGGTAACGCAGTTAATATCATCTCTTTCAGATCTAGGTGAGATAGTGGATATTGCAAAATCATTTAAAATTAAAGTAGTAGCATGTATCATGGTACCTTCAGATAAGAACAGGCGATCAGCAGATATAATAGGATTGGATTGGAAGGAATACGAAAAAAATCCTGTTGATTTTATAAAGGCTGCAAGTACTTTAGCAGATGAAGTTCTTATTTCATCTCCAAATAGTTTTAGAACAGGAATAGATCTGCTTAGAAGCCTAGGAAGATAATAGATTAAGTATAAAACATACCTCTTTTTTATTCTATAATACAGTATATATTATACATATATACATACATTGATATACATATATACATGTATTCAAGAATGTCAAGAATGATTTGTATATTTAGAATAGAGAAGATACTATACTACTATTACTATTACGACTTGTTATATTGCAATTTAACCGATTCTGTTCTCCTAATCAGGACTAAAATGCATTCTCGCTCTGTACAGTACCGTTATCCATCATCGTCATAGTACTGTTTTCAATGACATGCGTACCATCACCTAATATCATACCTGAACCATTTGCTACTGACACTTTTGTGCCATTATCCATCTTCATCTCAACTAAATCTTCTCCTCGTTCTTGTTGCGCTAGTGTGATACGTAGAAATGGGCTATTGATGGCAATAGTTATAGAGGCTAAAGATAGAGTCAAAATAGACATCCAAGAGAGTATTGAGGTTATGGTTCGTTCATTCTTGTTCATACGTATATCAAAGCCGTCACTTGAAATTTATGTTTTTGTATACCGGATCAAATGGAACTCTCATTTGTTACTCAAATACATACAAACGTCCCTCCTATTATTCTACGATAGGAGCAAACATTCGGATTCCTAATTTCGATGAAAGCAGGAAAAAGTATAAGAAATTGTTTAATCGAGTCATCTCTTGTGTATACATTGACATAATTACTCTCGCTGCAATGTATTTCTTGAGTTGTGATTAAGTTGTGAAAGATTTTGGCTATACCAGAGCATACTCTGTCTTTCTTGAAATTTTTATCCTCTATTTAATTATCACATGACGAGAGAAAGTTAGAAAGCTAATTAAATGATTAATTAATTCTTATCATTTAGTATACTGAAAATCAAATCAAAACTTATCCTCCAATTTTCGAGCTGCAATTATTTCTGACTTGAGTTCATCTAAGACCTTTCGTTGATATTGATGTAAATTGCTATCTTCACTCAATCGCGGTCTTCTATAATCAACTTTGATCTCTTTCTTTACTTTACCTGGCCTACTTGAAAATACTACGATCTTATCACCCAGGCACACGGATTCAGTTATATTATGGCTAACAAATGCAATTGTTTTTCTTGTTTTCGCCCATATTAATTGTAATTCTACGAGGAGCAAATCTCTAGTTTGAGAATCCAATGCTGCAAAAGGTTCATCCATTAACAATACCTCAGGGTCCATAACAAGCGCTCGTGCTATTGCAACTCTCTGTTTCATACCACCAGATAATTGATACGTAAAAGCTTCGGCAAATTTTGTCAATTGCATCATATCAAGATAATGAATAGCTATTGCGCGTCTTTTTTCTTTTTGAATTCCTGCCATTTTCAACCCAAATTCTATATTATCGATTACTTTAAGCCAAGGGAATAACGCATTTTCCTGAAAAACCATAATTCTATCAGGTCCTGTCTGAGTAACCGGTTGGCCATTTAATATTATCTCGCCCTCTGTGGGTTTATCCAAACCGGCTAGTATATTCAATAGAGTTGATTTACCGCATCCAGAGGGCCCGACAAAACAAACAAATTCGCCTTCTTCAATGGAGAGGCATATATTCTCTATTGCATTAAATGAAATAGTATCTTTTCCTTGCATTGCTTTAAAGCTTTTTGTGATATTTTTAACTTCGAGTTTGGTCAACTAGCATTACACTCTCAAAAGACGTTGTTAAAGTATGATATCCTTGAATTTATTTATTTATTTTTATAGAAACTATACCATAGAATCAGTTAACTCTATCTCATTATCAACCATACTTTAACAAGTGAAATAAAATTGGATTGGCTAATGCTGTATGGAATATCAATTGCTGTTCGTGATAATGATAAAATTCTCTCAATTTAATTGAACTTTATAGAGAAAACGACTTTTATACTATTGCAAAGTAGATCTCTGAAAATCGTGTAACATATCTTCGAGATATTCTATCTGATTTGAATTTAACTAATAAAAAATAGTATCCAAAGAACTTACTACCTTCGGAGAACCTCTAATATCTCGTCTATCCTAGCGTTAGTTTTAAACGCAGAAGGGTTGAAGCTTGTTTTAGAAGATCTGTAACCAGCTGATGATAATTTATCTATGAGAGTTTGTAATGGATATGGATTAATCCTCAACTTAGAAGCAATCTCATCTCCTCGGAAGTAATAGGGAATATCATCGAGTTCATCTATACAGATCGAGAATAACTTGTAACAACGATCCATCTCCTTCATTGCTTGACTACTATCGTTAACAGGCTTATGACTAATCAATTTAGATATTAAATTTTTATCAAATAATTTGTTAATCCACATTTGACCGGCAAAACTAAATTTACTATCGCAGATTTCACAAACTTCTGACATGTTATATCTTTCTACAACGTTTCTATTCCCACATTTAAAACAGTGCCGCAAGTATCGAATATTATCGTATACCTTATTTGCCTTACTGCTACTTAATAAGACTTTGACATAAATTCTCAAGTAATGTAAATTAGCGTGAGCAAATATTGGCTCAATAGCAAGATCCAATCTCGCAGCTGTTAGCGCGATTAAAGAAATAACAAGGCGAAGGGCGATTTCATTAGTATAATGCGTATTGAGAGATCTTCCATAATATTTACGATGACAAACAATAGGATAAACACCACATAATACTGTTGTGTCTGTTGCAGTGATAGAAATCAATCCTCCATCAAGGATAGATCTTAGGACGCAATCTACGAAAGGTGCTGGCGTTCCGAAAGGATCAAGATCAATTATAGAGAACCTTTCGCCATTTATTGTTGAATATTGTGTTAGAAATTTACAAACTTCATCAATAGAGTAATAGCATCTTTTTGTAACTCCATTTAACTCTGCGGCCTTTTTCGCAGCCTCAATTGCTAGAACGTTAATGTCATTAAGATATATATTTTCTATTCCTGGCACTTCCACTGCTACTCTCAATGCTCTTGCTCCTATACCACTGAAGGCGTCTGCAAACGATTTGATGTTTTGTTTACATTCTGAACTGAAGGTTCTATATATTAATACGGATATATCTCTGTTGAATTTTCCAGCTGGATTAAAAAAAGCCGGTGTCTTTGATGGAACCTTACTATTCAAGGATGCAGCCGGAACTAATAATCTCGTATTTCCCTCTACAGTTTCCAAGAATTCATCGGCAATCATAACAATAAACTATTCTTTATATGTCTACAACGAAAGATCGGCTAATAAGATTATTTGCATTCTGTCGTAACCATAAAATATATAGATTATAAATCATATAGTAGTGAAAGGATCAAGTATTATTGCAGTGCTCTAAAGATATTCTAATAGGAGGTGTTGATGAAGCAGGACGTGGATCTATTATAGGTCCATTGATAATAGCAGGAATATCTGTGAGAGATTCAAAGATATCAGAATTGTCTAAAATCGGCGTTAAGGACTCTAAAAAACTAACAAAGAAATTACGTGCATCTATGTTCTTTAGCATAGTAGATTTAGCAGATTCTCTCTGCATATACAAAATTGACAGCGATGAAATAGATGATAATGTTTTTCTGAATAAACTTAACAAGTTGGAAGCCGAAGCGATGGCTGCAGTTATTAATAATCTTCGTGTGGATGAAGTCTATGTCGATTGCTGTGATGTTAATCATGAACGATACAAAGAATGTATAAAGTGTCGTTTGGTTTCATGCAATACAAAACTATATTCCATGCATCATGCCGATCAATTAAATTTAGTAGTATCTGCGGCATCCATTGTTGCTAAAATAGTAAGAGACAATGAGATCCAGGCAATTAGGAGAATACACCATACCATAGGAAGTGGATATCCTTCGGATGAAAAGACAATGTATTTTATTAGAGAATGGGTAAAAAAATATAAAAATGCACCAAGTTTTGCAAGAAAATCTTGGAGGCCATTGAGGACGATACTTTACCAAAGTGCTCAGAAAAATTAAATCATTTTGGATAATAAAGGGCATAGATCATGGCGTGATCCTTATCAAATGGTTCAAGGTCTATTATTTGTTCGATGTGAAATCCTGTTTTTTCTATTTTTTTTGCTTCTTGTACTACAACCGATTTGGGATCCATCGTTACATCGATGCTGCGAGTTTTAATTACTATGAGCATTGCACCTTTTGGTCTTAGATATATAAGACAATTTCCTATTGCAATTTCAGTCTGATCAGGCTGAGCTATGTCAGAATATACTACATCTACCTTACCAAAAATTGAAAAATATGATTGAGGTTTTCTTGCGTCTTCTAGAATAGGAACAACATTTCTTCTTTTTGAGGCGACATTTTCAATTAGTTCTCTTGCCACTCTGACAGCAGGTTCAACTGCAAATATCATTCCTTTTAATCCTATAATATCTGAAATATGGCTGACAGTAGTACCAGTAGAAGCCCCCAAGTATAACACCTTTGTGCCGTACATTAGAGGCAGTTGTTTTAACCCCTTTCTTAAAGCTCCAGCAAGCTTGCTTCTGAATGGATCCCATATTCGATATTCTTCTCCATTATATTTGACTAGTTTTTCTCCGTAAACATTGTTACCTTGGATAAGATTTAATGTCGATATGTGTTTCTCTCCAGCAACTTTGATCCATTCTATTGCAGAAATCTGCGAACGATCTTTAGCAATCGAAATGTCCTTAATATTATTATTATCTACGTTATTATTATTATTCATATGCTTATAATGATCTTCTTTCGTTATATTACTCGTACCTTTTGATATCTTAGTCTTTAAGCACTAAAAAGATATTTGAAAATTGAGAGTTTTTCTTCTGTCTTGTAATATTCAGTCTAATATCGTCGCTTTCCAAACCTCTTTCGATCGTTCTTTCTATGTTTATTTTTATTATGCCTATCTTTTTTAACGAAAGAAAATTGATGCTGTCGTTGTTGATGTTCTCTATATTTTCTGTCCCTTTTGTTCTCTGGCACCGGTTCCTTATACTTTTGTTGAATTTCTTCTATTCGAATTTTTAACTTATCAGAGACTGATGAATCTTTTCCACTGTGACGATACAAATCGATCCTTGCCGCTATTGCAACTTTAGAGGCTATCGCTCTTGCTATCTTGCCACGCTGCCAACGTGGCGAAGAGTGAATTAAAGGATGTTGGAATAATATCCCATGTTTTGGCGGGCGTGCACCTGTCTTCAATGACCTAAACAAAGCTTTTTCAGCGCCTAAGATTTGAATGGTACTGGAAGGTAGAAATGCTAACTTGTTTAAACTTCCTGCCTTTGCAATAATCCTAGCGCCCACAGTGGCGGTAAGCAATTCCTTAACATTAGGAGCAACATTATCCATCGATACTTCAATATGTTCTGATAATATTCGACGTAATTCTGACTGAGAAATGACTTCTTCAGCAAGTTTCTTAACTATGACAAGATTTTCCGGAGCGATATCTCCACCCTTACTTCGTTTAGCAGCATCCATTATTATCTCACTCTTTTTACTCTGTATCCCAGCATTCTCTAAAATCTCTTCAGTTAGATTTGCACGGACACCACTTCTGCTTACTATTTCTGCAAATGCTGTAAGGCTTTGGATTAAATTGTCTAATTCTGGAAAATGTAGCCCATACCATTCACGCATTCTAGCACCAATAGTATTAATTATTTTATCTAATTCATCTAATGCATTGATAGATTGTATAATATGGAGATCAAGTCTTTCGGATGTTTCTTTTACTCTACTGGATGATAATTCGATAGCAAAATTTCTTAATAATTCCATTGCCTGTGTTTCACTGTCTGCGAATTTTGAAGATACCAAAAGTACAGGTTTATTGTTCTGAAATTCGTCTTGTTTCTCTTGTGACATTATATGACTATTCAATCCTGTCTGTCTGAAATGAAAAGCTAGACTAGGATCGTTAACCAATATATCATCATAAGGATTTAATGTATCCATAAGCTGAATAATCTCAGGAAGTTTGCTTCCGCCCTTCACTAACCGAAAGGAATTTACAGGATTGCTAAATTTAACTGACTTTATTAGATTATCATTGTCATCAAAGACTGCTAATCCTAATTCCATTAAAACAACAAAGCAATATTTAGCCATTATGCAATTGTTTCTTAGATATAGCCATTAAAAAAGATACCATTAATTCACTATCTTTTAGATTGTATTTTTCATTGGGGATATTTATGATATATTTTCTTTTTAGAAAAACAAGTCATTGGCTTCCAAAGAAAGTAGCTCCCATTATTTTCCAAAATGAAAACTAAGTCAACAAGGAATACAGTCTATCTATCGGGTTTCT
>OCZV010000915.1_pt1 | contig 10522 bp, 11 predicted proteins | sample 1539051 | NCBI WGS metagenome assembly OCZV01 (sample SAMEA3113581, study PRJEB22503) | soil metagenome
GGGTTTTCGCCTGGGACGCTCGAGGACGCGCTCGGCTCTCTGGACGCGGACGGAGAGCCGGGCTAGGATAGCCCTACGAATCACTACCAAAATGCCTGCAAGAGACGGTTTTTCGCCGAAATCGGACAGTAACCGGTCAACGACCTAAGAGAACACGACACGATGCGACACAGACACGCCATCAGGAGGGCGCTCAGAACGTAGGCCGCTGGCGAGCGGCCGAGCCATCGCTGTCACCGATTCGACGACGCCGTTTCCTACGGCTTGAGACGTAGGAGCGAGCTATGGAGCTTGTCATCGGGGTTCTCGTCGGCCTCGCCGTCGGGGGAGCGGCTGCCGTCCTGCTCTCGCGCTTCCTGCTTTCCCGCCGCGTCGCCTCGTCGGCCGCGGAGCACAAGCGCCTGACGGACGACGCCAGGCGCGCCGCCGACGCCATCCGCCGAGAAGCCCAAGTGGAGGCGCGCGAGGAAGCGCTCAAGCTGCGCGCGGAGGTCGAGCAGGAAGTGAGGGACAAGCGCGCCGAGATCGTGAAGATCGAGGAGCGCGTCGTCACCAAGGAAGAGGAGATCGATCGCAAGCTGACCGAGTTCGGGCAGCGCGAGCAGTCCGTGGGCGAGCGTGAGGCGAAGGTCAAGGAGCTCGAGGAAGAGCTTCGCGTCACGACCGAGGCTCAGCTACGGGAGCTCGAGCGCATCGGCGGGCTGACGGTCGAAGAAGCGAAGCGCCACGTGCTCGAGCGGTCGGAGGAGCTCGTCCGCCACGAGATGGCGCGCATGGTGCGCCAGGCCGAGGAGGAGGCCCGCACCGAGTCGAAGCGGCGCGCTCGCAACCTCGTGGCCGACGCCCTACAACGCGTGGCCGCGAGTCACGCGGCCGAGACGACGGTCTCGCTCGTCGAGCTTCCGTCGGATGACATGAAGGGACGGATCATCGGACGCGAGGGGCGGAACATCCGCGCCCTCGAGAACCTCACCGGCGTCGACTTCATCATCGACGACACGCCGCAGGCAGTCGTCCTGTCCTCGTTCGACGGCGTGCGCCGCGAGGTGGCCAAGCTGACGCTTTCGAAGCTCGTCGAGGACGGGCGCATCCACCCGTCGCGGATCGAGGAGATGTACTACCGCTCGAAGGCGGAGATCGAGGAGCACATCAAGCAGGCCGGCGACCAGGCCGTGTTCGAAGCGAACTGCGGCAAGATGCACGAGGAGCTCGTGAAGCTGCTCGGGCGTCTTCGCTATCGGACGAGCTACGGGCAGAACATCCTCAAGCACTCGCTCGAGTGCGTTCACCTCGCGGGCATCATGGCCGCCGAGCTCGGCGCGAGCGTCAAGACCGCCAAGCGGGCCGCCCTGCTCCACGACGTGGGGAAGGCGCTCACGCACGAGGTCGAGGGCTCGCACGCGCTCATCTCCGCCCAGCAGGCGAAGAAGTTCGGCGAGTCGCAGCACGTGGTGCACGCCGTCGAGGCTCATCACTACGAGGTCCAGCCGCAGACCGTCGAGGCCGTGCTCGTGATCGCAGCCGACGCCATCTCGGCCTCGCGGCCGGGCGCTCGCGGCGAGAGCCTCGAGAACTACATCAAGCGGCTCGAGACGCTCGAGAAGATCGCATCCGACAAGAAGGGTGTGGAGCGGGTGTTCGCCCTCCAGGCCGGCCGCGAGATCCGCGTGATGGTGAAGCCGGGTGAGGTGGACGACGACACGGCCGTCCTCCTGTCGCACGAGATCGCCCGCGAGATCGAGGAGCACCTCGAGTACCCGGGCCAGATCAAGGTGACGGTCATCCGGGAGTCCCGCGCCGTGGAATTCGCGAAATGAGGAGAGGGGTATCCTCCGCGAGAACGCGCGGTCTTGTCCGGGATCGATGAAGCGCTACCACGTCACGACCTTCGGCTGCCAGATGAACGCTCACGATTCGGAGCGGATCAAGGGCATGCTCGAGGAGCTCGGCCTGGGGGAGGCCTCGACGCCTGCCGACGCCGACGTCCTCGTCTACAACACCTGCACCATCCGGGAGAAACCGGACCAGCGCCTCGCGGCGCATCTCGCGCAGGCGAGGGCGCGCAAGGAGCGTGATCCCGAGCGGCTGATCGCCGTCGGAGGGTGCTACGCCGAGGCCCAGCGCGAGCGCATCTTCGAGCTCTATCCGTTCGTCGACGTCGCTTTCGGGCCCGGCTCCATCGGCCATCTGGGGGAGTGGCTCGGAGCCGGGGGCCTCGGCGTGCCGCGCGGCCGGTTCGGGACGGCCGAGACGCGGAGCTTCGCGGCCGATTTGCCGCGTCACCGCGAGCGGCCCTACCAGGCGTGGGTGCAGGTCTCGATGGGCTGTAACTCCGTCTGCTCCTACTGCATCGTGCCGGCCGTGCGTGGGCGGGAGACGAGCCGCCGGCCGGGCGAGATCGTCGCGGAGGTGACCCGGCTCGCGGGCGACGGCGTCCGCGAGGTCACGCTCCTCGGCCAGAACGTCAACTCGTGGGGACGCGATCTCCTGCCCGGCATCAGGACGGAGTTCGGCGAGCTTTTGCGCGCCGTCGACCGCGTGGACGGCATCGAGCGCATCCGTTTCACCAGCCCGCACCCGAAGGACTTCCGCCCGCCGGTCATCGCGGCGATGGCCGACTGCGAGGCCGTGTGCGAGCACACACACCTGCCTCTTCAGTCGGGCTCGACGCGGATCTTGAAGGCCATGCGGCGCACGTACAGCCGCGAGCGCTACCTCGCGTTGGTGGACAAACTGCGCGCGGCCATTCCCGACCTCGCGCTGACGACGGACATCATCGTCGGGTTTCCCGGCGAGACGGAGAGCGATTTCCGTGAGACGCTCGAGGTCGTCGAGGAGGTCGGCTACGACGGCGCCTTCACGTTCGTTTTCAGCCCGCGCGCGGGAACGGAAGCGGCGACGATGGCGGAGCAGGTGCCGGATGACGTCAAGCGCGAGCGGATCGAGCGGCTCGTCAACGTCGTGCAGCGGGGCGCTCTCGTGCGCAACCGCGAGCGCATCGGTCGAGTCGAGGAGGTGCTCGTCGAGGGGCCGAGCCGAACCGACGCCTCGCTCCTGCGCGGTCGCACGCGGCGCAATACGACCGTGAACTTCAGCGGCACGGCGGCGCCGGGCGACCTCGTGGACGTGCGGATCGACGCGGCGACGTCGACGACGCTGCGCGGAGCGCAGGCCGAGCGCGCCGCCGCGTAACGACACTGTTCCTGCACCTTCGGTATCACATACGAACAGGAAGATGTCATTGACCACGCGCGCGGAGAGGCGCGGCCGATTGGCCGAAGTGGATGACCCGTCGACATCGCGTGTGAATTCGACGCGTAGCGTGGGTGGTGGTCCGGGGTGGCCCCGGTGAGGGCGCGCCCCTCCGTCATCGCCATCTTCGGGCCGACTGCGAGTGGTAAGACCGCGGTCGCCGAGGCCGTCGCCGACCGGTTGCACGGCGAGCTCGTCTCCGCCGACGCGATGCAGGTCTACCGCGGCCTTCCCATTCTCACCAACCAACCCGACCGGCCGACCCGCCTCGTCGGCGTCTGGCCCCTCGATCACGAGGCCTCGGTGGCCGAGTACCAGGTGCTCGCGCACGCCGCCGTCGACGAGGCGCTCGCCGCCGGCCGCACGCCGATCGTCGTCGGCGGAACCGGCCTCTACCTCCGCGCCGCCCTGGCCGACATCGCCTTCCCGCCACCGCCGGACCCCGGCGCCCGCGAGCACTTCGAGCGGATGTACGACCGGCTCGGTCCCGAGCGCTCGTACGCGCTCCTCTCGGAGCGAGACCCCGCCGCGGCGGCACGCGTGCACGCGAACGACCGTCGGCGCGTGGTACGCGCGCTCGAACTGCGCGAAGCCGGCGAGTCGCTCGCACCAGGCCGCGACCACCTGTGGGCGGACGAGATGCGCCATCCAACCGTGGTCTTCGGGCTCGACGTGCCCCGTGACGTGCTGTCGGCGCGCATCGCCGAGCGCACGCGCTCGATGTTCGAGCGCGGCGCGCAGGAGGAGGCTCGCCGGGCGCTCGCCGGGCCCATCTCCGCAACGGCCCGGCACATCATGGGTCTTCGTGAGCTCCACGGACCGGCGCGCGCAGAGGCAATCGAAGCACTCGAGCAGCGCACGCGCCGGTATGCCGCCTACCAGCGTAAGTGGATGCGACGGATTCCCGGCCTCGTGAGCCTGGACGGCACGCGTCCGCCGGCCGAGATCGCGGACGAGATCGCGACGTCGGTCGGCCGCCGCTAGCCTCCGGGCCGGTGCGAACCCTCCTTCTTCTGCTGGCGCTGTTCCCCCTAGCCGCGTGCGGCGGCAGTGACGAAGACGTCCCCGACGAGCTTGTCGGGGTGATCGTCGCGGTCGAGAGCAAAGCCGGTGGAGACATCGAGTCCTTCACGCTCGAAGCAGCCGGCGAGTCGTACACCATCCACATTGCGCCCGACGTCGACTATGGGTTCGACCTGTCGCACCTGCACGAACATGACAGCACGGGCGACCCGGTACGCTGCGTGCTCGAGGAGCGCGAAGACCGTCTCTACGCCCTCGAGATCGTCGACGCACCCGTGACGTGACACCGACACTCTCCTTCTCCAAATGGCACGGCCTCGGCAACGACTACCTGCTCGTCGAGCGGGCCTCCGGCGGAACTCCGCTCGAGCCCGGCCTCGTGCACCGGCTGTGCGATCCCCATCGGGGAATCGGATCCGACGGAATCCTCGAGGTCGTCGCCGTGGACGGCGACCGCGCCGAGATCGTCATCTGGAACCCGGACGGCTCGCAGGCCGAGATGTCGGGCAACGGGACGAGGATCGCGGCGCGGTGGCTCGCGCGCCGGGCGCGGGCGGACGAGGTGCGCATTGCCGTCGGCTCGCGCGAGGTGGGCGCGAAGATCCGTGGTCCGCTCGAGGTCGAAATGGACATGGGCGCCGTCGAGGTCGAGCCGATCGAAGAGCTCGACGTCAACGGGACGCGATTCGAGTTCACCCCGGTCTCGGTCGGCAACCCGCACGCGGTGATCGTCCACGAGCCCGACCGCTCCGACCTCCTTCGGCTCGGCCCGCTCGTCGAGCGCCACCCGCGCTTCCCGAACCGGACGAACGTCCAGCTCGTTCGCATCGACTCACGCCGGGACGCGACCGCCGGCGTCTGGGAGCGGGGAGCAGGGGAGACGCTGTCATCCGGCACGAGTGCCTGCGCCGTGGCGGCCGCGGCGGTCGCGAACGGCTGGTGCGAGAGCCCCGTGACCGTGCATCTGGCCGGCGGCGACCTCGTGGTCGCCCTCGACGACCGCTTTCACGCGACCCTCACCGGCCCCGCGCAGGAGATCTGCCGGGGCGAGGTCTCGGAGGAGCTGCTCGAGGACGTGACCGCGTGAAGTTCGCCCGCCGGCTCGACCTCGTTCCTCCCTACCTGTTCGCCGAGCTCGAGCGCAAGATCGAGGCCAAGCGCCGGGCGGGCATCGACGTGGTCAGCTTGGGGATCGGGGATCCCGACCGGCCCACCCCGGCGGCCGTCGTCGAGGAGCTCCAGCGCCAGGTCGCTCGTCCCGAGACGCACCAGTACCCGAGCAACCGAGGCCTCGAAGCCTTTCGCCGGGCGGTCGCCGACTTCTACCGCTCGCGCTTCGACGCCGAGGTCGATCCGGAGACCGAGGTCCTGCCGGTACTCGGCGGGAAGGAAGGTGTCGCGCACATCGCCCTCGCCTGTCTCGAGGCAGGCGACGTGTGCCTCTCGCCCGAGCCGGGCTATCCGCCGTACACGTCAGGCCCCGCGTTCGCGGGCGCAGACGTCCACTACCTGCCGCTGTTGGAGGAGAACGACTTCCTTCCCGATCTCGACTCGATTCCGAGCGACATCCTCGCCCGCGCCAACCTTTTCTTCCTCAACTACCCGAACAACCCGACGGGAGCGATCGTCGACGAGACGCTCTTCCACCGCGCGATCGAGCTCGGGCGCGAGCACGACCTCATCGTCGTGCACGACAACTCGTACTCCGAGATCGCGTTCGACGGCTACCGGCCGCCGAGCTTCCTCGAGACAGCCGGCGCCAAGGAGATCGGCGTCGAGATCGCGTCCTTGTCGAAGGGCTGGAACATGACAGGATGGCGCATCGGGTGGATCGCGGGCAACGCCGAGGTCGTCGAGCGCTACCGCCATCTCAAGACCAACCTCGACTCGGGCATGTTCGACGCCCTTCAGCTCGCCGCCGTGGCCGCGCTGGGCGAAGCGGCCTCGTTCCCGGCCGAGATGTCCGAGATCTACCGCCGCCGGCGCGACCTCATGATCGACGCGCTCGCCTCGATCGGCTTGCCGGCGACGCCGCCGAAGGCGACGCCTTACATCTGGGCACGGGTGCCCGACGGCTACACCTCGGCGAGCTTCACCGAGCTCGTGCTCGAGGAGGCGGCCGTGGTCGTCTCTCCGGGCCCCTCCTTCGGGCCGAGCGGCGAGGGCTACGTCCGCATCTCGCTCACGGTGGCCGACGAGCGCCTGCAGGAAGCGGCGCGCCGCATCGCGTCTTCGCTTCGCGTGGGGACGACGGCATAATCCGACCGTGAGTCCACACCAGCCGGACCCCGCGCCGGGGGCCGAGCCCGAACGCGGCTTCATCGTCGCGGTGCTGGGCCCGGGGGTCGACGGCGACGAGGAGCTCAACGAAGTGCGCGAGCTGCTCCGCACCGCGGGGGTCGAGCCCGTGGGCGAGCTCGTCCAGCACCGCAAGGCGCCGGATCCGCGCACCTATGTCGGCAAGGGGAAGCTGCAGGATCTCGTGGACGCAGTCGGGCGTACGCGCGCCGAGTCGCTCATCGTGGACGACGAGATCGCACCCGCGCAGCAGCGGCGCCTCGAGGACTCTCTCGGCCTGCGTGTCGTCGACCGCACGCAGCTGATCCTCGACATCTTCGCGCAGCACGCCGTCAGCGCCGAGGGGAAGCTCCAGGTCGAGCTCGCGCAGCTCGAGTACAACCTCCCGCGCATGCGCGGCATGTGGCAGCACCTCGAGCGCCTCGGCGGCGGCATCGGCACGCGCGGGCCCGGTGAGACGCAGCTCGAGACCGACCGGCGTATCGCGCGCCGTCGCATCGGCCTCCTCAAGCGGCGGCTGCGCGGGCTCGAGAAGCGACGCGAGACGCAGAGGAAGGCGCGCGAGCGCGGACAGGTCCCCGTCGTCGCTCTCGCCGGCTACACGAACGCCGGCAAGTCGACGCTGCTGAACGTGCTCACCAGCGCCGATGTGTCGGTGAACGACCGCCTCTTCGAGACGCTCGATCCGACGACCCGCGCCTTCGTCGAGGAAGGGCGTCAGTACCTCGTGACCGACACCGTCGGTTTCATCCGCCGCCTGCCGCACCAGCTGGTCGAAGGGTTCGCGGCGACGCTCGAGGAGACGCTCGCGGCCGACATCGTCCTCCACGTGGTCGACGCGTCCGCTACGGACGCCCGGCTCGACGAGATGATCGCCGCGGTGGAAGGCGTCCTCGGTGAGATCGGAGCCGGCGAGATGCCGGTCGAGCTCGTCTTGAACAAGATCGACGCCGTCGATCCGCTCGGCCGCCGGCGCCTGACCAACCGCTACCCGGGCGCCGTGCAGATCTCAGCGCTGAAGGGCGAGGGTCTCGCAGAGCTGCGCGAGCGCATTGCCGACCGCTTCTCCGACCGCTTGCGGGCCGTGCGTCTCCTCATCCCGTACGAGGACGGTCGTGTGCTCACGGCCCTGTACGAGCTGGGAGCGCCGATCGAAGAGCGCGTCGACGGCGCCGAGGGCGTTCTCGTCGTCGCGCACCTGCCGCGGCGGGAGGTGGCCCGCTTCACGCCGTACCTCGTGAGCGAGCCCGCCGCCACCGCCGAGCGCCGTTGATCGAGCTCGAGGTCCTGCGGCTGCGCGAGGAGGCGGTCGTTCCCGACCGCGCCTATGCCGGAGACGCCGGCCTCGACCTCGCGACCTGCGAGCGGGTCGAGCTGGAGCCGGGCGAGCGAACGGTTGCGTCGACGGGCCTGGCCGTCGCCATCCCGGACGGCTACGCCGGCTTCGTGCAACCGCGCTCCGGGCTCGCGGCACGGAGCGGCGTGGCTGTCGTCAACTCGCCCGGGCTGATCGATTCGGGCTACCGCGGCGAGATCCGCGTCGTCCTCCTCAACACCGACCGCGAGCAGACCTTCGTCGCTGAGCCGGGCGACCGGATCGCCCAGCTCGTCGTGCTCCCGGTGCCCGAGCTCGTCGTGCGCGAGGTCGCGGAGCTGCCCGCGAGCGAGCGGGGCGTGCGCGGCTTCGGCTCGTCGACGCAGGTGTGATGGAGCCCCGCATCCGCGTGTCCGCGATCCTCCGGCGCGAAGACCGCATCCTGCTCATCCGCCAGGAGAAGGGAGACCGCGAGTACTGGCTCCTCCCGGGCGGCGGCGTGAACGTAGGGGAGAGCCTCGTCGACGCTCTCCGGCGTGAGCTCACCGAGGAGGTGGGGCTCGAAGCGACGCTCCCGTTGGAAGGCCCGGTGGCGATCGCAGACTCGATCTCGCCGCAACGGGCCCCCGCCAAGCACGTCGTGCACATCATCTTCGCGGGCCACCTCGGAGGCCGGTCGCTCGAGGCCGTCACATCACGCGACGCCGCTGTGCGCGGGCACCGTCTCTTCGGGGTCGACGAACTGCCCGCCGTCACGCTCCACCCGCCCATCCAGCGCTTCCTCACGCGCTGGCAGCCCGGTGACCCGATGGTCTACCTGGGCAGGCTCTGGGCGCCCTAACGAGTTAGTAGACGGGGTCGAGCGGCGGCGCGAGCGCGCCGATATCGAAGGTGCTGCGGCAATGCGGATCGTCACGGCCCACACGCTGGTCGAGGACCTTCGTGCTCACTTCGAGCGCGCGGGATTCCTCACGACGCCCGACGGCGACGACGGCCTCGTGGTCGACCGTCACGACGGCCGCACCCCGGAGGAGCTGCGAGCCGAGGTCGCCGTCATGTTGGGCCTCTGGCGCGCGATGCATCCAGAGACGCCTGCCGAAGCAGTCGACTGAGACGGAGCTTTCCTACCTAGAAGCGACCGCCGCGGGAGCGCGCCCGTTCGGCCGAGATTCGATGGGCGTCCGGCTCGAAATCGTCGGGAAGGGCCTCGAGCACCGGGGCCTCTCCGAGCCGGTGGGCAAGGGCCTCCGCCAGCAGCCAGTCGGCGAACCAGGGGTTTCGCGGCAGGAGGGGGCCGTGAAGGTAAGTCCCGATCACGCGTCCGAGACGGCAACCTTCGAAACCGTCTTCCCCGTTGTTGCCGAAGCCCGCGACGACGCGGCCCAGGGGCTCGACCCCGTCGTCGAGAAAGGTCCGACCGGCGTGATTCTCGAAGCCCGCCAACGTCCGCGCCTCGTTCGGCCGGAGCTCGCATTCGAGGAGCACGTCGCCGATCATGCGTTTCTCGCCCGCGATCGTGTGCAGCGGGAAGAGGCCGATGCCGGGGAGCTCGGCGCCGGAACGGCCCCTGTAGAAGCGCCCGAGCAGCTGATAGCCGCCACACACTGCCAGGAGCGCGGCTCCTTCGTCGACCGCCGCGGCGATCTCGGTGCCCTTCGCGGCGAGGTCCGGTGCGATTAATGCCTGCTCGCGATCCTGGCCGCCCCCGATGTAGAGCAGGTCGCACTCACCCGGCATGACACGGTCACTCACGCTGATCGCCCGGTAGTCGAGCTCGATTCCGCGCCACGCCGCGCGTCGCTCGAGCACCGCCATGTTGCCGCGGTCGGCGTAGATGTTCAGGTAGTCGGGATACAGATGTCCGAGCACGATTTTCATGCTGCTTCCCAGTAAGGACGAACGAGCCCGCGTTCGGATGCGATGCGGCGCAGCGCGAGCATCGCGGTGTACGTGGGGAGAACGACGAGCTCACTGCCCGCCGGCGTGACCTCGAGACCGCGGTCGAGCGCGCGCTCGAGCTTCGGCACGACCTCGATGCGTTCCGTGGGGAGGCCGCCGTACTTGAAGCGCAGCGCCAGCTCGTGAGCACGCCCACCCGTCACAACGAGGTGCTCGAGGGTCCCGATGAGCGGCTCGAAGTCCACGTCCCAGATCCACGAGACGTCGCGTCCGTCAGCGATGTCGTCGTTCAGTGCGATTAGGGCGAGCTTGGGAGCGGCACCCTCCACCAGGGTGCGCACGACCTCGTTCGCACCCGCGGGGTTCTTGATCAGGAGCATGAGCAGGTTCCGGTCCCCGGCCACAATCCGCTCGAAACGTCCGAAGGCAGCGCGGAACTCGGACACGCCCTTCTCGACCTCGTCGAGCGTGGCTCCCAGGACGAGTGAGAGGGACGCCGCCGCGAGTGCGTTGTAGACGTTGTAGAGACCTGGAAGCGGCAGCGTGACTTTGCGGTTGCCCTGGGGGGTTACGAGCTCGAACTCCGTGGCCTCGATGCCTCTGAGCGCGACCGACCGTGCCGCGACGTCCAGCGGAGGTCGAGCAATCCCGCACGACGGGCAGCGAAAATCGCCGAGGTGGCCGACGTACGCGGCTTCGTACGCGAACGGGGTCCCGCAGCTGACGCAGTATTTG
>OCZV010000916.1_pt1 | contig 10517 bp, 10 predicted proteins | sample 1539051 | NCBI WGS metagenome assembly OCZV01 (sample SAMEA3113581, study PRJEB22503) | soil metagenome
CCGACATCGCGTTCGTGGTCGCCGACGGCGGCTGGAAGTACCTGTCGACCGGCGCATACGAGGGCACGCTCGACGAAGCCGAGCGCCTCGTCGACGGTCAGCTCTGGGCCTAGCCGGTGGATCCGGTTCACGAGCGACGGTTCCGACAGCGCACGGTCACGGGAATCGCTTGTCCACAGGCATGGACAGAGGGCTGGCGGCGCGGGCGGGGCTCCAGGACGCTTCGGCGCCATGGAGACCGGACCCGAGCCGATCGTCGTCAAGCTCGACAGCCCCACGGCCATCGTCGAGGCGATGCCGAGTTTCGTGGGCTTCCACCCACGGGAGAGCCTCGTCGTGATGTGTCTGCGGGGACCACGCAAGCGCAACGGGCTGACGATGCGGATCGACCTGCCCGAGCCTCGTCACGACCGCGCGCTCGCCGCAGACCTTGCCCGCCGGGCGGCGATCGACAAGGCAGACGCCGCGATCGTGGTCTGCTACACGTCGGCACCCGACACAGGCGGCTTGCTACCGCGAACCACCCTCGTCGACGAGCAGATCGAACGGCTGCGGCGCCGCGGCATCGGCCTCGCGGAGGCGTTGCTGGTCCGCGACGGCCGTTGGTTCTCGTACACCTGTGCGCAGGACTGCTGCCCGCGCGAGGGCACCCCGATACCCGACGAACCGAGCGGTCCGATGGCGCGTCTTGCCGCCGAACGCGCGCTGACGGGCCGCGCCGTCCTTCCCAACCGCGAAGCCCTCGAGGCGAGCGTGGCCGGTCCGGTCGCACTGCGGCTCGTCGCGCTTCAGCAGACGTACGACCGTGTGGACGCCGCCGTCGCGGGCGAGATCGCGGACAAAGGCCTCGACCCGGTCTGCGAACGCACGATCACCCTGGCCCGCGACGCATTCGGCTGGTACGTCGAGGGCCGGCGCCAGCTCGACGACGCGGACGCGGCGCGGATCGTGCTGGGACTGCACGACAAGCAGGCCCGTGACGAGCTGACGACCTGGGCCATCGACGGTCACAGGGACGAGCTGATCGCCTTCCTCACCAACCTGGCGCAGCGGACTCCCAACCGCGACGCCGCCCCGATCTGCACGGTCCTCGCATCGGCTGCCTACCAGCACGGCGACGGTGCGCTTGCGGCCGTCGCGCTGGAGCGCGCCCTGCGGAGCGACCCGTCCTACCGGATGGCGTGGCTGCTCTTGGCCATGCTCGACCGGCAGGTGGACCCGGATGAGGTGCAAGCGCTGTCCCGTGACGTCCGCCGCGACCTCCGCCGCCGCGCCGGTTGAAGCGGGGCGTGGGATGCCGTGACGTTGGCGTACGCTCGTCGCGCCATGAACGACGCGCCGATCGGCATCTTCGACAGCGGGGTGGGCGGGCTCACCGTCGCGCGTGCGGTCCTCGACCAGCTGCCCCATGAACCCGTCCTGTACGTCGGCGACACCGCTCGGGGGCCGTACGGTGCCCGGCCCATCGCCGAGGTCCGGGAATACGCGCTCGACGTCATGGACCAGCTGGTCGGCGAGGGCGTCAAGACGCTGGTGATCGCGTGCAACTCGGCCAGCAGCGCCGTCCTTCGCGACGCTCGTGAGCGTTACAGCGTTCCGGTCGTCGAGGTGATCCAGCCGGCCGTACGGCGCGCGGCGGCGGCTACCCGAAACGGTCATGTCGGTGTCATCGGCACCCGGGCCACCGTGATGTCCAAGGCCTACGAGGACTCCTTCGCCGCGGCGCCGCAGCTCCGCATCACCACCCAGGCGTGTCCGCGGTTCGTGGAACTGGTGGAGCAGGGGATCACGCACGGCACCGAGCTGGAGAGGGTGGCGCACGAGTACCTCGACCCGGTCCGCGAGGCGGGCGTCGACACGCTGGTGCTCGGCTGCACGCACTACCCGCTGCTGACCGGGGTCATCTCGTACGTCATGGGCGACGGCGTCACGCTGGTCAGCAGCGCCGAGGAGACGGCGCAGGACGTGTACCGCGTGCTGGCCGAGCACGCGCTGATGCGCGACGACGACCTTCCGCCTCCGATGCACACGTTCCGCGCCACCGGTGATCCACGGCCGTTCGGCGAGTTGGGCCGGCGATTCCTCGGGCCGGAGGTCGCCGCGGTCGCCGAAGCGCTGCGGTGAAGCTCACAGTCATCGGATGCAGCGGCTCGGTCGCCGGGCCCGAGTCGCCTGCGTCCTGCTATGTCGTCGAGGCCGACGGGCGGCATCTGGTGCTGGACCTGGGCAACGGGGCGCTGGGCCCGCTCCAGCGCCACGTCGATCTCGGCAGTATCCAGGCCGTGTTGCTGAGTCACCTTCACCCCGACCACTGCGTCGACATGTGCGGCTTCTACGTGGCCCAGCGGTACCGTCCGGGCGGGCCGCGCCCGCGGATCCCGGTCTGGGGCCCGGACGGTGTGGCGGAGCGGCTGGCTCACGCATACGGCATGCCGGTGCGGCCGGGCATGACCGGGGAGTTCGCCTTCCATGCGTTTCCCGACGGAGCGTTCGACGTCGGACCGTTCCGGGTGCGGGCGATCCGGGTTATCCATCCGGTGTCCGCATACGCGTTCCGGATCGAGCACGCCGGAAGGGTGCTGGCCTTCTCCGGTGATACGGCACCCACACCTGCGCTGGTCGAGATCGCCACAAGTGCCGACGTGCTCCTGTGCGAGGCGACCTTCCGCGACGGCGACCAGAACCCGTCAGGGCTGCACCTCACCGGCCGCGAGGCGGGGGAGCACGCTGCGGCAGCCGAAGTGGCTTCGCTCGTCGTCACGCACGTCCCGCCGTGGGGAGACGTCGAGCGCGCACGGGCCGAGGCGGCGAAGACGTTCGACGGCCCAGTCATGGCCGCCCGGTCCGGCCTCGTCCTGGACATCTGACCCGAGCGGCCCGGCATTTCACCAGGTCGCGCGCCGTGCGTCGTCCGCGAAGGCTAGCCTTCGCGGCATGACCCGATCCGACGGCCGAACGGCCGATCAGCTCCGACTCGTCCGCTTCACCCGCGGGTGGCTTGACCACGCCGAGGGCTCCGTCCTGGTCGAGTTCGGGGCCACCCGGGTGCTGTGCGCTGCATCGGTCACCGAGGGCGTGCCACGCTGGCGCAAGGGTTCCGGGCAGGGCTGGGTCACCGCCGAGTACGCCATGCTGCCGCGCTCGACCAACACCCGCTCGGACCGGGAGTCGGTCAGGGGCCGGATCGGCGGCCGGACGCACGAGATCTCGCGGCTGATCGGCCGTGCACTGCGCGGGGTCATCGACACCACGGCGCTCGGCGAGAACACGCTGGTCCTCGACTGCGACGTGCTCCAAGCCGACGGCGGCACCCGCACGGCCGCCATCACCGGTGCCTACGTCGCGCTCTGCGATGCCGTCGACTGGATGCGCGGACAGGGCCTGCTGTCCTCGGCCGACGTGCTGCGCGACTCGGTAGCCGCCGTGTCGGTCGGTGTCGTGGACGGCGTGCCGATGCTAGACCTGTGCTACGAGGAGGACGTCCGAGCCGAGACGGACATGAACGTCGTCATGACGGGCACCGGGAGGTTCATCGAGCTGCAAGGGACCGCCGAGGGCGCCCCGTTCGACCGCGGCGAGCTCGATGCACTGCTTGCGCTCGCAGAAGTGGGCTGTGCGGAGCTGACCGATCTACAACGATCGGCGCGCGCTGGATGAACGTGCCGGCCGGCCCACGGGTCGTGCTCGCGACCCGGAACACGCACAAGCTCCACGAGCTCCGTCGCATCCTGGACGCAGCCGATGTCGGTGTCCAACTGATCTCGGCCGCCGACTTTCCCGACCTCCGCGACGTCGTCGAGAATGGCCGTACGTTCGCCGAGAACGCTCTGCTCAAGGCGGGGGCCACAGCAGCCGCCACCGGTCTCGCGGCTGTCGCCGACGACTCCGGCATCAGCGTCGACGCGTTGAACGGCATGCCCGGTGTGCTCTCCGCGCGGTGGTCGGGCCGGCATGGCGACGACACCGCCAACCTCGCGCTGCTTCTGGCCCAGCTGGACCCGGTGCCCGACGGCTGGCGAGGGGCGGCCTTCGTCTGCGCCGCGGCGCTGGTCACACCCGACGGGCGTGAGGTCGTGGAGGAGGGACGGGTCACCGGTCACCTGGTCCGCGAGCCGCGCGGGCAGGGCGGCTTCGGGTACGACCCGATCTTCGTCCCCGACGGCGACACCCGCACGACGGCGGAGATGTCCCCGGCCGATAAGGACGCCATCAGCCACCGGGGCCATGCATTCCGCGCCCTCGCACCACACCTGCGCAGCCTTGCCTGATCGGCGCCCCGACGTCTCGTGCGGCTCGACGGGCCGGGCCGTGGGTCGTCCGTAGCAGTTTCGTCACCTGATCCTGTGCGCCATGAGAGCGAACGTGCCGCACCATGGAGGCGTGCTCGACACCTCCGCGCCGGCAGAGCCGCAGGTCACCTGGCGGTGGCCCGCGTTGGCCGGCCTGGTGTCCGCCGGGTTGGGCCTGGGCGTCGCGGAGGCCGTGGCCGGCCTGCTGGGCCGTGCGGCGACGCCGGTGGTTGCGGTCGGCGAGGCATTCATCGATCGCGTGCCGGGCTGGCTGAAGGACCTGGCGGTCGAATGGTTCGGCACGGCCGACAAGGCGGTCCTCATAGGCGGTGTCCTGGTGGTGTTCGCCGCTCTCTCGGCTGGGATCGGAGTGCTGACGGCACGTCACCGCGGTGCCGGACTGCTCGCCGCCGCCGCGCTCGGCATCGTGGCGGCCGTTGCCGTCTGGACAAGGCCGGACACGACGGCCACCGACCTGCTGCCCACGATCGTGGGCGCGGGTGCCTCGCTGGTGGCGCTCGACCGGCTGGTCGAGCGCGCCGTGGTCGCGGGACGCGAACCGCCGGCGTCCGAACGATCGGCCTCGTCACGCGACGATGAGAGCCGCCGCCGGTTCCTGCGCGCGACGGCCGTCGTCGCCGGAATCGCCGCCCTGTCCGGGAGCGTCGGACGTTGGCTTGGCTCTCGCCGATCCGGCGTCGAGGAGTCGCGCGAAGCGCTCGCCGTCGATTTGGGTGACGAGTCGGCCGTTCCGCCACCGCGCGGGGTCGACCTGGGCGTGGAGGACGCGGAGCCGTGGCAGACGCCGAACGACGTCTTCTACCGGATCGACACGGCGCTGTCGGTTCCCCTTGTCCGTGCGGAGGACTGGCGGCTGCGGGTGCACGGGCTGGTCGAGCGTGAGGTGAGTCTGACGTTCGACCAGCTCGTCGACATCGGTCTGGTCGAACGCTGGGTCACCTTGACCTGTGTCTCGAACGAGGTCGGCGGCTATCTCGCCGGGAACGCGCTGTGGAGCGGTGTTCCGGTGGCAGAGGTGCTGGCGCGGGCCGGCCCGGTGTCCCGCGCGGACGCGGTCCGATCGACGTCGGCCGACGGCTGGACGGCAGGAACGCCGTTGGACGTACTGACGGACGGACGCGACGCACTGTTTGCCATCGCCATGAACGGCCAACCGCTGCCGGTGGAGCACGGCTTCCCGGTCCGGATGGTCGTTCCGGGGCTGTACGGGTACGTCAGCGCCACCAAGTGGGTCGTCGACGTCGAGGTCAGCCGATTCGACGACTTCGACGCGTACTGGACCACGAGAGGCTGGTCCGAGCGGGGCCCGATCAAGACGGCGTCGCGAATCGAGGTGCCGAGATCCGGCGCGACAGTGCGCGCGGGCCGAGTGGCGGTGGCGGGCATGGCATGGGCCCAGCATCGGGGCATCCAGTCGGTCGAGGTGCGGGTCGACGACGGGCCGTGGCGCCGGGCCCGGCTGGGCGCGGTGCCCAGCACGGACACGTGGCGGCAGTGGGTCTGGGAATGGGACGCCGAGCCCGGCGACCACGAACTCCGGGTGCGAGCCATCACTGCGGACGGCGAGCTGCAGATAGAGGACGAAGCGCCTCCCGCGCCGGACGGCGCGACCGGGTGGCATCGGGTCAGTGTCGAGGTCCAGGACTGACAGGCGTCACGGGTAGAGCTTCTCGCGCCGATTGAGCATGGCCACCAACGTGTCGATGCGGCGCGCTCGGGTCTCCGGCCGCTTCGCGTCCTGGATCCGGTAGAGGACGGCGTACCTGTTCTGGCTGTCCAGCGTCGCGAAGAACACCGCGGCCTGCGGGTTCTCGTCGAACCGGGCCTGCAGGTCGTCGGGAATCGAGGCCGTACTCGGCGGCTCGTAGGCGCGGTCCCACCGACCGTCACGCTGAGCCTGCTCGATGGCGGCGAGGCCGGCCGGCTTCATCCGGCCGGCCGCGATCAGGTCGAGTGCCCGGGACCGGTTGATCTTGGACCATCTGCTTCGCGGGGTGCGTGGGGTGAACCGCTGGAGGTGATGGGTGTCGTCGAACGGCGCCGCCTGCCCGTCGATCCAGCCGTAGCACAGCGCGGCCTCGACCGCCTCGGCATAGGTCACGGTAGGGATGCCGCTGGCCTTCCGGGCAAACTTGATCCAGATCCCGCTTGTGGCGGCATGGTTCTTGTCGAGCCATCGCTCCCACTCGGCGGCGGACGAGAACGCGATGATCGGCAGGCCCTGCCGGGACTCGGTTGGCACGTCTTACACCCCCTCAGTCGGCGAAGTCCGGCGCGATGGTGGTCCAGAACTCCTCGACCCGGGCGCGACCTTCGCTCGGCCAGCTGCAGACGAGGTAGTCCATCCCGAGGTCGCGACGCCGCTCTGCGTTCTGTCGCACCTCGTCCCAGGGCTCCGACAATGACAGCGACGCGGCGCGCCCGATGGCTGCCGGGTCCCGGCCGCCCTCCTCGGCCAGTCGATCCACCAACGCGGTGTTCTCCCGGTAGTCCGCGAGCGAGTCCGCGTGCCAGACGTCGGCGTACCTGGCCACGAGAGGTAGCGTCCGTCGGCGGCCTGAGCCGCCGATCCAGATGGGTGGATGCGGCCGCTGCACGGGCACCGGGCGCAGCTGGGCTCCGTCGAGGCTGACCTGGTGGCCTTGGTAGGACACGACCTCGCCGGTGAAGAGCCGCACGAAGATCTCGAGCTGGTCCTCCAGCCGGTCGAAACGCTGACCCGCCGGCGGGAAGTCCAGACCGAGCCGGTGGTGCTCCGGCCCGTACCACGCGGCGCCGATGCCGAGCTCGAGACGGCCGTCGCTGGCGTGGTCGACGGTCGTGGCTTCGGCGGCGAGGATCGACGGGTGGCGGTAGGTGACTCCCGCCACGAGCAGGCCGAGCCGGATCCGCGACGTGCGGCCGGCGAGCGCCGCGAGCGTCGTCATGCCCTCGAAGCAGTTCCCCGGTCCCTCGCCATACATGGGCGTGAAGTGGTCGAAGCCCCACGCGCCGTCGAACCCGAGGTCCTCGCCGAACCGCACCCGGTCGACGACTTCGGCGAAGTCCAACCGCTGCTGTGCCACGTCGAGTCCGAACCGCATGCGCCGATCATGTCAAGCCGAGCGGCGTGCGTTCGTCCAGACCCCAGGGCGACGCGTAGTCCCCGGCGAGCAGGTCGAGGAACGGCACGGCGTCGAACGCCTCGGGACCCAGGACCCCGGCGCCGGACCACGTTCCGGCGGCGAGCAGCTCGAGTGCGACCACAGGGTTCACAGCGGTCTGCCAGACGACGCACTGGCTTCCGTACTCGGCCATCGACCAGGCGTTGTCGACGACGTGGTGTAGGTACACCTCGCGCGGGTTCCCGTCCTTGCCCGTACCGGTGACCCAGAGGCCGGCGCACGTCTTGCCGTGCATCCGGTCGCCCAGGCCCGCCGGGTCGGGCAGGCATGCCGCGACGACGTCGCGCGGGCCCACCGCAACGGGCAAGCCACCGGATCGCACCGTCACAGGGTCCGTGCGGTCCAAGCCGAGCTTGTGCAGGGTCTTGAGCACGTCGATGAACTCGCTGCCGAGGCCGTACTTGAACGTCACCCTCTCCGCCTCGATCCAGCGGGGCATGAGCAGGACCTCTTCGTGTTCCACGTTGACGCATTCGACCGGGCCGATGCCGGCCGGGAAGTCGAACACCTCGGGCTCGCTGAACGGCGCCGTCGTGTACCACCCACGCTCGCGTTCCCACACCACCGGCGGGTTCAGGCATTCCTCGATCGTCGTCCAGATCGAGAACGACGGCGCGAAGTCGTAGCCGTCCACGGTCAGGTTGGCGCCGTCACGCGTGCCCAGCTCGTCGATCCAGCCGAACAGGTGGTCGGCCGCGTAGCGGGCGAACACGTCGGACAGTCCCGGCTCCACGCCGATGCCGACCAGCGCGAGCCGCCCGGCCTCCTCCCACTCCGTCGCCCTCGCGAACTGCTCGTCACCGAGCTTGACGCCGGTCTGTTCGTGCGGCGCCTGCGGATGAGGCCTCGAGAGCGACATGGCCATGTCGAGATAGTGGGCTCCGGCGGCGAACGCACCGTCGAAGATCGGCATGACGAAACGTGGGTCCACGGCGTTCATGACGTGTGTGACTCCATGCTCACGGGTCAGGGTCCGTACGGCGCTGGCGTCGGATGCGTCGACCCGCGCCGCCACGAACCGCCTCTCGCGAGGGTGTCGCTGCCGTACCGCGGCGACGGTCCGCTCGGCCCGCCCGAGGTCGTAGTCCGCGACAACCAGCCGGTCGAAGAAATCACGCCGCGCGGCGATCCGCGCGAAGGCGTCACCCACTCCTCCGGATCCCACCAGCAGCAACCGCATGGCACTGAATCTATCGTCAACCGCACAAAATACAACTGATTCCAACGCCCTCTTGCCTCGAGGCGACGGAGTCAGTAGATTCTCCGCCACGGCGGGGGTTCCACACGACGAAGGTGGGGCAACATGGCCGAGACGCGAGTCGCTACCGACCCGGTGACGGGAAAGGGACTCGAACGCGGGGCTCTCGGCCTGTGGGGCAATGTCGTCATCGGCCTTGCCTCGACCGCTCCTGCCTACAGCCTGGCGGCGACGCTGGGCTACGTCGTGCTCGCGGTAGGCGACCGTGCGCCGGCGATGTTCATCGTGGCATTCGTGCCCATGCTGTTCATCGCCGTCGCCTACCGCGAACTCAACCGGTCGGCCCCGGACTGCGGGACCACCTTCACCTGGGGGACGAAGGCCTTCGGTCCGTGGGTCGGCTGGATGGGTGGCTGGGGCCTGGCGGTCTCGGCCATCATTGTGCTCGCGAACGTCGCCGAGATCGCCGGCATCTACCTACTGGACTTCCTGGGCTTCGATTCGGCGGCCGACTCGCTCACCGTTCGGGTCCTGTTCGGCGTTGCCTTCATCGCGGTGATGACCTGGGTGAGCTACCGCGGAATCGTGATCACCGGGCGGCTGCAGAACGTCCTGGTCACCATCCAGTTCGTGCTCCTGGCCGTCTTCAGCGTGATCGCCCTCGGCAAGGTTTTTGCCGACTCGGCCGGCTCGCAGGCCGTCAATCCGTCGTGGGAATGGTTCTCGCCGAGCGGCCTGGACTCCTCCGCGATCGCCGAGGCCGTGATCCTGTGCATCTTCATCTACTGGGGTTGGGACTCGTGCCTGGCGGTCAACGAGGAGACCAGAAACGCCGACGTCGTCGCGGGTAAGGCGGCGATAGTCAGCACGGTCATCCTGCTTGCGACGTATCTCATGGTCGCGGTCGCCGTCCAGGCGTACGCGGGCTTCGGCACTGACGGGATCGGGCTCGGCAACGAGGAGAACCTCGACGACGTGCTCACCGTCCTCGGCGACCCCGTGTTCGGCGGCATCCTGGCGTCGCTGTTGCTGCTGACGGTCGCGATATCCGCGGCCTCGTCGACCCAGACGACGATCCTGCCGACCGCTCGCGGCACACTCGCCATGGCGGTGTACGGCGCGATTCCGAAGCAGTTCGCACGCGTACACCCGAGGTATCACACGCCGTCGTTCGGCACGCTGTTCGTGGGTGCGACCGCGATCTTCTTCTACCTCGTGCTGTCCTTCCTCTCCCAGAACACGCTGCAGGACTCGATTCTGTCCCTCGGTCTGGCGGTCGCGTTCTACTACGGCATCACCGGCTTCGCGTGCGTCTGGTATTTCCGGCGGACACTGTTCGAGAACGCCCGGAACTTCTGGCTGCGCGGGCTGCTGCCGCTGCTCGGTTCGATCGGCATGACGTGGGCGTTCGTGAAGAGCGCCACGGACATGATCGACGCCGACTACGGCTACACCACGTTCGGGAGCGTCGGCGGTGTCTTCGTCATCGGGGTGGGCATGCTTGCGCTCGGCGTTCCGCTGATGCTCGCCTGCGCCACCAAGCTGCGTCCGTTCTTCCGTGGTGAGACGCTCGACGAGAACACCCCGATCCTGGTGCCCGACACCGGCGAACGACCGCGCGGCGGCTTGTGACTCAGGGTCGATTTGATCGATCCGTGAGCCGCAGCGTAGGCGTCAGCCGCTAGCGGGATCAATGGTCGTCCGGCCGAGAAACTCACGAATCCGTATCGAATAGCGCCGTTCTGACACGGATTCACTTGCCATTGTCCGGTTGGTTGGCAAGGATCAGGCCATGGCCGTACGCGAGCGCGGCGGGGTCTCCCTCGACTCCGTCGCGAAAGGGAT
>OCZV010000917.1_pt1 | contig 10502 bp, 12 predicted proteins | sample 1539051 | NCBI WGS metagenome assembly OCZV01 (sample SAMEA3113581, study PRJEB22503) | soil metagenome
CCCAGAGCTCTCCCATCCCGGCCTCAGATGAACTTGTGCTGTTGGAGGAAGTCGGCCAGCTTCACGTGGCCGTCTCCATCGTCCTTGACCACCTCACCCTGCTGACGGGGTGGGCGCGGGATGGCCTCGATGACCTCGCTCTTCGATCCATCCAGCCCCACCATGGCCGGATCGATGCCGAGGTCGTCGCCGGAGAGGACCTGAACCTCCTTCTGCTTGGCGGACATGATCCCCTTCAGCGTGGCGTACCGGGGTTCGTTGATGCCCTTGACCACCGAGACGATGGCCGGGAGCTCCGACTCGATGACGGAGTAGCCCCCCTCCTCCTCACGGTGGATCGTGACCTTCCCGTCGGAGACCTCGAGCTTCTTCGCGTTGGTGAGCGCAGTCATCCCCATGAGCTGTCCGAGCGCCTGCGGCACCAGGGACGTCCGCGCGTCCGTCGACTCCGAGCCCAGGATGACCAGATCGAACTCGACCTGCGCCAGGGCCAGGGCGAGCACGTACGCGGTGGCCATGGCGTCGGATCCGTGGAGCCGGTCGTCGGTCACGAGCATCCCCTTGTCCGCCCCGAGCGCCAGGGCCTTGCGAACCGCGTTCTTGTCGGCGGGCTCGGGGCCCATCGTGAGGATGGTGATCTCGCCCTCGTGGACCTCCTTCAGCTTCAGGGCCTCCTCCACCCCGTACTCGTCCACGGGATTCATGATGCTTTCCACCGAGTCGCGGTCGAGGGTGAAATCGTTCGGGTCCAGCTTCTTCTCGGCCGCAGTGTCCGGCACTCGCTTGACGCAGACGACGATGTTCACGATCGCTGCTGCTCCCCATGACGGGCCCGCTGCCCGGCCAGCGATTCTAGCCCGACGCCGGCCCGCCGGAACAGGCGCGGCCCGTCCACTCGGCTCACCGATAATGAGCGCGTGCGGCGATTTCCGCTGATCCCAGGGCTGGCACTGGCGGTCGCCGTCGGCGCGGGCTATCTCGCACTCAGGGATGGGACAGAGCTCACGAGCGGAGCCCTTCCCGAAGTGCCGCAGGTTCAACCTCAGCCGGGCGGACCGCCGGTGGTGTGGGTCTCCGGCAGGCTCGAGGAGGTCACCGAATCGCTCCTCACGATCCGGGAAGGGGAGGGAGCGAGCATCCAGCTCCATCGCCTGGCCGCCGGCGCCTCCAGGTTCCTCCGGGTCCGGAACGGCAGGTGGCAGGAGCTATCGGAGGAGGAGACGGAGCAGATCAGGGCCGGGGAGCGGGCGTGCGCGGAGGCATTGCTCGACGGCACCACGTTCGTGGCGCTCCGCGTCTTCCTGGGCGCTTCCGGCTGCGGCCCGGCCTGACATCCTCGGTAGACTGTGGACGCACGAGACCGAACCAACGAAAGGGGGGCATCATGGCCAAGGACCTGACCGTGTCTCTCGAGGACCGACCCGGGACGCTCGCCGAACTCGGTGAGGCGCTCGGGAAGGCCGGCGTCAACATCGCAGGCGGATGCGGCGTCCAGGACGAGGGAAGGGAAACCGTCCACCTCCTGTTCGAGGATGCCGCCGCCGCACGACGGGCTCTGGAGGAAGCAGGCATCAAGGTCCAGGGCGAACGGGATGTGATCGTGACGGACGTGCCGGACACCCCTGGGGCGCTCGGTCGGATCGCACGGGCGATCGCCGACGCCGGGGTGAATATCGAGCTGGTGTACATGGCGTCCAACAATCACCTGGTGATCGGGGCGGACGACCTCGACAAGGCCCGCGCGGCCCTTTGAGGAAGGACGTCCGGACAACATATCTGGGCAACTACTCGTGGGCCACGGCGAACGACATCGCCGGCGCTCTCGAAGATGCCGGCATCTTGTGGTGGTGCAAGAACCCCGGGACCCTCACCCGAGTCCTGTTCGCCGAGTTCGGCGTGCGGATGTTCGTGGACCAGAGCCGTCTCGATGAGGCTCGCGAGATCGCCCGCGGAATCGTGGATCAAGTGGAGCAGGGGAAAGCCGGCTAGCTGTCTACGCAGCGGCCTTGCGGCGACGCGCCCCTCGGGTGAGGGGAAACTTCAGCGGCGCGTGTGCCCAGCAGTACGGGGACTTGTTGTACATCGAGAGCCTGGTCACGCACCCCTCGTGAGCGCACACACGCCCTTCGGCGTAGGTGCGATTGGCTCGGGGGAGCTGCCGGGGGCGGGATCCTCTCAGTGCGGTTTCAGCCATTTCGGTGCATACTCCTCGTCCGGATGGTGCTCACCTTGACGGTGGAACAACGCCAAGGGTGCCCGTATTCCCCATGGCCTCGGAAATATGGGCTTCCCTCCATGGGTATCGGGCGATCGCCCGAAGGACTTGAGCCCCTGGGCTGAATCGGCCTACACCAGCGGATTTAGCGACCGGCCGGTCAGCGGCCCTTGAACTTGGCCTTCCCCGGCCCCTTCTCCACGAACGAGCGCATGCCTTCCTTCTGGTCCTCGGTTGTGAAGAGGTCCGAGAAGGTCTCCCGCTCGATGGTGAGCCCGGTGTCCAGATCCACTCTGGCGCCGCGGTTGATCGAGACCTTCGCCGCCCGGAGGGCCATCAGGGGCCCTTGGGAAAAGCGGCGCGCGGATTCCACCGCCTTCGAGTACACCTCGTCGGCCGGGAACACCGCGTCGACCAGGCCCACCTCCAGGGCCTCCTGAGCCCTGACGAACCGCCCGGAGTAGATGAGGTCCTTGGCCCTTGCCGGGCCGATCAGCCGGGGAAGTCGCTGCGTGCCGCCGGCGCCCGGGATGATTCCGAGGGCGATCTCCGGCTGGCCGAGCTGAGCGCTGTCGGCGGCGAAGCGGAAGTCGGCGCACATGGCGAGCTCGCAGCCTCCGCCAAGCGCATAGCCGGTCACGGCCGCCACGGTGACCTTGGGGATGTCCTCTACCGCGGTGAAGACCTCCTGGAGCCGCTGGATCATCGGCCGGACTTCCCCCGGACCCATCTCGGCCATCATCTTCACGTCTGCGCCGGCAGCGAAGACCTTCTCCCCTCCATAGATGACCACGGCGCCGACGTCCTCGCGCTTGCCGGCATCGGTGACCACCTCGAACAGCTGACGCGTGAGCTCCTCGTCGATGGCGTTCATCGGAGGGCGATCCAGACGGATCGTCCCGACGCCGTCATCGACCTCAAGACGCACGAACTGGCCCATCCATCCTCCTCAAAGGTCCGGTGGAGGCCATATCATGTCATTCCCTCCACGATGCCCGCGAACGTCTGGAGAGCTGATGAAGACACGGATCCTCCTGGCCTTGTTCTCAGTTGCGCTAACGGCTGCCCCGACGGGCACGGCGGTGAAGAACGACCTCACCCCGGACGTGGAGGCGTACCGGGGGCTGGGGGCGTGGCTCGACATCTACAACGCCAGGTTGTGGCGGCAACCGGGCCGGGTGGCCGACGACCTGGCCGCCCACGGCGTCAAGACGCTCTACCTGCAGACCACGAACTACAGGCGTCGCGGACCGTTCCACTTCCCCGAGGCGACGGGCCGGATGCTGGAAGCGGCGCACGCTCGCGGCATCCGAGTGGTGGCCTGGTATCTCCCCGACTTCGTCAGGCTGAAGCGGGACCTCACGTGGTCGCTCGCCGCGATCCGATACAGGAGCCCGTCGGGGCAGCGGTTCGACTCGTTCGGCCTGGACATCGAATCCTCGGAGGTTGAGAAGTACTGGGTCCGGACCCGTCGTCTGCTAAAGCTCTCGGGGCAGATCCGTGCGGCCGTGGGGCCCGAGTACCCGCTCGCCGCGATCATCCCGTCACCCCGGGGAATGGAGCTGAGACCCGATTACTGGCCGGGATTCCCGTTCGCCAGGCTGGCCGGCATCTACGACGTGTTCATGCCGATGACCTACTACTCGTATCGGGCCTACGGCCCGCGAGCGGTGCACGACTACATCGCCCGGAGCGTGGACATCATCCGGAGAAAGACCCGCACGCCCGATGTGCCCATCCACGTGATCGGCGGCATCGCCGACGGGACGAATCGATCCGAGGCGATGGCCTTCGTTCGAGCCGCCCGGGCGTACGGGCTGATCGGAGCCAGCCTGTACGACTACAAGATCACCGGCCCCGAGGACTGGGAGGCGCTATCCCAGATCCAGCCGAACCCCACTCAGAAGCCGGCGATGCCGCTGAAGCTGTGGCGTCACCTGGACGGGTACGGAAAGGTTCCGGAGGGCGACCGGACGCACCCGGCCGAAGTGGTCTTCGCCACGGGCCCCCTCACGGGAAGCCGTGAGGTGGACTTCGAGGGCTACGGGATCGGGGCGGATGAGGTGGATCTGTACGTCAACTGGCGCCTCGTGGCCACCCTTCCCGCCGGAGAGGCGGAGGGATGGGGGAAACGGACGACGATCGCCGTCCCCGACGGACACCTCCGCGACGCCGAACCCAACATCCTCGCGTTCATCACCAGGACTCGGCACCCGGATTGGAGCTCCTGGGGCGTCCGAGCGGTGGCGCTCATGCCCGCGCCGCTTCCGCTGACGGATCTCGAGCCGCACGGCGCTCTCCCCGGGACAGGCGTCCGGTGGGCGGATCGGGTGACGTACTCGTTCGAATCGACCGGAGCGCCGTTTTCGATCACGGTGAGCGCGTACGACATCGCCGCCGACGAGGTGTCGGTGCTGCTGAACGGCGAAGTGATCGGGAAGCTCTCTCCAACACCGGCCTCCGCGTGGGGCCCGCCCGAGACGTTCGTCCTGTCCCCTCCGGCGCTTCGTGCCGGGGCGAACAGGCTCACGTTCGACAGCCTGGCGAATCCACCTGGCCGGCAGGCCTGGGGGGTCCAGCTGGCCGGCGTCTCCTGACACCTTCCCACCCAAAGCTCTTTGCAGGTGCAATGCGATTGCAGTAAGTTCGGTTGCGATGGAGAGCGTCGAGGACATCGTGGCGAGACTTCGGCAGGAGGGACGGCGGCTCACTCCTCAGCGCGAGGCGATCCTCCGAGAGGTGATGCGGGCCGAGGGTCACATCACCCCGCAGACGGTGGCCCGCCGGGTCCAGCGGCGGATGCCGGCCGTGAACGTCTCCACCGTCTATCGGACCCTGGCCATGCTCGAGGAGGTCGGGGTGGTGCAGCACTCCCATCTCGAACAGGGCGCCGGATATCACCGAGCGGGAGAAGGCGAGCACGTCCACCTCACGTGTTCGGGTTGCGGCGCGGAGGACGACCTGTCCCTCCGCGAAGCGGGATCGTTGAAGGCCGTGATCCGGCGGCATCGGGGATTCCTCCCCGACCTCCGACATTTCGCGATCTCGGGCCTGTGCGCCTCCTGCCAGCGGACCGTGGCCGGCTGAGTCCTACCCCCCGAAGAACGCCGGCAGCACCGACTCCTGCCCGAAGAGGAAGAGAGCCCCGATCATCAGGCTGAATGCCGCCGTGAGAACGGCGACGGTTGCGTACAGCCCGAAGTTCCGCGACGCGCTGAGGAAGCCGAACGCCGATCCGACCGTGATGATGGAGTTCGACACGAGCAATCCGACGATGAAGGCGACGAGCGCCAGCACGCCCACTCCCCTGCCACCGGCGCCAGCCGCGCCCAGAAAGAGCAGGACCTGGGTTGGGGTCTCGGCCCCGACCCCGTGGATCATGCCCACACTCAGCGCGGTACCCCGCCCGTAGCCCATATCGTGCTCGTCGGGCTCCGGCTCGGTGTGGTGGTGATGCCCGCGCCGGCCATGGTGCCCGTGATGCCATGAGGAAGCCACGGACGCATCCGCGATCTCGGAGGTCCCGGATGCGGCCACCTCCCCTTCGGGGCTCCCGGCACCGACTCCCACGCGTTCCCTCATCCACCGAGCACCCTTGCGAACGCCCGCGAAGATCAGCATCCACCGGCTCCGCAATCGGAAGTCTCTCCCATGACGGATGAGCGAGACGAACACCCAAACGCCGAGGAAAACCAACGTGACTCCCACGACGCGCCCCATGAACTCATCGATGTTCTCGGGGAGTAAGCGCTCGAAGTAGATGGCCAGGACACCGAGGAGGAACACGACCACGGCATGCCCGAGGGCGTAGAGGGTTCCGAAAAAGACCGCTCGCCGCCGTCCGCTCACCGTCCCGGTGATGTCGGTGATCGCGGCGATGTGATCCCAGTCGATGCCGTGGCGGACCCCCAGCCAGAACGCCGCCACCAGCAGCCCGAAGCCCGCGCTCGTCGCCGCCGCGAACGCCACGAGTTCCATGACCGAAGGGTAGCGCCTTATTGCAACCTATTGCAATAGGCGCGGTGGGCAGCCTAGGTGGTCAGAACCGAGGCGTCTCCGTGTATTCCCCGAACACCTGCCGGAGGGCGTCGACGATCTCACCCTCGGTGCAGTACGCCCGGGCGCAATCGATCAACGGTGGCATCAGGTTCTCGCTCTCGTCCCCGGCCGCGGCCTTGAGGCGTTGCAGCGAGGCCTCCGCGGCGACGTTGTCACGCCTCCCTCGCACGGTGCGAACGGACTCCACCTGCCCCAATTCGATCTCGGGGCCGATCTTGAGGATGTCGATGGGCTTATCGTGGGGATCCACGAACTCGTTCACTCCGACCCGGACCACGCGCCCCTTCTCGAACCGCTTCTGCTCCCGGTAGGCGGCGTCGGCGATCTCGCTCTGGAAGTAGCCGCGCTCGATGCCCACCAGGACGCCCTCGAGGATGGAGCCCTTTCCCATCTCGTCGATCTTGGCGAAGTACTCCTCGGCCTCCGCCTCGCTCCTGTTGGTGAGCGACTCCACGAAATAGGAACCCCCCAACGGATCGATGGTGTTCGCCACGCCCGTCTCGTACGCGATGATCTGCTGGGTCCGCAGGGCGATCTGGGCCGCCTTCTCCGTGGGCAGCGCAAGGACCTCATCCAGCGCGTTCGTGTGCAACGACTGTGTGCCTCCGAGTACCCCTGCCAGGGCCTCGATGGCCGTCCGCACGATGTTGTTCTCGGGCTGCTGAGCGGTGAGCGAGCACCCCGCGGTCTGGGTGTGGAACCGAAGGCGCCACGACGCGGGATCCCTCGCTCCGTACCGATCCCGCATCCACCGGGCCCAGATGCGCCGGGCGGCCCGGTACTTCGCGATCTCCTCGAAGAAGTCGATGTGTGCGTTGAAGAAGAACGACAGTCCGGAGGCGAAGTGGTCGACGTCGAGGCCGCGGTCCTGTCCCAGCTCGACGTAGCTGAACCCATCGGCCAGCGTGAACGCCAGCTCCTGCACGGCGGTGGAGCCGGCCTCCCGGATGTGGTAGCCGGAGACGCTGATGGGGTGCCACTTCGGCACCTCGGCGGCGCAGAACTCGAACAGGTCGCCGATGATCCGCAGGTGCGGACGCGGCGGGAAGATGAACTCCTTCTGAGCGATGTACTCCTTGAGGATGTCGGTCTGAAGCGTCCCGTCCAGCGTCTTCCAGTTGACGCCCTGACGGTCCGCAGCCGCCAGGAAGAACGCGAAGATCACGGCCGCTGGGCCGCTCATCGTCATCGACGTGGTGATGTCGCCGAGCGGGATATCCCGGAACAGGACCTCGAAATCAGCCAGCGAGTCCGTGGCCACGCCGCATCGGCCGACCTCGCCCTCCGAACGCGGGTCGTCGGAGTCCCGGCCCATGAGCGTGGGCATGTCGAAGGCCACCGAGAGGCCGCCCTGGCCATGCTCGAGCAGGTACTTGTACCGGGCGTTGGTCTGCTCGGCCGTCCCGAACCCGGCGAACTGCCGCATCGTCCACAGCCGCCCCCGGTACATCGTCGGATAAACACCACGAGTGAACGGGTACTCGCCCGGATACCCGAGGTCCCGCTCGTAGTCGACGTCGGCGATGTCCTCCGGCGTGTACAGGGGCTCGATCGGCTCGCCGGAGATCGTCTCGAAGTCGACGTCCCGCTCCCCTGCCGTCCGGTAGATCTGGCGCCAGTCCTCCTTGCCCTTGCTCATCCGTCCTCCCGTCCGACCTCTCCCATCAGGATATCTGCAGCGCGGTACGGATCGACGCGCCGGGAAACGAGATCGTCGGCGAGCTTCTCCATCGCTCCGCGCTCCAGCATCGAGGCAGCGCGATCCCGCAGCCGAACGGACACCATCTCCTCGACTTCACGGAGCAGGCGGGCCCGGCGCTTTCGGTCAAGCTCACCCCCGGCCTCGAGATGCTTGCGGTGGGCCTCGATCGCATCCCACACCTCGTCGATCCCTTCCCCGTTCACGGTCGACGTCCGGATCACGGGGGGGACCCACTCCAGTTCCGGGCCCATCCGCAGCATGGACTCGAGGTCCCGGGCGGCCTCCGAGGATCCGTCTCGATCGGCCTTGTTGACCACGAACACGTCGGCGATCTCCAGGATTCCCGCCTTGGACGCTTGGACCGCATCACCCCAGCCGGGGGACACGACGACGAGTGTCGTGTCGGCGGCGGTGGCCACCTCCACCTCTGCCTGACCAACACCGACGGTTTCGATAAGGATGAGCTCGGCCCCCGAGGCATCCAGAACCCTCACCGCCTCCGGAGCTGCCAGCGCCAACCCGCCGAGGTGGCCTCGGGTGGCCATGGACCGGATGAACACCTGTGGATCGGTCGCGTGCGACTGCATCCGGAGCCGGTCGCCGAGGAGAGCTCCGCCCGTGAACGGCGACGTCGGGTCGATAGCCAGGACGGCCACGCTTCGATCTCGGGTCCGCACCGCTTTCACCAGTTCGGCGGCGAGGCTGGACTTCCCGACTCCGGGGGAGCCCGTGAGGCCGACCGAGTAGGCGTTGCCGGTTTTCGGAAACAGGCCCCGGATCAGTTCGGGGAGGTCTTCGGCCCCATCCTCGACCATGGAGATCGCCCGGGCGGTGGCCCTTCGATCACCCTCGAGCACACCGCGCACGACCTCATCGACGTCCATCGCCGAAAGGGTAACAGGCGGCTCTCCATGACTGGTGCGTGGTGAGACTCAGATCCACTCGTCGCCCGGTGGAGGATCGCTCCTCGTCCAGGGGCGCTCGGTGGGAGGGCGGCTGGAGGTCCCCTTCTGCCAGCGGAATCCTCCCTCCACCGGCCACTCCGGACCGAACGCGACCATGAGAAGCAAGATGACGTTCAGCGGAGGCACCAGCATCACCAGCGAGAGGATGCCGGGCAGGCCCAGGCGGCTGAAGATCCGCCACCACGCCGCCACCCACAGCGCGGCCAGAAGGAGCACCATCTGTATAGCCATCTCGTCAGTCTCCTGGTCTCGCCCCATTATCCGCCTCCTACGGCAAGGAGGGGACATCGCCATCCAGCGATTGTCCGTGGCCGTGCGCCGACCTACGTGATGGAACGCACGATCAGCGTGTACCCGATCACGTTGAAGATCGAGTGGGCGGCGATCGAGGCCAGGAGAGACCCTCGTCTCTCGTAGATGTAGGCGAGTCCGACACCGACGAAGATCATCAGCGGTATCAACAGGGGAATGACGTGGAACGCTCCGAAGACCGCGCCGGAGACCGCCGCTGCTCCCGGAAACCGCAAACGCCGGCGCAACGCACCGAACAGGAAGCCGCGAAAGAAGACTTCCTCGGCCACGGGAGCCGCAACGATCGCGGCGACGGCACCGAGAGCGACCTGCCGTTCGGCTCCTCGGGAAGGATCGGTTGGTCCGGGGGAGTCACTTGATCACCGGTGAACAGGGTGATCAGCGCGTAGATGGCGGGAGCGACCACGATGACCGTGAGGAGGAACAGGGCCAATCCCGCGCCCGCGCCTGCGAGAAGATCACGAGCGGGTCGTCGGCTCGAGAGGCCCAGCGCGGACAACGGCTGATGGTGCAGGAACCTCACCCAGAGAAGGGGGACGGCGAGGAGAGCGACGCCGAACGAAACCGCACCAAGAAGCAGTTCGGTTGCCTCCGATCGCACCAGCAGGAAGATGGGGACCGACAACACACCCGCCAGTCCGAAGACGACCAGGATCGCGAGGATGGCCTCGGCCGGTTTCCAGGCAGGGGCTAACCGCTCGTCCATCGTTCCCGCAGCGCCGGATAGATGAGCGCGGCCGATAGATACGTGAATCCCAAACCGGCCACACCGATGGAGTCGTTCACGAGGAAGCCGATGATCGCCGCGAGAGCCAGCCCGATCGTGGCGGCTCGCCAGGCGGGGTCCCTTCGCAGCACCGGTCCAAATGGGCCGAGGCGTTTCCACGCCACCGCGAGCCAGACCGGCAGGAGAGCCACGATGAGCCATGCCACCGGGATCGCGCTCGTGTTGCGAACGTTCAGCGCCAGGCGCCGTCCGAAGGTGGCGATGATGTCTCCGGGTGAGTCATCCACGACTCCAGTGACATGTGTTGGTTCTGGGGAGAACCGATGGATAAGCAGGATGGCCGCCAGCCCGACGAGGGCCACCGCGACAGCAGTGGCGGCCTCTCGTAGACCGAAACCCTCTTTCACCCGAAGGACGTACCAGAGCCCCGCCGCGGCGAAGAGAGTGAAACTCGTGCCGAGATCTGCCCCGAAACCGGGGAGGCCGGCTAATAGCCCAGCGGCCGCAAGCAGCAGCATCCCA
>OCZV010000918.1_pt1 | contig 10488 bp, 9 predicted proteins | sample 1539051 | NCBI WGS metagenome assembly OCZV01 (sample SAMEA3113581, study PRJEB22503) | soil metagenome
GCTTTGGTCGAGGAGCGCCTGCAGGATACCGCGGAACTGCTCATGCAGCATACGGGCTAAGCTGCCTTGAAGCCGGCCATCTCCTGGATGTCTCGGCGTGGAACTCATAAGAGGCTGGCGCACATCGGTGTGCGTGAGTCATTTTCTCTATCCAGCCGAATGTATCGCAAATCATGGCATGCGAGATTTTTAGACAGACTGTGGTGAATAACTGGGCATTTCTCAGGCGTGAGTTGGATAACAGTAAAGAAATTGGCAATGATTTGGGATAAGTAGCTATGGCGTAAGAATTGCTCATTAACTCTACCAAAGGCAAAAACAGCTTTTGATAAACAAAGGCGCTCACTGGGAAACGGTGTCCGCCTTTTATTTTTTTGAAACAAACCGTAGCTAGAGAGGCTTCACAGCAGACATTCAACGGATGCCACGCTGCCAAAAGACCGCATCTCCATCAAATGTGAGAAGTTAGCTCGCGCGCGGAAGGCAGCGAAGACACGTCCCCTTCACCTTATTCATGATCAACACATCTCAAAACCACGACGGAAACGGAGATCTGGCCGCAAAGTATCAATCGTTGCTCGCGGTTTCAGAGTCCATCGCCTTACATCACGACCTACCCGAGTTGTTCCACGATCTGGCGCAACGCCTCCGTCATGTTCTTCAGTTTGATTATCTGAGTCTCCGTCTGCACGATCCGGAACGGAACGTAATGCGCAGGCATATCCTGGAAAGATCTTCACCGGCGGAGTCGTTGGTTTCTGATGAATTGCCCGTTGAGGAGTTGCTATCCGGTTGGGTATGGCAAAACCAGGAGCCGACACTTATTGGCAATGTCGAACAAGAACGTCGCTTTCCGCGAGCGATGGAGATCTTGCGCGAAAACGGCATCAGATCCTGCTGCTGTTTGCCATTGACGACCGCGCATCGGTGCCTCGGCGCCCTCACATTAGGGAGCGTCCACGAGCAAGCGTATCAGCACACAGATCTTGAATTTATGGAACAGCTGGCCGGACAGGTCGCCGTCGCCGTGGACAACGCGCTTAACTTCGAGCAGGCGCAATCCGTCCAGCAACAACTCAAGGAAGAACGCGACCGTTTGAGCCTGTTGCTAGAGGTGAACAACGCCTTGGTCTCGACGCTCGACTTGCACGAACTGCTCAACGCAGTGTCCGCGTCGTTGCGGCGAATAACCCGACACGAGTATGCGAGCCTTTGCCTTTACGATGCTGAGACTCAGCGTTTGAAGATTCAGGCGTTGGATTTTCCGCTCAGCAAGGGCTTGCTGCAGGAAGGTCTCTCCGTTCCCGTACAGGATGCGCCCTCAGGACGAGCAATAATTTCGCGGCAACCGGTGTTTCTGACCCGTCAAGACATTATCGAGCAATTCCGCTCTGAATTCGCTGAGCGTATTCTCGCTGAAGGACTGAAGTCTGCATGCTGCTTGCCCCTGATATCTCACGGCCGGGCCCTCGGCACGCTTGTGGTAGGAGATTTAGATCACGACACCTTCCCGCAGAAAGACGCGGAGTTGCTCCAGCATGTCGCGAATCAACTCGCCATTGCCGTGGAGAATGCACTGGCCTTCGGCCGGGTTGCGGACCAGGCGAACAATCTCACGGAGGAAAAACTCTACCTTCAAGACGAGATTCGCAGCGAGCACGATTTCGAAGAGATCATCGGTGAGAGCCCTCCGCTCAAACACCTCTTGCAACAGGTGCAAACCGTGGCCCCAACCGACTCGACAGTGCTCCTTTTGGGAGAAACCGGCACCGGCAAGGAGTTGTTCGCGCGTGCCATTCATAATCTGAGCGCTCGCCGCGGGCGGACTGTGGTAAAAGTGAACTGCGCTGCCATTCCAACCGGACTGCTTGAGAGCGAGCTGTTCGGGCACGAAAAAGGCGCATTTACCGGCGCCATTGCGCAGCGAGTCGGCCGGTTTGAGCTCGCGAGCGGGGGAACGCTTTTTCTTGACGAGGTCGGGGACATTCCTCCCGAACTTCAGCCCAAACTCCTTCGGGTACTCCAGGAGCAAGAGTTCGAGCGGCTGGGTAGCACGCGAACGATTCGCGTGGATGTCCGGTTGGTTGCCGCCACCAACGCGGATCTGGCGCAAAAAGTCGCGGACAAACAATTTCGGGATGATCTCTATTATCGTCTCAACGTTTTTCCCATCGCGATCCCACCGTTGCGCGAACGGCGGGAAGATATTCCGGTACTGGTGCGTCATTTTGCGCAGCAATATGGGCGCCGGATGAAGAAGTCCATCGAGAAAATCGCGGCCAAGGCGATGGACGCACTGTGGCAATACGACTGGCCCGGCAACGTACGCGAACTCGAGAACTTCATTGAACGCGCGGTCATTCTGTCACGAGGTTCGGAACTCGAACTTCCTCTCAGTGAATTATCGGAGCGCAGCAAACCCCCAGCGGTCATTTCTGCGGACAATTTCATTACGCTCGCAGAAGCTGAACGGGAATACATCTTACGAACTCTCAAAGATACGCACTGGGCGGTTGGCGGCTCCACAGGTGCGGCCGCTCGACTCGGGACGAAACGCACCACCCTCCAATATCGGATGAAAAAGTTAGGCATCACCCGTGGTCGGTAGACGCCGGTAACTTGGCGCGTGCCACGGATTCGCCGCACTTCTTCGCACAAATGCATGAATATGCTCGAGGAATTTAAGGTATCTGTTGACAGTTTGGGGTAGATATGAGAGTAGCTGTGCCTACTTGTGCTTGGCAGGAGGACCATGCAGCTCTCATTTTATCGTTGGCTTTGGCTTCTGGGATGGTTATTTACTGCTACCTCAGCAGCGCAGGCCATTGAATACACATTCATCAGCCTCGAAGTTGATTTTCCTTCCCGTCATGAAGATCTTTTCGGCTGTACTGCGACCGGTATTAATGACTTTGGTCTTGTAGTAGGCGGATGCAACGATCTCCACCGAAACGGCGAGTTTAGGGCTTTCTCGTACAATGGTCGGCGCTTTAGTGAAATCAAGTTTCAAAAAGCCAAAGTGCCTGCGCCTAAGGCTCACAATAGTCAAGAGCCGCTTCATACTTGGGCGGGCGCGTCGGTATATCAGAGCAAGCCTTTTCAGGCCGTTGGCAAAACGGGGCAAAAGATTTCCGTCGCGAAGCGGTCAATAGTGAGTGGAATCACCCCTCAAGATATCAACAATCAAGGTCGTGTAACCGGCTGGTTTTTTGATGGATCTCGTTTGCGAGGATTTGTTAAACGCAACGGAAAGGTTTTCATGGTGGCGGTTCCGGAATCTCTGTTGACCGAAGCCATCGGGATCAATGATGTTGGTCAGATTGTTGGAGACTATCGAGATGAAGACGGCTTTTTTCATGGCTTCATCTACGAGAATGGGGCCTATACGACGATTGATGTTCCATTTATTTCGAGTCCCGATACCGGCGCTTTGGGTATTAACAACCTGGGTGAGGTCGTTGGGTGTTATTCTCTTTGTAGCCGCGGCTTCCGATACGACTCTGAAGCTTTAATCTTCACCCAGATTGACGTTCCGGGAGCGGTGCTCACTCAAGCGACGGACATCAACGATGCGGGCCAAATCGTAGGAATCTATTCAATGGATGGCGTTACTGTGCAGGGCTTTCTTCATGATGAGGGTGGTTTTACCTCAATAGATGTACCGGGTTCTATTGTCACTAGCCTTTCCGGAATTAATAACGCCGGTCAGATCGTTGGCCACTACCTTATCGAAGATGACGCCGGCGATTTTGAGCAGCGTGCGTTTGTCGCAACCCCTGTGGCAGAGTAAGAAGAAAACTCGATCGTTGAGAGTTTGGAAGTTACTTCGGCACCGCTTCCCCAGATTACATCACGACTGGGATCCCCTGCGCTCTGTTTCCATCGAATAGCCCATCGGCAAGGATAAGCCCGCTGCCCGGCCCGCGAGAATGCTGGAACGACGGAACGTACGGTTGGTGTGAACAATTCCGGGCTAGTACCTTGATTTGAGAGAACGCTCCACTTCGCGCTGGGCGACTTTGCGTCTCAGGGTTTCCCGCTTGTCGTAGAGCTTTTTGCCGCGCGCGAGACCCAGCTCCACTTTCGCCCTGCCGTTCTTGAAATAAAGCTTCAAAGGAATCAGGGTGAACCCCCTTTCCTTGGTCTTGCCCGTCAGCCGCTCGATCTCGCGCTGATGAAGCAGGAGTTTTCGCGTGCGGGTCGGCTCGTGGTTGAATTGATTGGCGCCGGAATAGGGACTGACGTGCGCGTTTACGAGGAATGCCTCGCCCTTTTGAATCCGCGCGTAACTGTCCTTGAGATTGGCCTTGCCATCGCGCAGTGATTTGACCTCACTGCCCACCAAGACGAGTCCCGCCTCGTAAGTCTCATCAATGAAGTAATTGTGCCGTGCTTGGCGATTGACGCAGACGATCTGCTCGCCCGGCGCCCTTTCCTTAGCCATGGTTCTTGTTCCTATCCTCGGGCGTGATCAAGCCGCCGGAAGTGATGAGCTTGAGGGCTTCTTCCATACTCATATCGAGCGGCGCCACTTCGCTAAGCGGCACCAGAAGATAGAATCCCGAAGTGGGATTGGGGGTCGTGGGGACAAAAACATTGACGAGCGGGCTTTCGTTGTTCCTTTCCAGCTCATGCCAGGCCCGGCCCATGGCAAAGCCAACCGCATAAACGCCCTTCCGCGGGTATTCGATCATTACGACCTGCCGGTTGCTTTGGGACTGCCCCAAGAAGGTTTGGACCAGTTTCTGGACGGCTGTGTAAACGCCGCGGAAAATCGGAATCTGAACAAAAATCTTATCCCATGCACTGAGAAACCGACGGGTGGCGACGCCTTTGGTCAAAAAGCCAAGAAAAAATATGAGTCCAATGGTGACGACGGCTCCCAGTCCCGGTACTGCAAATGGCAGATAGGAATTGGGATGCAGCGGCGCCGGCAGCACGTCCAGCAGCCCATCCATGAGCGCAACGACCCAACCGAGAAACCACAAGGTAATCACCACCGGCAAGAAAACCAACAGACCCGCCAGAAACTGCCGCTGTAAGGTGTCTCGTAGACTAACTTTCAACCGAGTCTGCGTTTCTTCCGCCACGACGCGCCTCGTCCTTATGGTTTGATTATAGCGTTGTCTATAAGCCTAGCCTTGCCGATGCGAGCCGCCAAAGCCAAAAGCGTCGGCCGGCGGATCTGATCGACCTCCTGCAAGGATTCAGGATCACACAGACTGGCATATTCCAGCCGCGCAAGCGTCTCTTTTGCTACTTCTGCTCGGACCGCAAGCAGAAGCGCCGTGGCTCTTCTCTCTCCTTGCCGTACTAAGGACTCCGCCAGATGCAATGACCGCGAGAGGCAAAGAGCCGCCCTGCGCTCGTCAGGATCAAGATAGGCATTGCGCGAGCTTATCGCTAGCCCGTCCGGCTCGCGCACCGTAGGATAGCCGATGATCTCGATATCGTAATTCAAATCCGCCACCAATCGGCGGATAACCTGCAATTGCTGATAGTCTTTGCATCCAAAAACAGCGGCATGGGGACGGACGATGTTGAAAAACTTTGTTACGGCCGTCGCCACGCCACGGAAATGGCCGCGCCGAAACGCACCGCACAATGGCAAGCTGAGATTCTCCACTTCGATGTGCGTTTGGTACCCCTCGGGGTAGATCGCTTCGAGTGGCGGGTGAAACAGGACATCGATGCCTTCCTCTTCAAGGAGCTTTCGATCCCGTTCGAAATCCCGTGGATAGGCGGCAAAATCTTCCTCGGGCGCAAACTGAGCGGGATTAACAAAGATCGAAACGACAACCTGGTCTCCTCGTTTCCTACCGTCGCGCACGAGGCTCAGATGCCCTTGATGAAGAAATCCCATAGTGGGAACGAGAACCACACGCCGCCCCTGGTGGCGTTGGGTCTCACTCCAGCTTTTCATTTCCCGAACGCGCTCAATGATTTTCATGGGCACAGGATTTACGGGGGCGACGGCCGGTCGCCCCTACGTCAATTTGATCCCTATTTTATTTGAACGAATGCTCTTTACCGGGAAATTTTTGCTCGCGCACTTCAGTGATGAAGCTTTTTACCGCAGCCGTCATGACTTCCCCAACTTCTGCATAACGTTTGACGAACTTGGGTCTGAAATCATCGAACAGTCCCAGCATATCGTGGATCACTAGGACCTGACCGTCGCAGCTTGCGCCCGCCCCGATGCCAATCGTTGGAATCGTCAGGCGTTCGGTAATCTCCTGGGCCAACTCCGTAGGCATGCCTTCCAACACCACCGCAAATGCTCCCGCTTCTTGCACCGCCACCGCATCACCGAGAATGGTTTTCCACTGTGCTTTTTCTTTCCCCTGAATTTTATAACCGCCGAAGCGATGGACCGACTGCGGCGTGAGACCGACATGTCCCATCACCGGGATTCCAACTTGCACGATTGCCTCAATCGTCTCCCGCATCGGAACGCCGCCCTCCAGCTTGACCGCCTCGGCTCTCCCTTCTTGGAGAAACCGCCCGGCATTTTGGATCGCCTGTTCCTTACCGACTTGAAAAGAGAGAAACGGCATATCGCCGACCACGAGAGCCCGCCTCCGGCCGCGCACGACCGCCTGCGTATGATAGATCATCTCATCCATGGTGACCGGCAACGTGTTCGCCCGTCCCTGAACGACGCAGCCAACTGAATCCCCCACCAGCAAAATATCGACGCCGGCGCCGTCGAGAATTCGCGCGAAGGAATAATCGTAAGCGGTGAGACAAGTGATCTTCTCCCCGTGCTGCTTCATCTTGACGATTTCCGGTACGGTGACTTTCTCTGCCATCGATTTGCCTCCAAAAATAAAAAGCCCTCCGGGTAAAGCCGGAAGGCCATTAAAAAAGCGCAGTCCGCAGGCGGCAGGACATGCAACCCCCTGCTTACCGCCCGCTGCCAACTGACATCGTCATTGGCGTCCGTCTCAGTCCGAATTACCTGGATCCAAGCGGTATGTAATGCTGCGTCCCCACGCCCATATTATTGATTTCTTTGATCAAGTCAGCCAGATCCTTACTGCTTGCAACGAAATCAATCTCGGAAGTATTGACCACGAGCAGAGGCGTCTCGTCGTAATGGAAAAAAAACTGGTTATACGCCTGAGCCACTTCTGAAAGGTATTCGAACGTAACGCCACGCTCGTACTTTTTATCTCTTTTTTTGACCCTTTTGTAAAGCACCTCAGGTCGAGCCTGCAAATAGACCACAAGATCGGGCCTTGGAACCCGGGTGTTAAGCAGCGCGTAAACCTGCTGGTAAAGGTTCAGTTCGTCCGCGCTGAGCGTCAGGCTTGCGAAGATTTTATCCTTGGCAAACAAATAATCGGCGACGGTCCCTTGGCTGAAAAGATCCTGCTGGCTCAGCTCGATTTGCTGCTGATAGCGGTTGAGCAGGAAAAAAGTTTGGTTTTGGAAGGCATAGGTCTCACGCGCCTGATAAAACTTCGGCAAAAACGGATTATCTTCCACCCTTTCGAAGAGCGTTCGGGCCTGGAATTCGTTTGCCAGGATCTTAGCGAGACTCGTCTTTCCCACTCCGATCGGACCCTCGACCACAATGTATTTGCACTTCGGCATCTAGCTCGGCGAATTTACACAAAGGACCTAAAATTGTCTAGCTCGCTTGAAAACACCTCCGTCCATACTTCGACGGAGCTACCATTGCCATTCATGCTCATCCGGCCGAAGCATGTTATAGTCATCCGCGGTGGCGACACTGAGGGAAAAAATTGGCCAGATGCTCATGGTGGGTTGTGAAGCAAAATCCCTGAGCCGTGAAGAGCAATGGATCATCCAACAATGCGGCTTTGGCGGGTTCATCCTTTTTAGCCATAATTGTGGCGATCCGGCGCAGATTGTATCGCTGTGTCGATCGCTCTGGGCAACCGGAACCGAGGAGCCGCCATTCATTGCCATCGATCAAGAAGGCGGTCGAGTTCACCGTTTACCCTTTCCTTTCACGCATTTTCCCGCGGCGGCCGTTTTCGGACGCAGAGCCGATCCGGATGTCGCATACAAGGCCGCACGCGCCACCGCCGTCGAGCTCGCTCTGGTCGGAATCAATCTTGACTTCGCCCCGGTGCTCGACGTCAATTCCAATCCAAAAAATCCCGTCATTGGCGACCGTTCGTTCGCTGCCGATCCGGAGCACGTGATTAAGTTAACCGAAGGATGGATCCAAGGCCTGAGAGATGGCGGCATCATTCCCTGCGGCAAACACTTTCCCGGTCACGGCGATACCGATAAGGACTCCCATCACGATCTGCCGGTCGTCGATAAAGCACTGGAGGATTTACGTAACGTTGAATTCCCGCCGTTCAATCATGCTTGTCAAAATAGAATCGAGTCGCTGATGACCGCTCATGTGCTCTATCCTGCGCTCGACTCTAAGTTTCCCGCAACGCTATCGCACAGCATCGTTACGGGATTATTAAGGCAGCAGTGGGGTTACGAGGGCGTGGTTTTTAGCGACGATATGGAGATGAAAGCGATTACCGACAACTATGGAGAGGAAGAAGCCGTCGCGCTTTGTGTCCGCGCCGGCAGCGATGTGCTGCTCTACGGCCATGAGTTGCCGCGGGCGGTGCGCGCCTTCGAGTTTCTCTGTTCTGAAGCGGAAAGAGATCCGGCCGTTCGGGCACGTGTGGAGCATAGCCATCGCCGGATCGTGCAAGTCAAAGAGCTCTTTTTGAGACATTTTTCCGGTCTCCCGGCAACAAAAGTCGTCGGAGAACTGGCGAGGCTCCATCATCAACGCATCGTTGATGAGATTCAGGGTAATTTGTAGGCGCTGTACGCGATTAGCTTTTTGATGTCCTGATGCAACTCGCCTTCCCATTTCTCGACGAGCACATCGGCGGGACACTTACCTTGGGACAAAAGCGCCTTGAGCGGAGTCAAATAGATCGTCTCGTCTTCGCCCTGGCGGTTAAGGGCTTTTTGTCGCCGCAAACCTTCCCAGGCGATCTGAACTAATTCCTTGGCGAGATCGAGGAGCGAGTAACGCCGAATGCGTGCCGCCAGCGCATTCTCGTGCGAATCAAGATACGCTTGCATTCGCTCGTCCCAACTCCACCCCTTCACTAGATCCCAGGCGGCCTCCAAACAATCCGAATCGTAAAAAATTCCCTTAATGAGCGCCGGCAGGGCAGGCATGAGTTCCGGCGGCTGGCTATCCGCTGAGCGCACTTCCATATAGCGCTTGATCCGAGTTTCGGGAAATAAAGTCGTGAGATGGTCATTCCAGTCCTCGATGGTGGCCCGCTCGCCCTTGTGGCCATGCTCAAGGAACTGGCGAAACGTAAGGCCGGTCATATCGATGTAATCATGGTGGCGGACGATAAAGTACATGGGAACGTCGAGCGCGTAATCCACATAGTGGGCGAAGGATACCTCCGGTAAGAAAGCGAACCTCAGCAGGCCGCTTCGATTTTTGTCGGTGTCCGTCCAGATGTGCTCGCGGAAGCTGCGATAGCCATTGAGTTGCCCCTCACAAATCGGCGAGTTGGCGAACATGGCAATAACAATCGGCGCAAGCCCCATGCCGGTGCGGAATTTCGCCATGGCGTCTTTTTCGTCGCTGTAGTCGATGTTGGCCTGCACCGTAGCGGTTTGTTTCATCATGCGCTGACCGAGGCGTCCGACCTTGGGCATGTACGGCGCCATGATGCGATAACGCTTCTTCGGAACCCATTCGATCTCTTCCAACCGGCTGACCGGTTGCATGCCGAGGCCCAGAAAGACGACATCCAATGGCTCCGTGACCTCTAATAACTCGCGGATGTGCTGGGTAAACTCGCCGTAGGTGCAGTGAATGCTCTCGCACGGCTCGCCACTCAGCTCGATTTGTCCTCCGGGTTCGAGGGTAATCTGCGCATTGTCACGGGCCAGCGCGATGATATGACCATCCTGCTCCTCGGGCCGCCAGTTAAATCGCTCACTCAATTCTTTAAGAATGTACTCGACGCCGCCGCGGCCGAAGTAGGGAATCGCTTTGGCCGTAGTCCGGTTAATGCCGACCTTCTCGTACTCGGTTCCGACGCGCCAACGGTCGCGCGGCTTTCCGGCGCTGTGGAAAAAGGCTTCCAGCTCTTCTGCTTTTTCAATGATGACCGACATGGTTGCGGATATGTTGCTGGTAAGGCGGGTGGATGACCCCTTTTTCAGTAATAATCGCCGATACCAAGTCTTGCGATGTCACGTCGAACGCCGGATTCAGTACCTTCATACCCTTGGGCGCGAGCGCCCGGCCGAAGATATGCGAGACCTCTTTTGCATTCCTTTGCTCGATGGGAATATCCTTTCCGGATTTGCACTGAAGATCAATGGAGGAAGTGGGCCCCGCAACGTAGAATGGAATTCCATGCCTTTTCGCCAATACAGCAATTCCGTAGGTGCCAATTTTGTTGGCGACATCGCCGTTGGCGGCGACCCGATCGCAACCCACGACCACCGCATCGACCAGCC
>OCZV010000919.1_pt1 | contig 10488 bp, 9 predicted proteins | sample 1539051 | NCBI WGS metagenome assembly OCZV01 (sample SAMEA3113581, study PRJEB22503) | soil metagenome
AATTGCATGGGATGGTGGGTTCACCGAATCAGATCCACTAGCAGTAATCCCACTGACCGGAAGCTTTGAACACTCATTAGACGCGATAAACGGATCGGATTGTCCATACACTTGGGAATGTTGAACTAGAAAACTTGAGAAAATAAGAATCACGAGTGTAGCAATAGAAATACCAAGTTTCGATTGAATGCCCCTCTTTGCATTAGATGAAGCACATTTAGATAAATTAATCACGTTTATTTGATTGGAATCCGATATAATTACATACTATTTAATTTTTTATTGACTGAATATTTCGCTTTTTCAATTATATCAACTCTTGTTCCGCTCGATTGATAAAAATATTGAGATGTGCGTGGTCGCAGCAGAATCTGATTTGGAGTATAGTCTAGAGTTTTCAATTCTAGGTTGTTGCCTCAGGTATACTAGTAAGAAAATTGAGTACATAGAATATCAATAACTTTCCAGCCAAATTACCAGTAGGCAGTCTCACTAGTTTCAGATGAATTCTTTTTTTCAACAGTTAGATATTCTTTAATTCCTTCAAGATTCCTAAATATGCCTTCAGGCGCAAATAATGCTGGAGCCCTAGTGGTTGGTAGTTCCATGCAACAATCTTCTTCAAATTTTCTAACATGATATTCAACAAATTTAATATTATTATCCTCCAAAAGCTCTATTGCAAGTCGAGAATTCTCAGTATCATCAACCAGTAGTACTGGTTTGCGAATAGCCATATCCTCAATTACCCAGGGATATATTTAATTCCAATTTTTTAGGGAACAGAAATTCCAATTGTATTTTACAAAAAAATTGCAAGTCTCAGTAAAGAATTTAGAAGATAGATCCGAATTTACAATATTGACTGCAATTCTAAACCTGAAATTCCCTTTTGAACTAAAGGATGATCAATTGAAGGCAGTCAATGCGTGGTTAAATAATAATTTTATTGGCTCAATAATCTATAGTACTGGCACTGGAAAAACTGAAATTGCTTTTGAATGTGCACGCAGGCTGGCGGAAATAAGATTAGCCAAAGACGTTGCATCCCCCGCTAATCCTACAGGATGGAGTAAGCCAAATGAGGAATTTAGAATTTTATTTCTTGTACCAAGAATTGTTCTTATTGAGCAGAACGTGAATCGTCTGGTTGGCTATGGCTTGCCACGTGAATCTGTTGGGACATTTTTTGGAGAGAAGAAGGATATTAGAGAGATCACTATAGGCACTTATCAGAGTATCATAAATCATTTACAACTGCTAAAAGATTCTGACATGTTAATTCTTGATGAAATTCATCTGCTGAGTGAGTCGGCCAAAGAATTTAGTAAAATATTTGATACCTTAAAGAATAATCCAACTAAAGCAGTATTAGGATTAACCGCTACCATAAATGAGAATGATCCAAGGTATAATACAATAATTAAAGCTTTACCACCTGTTAAGAAGTATATGATTAAAGATGCAGTCACAGATGGGAGACTAGCCAAACCGCAAATTGTTTCTGTCCCTGTTAGTTTTACAGAATCTGAAAAAAAAATCTATATTGAGACTACCAACAAGATATCATTTCTCTCAAGGAAACTTGGGGCATATGACCCTAAAAAAATTTCTATCTTATTATTCAAAGGAGGATATAATGCAAATTTAGCGAAACTTTGGTTTGCAAACGTCAGAAAAAGAAAAGAATTACTCAGCTCGGCTAGTAACAAAATGTTGTCTGCTGCAAATATAGTTAGAAAGCATCCTTCAGAACCTATAATGATATTTAGTGAAACAATTGATTCAATATTGAAGATAGAAAAAACACTAGAGTCATATGGAATACCATCTAGATCGATTCACAACAAGATACCTATTGCTCAAAGAAAGAAAATTTTAGAAGAATGGGGAAAAGAATACTTTCCACTGCTATCTGTTCATACTCTTGAAATTGGATATGACATACCTGATGTCAGAATAGCTATAATAATTTCAAATAGTTCAAATTTCAATCAGATAGCACAAAGAATTGGTAGAGTGATAAGAAAAACAATCAGAAAAAACTATGCATTGATTTATGTAATTTATGTAAGAGATTCCAAAGACACTAGTACTCTCAGAATGGTAAAATCTACTGTTGATTTTTCAGACAGGGATAGCCAGTTGAAGTTGACATCATTCAAAAGTTGACTTGAAGATCTATATAGGAACAATTACTACAAAACACGCCCATAAATTGAGAATTTATCCGGTCATGCTTCTTTGTCTTCTTTTACTAGTTAGTGTTTCTGAGGTACCGCTAGATACGATTTCAATTAATCTTGCTTGTTGATTATCATTCTTTGGTCTCAATAATCTACCCAATCTTTGTACAAACTCTCTACTGCTACCAGTCCCACTAACCAAAATACCCAGCTGTGCATCGGGAACGTCTATCCCTTCATCCAATACTTTTGAGGTAACAATTGCCTTATACCTTCCGTCTTTAAAACCACCAAGTACGTCCTCTCTTTCCTCCTTGGATGATTTGTAAGTGATAAATGGGATTAGAAAGGCATTGGAAATATCGTACACTAGCTTGTTATGCTGCGTGAATATTATTGTTTTAATATTCTTGTTTTCGGATAGTATTTTTCGGATTTCATCCATTTTGGACTTACTATTGAGGGCTATGTCAATAGCTTTGTTTCTTGCTACAAGGGCTCGTCTAGCCAAATTATTTCGGGATGAGATCATGATTAACCGTTTGAATGAATTATAAGAATTCATTTTTAATCCAATTTTTCTTAAGCAAGTATAGTACACAGCCATATTTTCTTTATATTTCTGATATTCTTCTTCTGACAAGAAAGTTTGTTTTCGTTCTATGACATAGTTTGCCAGATAATTATTTTTAGCCAACTCATTGGCTGTAATTCGGAAGGTAGTTTTCCCAATCAGAAATGGGAAATCGGTGTCCAAGTGATCTTCGCGTTCTAGGGTAGCAGTTAAGCCTAGTCTGAATGGCGCAATGAATGTTTCTGCAATTAGTCTATATGATGGCGCTGGCAAATGATGAACCTCATCAAATACTATCAAAAGGAACTTGTTTCCAATCGATTTGGCTTTAATATAGGCAGAATCATAAGTCGATACAGTAATTCCTTGAATATTCTCGGTTCCCCCACCAATATTCCCTATTTCAATATTGAAACTTTTTGAGAGTATCTGAGTCCACTGTTTGATAAGATCAAGCGTAGGCACGACAATCAATGTTGGGGAGTTAATCATCTCAATAATTTTTAAACCAATTATAGTTTTTCCGGCTCCAGTTGGAAGGACTATGGATCCCATTTTTTCTTGACTCCAACTCTCAATTGCTTCTTTTTGATAATCACGCAACTTTACCTTAATTTTTGGCAGTTTCCCCAGAGGTAACAGGTTCAATACAAAGTCTTCATAGTCTACATTTTTTGCTTTAAGGTATTCAGTTATTTTCTTGTAATTTATTCCGTAGGAAATCAGGGAATTGGTCCTTGAGTCAATAGTTGTGTAAGGCAAGCTTTCCAGTCCCTTTATCACTATTGTTCCTTTCTGATACTTCAATGTAACCTGCTTAGAACTCAATTAGATATTTTCTAATTGACCATCATTTTTAAATCATATCTACTTGCGATTAATCAAAGCTATAGCCTCACTGGATCATTTTTAACTCTATAAAATTAAAATTGTTCAGAACATAGCCGCATGAGTTGTTATTGACTCAAATCCACATAGTAAAGTCACTACTGAAAACTGCGGTCCTTTGAAATATATCAATTTCAATATTTATTTTTTCACGAGGATTTCTATTATGCTCTGTCATCCCAATGTCCGATGTAAAATTATCTGTGGTTTCAACCGCCTTGTTCTGCTTATTCATTTCATTCTTCCTTTGAAATTTCTTAAAGTGGCTCAACTCAGTCGCTCCATCCTGTTGATTTTCCAACTGATCTACTTTCGAGCTCATCATATTATTTTATGCATAATGTGTTAATAATAATCAATGGTTAAAACTATTTGTCAAAGAGGTAGAGAATTTGAATTATCTAATAATTCCTTCCAAATACAAAAAAGGTCCTAATTGTGATCATTGCAAATTTTTCCTCAATGAGATCACAATGGAATGTCCATATCAAATAATTCTTTGTTTGATCCAAAGTACGATAATATTAGCAAGTTTCAATATCAATAGTATTGGAAATGGAAATGCCTAACGACTCTATTGAAAAGATTCATGCAGAAGTTATTAATTGCAAATCATGTGACTTGTGTAAGAGCAGAACTAATGCAGTTCCCGGAGACGGTGATTCTAAAGCAAGTATCATGTTTATTGGAGAAGCTCCAGGAAGGAATGAAGATGAGAAAGGTAGACCATTTGTGGGAATGGCAGGAAAAATCCTTGATGAAACTTTAACGAAGGTAGGAGTAAATAGATCAAGAGTATACATCACTAATGTCGTGAAATGTAGACCACCGGGCAACAGAGTTCCGACGGAACAAGAACGACGTACTTGTAAAAATTATCTTGAAAGGGAAATTTCTATTATTTCTCCTAAAATTATTTGCATCTTAGGTAGGACAGCATACCAATCATTACTTGGTGGTAGTTCAATCCTTGGTAATCGTGGCAAATTCATTCAAAAAGATAACAGACTCTATTTTCTTACAGTACATCCTGCAGCTATAATTTACAACAATAAACTTCGTAAGGTTCTAGAACAGGATTTGGAAACATTAGTTAAGGAATGCAGACGATTGCAAACCCCTTTATAGGTTTGGAATATTAGTTTCAAAAATTCAATCGGAGATTTTCAGCTCTAGCCTTTAGAGCCTCGTTCATCCTAACAAAACCTTCCCGGAGATTTTCATCTAACTTGTTTCCAACAAATTTTACACCCAGCCCACTAAATATTTCCTTATGGGAGAATGAAACTTTATCATCATCGGATTTTTCCAGAATAAAAATACGTTCTCCATCAAAAACACCAGGCAAAAATGACTTTCCTTTCCACCTTAACTCTTTGTTTGTTTCGGATTTCGTTATGATTGGGTAATAACTTCTATTCTTTCCACTGATCGTCTTAATGTTAACTTCAATTTTAGAACCCAAGCTAGCATTTCCTACTACTTTTGTCATGAACGGATTCCACAATTCGTATTCCTCAAAATTAGTCAGAACGTCCCAAATCTTCTCTGGAGTAGAATCTATGACAATATTCGTTTCTATTGTTTTCAACTAGTCTAATATTAGACTTTGATTCTTAATAATGAACCTTTTGATATTGAGAAAATTAATGGGGAACCCATGTGAAAATTTAATAAATTCACTTATGGCGCAAAGCTGCATGTATTAAAAAAGTACGCGGAATAGATACATATTGAATTAAATCTAAATAATCAGGACTGGTCTATCAATTTATGATTTTTTCGGGGATACATAGATGGAAATAATTTGTGATACTAGTTTTCTTATTGCATTAGTTTCCAATCCAATCAAATGCTTGGACAAAGTCGAGTACGAAATTGGGAAATTAAGGTTCATTGTACCTACATTTGTTCTTAATGAACTAGAATTAATTAAAAAGAAATCAGGGCCTAAAAAATCAATGATAGCAAATACAGCGATTCAAATATCTAAGTTGAAATTTGAAATTAAAGATATTGGTAAGTCAAAAAATGTAGATAACGAAATTCTCAATTACGCAATCAAGAACAGGAGATATGGCGTTGCTACATTAGATGGGATACTCTTGAATCGACTAAAAGATGCAGAAGTAACAACAATTACGCTTTCCAAAAATAAAATCATTATAGCTAATCGATATTTTGAAGGGTAGCTTTAAATCGGCAATCCATTTCTAATTATTCATGTTCGAGTACAATGATATTGGGATAATATGGACCGGACATGCAGGTTTTAAGATAACTTATGAAAATAAGAAAATCTACATCGATCCTTACAAATTAAGTAAAGAACACGAGAATGTTTCCGACGCCGATGTTGTACTTATAACTCATAATCATTTTGATCACTTGTCAATTGAAGATTTAAAGAACATTGTTAATGAAACAACGGTCATTCTTTCTGCTCAAGAGTGTCTATCGCAATTAAAGAGCCTAAATGTGAAAGAATCGATTGGTATTGATCCTCGTAATAGTGTGAAAGTGAATGACTTGAAAATAGAAACTGTTCCTGCGTACAATGTTGATAAGGAATTTCATCCAAAGAATGACAAGAAAATTGGATTTATTGTTGAATTTGGTAATGATCGTTTGTATCACATTGGAGATTCCGATATCATACCAGAAATGAAGGATACAAACTCAACTATTGCACTAGTACCTGTTTCGGGAACTTATGTCATGACAGCTGAGGAAGCATCAAAGGCAATAAATGAACTGATTAATCCAAAAATTGCAATTCCAATGCATTATGGTACAATTGTAGGTAATAAAGAAGATGCAATACGATTCTCAGAACTGGTCACAGTATGTAAAACAGAGATTTTAGAGTCAGAATAGCTAAAATTTTTTTCAAAAATTAAAACTTATATACGATCTGTTTTTCTAATATCATTGAAAATGGCAGCTAAAAAGAAATCGAAGTCTGCTAAGAAAGGAACTAAATCAAAATCAAAAGCAAAGAGGTAATACTTCCGCAGTCAATATTTCCTCTTACTTCCCCCTTTCTTTTGTTAGAAACAAAATAAAAAAAATTTGATAAATCAATCATCGTTGTTATTTTTAGAAAATACGATACTCAAAATTATTTCCAGTACGTTAAAAAATGAGTAAAATCAACAAGCATTATCATGTTATCTGGAAATGGCGTCCTATTTCATGTAGGAAATTATAATTTCAAAGTTCGTCATATGTTAGTTATCGCAGTATTAGCTATTGCATTTTCAACAGCTTTCATTATGCGTTCTTATCCGATAAAGTATGGATATTATCTCAATGAGTTTGATCCGTATTTCGATTATAGGGCAACAAAATACATTATCGACAACGGCCTTGAGGCATATCTAAAGTGGCATGATAACATGTCTTGGTATCCGGATGGTCGAGACATACCTAGGACATCACAGGTCGGACTTCATGTGACAGCGGCATACCTATACAAAATATTTGGGGGAAATAGTTCTGTTTTAGACTTCACAATAATCTTACCGGTCATAGTAGGATCACTAACAACAATTGTCGTCTTTGCATTAGTCAGACCACTTGGTGGAACTACCGCGGGTTTGTTTTCCGCATTACTCATTGCCTTTACACCTGCCCTTATTCAACGAGGAAATCTGGGCTGGTTCAAATCTGAACCACTTGGACTGTTTCTCGCATTATTGGCCCTTTATTTACTTATATCAGCGACGAAACATAGGCCGAACATAGCTATAGTAAAAGCAATTGCAGGAGGACTATTACTAGGACTTGCCAATGCTTCATGGGGTGGAATTCAGTACTTTAGCATACCAATTTCATTATTCTTTTTCGCAGTAACCTTCCTGAGAAATGACATTAAAGTCCCACTAATTGTTGCTATTGTATTTACCGCAGCAACAATATTCGCGGCTGGCCTGTCACCTAGACCAGGATTGTCTTTTGTTTTCGGACTTCCCGGTATTGCCCTCATTGGAGGAACAATATTCTTGATAGCTTCATCAGTTGTTAGAAAATTTAGTTCATCCAATACTTTTCTAAGAAACAATTGGATATTGATTGGAGCTTTTTTTGCTATTGCAATAGGAATTGTTATTTCAGGAAGTTTCCATGGGTCCTCATTCAGATATCTAAATGCAGTTAATCCATTTCTATCTTCTCAGAATCCACTTGTTGAATCAGTTGCTGAACACTTTACTCCAACTTTGGTAGAATACTTTACAGATTATTCAATTCTGTTGATGTTTGCAGGGTTTGGAGCGCTAATGGCATTCAGACGTAGGAATGACATCTCAATATTCGCCCTGATAATTGGAATTACTGGAGTTTACGTAAGTGCAACTTTTGCTCGACTACTTGTATTCTCGTCTATTGGAATAATACTCTTGGCAGGAATAGGACTTTATGAAATCACAAGAACTGTAATCAATTACAAGGCAACAGAACCTTCGCATAAACGAAAAAGAAAGACTGAAGTTGAAAAAACTTCTCAGATGGACAGACCGATAAAAATTGTGTATGCCGTTATTGTTGTTGTACTAGTTTCGATTCCAGTGATAGATAATGGGATCTTGTATCCACAGAATTCAAATTGGCTGAGTTCTGCTGACATTCCTCCTTCTATAGCAAACGGAGGTACTGGATTCAGAATCAAGACCAATGATTGGATAAATGCGTTAGACTGGATAGCTGCTAATACATCGTCTAATTCAGTAGTTGCGTCTTGGTGGGATTATGGTTACTGGATAACAACCCTGGCAAATAGAACTAGTTTGGCCGACAACGCTACAATTAATCAAACACGAATCGCAACCATAGCCAAGATGTTTATGGATCAAACTGAAAATGGTCTTAAAATTGCGAAAGATCTAAAATCTGACTACATAGTAGTTTACATCGTAGGACAAAGGTTTAGTGGGATCAATAGTAGCGAGCTCTATGTTTTGGGCAATGGCGGCGATGAGAGCAAGAAGCAGTGGTTCATAAGAATAGGGGGATTTGATGAAAATAGATATCTTGAACAAGATGGATTTACTCCTACAGCTTTCTTCTGGAATAGTACCTTACTTGGGCAATTGATACCTTTTACTCCTGTATCGTATATTCTAAATGGTGCCCCCTCAGGGGAATATCAACCAGGAGCCATGGCAATATATGCAAAACATATCAAATATCCACAAAATGCCACAGTTGACCAACCGTTGAAACTTGTATACTCATCGGATAGCTTCAATAGTAATAGACCAGGTCTGTTTTTTGGAGTTCTAGTTTATGAAGTCAATAAAAACTATATTCCAAAAACCACATCGGACCCGTATAATGAAACTGTTGAAAATCAAGAGAAATTTTCAATAAACAGCACTTCTACTACTAGTGTCATGGAATCAAATAATCAATCTAAATTGGCCGTACTGGAAACGGCTCAAGGCCCTATAACCATTGAATTCTTCCCACAAGTAGCACCAAACCATGTGTCTAATTTTGAGAAACTTGCGGAATCTGGATTCTATAATGGAACGATATTCCATAGAATTGTGAAAGGATTTGTGATCCAAGGTGGAGATCCGAATACTAAGAATAGTACAGACAAGGCTGCGTGGGGTACAGGCGATCCGGGTTATAGAATTGACGCAGAATTCAGTAACATACCTCATGAAAGGGGAATAGTTTCGATGGCAAGATCATCAGATCCCAATAGCGCTGGTTCACAATTTTTCATTGTATTAAACGACTCTAAATTTTTAGACAACCAGTATACAGTGTTCGGTCGAGTAGTAAAAGGCATGGATGCTGTCGATAAAATTGCTGCATTAGGAACGGTACAAAATGATCAACCACAAGATCCAGATTCCGCAAAGATAAATTCTATAAAAATAATAAATAGAAATGCAACTGCAAATTGAAATTGGTAATCAATAATGAATTGATATATCTTATTTCAATAATGCAGCATAAATGAATGGTAACAATGTTGTGGCCTCACCATGTATCGTAGTTTGTCTAGCTTTCCCCTTCACTTTTCCCCAGGAGATTGCTTCGGCAACCAGGGCACCGCTCAAGCTACCATCCCACTCAGAAGCTGTTGTTATGGAAACGGCATAGTCTAATCCTCCTCGGAATTGATTCCACCACAATGTATGGTGTTTTGAAATTCCACCTCCGATAATAAAAGCACCTGTTTTGGACGCCTCATAAACCAAATCAGATAGCCTAGTTTCATCCAATAAAATATTTATATTAAAGTCCTTGTGTTTCTGATAAAAGAACCATATCTGACTTCCAACTGCTCCATCTACTATTCCAGGAACTACGACTGGAATGTCATTCTTGTATGCCCAGTACAGGAATGAAGTTTCATCTAATGTCTCTCCTATACTTCTTGTTATGTCAAACGTCGAGATACTTCGCAGTCCTTGTTTATACAGATTGTTTAGACAAGCCTGCATCTTATTTTCAATAACTGGCCCATAATTATTCTGAGGTACTAGTACATTTCCCAATCTATGTATATTCTTTCTATAAAGCATGCCATCATCCATCCGAAAGTCACCTGAGTAGTATTTTGTACTAGTGCGTGCTATATCATGATCTAGCGCGCCACAAGTTGTGATAACACAATCGAACATTTTGCGTTTTAACATATCTTTTATGATTCCTCTAGCTCCTGTTGAGATAATAGAGCCCACAAATGACAGGAACCTAGTACAATTTCTATCCTTTGTCATTGTGCGAATAATATCAATACCGTGCCAAAGATTTTTAGATTCAAATCCGCCAGAATTTGCCATACCATCAATTAGTAATGAAATAGAATTAGACTCAATT
>OCZV010000920.1_pt1 | contig 10486 bp, 8 predicted proteins | sample 1539051 | NCBI WGS metagenome assembly OCZV01 (sample SAMEA3113581, study PRJEB22503) | soil metagenome
GATCTAAAAATTCTGACAGGTTAAGATTGCAGCTTGCCGAACGCAAAAAAGCCGGACGTTTCATCGACGTCCGGCTTTTTTCTTTCGATTATGGTCTAAGAGTTTAGCTCGCCGGCTCTTCCATCGGTATGATGAGCTTCATGCCAATGTAGATATAGTTTGGGTTTTTTACAACGTCCCTGTTGGCCTCATAGATCTTCTCCCACTTGGACATTGCATTATAGAATTGTTCGGCTAACTTGCTCAGCGTATCCCCGGCCTTAACTGTGTATTGTTGCGCGGTGGCAGTCGCTTTGGACGGTTTCGAAGCGACCTGAACCGGCGGTGTTTTGTCTGCGGACGCTGAGGTCGATACCTGCTTGGCCACGGGTTTGGCTTTTTCATCGGCGGCAACCGCCTTGGCCTTGGCTTCTGCTACGGGTGATTTGTCCTTGCCGGCCGTCGGAGCGGGCACCACTTCTGTCCGCGGTGCCGCTTTAGCCACGGCTGTTGTCTTATAGAGCCGATCAATGAAGCCGGAGCTGTCCAGCTCTTTTACGAAGGAGAGATCAACAAATTGCTCAGGCCGAGCCGAACGGGCGTTCGCGTCTTTTGCGCCCATTTCGCGCAAGATGGTTTGAATGCCTTTCAGCGTCGGGTAAGGCTTCTCTGGAATCAATGCCTGTCCAATGGATTCGTAGGCTTCTTGCAGCGCGTCGGCGTCATCAGACTTGAGATACTTTGCCATTATTGCCATCGATTCCTTCCGGTGAGTCTTCATGAAGTGTATACCCTCGACGTAAGCTTTCAAAAGAGTACGGACCAGCTCCGGTTGAGTCTTGATCAGGTTTTGACTCAAGGCGAGTCCGTTGTGTTGATACTCCAGTCCAAGCATCTGTAAGTCTGCCATAGTATTGAATCCGGCTTTCGTGGCTTTCGCTGTCAGGGGAATCGCGATCATGACACCATGGATTTTCCCCGCTTCAAGGGCTGCAAAGCGAGCCGGCTGGCTGCCGATTTGCATAATCGCGACATCCTTATCAGGAACCAATCCGTATTTTTCCAGCGCGTAGCGCGTGGCAAAGTCAGAGGAGGATCCTACCCGGCTGACCGCGACGGTCTTTCCCTTAAGTTGATCGGGGCGGGTGATGTCTCTTGAAACGATGAACTTATAGTCAAATGTGTTAAGAAACCCCGCAATCATGACAATCCCTGAACCCTGAAGGCTACTTTGGATTACTGGAGCGCCAGCGACTTGCGCGGCCACGACGTCTCCGGAAACCAGCGTTTGCACCATCCGGCTGCCGCTCTCGACAAAGAGAATTTGAGCGTCTAGACCGTGCTTGCGGAAAAATCCGGCCTCATAGGCCACCCAAGTCGGCAACTGGTTGGGTGAGATGGCGCTATAGCCAATGATTATTTTTTTCAAGCCTTGCGGCGCCGTGCCTTCAGCAGCGCCTAGAGTCATTGGGGAGAATGCTCCTGTGATCCAAACGGACAATAGGGCAATGATTAATCCAAATGAAAATTGTCTTAGATTGTTACGCATGTCTATAATCTCCTTTTTTGACGAACGAGCTCTACTCTCTGTTGAGACGAACCATTGCCGCTTTTAGGCTGGCTCTCATTCGTTCGAGAGATCGAGCAAGTTCGCCGACTTCATCGTTTGATTGCATGGAGACGGTGTTATCCAGATGGCCGCGGCTGATATCGTCAGCAATGGACTTCAACTCAAGAATAGGGCGAACCGTTTTGCTAGCGAGCATGACCGAGAGCCCGGTTCCAACGACAAGACAAATTGCTATCAAACCCACGATCGGCAGTACCGTGGCGCGTACATCCTGTTGGACCGCGTCGGCCCAAAGCCCAACGTGGACGGCTCCGAGCTGTCCATCGAGGACGGGAACCTGAGTCTCGTATACCGTCTTTCCACGGACGTTCGTGACTCTCGAGCTCGCTACCCGATAATTGACGGCACCGGATGCATTCTTTAGTTCGGCAGGAAACGGCTGCAAACTGCTCGCGAGAATCTCGCCTTGGGAACCTTGGATATACCCGTAAGCCACCCCGTCCAATCTGCCGTATTTGGCGATCAGCGCATCGAGTTCAAGGGTGCTTTTTCTCGAGACGTAGCCGGCTGATGCGTCGCTGAGGTTGGTGGCGATCGCCGCGGAACGTAACGCAACCTGTTTCTCCAGCGCATTGCTCGTAAAGTAGAAGACGATCCCGATCACGAAGACGCCGAGTAGGAGAATAAGCCCGCTGAAGCTCGCCGTAATCTTCCATTTCAAGCTGCCTCGCTGCCAAGCGACGGCCGCGGGTTTCGCGACCTTGGGACTTTCGATGGACATCGATTCCTGAGGCATTTTCCCTCCTAAGATAAAATGCGCTAGGTTAGAATCTCTTAAAATTTGCGATTTCTTGTAATACGGACTCTTCGAATCGGTTTCTACTATTTCCGTCGGAAATCTCCCGGCCAATCAGCGTAATCAGTTCGTCGAGTTTGGCTTCAGGAAAACTATCCAGCGATTCACCGAGCCCTTCGATTTGGTCGCGTAAAACCAGAGGAGCCATAGGGCCCATAACTTCTGTTAGTAGCGATTTAATGCGGTCCAGAAGAGCGGCCGGAACAGCATCGACAGGGGGTTTGGACGACGGCGGGACCATTTCGACAAGCCCCGACTTGTGGAGACTAAAAATGACCTTAGCCGTATAAGCGTAAGGAATGCGCAGCGTCTCAGCGATCTCCTGCACACTGCGCATGCCGTCGATCTTGCTCAATACCCGCCAGCCAACATGGGGCACCGTTACAGGACCATTTTGCTCTTCCCCCAAATCGGCGATGCGAAAAACGGTCTTTCCAGAAGGAATGACGTCGAGGATGGTTTCCCATTCTCGGCTCATATTCTTTACTTCCTCCAGTATCTCTCCTGACGTCTTCTTGATTGTGGAAGCCGTGGGCTTTCCGTTCGGAACCAGGGCAAACGATCCTTCTCCCCAAGTCACCGGATAAAGAATGGCTTTTTCGCCCTCCCCGATGGGGCAGGTCGCGTGAACAATACTGCCTTCATCGAAATAAACTTCGACGTTTTCCTTGCCGCGTGAAAGCTTCAATACTCCCGACTTTTTTCCTCCCGTGGCAAGAAGGAGAATGTCATTGAGGCTGATTTGCGAAAGATTACCTTGCATGCTCTTGTCCATTATAAGTCTAACCCGACTAATATAAGTTTAACCCGACTAACGGTCCTCCAACGAGCGCTTAGAATTGTTCGATCCTTGAGCTTTTTTTATGTGCTCGTTCATTTCGTCGTGGCCGCTAAGCGTGATTTTCAGGGTTTTGATCACGGTCAGGCTTTTGCTGATGCCGACCATCTGATCTAAGGTCGATTTAATTTGGCTCTGTAACAAATCGACCTCCTCCGTGGAAATATTCTCCAGCTGGGTTTGCAGCTCATCGTACAGCCGCGTAATGTTGTCGATTTGTCCAAGCGACGCGGCTTTCTGAGTAATATCCTCGTAAAGCCGAGATATATCTTCCGTCAGATTTTGTAATTCGTTCTTCATTATTGTTCTCCAACCTTTTTTATTGTTTTCGTTTTGCCGATTTTTTTATCCGGGACAACTCCTGCTTCACCTGCTGCCGCCGGTCCGGTATTTTCGCTCGAAATGGTATTCACGTTCGCCGATGTTCCGGTTGCCCTGGAGGTGTCGGCGGCCGAATGACCTGTAAATGGACTAGGAGGAGGATACGCCGATTTGGAAGCAGAAAAGAAGTAGAAGCCCGCGAGGATAGCTCCCAATAGCAAGAACGCGGCGATCACTCCAGTTTTCAAGTTTATGGGACTCTGCTGAGAGTAAAGATCATATTCTCCGTAATCTTTGATCAGCTTTTTCAGCTGGCGGTCCAGTTCCCCTTCCTTTTTCAGGCTGGGCACGTCGGTCTTGGTAAATTCCTCATCTCGAGGTGTTGATGGGGCCTGCTTTTCTTGTCTATTGGCTTTTGCGGCTGGCTTTATTAGCGCAGGGAGGTTAGGCGTCGGCGCGAACTCTCCGTAGTTCTTGATGAGATCGTCCAAAAGGCGCTGATCGAAATCAGTACTTACAGGAAGGAGGGTCTTTGCTCCGGTTTTGGTAGCAACTTCTTCCGGGAGCTGGACGAGCGCTTCTATTGTTGGGACTTCATTGACCCTGTTTTCTAAGCCTGCGCTATGACTTTCCACTTCCGGGCTTTGTGAGGGTTGCCAGGAATCCACGCGAGATTGTGCGATCACAAATTGCGAAGCAACTTCCTGGAAGTGAGTTGGTTGTTCGTCTTCCAAAGACGTTTTCAGTGGCGCAGCAATCACTGTGAGGTCTTGAATGACAACCTTCTTTTCCGGCGATGGAGATTCAGTTTCTGTCTCACTCGTTGGGGAAGCTGATTGCTCGGTGGCGGTGCTATTAGTCACCGCAGGTTCCAGCGAAGGCGTAATGGGTTCGAATTTCGGGATACTGTTTGGATGTGTAACTACCGTCCTGATCGAAGACATCTTTGAAGTGTCTTTACCGATTCTCGTTAGCTGAGGAAGTCGGACCAGCTTGCTTGCCTGGGCTATAGCCTGAAGATGCAGAGACTTATCCAACCGTTCGAGTTTAATTAGTTCGGCAGTTTCATTGGATGCGCGATCGACAGCCGTGCGAACGGCGGTAATGGATTCTTTTATCTGTGTCAGAGCGCAGATTTTGCGTTGCAATTCGGACAAGCTACGGCTGAGCGTTCTAACCTTGTCAGCGGCTTTGCTGACGTCATCCACAGAGAAGTCTTCTAAACGTTGCTGAAGACCCTGAATTGAATTTAGAACCTTTCCAAATCCGGCTAGCGTCGGCGCGTTAGGTGTGGAAGAAACCACGCGTGGTTTGTTTTCTTCTTTATGGGCGAATAGCATCGGGAACTTCTGGTCGCTGGCGCTCAGGTTGACGGCACTGCCCCAGAGCACCGTGAATTCCTGAAGCAATTTGTCTGCCACCTCCCCAGTGGGCAAAAGGTTCGTATTTTCAGCTATGTAAAGGCTGAGTTGTCCCGAAACTACTAGGTAATTCCCACAATTCTGTTCATCTTGAACAAAATTGTACGCGCGATTTGCAGAGGCTGTAATCCAGATTCGTCGGTTGTCCACTATAGCGCAGAGATGGCCCGAATTAGCGCGGTGTGAGCGTAAGGAGTTGCTTCCGCGAGTCTAACGACATTTGAAAGTGCCTAAGAAAATCTAAACCCAGCAAACCTTCGAGACGTGGGTCTTGGGAAAAATCATGAATGGCAACTACTAAATTCGTAACCTCCGCTTCTCCCACCTTGACCGACTCGATGCGAGCCACAGATGCCGTGACGGTGCCACCGATGCCAGAGAAACGTCCTGAAGTGAATGAATAGAGTGCCAGGTTGCTGGCAATTCGGCGCGATATCAAGGTCCTGGCAGCGCCGGTGTCCAATGCCAAGTAGGCGGTTACACTTCCGTTGAAGGTTACGGGAACGATCGCCAAGGAACCGCGGGTATCGATCGGAACTTCGATTACACCACGCGAACGCGCGCCGGGTAGCGGGGAAGAAAACCCGGTGGGATTGGAGATCGTCGGGCTAGTAGGTAGCGACTTGAAGAAACGCTCTAACGTCTTTGACTCGTTCGTATCGTTGGCTTTAATCCAACCGACGAGACCGCTCTTGGCCTTGACGAGATGCCATCTGGCCCCTCCAGCGCCGATGGTTTCGGCCAGCGGCGATAAAACTTGATTTCGCCCGACGCTGCCGATGACCGGAGACGATTCGTCGGGAGCCGTGAACAGTTGTATTTCTGGAGTTTCAGTAGTTGTTGGGACCGTCTCTTTGGCTTGGGCCCCGATCGATTGACTAGTGGCAATCACCCAAACAAGAGCTAGGAACATGCCGCGGAGTTGGGGGAGCAAGCTCTTCTCGTTAGAACAATAATCGGTCAAGCGAGGCCGACTGCGGATTGATCAATTCGCATCTCATCTTATACCTTATTAGGTTAAGGCAAACTTGTCGATTTTCCGGTAGAGCGTTCGCGTTGAAATACCCAGTGCCTCAGCGGCTTTTGCCTTGTTGCCGCTTGTTTGCCTAAGCGCGTCTTCGATGAGGCGTTTTTCTCCTTCTTCAATATTGCGGATTGCCTTCGTGCCGATTTCTTCGCGATGGCCGGTTGCGTAATGTTGCAAATTCATCGGCAGGTCACTGATCGTCAGATAGTCTCCGTCCGAAACCATCACGGCGCTTTCAATGACACCTTTGAGTTCCCGGATGTTGCCGGGCCAAGGGTAGTCCAAGAACAGAGCCTTCGCCGAGCTGCTAAGTTTCTTTAGCTCTTTTTGAAACTGGTGGCAGGCTTGATAAACGAAATTGGCCACAAGCAGGATGATGTCTTCCTGTCTTTTCCTCAGTGGCGGAAGTATCACCCGGGCGCTGTTAAGGCGAAAATAGAGATCCTTTCTAAAGCCGTGATTGTCGATGGCATCTTCAAGCTCTTTGTTGGTGGCTGCGATGATGCGAACATCGCTCGTTCGCGGTGACGATTCGCCGACCTTATAAAACTCCCGGGTTTCCAGAAACCTCAACAGTTTCAGCTGTATGGCGGGGGCGAGATCGCCGATTTCGTCGAGGAAGAGCGTTCCCCCTTCAGCCGCCTCGATCAGTCCCTTTTTGTTGCGATCTGCGCCGGTAAAAGCCCCTCTAACATAGCCAAAGAGTTCGCTTTCTACGAGTGTTTCGGGAATGGCAGTCATGTTACAACCGACAAACGGCTTATTCGAGCGAGGCCCTTTAGAATGGATATACTGGGCCATGACCTCTTTGCCCGTTCCGGTCTCGCCGGTGATGAGAACGGTGATGTCATGCATGGCGTAGCGGTTGGCCAAATTAAGACAATCATGAAACTGCGGGGTTTCACCGATCATCAGTGGCACTTTGATCGGGCTTCCCGCTTTGCTTTCTTCGACCGAACTTGAAGGATGGCCGAGCAGACCGTAGAGATGCTGCGTATGCTGCGGGTGATAGCATACGAGCGCCAACTCCGTTGTGTTTCCCCTGGCGCGTTCCATGAAGTTGTTCCAAGTGGTGCCCTGACAAACGGTTACGTCGGCAAAGACGTATTTGAATTGATCCGTTGGAAAGGCCGAGAAGACCCGCTCCGCCTCCTCAAGGCTGCGGCTAATATGCACGGAAAAATCTCTCGATTCCAAAAGTTTGGATACGTAAGGCAAAGACGAGTCGAGCGAGTGAATGAGCAGTGCGAGCGGTTTTGGCATGGCGATTAGTCTTGTAGCGGGGACGTTGGAAGAATGACCATGTTTTCGATAGAGTCTACCAACAATTCCCGCGTAATATTCGGCGTCGTGCCAAGATAGTTGCAAGCGGCGATGACGTGCTCCGCAATAAATTTTGGGTGAAAACCCGCGAAGGGGACTTTGTGCTTTATGTAAAAAGTATTGAGCAAGTAGGCCATGGTCTCTTCTGAAAATTCCAAGCCGTAGGAATCGCAAATGCGGCGAAAGATTTCTTTGTACTCGTCCACCGTTGGCGGATTAATCTTCAATTTGTAATGAACGCGGCGTAGCTGCGCGGGGTCCATGAGTTCTTCGGGGGGAAAATTGGTTGCAAATATGACCAGCTGGTCGAAGAGGAGCGCGAACTTCTTGCCGGTGTGAAGAGTCAGATAATCCAGCTTGCGCTCAAGGGGAAAGATCCATCGGTTCAAAAGCTCATGCGGACGCACGCGCTGGCGGCCAAAGTCGTCGATGACGAAGATTCCGCCGATGGCCTTCATTTGCAGCGGCGCCTCGTAGTATTTGGAGTGAGGATCGAAATCGAGGTCCAACATGTCCAGGGTCAGCTCCCCGCCGGTGATGATATAAGGCCTCTTACACCGCACCCAACGCGGATCGTATTCCATGTGAGGCAGAAACATAGGATGGGAATCCCCGTTGGATCCATTCACGTTATTGTTGGAGGGAAACGGTACGTGGGTCGATGGATCGAATATCTTGATGATCTGTCCGTCCGCTTCGATGCAATAGGGAATATAAACTGGCTGCTCGAACGCGCTGGCGAGAGCCTCAGCGATAGAAGTTTTTCCATTGCCCGCGGCCCCATAGATGAGCACGGCTCTTCCTGAATTCGATGCGGGGCCGAGGCGTCTGATGATATCTTCTGAGATGACCAGGTGGGAAAGTGCTTTTGTGAGCTTGTCGATGCTGACCACTTCGTTGGTGATTGTCTGCTTTTGCACCTGGATTTGATAGGTTTCGAGGGGTACGGGTACGGGACCAATGTATTCGCAACGTCGCAAGGCTTCGCTAGCTCTTTCTTTGCCTGCGCTGGTCAAGGCATAGCGCATAATGTTGTAATTTTTTTCGGATGGGCCGCGGATCTCGACTAACGCTTCTTTCTTGGCGAAGGTAAGAAGTTCCTCAATAACCCCTCGGGTGAGTTTAATCTGCTCCGAGAGCTCCGGAATGGTTTGCAGGGCGGATATATACATCGTTCGCAGGACACAATTGAGGAGAAAATTATCGTCCAAGCCGGTTTGCTCAATGGTCTTAGGTACTGGAGGCGGCTCTTGGAGAATGATTTCGAGGTCTTGGCGCGTGATGTATCCGAGGGCAACCAAATTGTCGCCGAGCCGACCTCCGGCGATTTTCTGCTGGTGGAGAACTTTCTTGAGTTGCTCCTCGGTAATGACGTTTCTTGCTAGTAGGAGTTCGCCTATCGCCATGTGAGTGAAGGGATTAAAAAAAAGTTGTGTTTTCTAATGGCAAAGATTATAGTCTCGAAAAACCGTTTCATTATAGGTCATAATCGGCTGCTGTCAAGGAAAGTTCCATGATCATTGCGGGCTAAAGGGAGGCAGGGTGATATTCAATCTGCTGTGGAAAAAGTGGTTCATTTTCTTCCCATTATTAATGGTGGTCGGTTGCGCGTTAATGGAAGAGGCGCCGAAGAAAAGCGTGCCTTTCGGCTTAATTGCCACGCCAGCCTCATATTACAGTACTCCAAAGGCTAGATACCTAGGCGGAAAATATAAGGAAAATCTGGATCGCCTAGTAGAGCGAATTGTCCGCAGCCAGAAAACTGCCAATCTCCAATTTGCCAACAATATAGCATCGGTGGGCGGAATCGGATTTTTTACCCATTCTGCTACTCGTACTGCCGATGAGCGTTACCTGGAAGTTGTTCTCGGCGCTCCCGAAACCTTTGAAGCGAAAGGTGATTACAGCGTGAAGGTCCACCGGCTTTTTTCGCTGTACGGGACGGAACTTTTGGCTATCTTATCGAGCGATTCCCAAATCTACCAAGAGAAGGAAGTCAGTGGCTACGGATTGAATTTGTCTTGGAGAAACATTACTCCGGACCCTTCGGGACCGCGCGTCGCGATGGAGCGGGCGGTTGTCTATTTCCCGAAAGATAAGGTCAGAGGATTTTTGCGACATGAAATTGACCAGAATAAGTTTCTGGGTGAGGCAGTAATTTTCGCTATTGAAGAAAACGGACCGATGAATTTGCTCTCATATCGACCGCAAGAATTGAAACCGGATTTCCGCCCTGAGATTCGGGAGGAAAACCTGGCTGTCGCCAAAGCCGATGCGAAGCCCGAGCCGAAGCGCTCTCCGTCAAAACCGATCACCGCCGTGGATGAGGCTTTAGAAAGCAAAACTGGCGTCGATAACCTCCACGACGAACAAACGAAATCAAAGGAAAAACCGGCGCCGAGCCCCACTCAGCCTCGCCCGGCAGAGAAAAAGGAGGAGATTCATGCCTCAGCTCCCCTGCCGGACAAGACAATGTCAACCATTATCGAGCCTGCGCCGAATACTGTGCCACCTAAGCATGACAAGGCCGAAGAACAAAAGGTCAGTGAACCGGTGAAGGCAGACAGAAGCAGCGATGCGAAAGCCCAAAGCGAGAAAGCGTCCGAAAACAAGCCGCAAGTCATTCCCGCGGTTCCCGCAGTGACGGCCAAAGCACAGGACCAACCGGCGCGTCAGAAGCCGGAGCGTTCTGCTGACACGCCGGCAGAACGGCGAAAAGGCAGTACCGGATCGGACAGCATTCCACCAAAGTCGGATGAGCGAGCGGTAGAACCAAGCAAAACCGCGGATTTAGCTCCGGAAAAGCTCGCTTCGCCGAAGGCCGCTCGGCCGATTGTGCAGAAACCGGTAGAGAAGACCCCGGAGCCGGCAGCACAGCCGCAAAAGGCCATGGAAGGCAAAACCCTTGTAACGCCGGGACAGGCGACCACAACCACGAAGGCTGCGGACGGAGCACCAGTGGCAACACGGGCTGGCGAATTGAAAGCCCCAGAGACTACCGTAGAGCCCGTAGCGAAGTCGCCAAAGAGCGTCGAAAGCAAAGCCCCTATACCCCGTAAGCAAGACCAGCCCCAAGAGCTAAAAGTCAGTGAACCAGTGAAGGCAGACAGAAGCAGCGATGCGAAAGCCCAAAGCGAGAAAGCGTCCGAAA
>OCZV010000921.1_pt1 | contig 10482 bp, 8 predicted proteins | sample 1539051 | NCBI WGS metagenome assembly OCZV01 (sample SAMEA3113581, study PRJEB22503) | soil metagenome
CCCTCCTGGTCGGACGACGGCCGCCGGCTCGCGTGGTGCACGGCGGGGAGCCGGACCGTCGTCCTCGACCTGGACACGGGAGCGCGCAGCCGCCTCGCGGGGTGCCGCCCGACGATCGCGCCGGACGGCTCGGTGCTGACCCGCCCCGCGCGCCTGCTCACCGCGACGCTCCTGCGCGACGGCGAGGTCCTGCTCACGGAGGAGCAGCTGGGGGAGCCGTTCCCGCCGGGCAGCGAGGGCCTGCTCGACGTCGTCGGCTACGACCTGCGGGACGACGGCCTGCTCGCCGTCGTGACCGTCCGCTTCGAGCCGGGGCGGCGGCCGCGGCGGCTCCTCCAGCTCTGGCGCGGCGACCGGCTCGAGCGGGCCATCCCGCTGCCCGAGCTCGGCCTGCCCGCAGGCTACGGCCGCCTGGGCGACCACGTCGAGTTCGACCCGACGGGCCGGGAGGTGGCGGTTGCCTTCCCGGGAGCCGGGAAGCCGATGCTCATCGTCGACCTTGGCACCGGCGGGATCTCATTGGAGCCGACGAGCCAGCACGGCTTCGCCTGGTCGCGAGACGGCAGGTGGTTCGCGCTCTCGACGGGCGAGGAGATCCGCGTGCTCGGCCCCGACCGCCGCGACCCGGTGTACGTGCTCCCCGTCGGCGCCGCGGCGCTCGCCTGGCGCTAGGAGGCGGTCGCGCCCATCGCGAAGACGAGGTTGCGCGGCAGCGCGACGCGGAACTGCGCGAGCACGGAGCGCGCTGCCTCGGCCGCGAAGAAGGCGTACTCGGGGAAGGAGCGGGCCTCGCGCTCCGCCGCAGCCTCGAGGCCCGCGACGAGGCGCGCACCTTCCGGCGTGCCGAAGAATGGCCCGATCCCCGCCCAGGCCTCCTCGAGGACGCCGTCCGCCGCCAGCGCCTTGTACAGGCTCGGCACGTGCTCGGTGCCGTAGACGGACCTGATCGTCGCGTAGAGCGGGTGCTCGTCCCGCAGCTCCGGAACCGGCGTCGGCGGGAGCGGCGCCGGATCGGGCAGGCTCGGGGCCGGCCGCTCCCGGAGCGGATGGACGCCGTCGAGGCTCAGCCCGAGCGACGTGACGACGAGGAGGAGGCTCGGGAGGTCCGCGGCGAAGGGCGCAGCCGCCTGGCGGACGGCGTGAGACGGACGGTAGGCGACGCCCGGACGCGCCAGCTCGGCGAGCCGGGTCGCGGCCTCGGCGGCCCGCGGGTCGTCGTACAAGGCCCGGGCCTGGAGCCAGGCGGGCTCGAGCGCGGCGGGGTCGCGGGCCAGCGCCTTGAAGATCGCGGGGACGAACGGCATGCGGGCCCGGACATCGGCGAAGATGGAGAGGACGAGGCCCGCCGCCTGCTCCTCGGGGAGGAGGTCGTACCGCAAGATTGCATACTGTATGCTCGCGCCGGTGCGCGGCAACCTGCTCGAGGGCCGGCTTCCGGCCCCGCGGAGCGCCAGCGCGGCGGCCGGCGAGGTCATCCGCGAGGCGATCATCGACGGGCGGCTCCCGCCCGGGCAGCGCCTGAAGGAGGAGGAGCTCGCGCGCGAGCTCGGCATGAGCCGGACGCCTGTTCGCGAGGCGCTCCTCATGCTCGAGAGCGAGGGGCTCGTCGAGTCGATCCCGCGGCGCGGCGCCACGGTGCGCTCGTACGCCGTCGGCGATCTGGACGACGTCTACCAGCTGCGCGCCCTCCTCGAGGGGTACTCGGCGCGGCGCGCCGCCGCGCGGATCTCCGCCGAGGACGTCGAGCGCCTGGAGGAGAGCTGCGACCGGTTCGACCGCCTGCGGGCCGAGGACGACCTGCTCGACCTCGTGAAGGAGAACCTCCTCTTCCACAACGTCGTCCTCGAGGCCGCCGAGAGCGACCGGCTCGCAGGGCTCGTCCGCAAGGTGATCGAGATCCCGCTCGTCTACAAGTCGTTCTACTGGTACTCGTCGGAGCAGAAGCTCATCTCGCAGCACTACCACCGCCAGCTGACACGCGCGCTGCGGGTGCGCGACGCGGAGCGGGCGGAGCTGATCATGAAGGAGCACGTGCTCGAGGCGCGGGACTTCCTTCTCTCACAGCTCGGGCCCGGCGGCGAGGAGGAGCAGGCATGAGCGAGCTGTCTTCCCCGGCCGCCGCGCAGGGCCGCCCCGAGACGGCCGGGCCCGGCCCGCTCGCGGGGATCCGCGTGCTCGAGCTGGGCATGCTCCTCGCCGGGCCGTTCACCGGTCGCCTCCTCGGCGACATGGGCGCGGAGATCATCAAGGTCGAGCCGCCCGGCAAGCCGGACCCGCTGCGCGAGTGGGGCAAGGCCCGGTACAAGGGCCGCTCGCTCTGGTGGGGCGTCCAGTCGCGCAACAAGAAGTGCGTGACGCTCGACCTGCGCACCGAGAAGGGGCAGGAGCTCCTGCTCGAGCTCGCCAAGCGGAGCGACGTGCTGGTCGAGAACTTCCGACCGGGCACGCTCGAGCGCTGGAACCTCGGCTGGGAGCGGCTCCAGGAGGCGAATCCCGCGCTCGTCCTCTGCCGCGTGTCCGGCTACGGGCAGACCGGCCCCTACGCCCCGCGGGCCGGCTTCGCCTCGGTGGCCGAGGCCATGGGCGGCCTGCGGCACCTGAACGGCTTCCCCGGCGAGCCGCCGCCCCGCGTGCACCTCTCGCTCGGCGACTCCCTGGCCGGGATGTTCGCCGTGCAGGGCATCCTCGCCGCCCTCTACCGCCGCGACGCGCTCGGCGGGGGGCGAGGCCAGGTGGTCGACGTCTCGCTGCTCGAGTCCTGCTTCGCGCTCCTCGAGAGCACCGTGCCCGAGTACGACCGCCTCGGGATCGTCCGCGGCCCGGGCGGGACGGGGCTCAAGGGCGTCGCGCCCTCCAACATCTTCCGCTCCCGCGACGGCAAGTGGATGGTGATCGCGGCGAACGCCGACAACGTCTTCGGACGGCTCTGCGCCGCGATGGGCTCGCCGGAGCTGGCCGACGACGAGCGCTTCTCCACGCACCTCGCGCGGGGGGACCACCAGGAGGAGATCGAGGCGATCGTCGCCGAGTGGGCCGGCGGGCTAGACGCGGCGGAGATCGACCGCGTGCTCAACGAGGCGGGCGTCATCTGCGGGCCGATCTACACGATCGCCGACATCTTCGCCGACGAGCACTTCCGCGCCCGCGACATGCTCCTCGAGCACGAGGACCCGGAGTTCGGCGCGTACATCGGCCCGGGGATCGTGCCGAAGTTCTCGGAGACCCCGGGCGAGGTCCGCTGGTCGGCCACGTGGGAGCACGGGAGCCACAACGAGGACGTCTTCGGCGGGCTGCTCGGCTTGTCCGGCGAGGCGCTCGCCGACCTCCGAGAGGAGGGCGTGCTGTGAGCGTGACCGTCTGCGACGTAGGGCCGCGCGACGGCCTCCAGAACCAGCCGAAGACCCTGGAGCCGGCGGTGCGCGCAGAGCTCGTGAACCGGCTCGCGGAGGCTGGCCTCCGCCGCATCGAGGCGGTCAGCTTCGTGAACCCCGAGCGGGTGCCGCAGATGGCCGGCGCCGAGGAGGTCGTCGAGGGACTCGAGCGCCGCGACGGCGTCGTCTACGCCGGCCTCGCGCTCAACGAGCGGGGCTACGACCGGCTGGCCGCCGCCGGGCTGGACGAGGTGCACTTCGCCTTCGCCGCGACCGAGACCTTCAACCGGAGGAACCAGAACGCCTCCGTCGAGGAGTCGGTGGCCGCCGCCGAGCGCATCGCCGAGCGCGCGCGGGCGGACGGCATCCGCGCCACCGTCACGATCGGCGTCGCCTTCGGCTGCCCGTTCGAGGGCCCGGTCGACCCCGGGCACGTGGTCGACCTCGCCGAGCGGCTCGCGCCGTCGGTCGACGAGGTCGTCTTCGCCGACACGATCGGCGTCGCGGTTCCCCGGCAGGTCCGGGACCTCATCGGCCGCGCGCGCCTTCCGGGGACGACGGTCGGAGCCCACCTGCACAACACCCGCAACACCGGCTACGCGAACGCGCTCGCCGCGCTCGAGGCGGGAGCCACGGTGCTCGACGCATCCGTCGGAGGCATCGGCGGATGCCCCTTCGCCCCGCGGGCGACCGGGAACATCGGGACCGAGGACCTCGTCTACGTCCTCCACGGCGAGGGCGTCGAGACCGGAATCGACCTGGAGGCGCTGATCAGCGTCGCCGAATGGCTCGAGGGCGTGCTGGAGCGCCCGCTCGAGGGATACGTCTACCGCGCGGGGACGTTCGCGTCGCTCGCCGGCTGAAAGGAGAGGCATGGCACACAGGCTCGGGGTGGACGTCGGGGGGACCTTCACCGACTTGCTCCTCGTCGACGACGAGAAGGGCGATCTCTTCCGGGTGAAGACGCCCTCGACCCCCGCCGACCCGTCGGAGGGGGTCCTCGTCGGCGTCCGGCGCATCTGCGAGGAGAGCGGTATCGAGCCCGGCGACCTCGGCTTCGTCATGCACGGCACGACCGTGGCGACGAACGCGATGCTCGAGGCGAAGGGCGCGCGCGTGGGGCTGGTGACGACGCAGGGCTTCGGGCAGATCCTCCACCTCGCGCGCTCCCAGACGCCGGGGCCGCTCGCCGGCTGGATCATCATGGTGAAGCCGGACCCGCCCGCCGCGCTCGAGGACACCCGCGAGGCGAAGGAGCGTATGAGCGCGCACGGGGAGCCGGTCGAGCCCGTCGACCGCGAGCAGGTCGCCGGCATCGTCCGCGACCTCGTCGAGTCCGGCGTGGAGACCCTCACCGTCTCCCTCATCAACTCGTACGCGAACCCGGCCCACGAGCGGGAGATCAGGGAGATCATCCACGAGCTCTATCCCGACTTCCCCGTCACCATCTCCTCCGACGTGCTGCCGGAGTTCCGGGAGTACGAGCGGACGCTGACGGCCTGCATGAACTCGTACGTGCGGCCCCGCGTCGAGAGCTACGTCCGCAGCCTCGAGGGCTCGCTCCGCGAGCTCGGGGTGCGCGGGGACCTCAACCTGCTGCGTTCCGACGCCGGCCTCATGAGCGTGGAGGTCGCCTCCGAGAACCCCATCTACGGCATCCTCTCCGGCCCGTCCGGCGGGGTCGCGGGCGCGCTCTACGTCGCGCGGCGCGCCGGGTTCCAGAACGTGCTCACGTTCGACATGGGCGGCACGTCGACGGACGTGGCGCTCTGCCAGAACGGTCAGACCACGATCGAGCGCCAGACGGAGATCCCGTACGGCCTCGGCCTCCCTGGCGAGGTCATCCCCGTCAAGGTCCCGAGCGTCAACGTCCGCTCCGTCGGCGCGGGCGGCGGCTCGATCGCGCACGTCCCCGAGGTGACCGGCGCTCTCCGCGTCGGCCCGCAGTCGGCGGGGGCAGACCCGGGCCCCGCGGCCTACGGGCTGGGCGGCACGGCGCCCACCGTGACGGACGCGAACGTCGTCGTCGGCCACCTGCCGCCGCAACTCCTCGGCGGCGAGATGAACCTGGACGTCGAGGCGGCGAAGACGGCCGTGCAGACGGTCGGCGACTCGCTCGGCCTCGACCTGCACCGGGCCGCCGAGGGGATCCTCGACATCGTGAACGAGAACATGGCCGGCGCTCTCCGCCTCGTCTCCGTCCAGCGCGGCTATGACCCGCGCGACTTCGCCCTCGTCGCCTTCGGCGGCGCGGGCCCGATGCACGCGAACGCCGTCGCCCGGATCATGGGCTCCTTCCCGGTGGTGATCCCGCCGGCGCCGGGGCTCCTCTGCGCGACGGGCGACCTCGTCGCCGACTTCCGGGACGAGTTCGCGCGCACCTTCATCCGCACGACCGACTCCGTGAGCGGCGACGAGGTGCGCGGCATCCTCGACGAGCTCGGGGACGAGGCCCGCGGCTGGCTCGAGCGCGAGGGCATCCCCGAGGCCGACCAGCGCCTCGCGTTCAACGTCGACATGCGCTACTACCGGCAGGGCTACGAGATCCCGGTCGAGATCGAGCCCGCCCTCCTCGCCGGCAACGGGACGACCATGCTCGCCGAGCGCTTCGACAAGCTCCACGAGCAGTTCTACGGCTTCCGCATGGAGGGGTCGGCGTGCGAGATCGTCAACCTCCGCGCGATCGGGTACGGCAAGGTGCCCGAGCCGCACCTGCCCGAGGGGGAGCCCGGCGAGGGCGACGCCTCCCAGGCCGTCGTCGACGAGCACGAGGTCTACTTCCAGGGCGAGTGGCTGCCGACGCGGATCTACGACCGCGCGAAGCTGCGGCCCGGGCACCGGGTCGAGGGGCCCGCGATCGTCACGGAGTTCGACTCGACGACGGTCGTCCTCTCCGGCTACGCCGCCGAGGTCGACCGCTACCTGAACCTGATCATCAACCCGACGGAGGCCTGAGATGGACGGCGTCAAGGTCGCAGACATCCCCGAGCTCGAGGTCGACCCGGTCACCCTCGACATCATCGAAGGAGCTTTGAAGAGCGCTCGCTTCGAGATGGACGCGGTGCTCTTCCGGACGGCGATGAGCCCCGTCATCCGGGAGCAGCACGACGAGTTCCCGATGATCACCGACCCGAAGGGCCGCATGGTCGTCGGCCAGTTCGGCTCGTACATCTCGGAGATGCTCGACATCCTCGAGGAGCCCGTGCGCCCCGGAGACGTGATCCTCACGAGCGACCCGTACAAGTGCGGCGGCTCGATCTCGCACGTCAACGACTGGCTCGTCTGCCTGCCGATCTTCTGGAAGGACGAGCTGATCGGCTGGGCGAGCATGTTCGGCCACCAGATGGACGCGGGCGGCCCGCTGCCGGGAGCGCTGCCGACGGGCGCGAAGACGATCTTCGGCGAGGGCGTCCGCATCCCGCCCGTGAAGATCTTCCGCGAGGGGGTCCTGAACCAGGACGTCCTCGACGTGATCCTCAACAACGTCCGCATGCCCGAGATGAACCGGGCCGACCTCATGGGCATCGTGGCGGGCTGCCGCACCGGCGAGAAGCGGGTGCTCGAGCTCTGCGAGCGCTTCGGCAAGGACACGTACCTGGCCGCCTGCCAGGCCCTCCTCGACCGCACGTACAGGGCGATGGCGAAGCTCATCCTCGCCGCCATCCCGGAGGAGCCGCAGTCGTTCGAGGACTGGATCGACGACGACGGGCTCGGCAACGGCCCCTACAAGATGAAGCTCACGATCTGGCGGGAGGGCGAGCACGCCTACTTCGACTGGTCGGGCACCGACCCGCAGGCGATGGGGCCGGTGAACTTCTACCTCTCGGAGGCCATGTTCAAGATGTTCATCGGGGTCTACCTGATCATGGTCTTCGACCCCCAGATCCTCTTCAACGACGGCTTCTATCCGCTCTTGCACGTCGTCATCCCGAGCGGGAGCCTGCTGCACCCGAAGTTCCCGTCGGCGCTCGGCTGCCGCACGCATGCGCTCACCCGCCTCTTCGACGTGCTCGGCGGGGCGCTCGCCCGCAAGAGCCCGGAGCACACGACCGCGGCCGGCTACGGAACGAGCCCTTACATGCTCTACTCGGGCTGGGACGACCGCGGCGACTTCTTCTACCTGATGGAGATCTCGTACGGCGGCATCCCGGGGCGCCCGATCGGCGACGGCATGGACGGCCATTCGTGGTGGCCGCTCTTCCAGAACATCCCGACGGAGTACCTCGAGGCCTACTACCCCGTGCGGATCGACGGCTACACGACGGTGACGGACTCGGGCGGCGCCGGCTTCCACCGCGGCGGCAACGGCGTCGAGAAGCGCTACGTGTACCTCGAGCCCGGCGAGATCTCGATCCACGACGACCGCTGGCTCACCTATCCGTGGGGCATCCTCGGCGGGAAGACGGGCATGCGCTCCGAGAAGATCCTCCAGCGGGCCGACGGCTCGACGGAGCGCCTCCCCTCCAAGTGCGACGAGGTGAGGGTCGAGCCCGGCGACGTCCTCGTCTACCGCACGGCGGGCGGCGGCGGGTGGAAGGATCCGCTCGACCGGCCCGCCGAGCAGGTGGACGCCGACGTCGCGAAGGGCCTCGTGTCGAAGGAGAAGGCGGAGGCGGACTACGGCGTCGTCGTAGGCGACGCGGAGGCGACCGAGCAGCTGCGCGCGCGGATGCGCGAGGAGCGCGGAGACGTCCTCGACTTCGACTTCGGGCCGACCCTCGACGACATTCGGGAGCGCGCGGAGGAGGAGACCGGGCTTAGGCCCCCGGCGCCGCCCCAGCCGCTCGCCTGGGCGCCGATGGAGTCGGGCGAGGACGCGCTCGCGCGCGTGCGCGAGAAGGGCGACCGGCAGATGACGCTCAGCGAGGCGGAATGAGCGTCGCTCGCCTTCGGCTCGCTCCCGTAAAAGCTCACAGGCCAGAGGCTGGCCTATGAGCCGTCTACCCGGCTTCCACGGGCGCGGGACCGGTCTCGGCGACCGCCCCGCGCTCGTCGTCGTCGACATGAGCGTCGGCTTCACCGACCCTGAGAGCCCGCTCGCCTGCGACCTCGAGCACGTCGTGGAGGCCGTCGGCCTGCTGCTCGCCGCCGCCCGGCGGGCGGACGCCCCGGTCGTCTACACGACGGTCGCCTACGACGAGGAGGGCAAGCGCCGGGCGGCCGCGTTCATCGAGAAGGTGCCCGCGCTCCTGACCCTCGAGGCCGGTAGCCGCTGGGTCGAGATCGACCCGCGCCTCGCGCCGCAGCCCGGCGAGCCGGTCCTCCGGAAGCTGCACGCGTCGGCGTTCTTCGAGACGGAGCTCGCGGGCCTCCTCGCCGCTTCCGAGCGCGACAGCGTGATCGTCGCCGGCGCCTCGACGTCCGGGTGCGTGCGCGCCACGGCCGTCGACGCGCTCCAGCATGGCTACCGGACGGTCGTCCCCCGCGAGGCGGTCGGGGATCGGAACGCGGACGCGCACGAGGCGAACCTCTACGACATCGACGCCAAGTACGGCGACGTCGTGCCGCTCGCAGAGACGCTCGTCCACCTCGAGGAGCTCGCCGTGGCTCACGCGACGCCATGATCGTCCGGGACCGCGGCGATTCCTGGCAGGTCGTGCTCCAGCCCGACCACGCCGACCTCTCGGCGCAGTTCGCCCGCGCGTGGGGGAACCCCGACGGCTTCGCGGCCCCGAAGCCGCTCGAGCCGGTCGCCGTCGCCACGGCGCGCCACGACGACGGGTGGGCGGTCTGGGAGCGCGCGCCCGCGCTCGACCGGGAGGGCGTCGCGCCGCGGAACTTCCTGGACGTCGAGGTCCCGTCGCACCTCGCGTTCTACCGGGCGATGATCGCGGCGGTCCTCGACCAGGATCCCTACGCCGGCCTCCTCGTCTCCATGCACGGGGCCGGGATCTACCGCGGCCGCTACGGCACGCAGCCTTCGCTCAAGCTGACGTTCGCCGACGAGGTCGGCGACCAGGTCGAGGCGTTCGTCGCCGAGCAGGAGGAGCTCCACGGGCGCCTCGTCGCGCAGCTCGGCGTGCCCGAGGAGGAGCGCTGGACGAACTACCGCTTCCTGCAGGTGTACGACCGGCTCTCGCTCTACTTCTGCCTCCGGGACGTGGAGGCGGGCGAGCCCGACACGCTGGAGCCGGTCCCGCGTGACTACGCCGGGGCCGAGGCGGCGCTCGAGCTCGAGCCGGCCGGTCCGTGGCGCGTGCGCGTCGACCCGTATCCCTTCGCCGAGAGCCCGGCGATTTTCCGGCTGGTGCGGCGCGTGCTTCCCAAGGCGGGCCAGCGGGACGGCGAGAGCTTCCGCCGCGAGTTCGCCGCCACCGCGCCGGAAGAGGTCGAGATCACGATCGAGCGTCCATAAAGCGCGATGTCAGACATCGTGAGATACTCAGAGCCGTGAGCAGGGTCGCACCGGAGGCGGTCGAGGGCACGGCGCAGGTGAACGGCGTCCGGCTCTGGTACCGGATCACCGGCGAGGGCGAGCCGGTCGCGCAGATCCACGGGGCGGGGTTCGGGCACTTCAACTTCGACATGGCCACGCCCGAGCTCGCCAGTCGTTTCCAGGTCCTGGACTACGACCTGCGCGGCTACGGGCAGTCGGACCGGCCGGTCCAGCACTACGACATGGAGGTGTGGGCGGACGACCTCGCGGGGCTCCTCGACGCTCTCGAGATCGAGCGCGCCCACGTCCACGGCACCTCGATGGGCGGCATGATCGCGATCGTCTTCGCGGGCAAGTACCCGGAGCGCACTGCCTCCGTGGTCGTCAACTGTGCCGCCGCGAAGCTCGGGCATGCAGGCCGGCTCGTCTTCCGGAACTGGATCGACATCGCGCGGCTCGACCCGGAGGGGCCCGGCAGCCGCACGCTCGCGGAGCTGATCGCCTGGCAGGCCTTCTCGAAGGCCTTCCTCGAGGCGCCGGACGCGGAGGGCGCGATCGACAACACGCAGAGGATCCTGCGCGAGTCGAACGACCTCGAGGTCTTCACGGCGGCGTGCCAGGCGATGTGCGACATGGATCTCAGGGACTGGCTCCCGAAGGTCGCGGCGCCGACGCTCGTGCTCGGCGGCGACGAGGATCTCATGACGCCGTGGGACCAGGGCCCCGGCGGGGCCG
>OCZV010000922.1_pt1 | contig 10479 bp, 4 predicted proteins | sample 1539051 | NCBI WGS metagenome assembly OCZV01 (sample SAMEA3113581, study PRJEB22503) | soil metagenome
AGGCGCACACGCATTTCTGTCCAACTACCATCGGAACGCACCAATTCGACATTGCCACGATGCGCTCGAGCCAGCTCCCGTGCGATGCTCAGGCCCAGCCCATGTCCTGGCACACGTTCGCCGCCGCGGACGCGGTAAAAGCGCTCGAATAGCTGTCCGGTACGATCTTTGGGGATGCCCTCCCCGGTGTTGCCAATTGTCATTTCCACCTCGCCATTGACCACCCGCGCGTCCACCCGAATGCGGCCGCCTGGAGTGTTATATTTAACCGCGTTTTCGACCAGATTCTGCGCGATCATCGCGACGAACGTGCGATCGGCCTTTAGCAGCAGATGCTTCGGGACATCCGCTTCCACCTTCAGATCAAGCGGCTCGGCTAAAGTGAGCGCGTCATCAAGAACGCCTTCGAGCACTTCCCCTAAATCGAACTCGGTCTTCGACAACTCGAGCCGACCAGCATCGGCGCGAGAGAGCAGAAGCAGATTGTCCACGACTGAACTGACATGATGAATGCGATGTAGCAGCCCTTCGGCGCGCTCTTGGGTGCTTTCGCTGCATTTGTCATTGGCGATGATTTCTTCAACACCGGCGCGCAGAACAGCGATCGGCGTTTTCAAATGATGCGAAGCGTCGGCGGAAAAACGGGCGGATTGTTCGAAACTGCGCTGCAACCGTTCGAAGGTCGCATTGAGCACTTCGATTAATCCTGCGATCTCGTCGTTAGTCGGCGGGACAGGCAGCCGCTGGTCGAGCCGCCGTGCGGTGATCCTCTTGGCCGCCTGGCGGATTTCCTCAACCGGCGCGATCGCTTTGCTCGCGACCCAAGCCGAACCGATCAGAGTTACCAAGAACACCGTCGGAATCGCTCCTAGCATCGCCAGGAAAATCTCGCGGCCGATTTGATTGATCTCCCTGAGGTCATCACCGGCGCGCAAGGTGAGGCCATTCTCACTAAACTCCGCCAGGTGAATGTTTTGGCCGTCAATCTTGCGGTTGTGAAATTCTTTGATGGCATCGCGAGGGAACGGCTGGCGCAATCGCGGGGAAAGATAAAGCACGTTGCCGCTGGCGTCGGTTACTTCAACGAGGTGTTTACGCAGTGAGAGCGGCACCAAGATCTCCGTGAACACTCGCCGGTTGTTCGTCCGCCCACCTTCAAAATGTTCCACGTCGCGAAAGAATTCCTCGGCGTCAGTCGTTAGGCGCCGATCGAAAGCCGCGATCTCGGCATGCCGCATGACAAACCAGGTGGTGCTCGCGCCGCCGAGGGTAGCGGCAATGGCAAGCAACGCCGAGTAAAGCGCGACCTTCCACCGTAATGGCCAGTTTCTCATTCCGGCTCCCGAATCGTGTAGCCCAAGTATCGCACGGTGTGGATAAGCGGCGGCCAGTCAATCTTTTTGCGCAGGCGGCTGATAAAGGCTTCAACCAATTTCAAGCCGTACTCATGTTCCCGTGCCCAGACGCGCTCGCACAACTCGGTGCGGCTAAAAACGCGGCCAGGTTCGCGCATCAGCACGCGCAACAAAGTGCGTTCTCGCGCCGAAAGCTCGATCCGGCGCGACCCACGATACAGTTCTCCGTCGGCCACGTTCAAAACTAAATCGCCGACTTGGAGCTTGATCGGCGCTTTCTCGGGAAAACGTCGCCCGAGCGCAGTCACTCGCGCGACCAGTTCCTGCATGGCGAACGGCTTCGCCAGGTAATCATCCGCGCCGAGTCCGAGGCCGGTCACCCGATCGCTCACCTCGCCACGCGCCGTCAAGATAAGGACACGAGTGTCGATTTTCGCAGCGCGCAAACGTCGCAGCACTTCGAAGCCATCCATCCCGGGCAGCATCACGTCGAGCACGATGAGATCGTACCGCTTCGCCTCCGCTTCCCCCAAGGCGGTCTCGCCGTCGTGCACCACAGTGGGCTCATGGCCAGCTTCAATGAGGGCGCGAGAGATATGCTGGGCAAGGCGAACTTCATCTTCGACGACTAGAATTTGCATAGAATCATGATGTCGACGGCGTCACCGTCGGCAAACGCGGGCCACGTTACTGTCGCGAGCAGCGCGACCAAACTCATTGCGGATAAGGGATAATAAAGCGAATTCGCCTGCACATCGGTGAATTTGTCGAGTCAATGATAGCCGCCAGCAGAAATGAAAGCTGCTTCACTGCCTCAACACCGCTAACGCCGCCGTATTATCTCAAAGTCACTGTTCGCGTGGCTTGACCGCCGAAATTGCTGCGCACGGTAATGCTCTGCGGATTGACTGGCCAGGAGAACTCACCGCGATATCTTCCGCCGCCATCGTTCGAAAGCGTGCCGATCAGTTGATTAGTGGACGTGACAAACACCCGCAATGTCGCTGTTGAACGCGTGCTTGTCGCTTCAACGCGCAGTCTCCGATTACCGGTATCGTATTCGGCTTGCGTGATCGAAACAGTGTCGGCGCCGCCCGCTGCGGGATTGATGGTCAAAGTAGCCGAGCGCGACGTGCCGTTGAGCGAAGCGGTGATCGCGGCCCTCGTTGTAGCAGGTACTTGCGTCGTGCTGATGCTGAAAGTCCTCGACTGCGAGCCAGCTGGAACGGTGACGCTGGCGGGCACGGTTGCGGCGGCGTTGTTGCTCGTGATTGCAACCGTTGTCGCTGCCTGTGCGATTGCGGTTAGCGTCACAGTTCCAGTTGAGGAATTACCGCCCATCACGGTCGTTGGACTCAACGACAAGGTTGCCACGCCGAGCGGCGGTGGCGCTCCGCCGGTCGTGTTGGTCAGGACGTCTATCGTCGGCGCACCAGCACCTCCCTCCACAAAAGCGACGTCCGGTTTAGCATCACCATTCCAATCGCCAGCGAGGATCATGATGCCGCCCCTACTGGGTGGCGGGACCAGGTAACGATTCGGTGCCTGAAAAGTGCCGTCGCCATTGCCCCTCAAGATCTGCATCAAGCCATTGGTGCCGTCACCCATGGTGCGAGCAATGTCGAGCAAGCCGTCGCGGTTGTAATCGGCGACGGCTACGTGCAGCGGGGCGAAAGTCTCATCGATCTGAATGCGCGACCTGACCTGAAACGTGCCGTTCCCGTTGCCGATAAGAATGGCGTTTCCGTTGCCGTTACCCAGTGGCACGACCAAATCCAGGATGGTATCGCGATTGAGGTCGCCGACCCCAATATCATTACAGGCGGAAAAAAGGTCGCCGCCCGCCACCAGCGTGACAACTGGTTGGCGCACAAAAGTTCCATTGCCGACGCCAAGCAGAACAGAGAACTCCGTGTTCCCGCCGCCGATTGCCACATCCTTGATTCCATCGCGGTTCAAATCCACTACCGCCATGCTGTTCGGGCCGGTTCCGACATCAATCTCACTCGGCGTTTGAAATGTGCCGTTGCCGTTGCCGAGCAGAATAGTAATGCTGCGGGCGGCCCGGCATGGCGCGGTGAAACAAGCAATGTTATGCATCACCACCAGATCGAGTCTGCCGTCGCCATTGAGATCTGTCGCCACGATAGCGGGTGAATCGAACCCAGAAGTGTTCGGGAAAAAAGTCGGCGCGTTGAAGGTGCCCGTGCCGGTGCCAGTAAGCAGTGCGAGGCTGAATTGAGGGCTGTTTAGCGTAACCACCAAATCCACCCTGCTGTCGCTGTTGAAATCACCCGCGGCCACCGCCTGCGTCTGGGTTCCGACAGGAAAATCGGTTTTCGGGCGGAACGTTCCGTCGCCATTCCCTAACATGACCGACACCGCATTCGCGCCGGCACCGGCGAGGTCGGGTCTGCCGTCCCCGTTGAAATCAGCGGCGATGTGGGTGTTGCCGAGGAGTGGATACCGCTGGGTCGTGAACGTCGCGACCTGCGCCGAAACTTCGCTAAACGCTATTGCGCACACGACGCCAAAAACAAACAAACCAATCGCCGGATGCGCACCCCTCGAGTTTTTCATTGTGTCTCCTTCGACAATTAGTTTTTGACTTCAAATCTGCGAGCGGAAGACCAGGGCCCGGACCCGCCACCGTTGTTCGCACGCACGCGCCACCACATTGTGAGTGTGGGCAGTGTGTTGCTGCTGAATTGAGAGGTCGCTGTGGTTTGATTCACGATGAACGGCGAAGGAAAATCACTTCGATCGTCGATCTGGATGGTGTAACTGGTCGCTCCAGTGACATCGGTCCAATCAAACGTGATATTTGTTCCGGGCGCGAAGCGGGCGTCCGCGGCTGGAGCGATCAATGAAGGTGCAGGAAGCTGTTGAGGAGGTGTCGGGCTGGGCGGAGCCCCTGCTGTCACGGTGACGTTAGCTGAAACTGTCGTGTCGTAGAACGCAGTGATGGTAACGGCTGTATTGTTTGCGACTGCGAACGTCGTCACAGTGAAATTCGCTGAGGTCTGTCCGCCGGGAACACTGACGATGCCAGGCACACGAGTCGCGTTCGCATTATTGGTCGAGAGCGTAACGGAAATTCCGCCGGCAGGCGCAGGCGAGCTGAGAAACACTGTGCCGGTCGCATTTGTTCCGCCGCTCACGCTCGCCGGCGTTATCGTCATCGATTGAAGCAAAGGCGGCGCGTTCGGATCGGGACTCACGTTAACGAAAATGGATTTCGTCACGCCGCCTGCGCTCGCGAAGACGTTTCCTCCTGTAGGCAGCCCCGAAACAGGACTGGTTCCAATGGCGAAGCTGGTTGCGCTGTTTCCTTCCGGGATCGTGACGCTCGCCGGCACGTGGATGATCGACGGATTATCGGTCGTTAGGCTCACGGTTCCGCCACCGGCCGGAGCTGGAATCATCAGCGCAACACTCGCCCGACCGGAATGGCCGCCGATTAAATCCTGACTGGCGGGACCGATCGCTAGCAACGTGGCTGGACCGGGAGCGGGATCGATCTCGAGGATTCGCGCCTGCGACCCGCCGGATGTTCCGTAATGACCTTGAATGAATACCCAGCGCGTAAACGGAGTCTCTGGCGCGGGCGTTGTCGTAAAAGTGCCGCTGATGCTGCCAGCGGGAATCGTGACTCTTTGAGGAACGATCACCTCACCTTCCATGCTGCCTTGCAATGTGACGACTGCGCCGCCAGCTGGGGCTGGCGAAGTGAGCCGCAGCGTGCCGGTGACCGTGCCGCCCGATAGAACCGTGGAACTGCTGAGTGTTAACGATGAAAGACTCGGTGGAGGCGGAGGACTTCCGGGAGGAGTTACGGTCAACCAGGTTTGCGGCGCGCGGTAGCCATCGACGTCGGTGCCGGTTTCGATGATGACGCGGGTGGCAACTGAAACTGCGCTCGTCGGAATTGTAAAATCGACATCCGTTGCGCCTGCGGGAATGAACACGGTAGCCGGCGGCCTAACGATACTGAGATCACTGCTGACCAGCCGAACGGTGGTGCCGCCGGGAGGCGCAGCGCTTTGCAATGTCACCGTGGCATTGACCGACGTTCCGCCGACTACGCTCTCGTTACTCAAACTCATACCGTAGAAAATCGGAAGAACACCGAACGAATTCTGTCCGCGACCATTGGCGAAACCGGCAAATAAATCTCCGATGATTCCAACAGAGACGCCGTTGTTCGGCACCGGGCCCGTGGCGATATTGGAAATCGTTGCGTCGGTTCTTCCGGCAGGAACGGTGACCGAGGTCGCCGGCATGTTTATCTGCGGAATGTCGGTCGAGATCGACACAACTGCGCCGCCCGCCGGCGCTGGGTTATCCAACATCACGCGCGCGTGCGCAGTGTTGCCACCGAAGGCGTTGACCGGTTCGGCGAGAATCGCGAACAAATTTACATCCGGCGGAGCGACCGGTGCCGTGACCGTGATCGCGCGTCCAGCCGACCAGAGACCAACGACGTCGCCGTGCAGTGCGCGCACGCGCCAAACATAATTTCCCGGCGCGAGCAGATCGCGCGTGATCATGTAATCGGAGCGGCTTGGGCTTACCAACAGGACCATTGAAGCGAGCGGGAAGTTGGGACTGCTATTGACTTCGACGTCGTAGCCCGGCACCTGCGGGTTTGGAGTATCCGACCAATCGAAAAAGAATGGAAGCTGCACAGTTGCTCCGCTAGCCGGCGCGACTGGCGAGACGCCGGCCGGAATCGGGGCGGCATTGGTGATCTGCACCGTCCGCGTCGCGGAAGGAAGACTGCGCACCCCGTCCACGGAAACGGCCCGTACTCTATAATAGATGGTGAGTGCATTTCCCCATATCGCGCCGGACTGGGTGCCAAACCATATCGGCGCGAGCGTGAGGTTGAGTGGATAGGAAAACGTCGGTTCATCATCGGCTTCGAGGAGGTAATACTGAGCATTCACCACCGACTGCCACTGGATATTGAAACTCTCACGCACGTGAAACTGCGCGTTGTTCGCCGGCGTGATAAACGAGGGCGTGGCGGGCGCCGGTCCAAGGCCGGTGACAGTGAACGATCGGACGGTTGACCAGGGCGAATCGACGCCGCCGTTCGGGCCAAGCTGCGTGCATTTGACTCGCCAGAAATAAGTGCCGTTCGGCAGGCCGCTGAGCTTGTCCGCGGTTGGCGTCGGAATCGCTGGATCGGAGTCCATGTTCGTGAATCCCGAAGCAATCACAGTGGTGAATCCGGAGGTTGTTCCGACTTGCCAGGTATAACTGCCAATCGGTCCGCCAGGCGCCGAGACAGGATTCCAATCAAGTGTGATTGGCTGAACCAAAGACGCGCCATTCGCGGGACTGACTAGAACTGGCGCCGGAGGTCCGGCAGGCGTAGGGCTAGGGGTAGGACTCCGTCGCGCGTTCGCAGATGTTGCGCCGCTCCAAACCAACACCAACGTCGCCGCGAATACTGACCAACCTTTTGTCCCAAACATGGCGTTAGGAACAAATCAGCGGCCGCAACAGAAGTCTACTCGGCAAAGGTAACAAGGTTGTTACTTTTGGCTCCTTCGTTTTTCCCGCCCGACGTTCGCGACGGCAAAACTTCGTGCCTGTTATCCAAGCGCTAAAGCGCCAGACTTTCCTGCTTCGGAGTTGAAGGCGCATCTGTGAGGCCGCGGAATTTCCTCACTAGTTCATCGAGTTTCGCCACGTAATAATCGACATTTTCGTCGCGCTTTTGCGGGTCGAATTCACTGGCGAGCTTGGCGGCTTCGTAGGCGGGAACTTTTTTCGGCGTCGCTTTGATGTAGTAACTAATCTGCTCGCCTGGTTTGTAATTGCGGCCGCTCGCGAGCGCGAGTTCGTAGGCGGCCGCGCGGTTGCGGGCGGAGCCGGCAATCTTCGCCCGATATTTATCGAGCGAATCCTGCAGCGTATCGGTCTTCATCAGCATGTCGATCGTCCATTCGCTGTTCCGGATTTTTTGCTCGAATTCATCCCGCAACTGCGGGATCGCTTCGGATTTTCCCCGCATGATCAGCTTGATCATTTCCTCGAGGAAAACGCGCTGGAACTTTTCGAGTCCGCGCGATTTAAGGGCGCCGCCTTTAATGATGACATCGCCGTCACGGGTAAGGAGCGCGTAATTCTTCGCCTTGTAACTGAACATGGCGTCGAATTGCTCGTCGAACTCGACCTCGATGCCGGACGGCAATTCTTTGGCCAGTCCGCGTTGCAATTCGTTGATGTCGATCTTGTCGGGTGGCACAAAGTAAATTCCATCAGTATCGACTTCGATGACCTGCGCGCCTTGCGCGTTCAGCCAGTCGATCATCTTTCGCAACAGGTCGCGCCCGATCTGGGTGACGCGCGCAGCAGCATCGAAATCGGCGAAATGTCCCTGTGCGAACCCGAGATAACCGTAGAAGCTGTTGATCAAAATCTTGAACGTGTTTTGCAGCGCCTGGAAGTGATGCTGCTCCTTCGGGTCCTTCGCACTTCGCATTTGCGCTTTGGCTTCGAGCCGGAACTCGCGCAGGTCGGTGAGCAAATGGCGAAAGATTTGCAGTTGGTCGCTGACCGGGAAGCAATCGAACTGGAGCATGATCGACGGATAAAGCGAGGCGATGTCGCAATGCCAGACGTTGCGCGCCACGCCGGTGAAAAAGATATCGGTGTAACCGCCTTCGAACGTTCGCGCCATTGGCATTTCGGGAATGGAATGGCGTTGCCGGAAATATTCGCGCAGGAATAGCGCATTGATCCGGGTAGCGTTGCCGCGCACGATCACGTCCTGATAATTGTAGGGAAAAATCTGTGCCTGGATGAAGTAGCTCGGACTGAGGAGTTCCGATAAAGCACGCGTTTCGCGGACCCCACAGAGCGCGCGACGATGAAAGCGCTCGTCATTGTCCACGTATGCGCGTTGTAACTCTTTGCCAGTGAGCGCAGAGGTCTCCCCGCTATCGCAAAGATCAAAATGGCGCGCGACGTCGGCCCGTTCGAACCCGGTTAGGGAACGCATTCCGACATCGTAAAATTGTGCGAGCAAAAACGTATCGACAAAATGGCGGCCATCGATGGTGAACTTCGGGTAATCGATCGTCTTCTCAGCGATCTGGAGACGCGAGGGACGCGAGCGCAGAAAACCGCCTCCGCGTCCCCAATCCAGTTTCGCTTTCGTCTTCTTCGCGCGCGCAACCAGATACGGCAGATCGAACCGGAAAAGGTTATGACCTTCGATCACATCCGGATCGCGTTCTTTGATCAGCGAGGCGAGTCGTTTGAGCGCGTTTCTCTCGGAGTCGTCAACGTTGTTCGGATCGATGAGGATCAGTTCTTCCCAGCCGGTATTATCCGAGAGTGCGATGCTCATGATGTGGCCGCTGTAGCCGGGATCGGTGATCCCGGTTTCGACGGCCAGCACTTCGACCTGCATCCGCTTCAATTCTTCAAACGGCAGTCCTTTGAATAATGTGCGGCCGGTGGCGGTGAGGTAATGCTGAACCGGGTCGCTAAAGGCGAAGAAGTTGCGCCCAGCCTTTTTCAGACCGTTGCGCAGCGCGATCAATTCCTTCCAACTATCGACCGTAATTAACCAGCCGTATTTAAGATCGCTCTCGAGCTTTTCGGTTTCGATGCCGAGATCGACAACGTCCGAGTCGCACCAAACGAACGGATGGAACGGCTCGACGTCGGCAATGGTCGATCCATCTTTTTCCCGGCGATAAACATTGACCGTGCCGGCCTCGCCCAACCCGATGGCAACAATGCCCGGGGTTCGGTCTGCGCCAAAGAGCAGCGTGTTTTTCTCAAATTCCATCAGTCATCCACAGATTGCCCAGATTTTCGTAGATTCAAAACCGAGGCTCTGATCGAGCCGTTAAAATGGCTACCTTCTTTCCAGGCGAGCGCTCCCGTTATTGTGGAGCCAACCGTCGTTCCTGCGAGTAAGGAAAAATTTCCGGCAGTTCACCCCCGCGCAGCTTGTGCTGAACATTCCGCCAGAAATCGAATTGAAACAGGTCGCCGTGCCGTTTTAGCAGTGCTTTCCGCGCGGCATCCGGAAAGGCCAGAAACTGCGGAAATTCTTCCGGGAAAATATCGTTACCCCGGACAGAAAACCATGGCTCAGCCGCGATTTCTTCCTCATAACTTTTGGCCTGCGGCATGTCGCGAAAATTGCAATCGGTGAGAAAACAAAGCTCGTCGTAATCGTAGAATACAACTCGGCCTCGGCGAGTGAGGCCGAAATTCTTCGTCAGGAGATCGCCGGGAAAAATATTCGACGCCGCGAGATCTTTAATCGCCTGTCCATAGTCGCGCGCAGCGTTAACGGCATCAGCGGCGGCGGATTCCCGAAGGAAAAGATTGAGCGGGCGGACGCGGCGTTCGACATAAGCGTGGGCGATAATCACATCTGTTTTCTCCAGCCGCACCGTGCCCGCGGCCTCGCCGAGCAGCTCATCCATCAATCTCGGATCAAAACGATCACGCGCGATGCGGAGGTGTTCGAACTCGTGCGCCTCCACCAGACGTCCGGCGCGGTCGTGTTCGAAAACAATGCGATAGCGCTGCATCACGTCCTGTCGGTCGTTTTCTTTCGGGGCATCAAACCGGTCGCGGATCAGTTTAAAAACAACATCGTAACTCGGCAGAGTGAAAACGAGCATCACCATTCCGCGAGCGCCCTCTGCCGCGACGAACCGATCGGCGGAATTTTCAAGATGGCCGACGAAATCGCGGTAGAATTCCGTCTTCGCATGCCGGTTGTAACCGATCTCGTTGTAGAGATCGGCCAGGCGTTTGCCCGGCATGAGCTTCCGCAGCAACCGCACGACTTCGAATGGACATGGCGCATCGACGCGAAAATAGGCGCGCGTGTAGGAAAATAAGATCGCAAGGTCTGCCTCGCCGTGGAGCACTGCATCGAGGATGATGCCACGCTCATCGGGATGACGCAGACAAAACGCGATCGGAATTGCAGGACGGCTAGCGGCGGCCATAGCGCGCCCAATGATGTATGCGCCATGCCCGCGATAAAAGACCGCGGCGAGAATGTCGATCTCGTATGCCGTGGCGAATGGTAGAACAGCCCTAAGGCGTTCCGCCCCGAGTTCAGCGGCGGCTTGCA
>OCZV010000923.1_pt1 | contig 10462 bp, 10 predicted proteins | sample 1539051 | NCBI WGS metagenome assembly OCZV01 (sample SAMEA3113581, study PRJEB22503) | soil metagenome
GCTGTGGGAAGACAGATCGTTGCCGGCTACGAACGGATTCCGCCCGCAACTCCCGATGAGTGGGGTGACCTATCCGACATGGGCGATGAGGCGACCGCCGACTTACTTCATCGCCTTGACGCCGAGGAACGTGCCGCGGGCCACGAGCCGTGGTGAGCCGCGGCGAGATGTGGTGGTACGCGGACCCGCGCGCGGGCCGGCGGCCGTTTCTGGTCCTGACACGAGATGAGGCTCTCCCGGTGCTCAACCAGGTGCTCGGTGTTCCCGCAACGCGCGTGGTTCGCGGGATTCCCACCGAGGTGCCGCTCGATGCCTCCGACGGGATGCCCGCGGAATGCGTGCTGAGCCTCGACAACGTGACGGCGATCCGGGTGGCATTGTGCACCGATCGCATCACTCGCCTCGGGACGGAACGGATGCGCGCGGTCTGCGAGGCGCTCCATGCGGCAACCGCCTGTTAACTCATTCAACCAGTGCGTGCGGAATAAGAGCTCCACACGGTTCTGCGATGATCGGGCCGCCAGCGGATCAAGGCCACAAAGCCCGGTAGTGTTGCAATCACTTCGCGCCTCTCTCGACTGGAGGAGCTATGGGACATGGAGTACGGATGCAGGAGCTGCCGGGGATCGGCAAGCGGTACGACGTCGATTTGGGCCGGCCCGACCGCCGTGTCTCGGTAATCGTGCACCGAGATGGGAGGCGTGAGCTCTACGTCTTCACCTCTGCGTCCGCGGATCCCACCGTCGTCATCGAGCTGTCCGAAGAACGGGCGCGCAAGCTGAGCGCCGTTCTCAGCGAAACCTTTTTCGAGGGCTAACCTCCGCACGGGGTCGCGACCGGGCCCGGAAAACGAGAGTGGAGTCTTAGGTGGAGCACGCAGACCTCCTCGCTTTCGGCTCGTTGGTGTTGATCGCGGGACTCGTTGCCCGGTTGGGGCTGCGATTAGGACTGCCGACAATCCCCGCCTTCATGCTGGCGGGCATCCTCCTCGGCCCCAGCACCCCGGGGCCGGTTCTTATCGAGGACCCGGGTGAGCTCTCACTGCTGGCATCGATTGGTCTTGTGCTGCTGCTTTTCCACCTGGGGGTGGAATTCCCGGTCGAGCAAGTGATCGGAAGCGGGCCCCGCCTGTTCATTGCCGCCGGTTGCTACATCACTCTCAACGTTGCCACCGGCATGGCAGTGGGTTTACTTCTGGGCTGGGGGACGCGCGAGGCTTTCGTTCTCGCCGGCGCTCTCGGGATCTCATCGTCGGCGATCGCGACCAAGCTGCTGGTGGAGACCCACCGCCTGACCAACGCCGAGACTCCGATCATCCTCGGGGTCATCGTTATCGAGGACCTGTTCCTCGCGTTCTACCTCGCTCTCTTCCAGCCGATCCTCGCGGGCGCCGGCTCCGCGCTGGAGGTCGTCGGTCACATCGGCATCAGCTTCGGTTTCTTGACCCTGCTGTTCCTCATCGCCCGCTACGGCGCCCGCCCGATCGGAGCACTAATCGGCAGTAGGGAAGACGAGCTGCTCGCCGTTCTGATGGTGGGCTTGGTCATCTTCGTGGCCGGACTCTCCGACGAGGTCGGCGTCTCGGACGCAATCGGGGCACTGATGATCGGCCTCGTTGTTTCGCGCACCGACGTGCAGGAGCGCGTGGAACGAACCGTCGTTTCCCTGCGCGATGTCTTTGCGGCCGTCTTCTTCATCGTCTTCGGGATGAGCATCGACGTGGCCGATCTGGGCGGGGTCGCCCTGCCCGTTGCGCTCGCAGCCGTCGCCACTCTGATCATGAATTCTTTCTCCGGTATCGCGGTGGCGCGACTCTTCGGATTCAATCAACGCGCTGCGGCCAATCTGGGACTGACGATGCTCGGGCGAGGGGAGTTCTCTCTGATTCTCGCCACTTTGGCGCTGGGCGCGGGGTTGGATACCCGGCTGGGGCCGTTCATCGCCCTCTACGTCTTGGTGCTCGCCGTTCTCAGCCCGCTGCTCGCCGCGCAATCGCGACACCTTGCGAAGGTCATTCCGAACAGGGTGATGCGGTCGGGATGGACGTACGTCTCCAGGGAGACGATCACAACCTCGTGCATGCATTTCGATCAGATCCAAGTGACCGAGACAGACGTCGACGTTTGCCCGCAATGCGTGGCTCAAGGCGATCGATGGGTGGAACTTCGCATGTGCCTGACGTGTGGCGAGGTCGGGTGCTGCGACGACTCGCCCAACCGGCATGCGACGGGTCACTTCAACGAGAGCGGGCACCCGCTCATCCGGTCGCTGGAGCCTGGTGGGGACTGGCAGTACTGCTATCTCGATCAAACCTTGGTGCAAGAGCCGATGGGCGCGAACCGCGACCGAGATTGAAGCCGGCGCGCCGTTCGCCGACGAGCTTGCGTCCGACAGCGTCACTCACGAGCGGTCTCGGGGCGTGCCTGGGCAACCGGCAACCGTAGGCGCGGGGACGGTTTTCGCGACGTTGCACTCCTCCCCGGATGCGTGTACGAATTACAAGAATGTGATTCGTCCCGGGAGGTCGTGACGATGGGAAAGAGCAGAGCCTCGGCGCGCCGGAGCAAGGGCACGCCGCGTCGGTACCGGAGGGGGCCAAGCCAAACCCCGGGTCCAACATCTCGCCCTGGAGACCCCAAGTTGTGGGACGTGGCGCGGCGCACGGTCGCAACGGCAGAGGAGCTCGTCGGGCTCGAGACTCCTCATCAGGCCGAGTACTGGCTCAGTTCACTGGTTTCCGCTTGGGAGGGACTCGATCTCGGGGGCGACAATCCGGAGAAAGTGGTCGGCCTCGCTGTGGTGGCCGCTGCTGCCGCCGAGAGGAGTGCCCGTGCACTGGCTCTCCTCAAGGGCGTGGCGATCTTCGGAGGTGAACTGGCCGGGCCGCAAGCCCATGCGGAAACGCGCCGTCTCGCCGAGCTGAACCTCGAACTTCCAACATGGGTCGATGCGCTGGGAGCGGCGCAGGTAAAGGGATCGTGGAAGACCGTGGAGGCCTTCGGCGACAGCGAGATCGTGACGCTGGAGTTGGAGCACCGCGGATACCCGCCTCAGGCAATCGCGGTTCTCATCGATCACAACTTCGGGTCGATGGCCAAGGACATATTTGTGACGAAAGCGGAGGGGTTCCGCTCACGCTGGGAGGACGACGCCCGGGACGTCACCGTTGCCGACATCGATCTTCAGGAAGCTGCCGACACGCTCGCTCACGGGCTTGAGATGGAGCAGATGCTTTCCGACTCTCCGTACAGCGAAAGCCTCGGCAGGCTCCGCCCGCTGCTGCGGACCTACCTCAAGACGCTTCCGCCGGCCAGACCTGTAGAGCATCCAACGTTCACGCAGAACGAGCGCGACCGCCTGGCCGCTGAGTTCGCCTCTTCTCCCGAGGCGAGCAGTCTGGACGCCGTCGTCGTCGATGACCTCGCGTGGCGGATGATCGACTTCGGCTGCGACTACTCCGACGGCGATCCGCTTAGGTGGAGCCCGGTCGTCGTCGAGCTGTTCATGGCCGGCTGGCTGCCGCGCAAGGCGCTGCTCGAGGTCCCGGTCGAAGCTGTGCCCGACGCGCTGCGTGCGTGGGTGCGCTTCGCAGGACGTAAGCGCGGGCTGTCCGAACTCCTCATCGATGAGGCCGCAGCCGCGGTGGAGCAATGGACGCCGGAGTTCAAGCATGCGATCAATGACCCCTCCCGCTTCGGACCCTCAAAGGCGATGTTCGGCGCCATGCTCGATGAGGGCATCGACATCACCGACAAAGCTGCGGTCGACGCGTGGGTTAAGGCGTTCAACGCGCGCCCGCAAGAAGAGCGCCGCAAGGTGTTGCGCTAAGCCTCCGGGTCAGAGAACTCTCTTAGGTCCGATCACTCGAGCATGTCTTCCCACGACTCGGGCAGCGCATCGAGCTTCTTGATGTAATCGGAGGGATCCGCGGGTGTGTTCTCCTTGAGGCTGTACCACACCTCGTCGCTGACGGCGCTTGCGATCATGTGGAGTATGTCGTGATGCTTGTATCCGAGGCCCGTGAGGCGCTTCACTGTGAGCCACACCTCCGGAGGGTCGTTGTCCCACAGCTGATTCGCCACCACTTGGTGCATCGTTAGATGAAGTCGTGGGTTCATCGTTCTTCCGTGCATCTCGATCTCGCCGAGGTCATCCCTGATAGCCGGAATCAGTTCGGGATGCTCCGCCAGGATAAAGAAGTACCGGTCGTCCTCGTTTGAGGGATCGAGGTACTGCAGATCGATGTCGAGGACGCGCCCACGTCGTTTCGTGATCGCCCATTGACGTCTCTGCTCTGCTTCTTCCACGTTCTTCCCTCCGCAGACTGATGGCTCGATGCCCGATCATGTCACAGGGCAGAGCTGCGGGCGTCTTTGGGTGATAGGCCGCGCTCTCCGCGGTCGATCACCCAAAGATCTGCCATCGGTGCGTTTTCGCGTCGCAAGACGGCGCGGAGAACGCACTCCGACCGTGAGTCGGATCAAGCGGCCGCCATGCTCAAAGCGACCCGCAGGAGACTGCTTGGGGGAACGGAATCGAGTCGAAGCCGCTGATGTCTTGGTCGTCGAGGCGTTGCTCCGTCTCGTCCATGCTTCCTCCGCAGGCAAACTTCTGTCCGGCGCCGATCATGGCACAGGTTGAAAGCGGCGGCCCATCCACGATGAAGCCGTTGTTGGAAAGGCGACAAGACCCAACACAACGCCGCGACAACGCGCGCCCGAGGTAGCGCCGGGAGGATCGCGGCGGGCCTGAGATGGCAATCAACCACCAAATACGGTGGCTAACTGCCATCTCAGCGCGGTGGAGTGGCCCGCCCCGCGGACGATCTCTTCATCGCGTTTGGTTTGTATGCAAGATGCACGCGCTGTCGTGGTCGGAGTCGACCGGCAGCAGACGCATCTCGTCGACCGGCTCGAACGTAACCCTCACGGATTTTCCGGTTTGGCGCAGCTCCGTCATCGCGGCACGCATCACCTCCGGAACCGAAGTTGAATCGAGGTCGGCGGCCAGCGCGGCCGCCTGCGCTTCTGATGAAAAGGTCAAATCGGCAGAGAACTCCGACAGTCGTGCGACTCCCACAAGGCCGTCGAGCGTCCGTCCGACCTCCTCGAGCTGACGGACGATGTCGTCAACCTCCCATCCGCATCTTCTGGTGGCCACCGGACAGCGCGTGTGGAAGCGGCATCCCTGCGGGGGGCGCGCGGGATCGGGAATCGGTCCCATGAGGCGGAGGTCCACGCGGCCTTCGCTCGTTTGGCTGGGGTCCGCCCGGATGAGTGCCTCCGTGTAGGGATGGCGAGGATGCTCGAAGGTCTCCTGCGCCGGGCCGGCCTCACACACCTGGCCGAGATACATCACGATTATCCGGTCGCTCATATGACGAATGACGTTTAGGTCGTGGCTGATGAACAGGTACGTCAGCCCGCGCTCCTGCTGCAGCCGGTGCAACAGGTTCAGGATCTGCGCCTGCACGGAAACGTCGAGGGCACTGGTGGGTTCGTCGAGGACGATGAAATCGGGATCCAGCGCCAGTGCCCGGGCGATGGAGATGCGTTGCCGCTGCCCGCCCGAGAACTGATGAGGGTAGCGATAGAGATGCTGCTCGCCCAACCCGACGCTCTCGAGCAGTTCGATCACGCGCTCGTTGAGTGCACTCCCGAACGCCTCCCGGTAGACCCTCAAGGGACGTCCGACGATGTCCTTTACGAGTTGGCGTGGGTTCAGTGATGAGAACGCGTCCTGGAACACCACCTGACAGTTGCGTCGATAATCCTTCCACCGTTCTTTGGGCATGGCCCCGATGAGGTAGGCCGCCTCGAGCTCCTTGAGCTCGCGATCATGTGCATCCGTCCGCGCCGATTCGGGGACCTGCAGCAAACCATCGAGCCGTCGGTGCGCGCCGTCGTCGAGGCCGAAGTAGACGCCACCTTCAGTTGGCGAGAGCAGTCCGCTGATACAGCGGCCGAGCGTGGTTTTCCCGCACCCGCTCTCCCCGACGAGCCCAACGGTCTCTCCTCGTCGCACGTCGAAGCTGACGCCGTCCACCGCGCGGACACGACCGGTCACCCGCTGAAGCACTCCCTCCTTTATGGGGAAATGCTTGCGCAGGCCACGCACGGAAACGACGAAGGGGCTGGGAGCCACCTCCGTCTGTGCGGTCGCTTGCGGGAGTGCCGTCAATCCCCCTCCTCCCGCCAAGTTGGCATCAGCTCTGCGGCCACACCGATCTGGCCGGGCGAATCGTAGAGAAAGCATGCCGCGCGATGGTCCTCCGCCCTCCGTTCGAGCAACTCCGGCTCCACCGCCGAGCACACCGGACCCGCATTCGGACAACGGGTATGGAACCTGCACGACGCGGTTGGAGAGATGAACTCTGGGACCACGCCCTCGATCGCGGCGAGTTCGCCGCGCCGATGGTCACGCGACGGGATCGCTGCCAGCAAGGCTCTGGTGTAGGGATGCAGCGGCTCCTGAAAGAGCTGCGCGGTCGTGGCGGTCTCGGCGATTTTTCCGCCGTACATGACCGCAACTCGATCACTTATCCGTCGAACGAGAGACAGATCATGACTGATGTAGAGGACTGCCGTGTGACGGCGATCCTGCAGTTCGTCGATGAGATCGAGGATCCGTGCCTGGATCGTCACATCCAGGGCCGTTGTTGGTTCGTCCGCTATCAAGAGATCCGGGTCGCAAGCGAGCGCCTGCGCGATCATCACGCGCTGCTTCATGCCTCCCGACAGCTCGTGCGGGTAGCTGTTCATCACCTTGCGTGGGTTGGGGATCCGGGTTGCCTTCAACGCGTCGGCGATGCGGTCGTCGACCTCCCTTTGTAAACGTCCGTGTCGCGACCGGAAGGGGGGCAAACTCAGCATCCGCCTCTCAGCGAAGCGCGAACGCCCCCGCGCGTCTCGGGTGAGAAGGATGCCGGCCCCAGAGCCCGTCGCGCTCTTGATGCCGGCGTGCTCCAGCAACTCACGTGAGCGATGTTCGGCGAAGACTTCGGCGAGTTGCTGCCGTACCGACAACGCGGGATTGAGGGCTTTGGCGGGATCTTGGAAGATCATCGCAATGCGATTGCCCCGGATGCTTCGCAGGTGACCGGGCGCGAGACGCAACAGGTCAAGGGTCTCTCGTCCGGAGCGTCCGCACGCCCCGCACCCGACGCCTGCGCAGGCAGGACACTGGGTCGCTGCCCTCCCGATCCCGCCGCACGTCGAGCAACCCGCACCCGAGCAAACGACGCATACCGTCCGCGGCCGGAACAGTATTCGTCCGCGTGCGTATCTGCCGGGCGGCACAGGCACAAGCCGGAGCAGGGAGCGTGCGGTGACACTCTTACCCGAGCCGGTCTCGCCCACGAGGCCCAGGGTTTCTCCTTCCGCGATGTCGAGGCTGACACCATCGACCGCGTGAGCGATCCCGCGCTTCGAATGGAAGTGAACGGCCAGGTCGTCGATCGATATCAACGGCGTTCCGGACCCGGTCCCACGGCCCGTGACCGTCACCGTGCCACCGGGGGAGGGAGCCTCGAAGTCGGCGTATCTTGCACTCAACGCCGTTCCGTTCTGGGATCGAGAACGTCGCGCAGGCCATCGCCAACGAGGTTGAATGCCAGAGCCCAGAGGAAGACCATCGCGCCGGAGAACGTCGCGACCCACCACCTGCCGGCGACGATTCCGGATTGCCCCTCGCTCACGAGGTTGCCCCACTCGGCGAGTCCGGCTTCGGCGAGGCCGATGAAGCTCAATGTGGCGCCGATCAGCACCACGTGCCCCATGTCCAGTGTCGCCTGGACCACCACCGGTGTAATCGAGTTGGGCAGCACATCCTTGAGATAGATGCGCCACCGCGAGTCGCCCATTACCCTGGCCGCGTCGACGTACTCGTTTTGTTTGACGTGAATTATCTGGCCCCGAACTATGCGCGCGTATTTCACCCAGAAAACCACGGCGAGAGCGAGGATGATGTTGCTGAATGCGGGTCCGAGCGTTGCCGCGATGGCCAAGGCGAAGATCAATTCGGGTACCGACAGGAATACGTCGACGATTCGCATGAGCGCGGAATCCCATCGCCCCCCGAGGAATCCGGCAAGGCTCCCGATGGCGAGGCCGATCACCACGGTGATGCCCACGACGATCACAGACAATCGCAGTGAGTTGCGCGCGCCCCATACCACGCCGTACAGAACGTCCCCGCCCGTCGGAGTGGTTCCGAGGAGGTGTCCGTCGGTGCCGGGCGGCGCATTGACGGCGCTGAAGTCGCGCGGCATCTGATAGACGTTCGGAACGTTCGGCTCGATGATGAGAGGGGCGAAGATGGCCATCAACATGAGTGCGGCGACGATCGTTCCACCCACGAGCGTGGTCGGGTTCCTTAACGCATCGGTGGCGATCTCCCGCATGCGTCCGAGGCGGGTAGCCAGCGCGCGGAGACGCCATCCGTAAACTCGAGTTCGGACCGAAGTCGTGGCCATCCCCGTTATCCTCCGAGCACCACGCGGCGATCGAGGTAGGCGTAGGCGACGTCGACAATGAGGTTGACGATCAGAAAGATGACGCTTGTCACGAGCACATACGCCATGATGGTCGCCTGATCTCCCTGCAACACTGCGTCGGTCATCCATCGCCCGAGGCCCGGCCAGTTGAAGATCAGCTCCACGACGACCGTCCCCTGGAGCAGGAATCCCCACGTCAGGCCGATGACTGTCACGGTTGGGATCAGGGCGTTGCGGCGTGCGTGTCTCCGGATGACGAGCCGTTCGGGAAGCCCCTTCGCCCGCGCCGCGTCGACGTAGTCCTCACCTAACTCCTCGACCAGAGAGGACCGCATCATCCGGGTGATGATCGCCGTGCTTCCATATCCCATCGTGATCGCGGGCAGGGCAAGGTGCCGCAGCGCGTCGAGCAGCGCGCCCCAGTCGAAGTTGAGGAGGGAGTCGATCGTGTACAACCCAGTTGGATGGCCGATCCTCGAGTAGATCTCGGGATCGGCGCGACCCAGTGGAGCCCATCCGAGGACGAGATAGAAGACAATGAGAAGCAGCAGCCCGAACCAGAAGATCGGGATGCTGGCGCCGCTGATCGCCAGAACCCTGGTCAGGTGATCTCCCAGGCGATTGCGGCGCGCTCCGCCAAAGGTTCCCAGTCCCAGGCCGAGAAACACCGCCACGAGCGCGGCGAGCACTGCGAGCTCCATCGTCGCCGTGAACTTCGGCGCGATCAACGAGGACACGGGCGCCGCGGATACTCCCGACCAGCCGAGGTCCCCGCGAACCACCCCCCCGAGCCACGCGACATACTGTTCGGGCAGCGACTCGTCGAGGCCATAGCGCTCCTCGATCTGTGCAATCTCCTGCGGGCTCATCTCGTGTTCGATGTAGATGCCGATCGGCGAGCCGCCGACGCGCGACAGCCCGAAAACCAGCACCGACACGCCGAGCATGAGCAGCGGCAACGCCAGCAGACGCCGGATGATGTACTGGCGCACCTGCATGTTGTTCCGCTATCCTCGCTCGCCCTGGCTCGCGGTCAGGTCCTCAGCCCTTGTCGTAATACGCCCAGCGCAGCGTCTTCCACAGTGGGTTGTATACGAATCCCTCCACCCATGAACGATACGCCTGCGCGTTCACCTCCTGAGCCGGGTAAATCCACATGGGATCCTCGTATAGGAGGCTCAGCAATTCACCGTAGATCTGCTCTCGTTCTTCGATGTCGGTCGTCGCGAAACCGGCGTCGATGAGCTCGGCGATCTGGTCTGGGTCCTCGTAACCGTTACGGAATCCGAGTCGCGATCCCCATTCGCCATCCGGATGCATGTACGTGTCCATGTAGAAGTGCGGATCGACAAAGGGATCGGCGTTTTTGATCCACATCGCGAACTCGAAGGGATCGGCGCCGTGGGCCCTGTCGAACTGGCTCTCGGATACGGTCAGCACGTTCACCCGGAAATTCGGGTTGAGCCCTTCGAGACTGTCCTTGAGAATCAGACCGATCGGTTCGAAAGCGGGATTGTCCTCCACCAGAATCGACACCGTGAAACCTTCGTCCCACCACCCGGCCTCGCGGAGCAGCTCCTCGGCGCGTTCGAGATCCTGCTCGTAGACCGGCGCCTCGGGGTCGTAGCCCAGGATCGACGGCGGCAGATAGGTCGCCGGCTCACCCAGCCCCTCGAGGATGCCGCTGATGAACGCGTCGTAATCAAACGCGAAGTTGAATGCCTGCCGGACGCGCCGGTCGTGGAAGAAGTCGGTCGGGATCGTATCCCTGTCGGGGAGAGCACCTTCCGGGATGTTGAGGTTGAACGCGACCTGGAACGGCTCGAGCAGCAGGCCTCCGGTATCGAGGACCACTCCGTCGGTGTTTTCCAGCTCGGACTTGAACGTCGGTTGGAACTGGATCGCGTCGTAGTCGCCCGCGCGCAGCCCCAGCACGATCGCGCTCTCCTCGGGAACGTTCTGCCACCG
>OCZV010000924.1_pt1 | contig 10454 bp, 8 predicted proteins | sample 1539051 | NCBI WGS metagenome assembly OCZV01 (sample SAMEA3113581, study PRJEB22503) | soil metagenome
GCTCGAGCATCGAGTTGGCGAACCGGAACACCAACAGGTCCTCCACGGACTCCTTGCCCAGGAAGTGGTCGATGCGGAAGATCGCTTCCTCGGGGAACACCCGGTGGAGCACCTCGTTGAGCTCGGCGGCCGACGCCTGGTCGCGGCCGAACGGCTTCTCGACCACCACCCGCGATCCCTCGCCGGTCAGCCCCACGTGGGCCAGGCCCTGCACCACGTCGTCGAACAGCGCCGGCGGGATGGCCAGGTAGAACAGCGGCCGCTCGAACCCTTGCAGCTTGTCGGCCAGTTGCTGGAACGTGGAGCCCTCTCGATAGTCGCCGCTCACGTACGTGAGCCGACCGGCCAGCTCCTTCCAGGCCCGCTCGTCGACCGCGCCCTTGGTCGAGGCGCTGATGGCGTCGTAGGCGCGGCCACGGAGCTGGTCGTCGTCCCACTCCCGGGACGCCACGCCGATCACGGGCATGCCGCAACGGCCGGCCCGCTCCATCTCGTAGACGGCGGGGAAGATCTTCTTGTGGGCCAGGTCTCCGGTGGCGCCGAACAGCACCAGCGCGTCGCTGCAGGGGCGGTTGGACATGACTACGACTCCGTTGCTGCCTGGGCCCGGTCGGTGACGGCGTCCTCGGCCTCGGCCAGCACCGCGTGGCCGCCGAACTGGTTGCGCAGGGCGGCGATGGTCTTCATGGCGATCGAATCCTCCTCCTGGGAGACGAAGCGGGCGAACAGCGCGGCGCTGATGACCGGGGTGGCGACGCCCCGTTCGATGGCCTCCTGCACGGTCCAGCGCCCCTCGCCGGAGTCCTGCGCGACGCCGGCGATGCCTTTGAGATCCGGCGTCTGCCGCAGCGCCCGCACCAGCAGGTCGAGCAGCCACGACCGCACCACCGACCCCTCCCGCCAGGCGTCGAGCGCGCCCAGGACGTCGATGTCGAGCCCGGACCGGTCGAGCAGCTCGTAGCCCTCGGCGTACGCCTGCATGAGCCCGTACTCGATGCCGTTGTGGACCATCTTGGTGAAGTGCCCGGTCCCGACGCCGCCGGTGTGCACAAACCCACCGTCGGGCGGCTTCAGGGCGTCGAAGATGGGCTGCGCCACCGCCACGTGCTCCGGACTGCCCCCGACCATCAGGCAGTAGCCCTCGGCGCGGCCCCACACGCCGCCGCTGGTGCCGGCGTCGACGAAGCCGATGCCCCGCCCGCCGAGCTCCTTGCCGCGGCGGACGGAGTCGTGCCAGTGGGAGTTGCCGCCCTCGATCACGACGTCGCCGGGCTGCAGGAGGCCCGCCAGCTCGGTGACGACGCCCTCGGTGGGGTCGCCGGCCGGGACCATGACCCACACCACTCGGGGCGCGTCGAGCCGCTCGACCAGCTCGGCCAGCGACGACACCTCGGAGGCGTCACTGAAGGCGTCGTACCCCACCACCTCGTGCCCGGCGGCCTGGATGCGGGCGGCCATGTTGCCGCCCATCTTGCCGAGCCCCACCATCCCGATCTTCACGGAACGACCTCCGAGAGCTCGTCCAGCCGGACACGCCCCGCCCGGCGCTTGCGCTCCCTCAGCGTCACCAGGTCACCGTCGGCCTGGGCGTGCTCGAGCGCACCGAACCCGTAGGCCTCGCCGGGAATCGGGACGTCGCCGGCGCCGTCGGCGGCTTCGCCCACCACCTGCACGAACACGCCCGTGTCGGGCCCGCCCTTGTGGAGCTGGCCGGTGGAGTGCAGGAACCGGGGCCCGAGCCCGACGGTGGTGGCCACCCGCAGGCGATCGCGCAGGGCCACACGGGCGGCCTCGATGTCGGCGACCGCCGGGCTCCCGGGGTCGACGAACGCCTGAATGGCGAGGTAGTCGCCCACCTCGACCCGGTCCAGCAGCTCGTCCAGTGGCGTGAGCGGGAGGTCGGGCGGACCCTCGGCCAGCACCCGGGCGGTGGCCGCCTTGGCCGCCGCCACGTCGGGCTGGTCGAACGGGTGGATGCCGAGCAGCGCCCCGGCCAGGGCCGTAGCCAGCTCCCACAGGAGCACCTGGGCACCCAGGTCGGCGAAGGTGGCGCCGCTGGGCAACAGGACCACCGGGTGCCCGGCCGCGGCCAGCGCGTCGAGCCGGCCGGCGGCCCGCAAGGGAGGTTCCGCCACGGCCACGAACAGCCGGTCGTCCCCGTACACCGCCGGGTCGCCCAGGGGTTCGCCGACGATCGGGACGACGCCGGTGCCGTCCTTGCCGGTCGACTCGGCCAGCAGCTGCTCGAGCCAAAGGCCGAACATCGCCAGCTCGTCGGGGACGACCAGGGTCAGCTTGTCGCGTCCCTCCCGGACCGCCGCCGCCATGGTCGCCGCCATGCGGGCCGCGGGATTGGCGGGGGGTGCGGTCCGCAGGGACTCGGTGATGCCCGACGCCGAGGCCAGCAGCCCGTCGACGTCGGCCCCGGCCAGGATCGCCGGCACCAGCCCGAACCGCGACAGGGCCGAGTAGCGCCCGCCGATGTCGGGCGGGTTCTCGAACACGGCCGCGAAGCCCCGCTCCTGGGCCAGCGCGGCGAGCTCGCTGCCGGGGTCGGTGATGACGGCGAACCGCGCCGGGTCGGGGTGGCGCTCCCAGGCCCACGCCAGGTGGCTGCGGGTCTCGAGGGTGGTGCCGGACTTGGACGCCGCGATGTGCAGCGTCCGCTCGGGCGGCAGCTCGGCGCCGAGGCGGGCGATGGCGGCCGGGTCGGTGGTGTCGAGCATGTGCGGCGTCGGGGCCCTCGAGTCCGGCGGCGTCGAGCGGGCGACGACCTCGGGGAACAGGCTGGATCCACCCATGCCGGCGAGCAGCACGTGGTCCACGTCGGAGGCGAGGCGGGCGCAGGTGGCCCGCATGTCGTCGAGCCCGGCCACCATGTCGGGCACCACGGTGAGCCAGCCCAGCCGGTCGCTGATCTCCGTGGGATCGTCCCGCCACAGGGTGTGGTCACGCGCCCAGGTGCGGGCGACGGCGTCCCGTTCGGTCAGCTCGGCAAGGGCCGCCTGGGCGGCGTCGGTGAGCGGTCCGAGGCGGTCGGGGATCTCGTCGGCGATCACACTTCCCCTTGCTACCAGCCATGTGGCCAAGTTGCGCCCACTACCTTGGCGCGCCGATGTCTTCGGCCGCCCCCGCCGCCACCGACACCGGGCCGGCCGCCGATCGGGGGGCGCCCGGCGGGTTGTCGGACACAGCCCTGCTGGCCATCACCGCCGTCGTCGCCCTGCCCATCTTCTGGCTGGGCTACGGGACGGACATCGACGTCGGCGACGTGCTGCTGGCCGGGGAGCGGATCCGCGACGGCGACTACGCCCCCTCCCGCAACCCCGGCGTGCCCGTGGTCGAGACGATCGTCGGCCTGCTCGACCCGGTGGGCGGGCACATCCTCGTCAACTTGGCCACGGGCGCGGCGCTGGCGTTGACAGTCGTCGGGATCGCCCGGCTGGTGCGGGTGTGGGGCCACGACAACGGCGACCTCGTGGCCCTCGCCTTCCTCGCCTCGCCGGTCACGCTCATCGCCGGCACGTCCACGGGCGACTTCGTCTGGGCGCTGGCATTCTTCGTGTGGGCGGCTCTGGCCCACCTTCGGGACCGGGCGCTCCTGGCGGGGGTCCTGTTCGGGCTGGCCATCGGGAGCCGCGGCACCACGGTGCTCGCGGTCGTCGCCTTCCTCGTCGCCGACGGCTGGGACCGGGCCCACCGGCGCCGCTGCCTCACCACGGCGGCGGTGGCGCTGCCGCTCGGCGCCGCCCTGTTCATCCCGTCGTGGCTGGCGTTCGACCGCACCTTCGGATTCCTCACCGCCACCGAGGGCTGGCGCAGCTTCGCCAACAACGTGGGCCGGTTCGGGGTCAAGAGCTACGCCGCCGCCGGCCTGGCGCTGATCGTGGTCGTGGCGCTGGCGCTGCCGGCGCTGGTCCGGTCGCTGCGCCGCTGGGGGGTCGATCCCCTGGTGCGGTTCGCGGTCCTGGCCGCGGTGGTCACCGAGGGCCTGTTCTTCGTGGTGCCGTGGAAGCTGGCACACCTGCTCCCCAGCCTCCTGGCCCTGGTGTTGTGGGTGGCGGCCAGCGAGCGCAACCGTCGGCCGTTCCTGTGGCTCCTGATCGGCGCCACCGCGCTCAACGGCATCGTCGCCTTCCGCCCGTTCACGACCGATACCCCCGACGATGCCAAGAGCGCCGACTTCGAACCCGCCGTCACCCTCGGTCTGCTCCTCAACGACATCGACTGTCGCATCGAGTTCATGGACGAGCCGCCGCGGCTCGACTCCGGCGCCTGGGACTGCACGCTCGAGCCGATGCGGGGTCCCACCGGGTGACGTGAAGCCGTTGGGTCAGCTCACGCTGGCCAGCACCGCGGCGACGACCGCCCGGACGTCGTCGTCCGACGTGGGCGTCCGGCGCAGCAGCTGGCGGTAGAAGATCGGGCCCGACAACAGGTCGACCAGCAGCTCGGGATCGGCGTCGGCGGCGATCGCGCCCTCGGCGGCGGCAGCCCGCAAGCGCTCGACGATCGGCTGCCGGCGGTCGTGGACGAACCGCGTGTGCAACGTCGAGATGACGGGGTCACGCTGTGCCGACACCAGCAGGGCGGGCAGGGAGCGCCGCATGGTGGCGGACTCCACGACGTCGCGGACCGACAGGAACAGCCCGACGAGGTCGGCCTGGAGGTCGGCAGTGTGGGCGACCCTGTTCGGGGGCGCCACCCTCGCCCAGGCGTCGGACACGAGGTCGGAAGGGCTCGACCAGTGCCGGTAGAGCGTGGTGCGCGACACGCCGGTCTCACGGCTGATCCGGCCGAACGTCACGCTCCCGAGGCCCTCGGTCTCGAGCAGCCGGTGGGCGCCGGCGAGCACCCGCGCCACCGTGCGCTCGACACGCGCATCACGTCGGGGTTGTGGGGATTGTCGGCGTCGTTGGGAGGTGCGGGCCATCAGCCGCCGGCCAGCGCGTCCCCCACGGCGGCCGCCACCTCGCCGATCACCTCGTCGGTGTGGGCGAGCCCGGGGAACATGATCTCGTACGCCCCCGGGGCCAGCGCGACGCCCCCATCCAGCAGCCCGTGGAACAGCTTGGCGTAGCCGGCCTCGTCGGCGGCGCGGGCGCCCTCGTAGTCGATCGGGCGGCGGTCCCCCAGGTGGATCCCCACGAGCGTCGACGCCACCGGCACGTGGGCGGGCACGCCGGCGGACGCGAACCCGGCCCCGAAGGCGGCAGCCAAGGACTCGGCCGTCCGCCGCAGCGTCTCGTAGGCGGCGTCGTCGAGCAGGTCGAGCACCGCCAGCCCGGCGGCCGTGGCCAGGGGATTCCCCGACAGCGTGCCCGCCTGGTAGACGGGGCCCAGCGGCGCGACCACGCCCATCACGTCGGCCCGTCCGCCGTAGGCGCCGATGTTGAGCCCGCCGCCGATGACCTTGCCCATCGTGGTGAGGTCGGCGGCGACCCCGAACAGCTCCTGCGCGCCGCCGCGGGCCACCCGGAAGCCGGTGATCACCTCGTCGAAGACGAGCAGGGCGCCCACCCGGTCGCACTCGGCCCGGAGGCCCGCCAGGAAGCCCGGCTCGGGCGGGACCAGCCCCATGTTGGCGGCGATGGGCTCGACGATGACGCAGGCGGTCTGCTCGTCGAGCGTCGGCACCCGGTTGTAAGGGACGACGACGGTGTCGTGGACCGCCGCCTCCGTCACCCCGGCGGAGGCCGGCAGGCCGAGCGCCGCCAGCCCGCTGCCCGCCTCGGCCAGCAGCAGGTCGCCGTGGCCGTGGTAGTTGCCGGCGAACTTCACGACCTTCGGTCGCCCGGTGAAGCCGCGTGCCACCCGGATGGCCGACATCGTGGCCTCCGTGCCGCTGGACACCAGCCGCACCATCTCGCACGACGGCACGCGGGCGCAGATCTCCTCGGCCAGCCGCACCTCGCGCTCGGTGGGCGCGCCGTAGCTCGTCCCGCCGGCCGCCGTCCGCTGCACCGCCTCCACGATGGCGGGATGGGCGTGGCCGGCGATGATCGCCCCGTAGGACTGCACCAGGTCGACGTAGCGCCGGCCCTCGACATCCCACACGTAGGCACCCTCGGCCCGGTCCACGAAGTAGGGCGTGCCCCCCACCGCCCGGAAGGCCCGCACCGGGCTGTTGACGCCGCCGGGGATCACCCGCTCGGCCCGGGCGAAGAGCTCGTGGTTGCCGGTCACGTAGATCCGGGGCCCGAACACACCGAGGTCGAGGAAATAGCCCACGTCTGGCGGCAGCTATTCACTCGACCTCGCAGGCGGATGGTTGCGGCCCTGTCCTGGCAGCCTCACCTCAGCGACTCGGCGACCTCTCGCGCCGCGTAGGTGAGGATCATGTCGGCACCGGCGCGGCGGATGGCCGTGAGGTGCTCGAGCATGACGGCGGGGCCGTCGATCCAGCCCCGCTCGGCGGCGGCCTTGACCATCGCGTACTCGCCGGACACGTGGTACGCCGCCAGCGGCACGTCGACCTCGGCCCGCGCGGCGGTCAGCACGTCGAGGTAGGCGACGGCGGGCTTGACCATCACCATGTCCGCCCCCTCGGCCAGGTCGGCGCGGATCTCCTCGAGCGCCTCGCGGCCGTTGCGCGGGTCCTGCTGGTAGGCCTTGCGGTCGCCGCCACCCACGATGGTGACGTCCACCGCCTCGCGGAACGGGCCGTACAGCGCGGAGGCGTACTTGGCGGCGTAGGCCAGGATCGCCACCTGCTCGAACCCGGCCTCGTCGAGGGCCCCGCGGATCGCGGCCACCTGGCCGTCCATCATCCCGCTGGGCGCCACCACATCGGCGCCGGCCTCGGCCTGCGCGACCGCCACCCGAGCGTAGAGGTCGATGGTGGCGTCGTTGGCGACCTGGCCGTCATCGTCGACGACGCCGCAGTGCCCGTGGTCGGTGTACTCGTCGAGGCACAGGTCGGCCATGATCACGAGCTCGTCGCCCAGGTCGGACCGCAGGTCGCGCAGCGCCACCTGGACGATGCCGTCGGGGTCCCAGGCGCCAGAGCCGGTGGCGTCCTTGGCGGCCGGCACGCCGAAGAGGATCACCCCCGGCACGCCCAGCTGCACCAGCTCGTGCACGTCCTTGCGCAGCGACTCGCGGGTGTGCTGGACCACACCCGGCAACGACGTGATCGCCACCGGCTCGTCGATGCCCTCGCGCACGAACAGGGGCGCGATCAGGTCGTCGACGGACAGGTGGGTCTCGGCCACGAGGCGGCGCAGGGCGGGTGTGCGGCGCAGCCGCCGCAGCCGGCGCTGGGGAAAGCTCATTGCCATGCCTCCGGCACGGCAACGAGCTTTCGCCGCTTCGCGGCGAGTAACGCACTGTACCGATGGTTCGCTCGCTGACGCTCGCTCACTCCGGGCATGGTACGACCCGAGGCAACGGGTTCCGCCACCCCTGCGCACCAACATCTGCCCGCGCCCAATCGCGTTGGCGCGAGCGGGCGCGGGCAGAACGAGATCCATCGGACGCGGCTACGGTCGCGGCGCGTCTTCGAGACGGGTCGTCCGCGAGCCGAGTCGGTGGACTCGGGTGGTTGCCTTCATCGTGCTCGCCGGGTTGGTGGCATCGGGCCTGCTGGTGTTGATGCGAGATGGTGGCGGGCGAGCCGGTCGAGGCGACGGTTCCGACGAGCGTCCGCAAGCCGACACCGCTCATGTCGCCTACACCGAAGCGGTGCGGCGGTTTGGACAAGCCGGGTCGTTTGCCTACCGCGGCTCGGTGCACGCCACCGGGCCCAGCCCGATGCGGCCAGGGACGTGGCTCGCACGGGATGTGACCGTCGAGGGCGCGGTGCTGCTGCCCCATTCCATCACACGGGAAGTTGCGGTCGATGCGAGCGGCCGGGCGGTCGAGACCGTCACGTCTGGACGAACCGCGTGGAGCCGCACTGCGTCGAGCACCGGCGGGCTGGCCCAGGCGCCGTGGGAGGTGGTCGTGTCGCCCGGCATAGCGCGACTGCGTTCACCGGGCGCCTTCGACGCGGCCCGGCCGAATCGACTGGGCATCGCGTTGGTGGCCGACGTCGTGCGGTCGGCCGGCAACCGGCGCAGCGAGCCGCCCGACCCGACCGGACGCCGTTCGCTCCACGCCGCGGTCCCGATGAACACCCCTCACCTACGCTACGGCGATCTCTTGGCGGGAGCGGAGGTGTCACTGGTGCTCGACGAGGTGGGCGACCTCGACCACATCGTCGTGAGCTCCGCGCCGGTCGATGATCCCCAACTCGTGGTCGAGCTTGCCGTCGAGCGGCTGGGAGAGCCCGAGCTCATCACGCCGGCCGAGATCGGCGACCCGGCACGCGGCACCGTGCCAGTCGATGTCCTCGATGCCGCCGGTGTGGAGGCCCTCGAGCTGGGCCGGGTGCCAGCCGGCTGGGCGCTGACGGACGCGCGGGCAACCCGTGACGGGACCATGGGGCTACCCCAGCACTGCCCCTGGCTCAGCCTCGACTACCGCGACCTGGGGGCGGTATCGGATGGGTGGCTGTCGCTGGGAGTCACCTCGGACAGGTGCCATGCCCAGATGGGCCGCCGCGGCATCGCTTGGGGCGAGCCGTTCCGCGCCGGGTCGTTCTCGGGCCGAGCCGAGGAGAGCTGGGCGTCGACGAGGGGCACGGTGTCCGACGGAGTGACGATGGTCAGCTTCAACACTGACCTGTCGGTCGACGACACCGCCGTCGTGCTGGCCTCGCTCGGGTCGTTCGATGTGGAGACCAAGCCGGTATCCATTGCCGGCGTCCCGTCGTCGTGACCCAGCTCGTCGAGCTCGCCCCGCGGTCCGGACGACATGCTGAACTGCATCTCCCCCAATGCGACGAACGTCACTAACGTAGCGATCACCAGATCCGGGGGGACCAGCACATGGGGCAACCTATGGCCGAGCAGCGGGTGGCGGGGGCGACATCGCCGCGCGCCGGGGACCGAGCGGAGGCCTCCGCGGACGACTTCGAGGTGGCCAACCTCGAGGTCGTCTACAACGACGTCGTGCTCGTGCTCCGCGGGGTCAGCGTGGCCGTGCCCCCGGGGAAGATCGTCGCCGTGCTGGGGGCGAACGGCGCCGGCAAGACAACGCTCCTCCGGGCGATCACCGGCCTCCTCCCTGTGCACCGGGGCAAGGTCACCAAGGGGCGCATCACGCTCGCCGGGCGCGACATCACGCACGACGACCCCGCCCGACGGGTCCGAGCGGGCTTGGCCCAGGTGATGGAAGGCCGCCGGACCTTCGCCGAGCTGACCGTCGACGAGAACCTGCGCACCGGCGCCTACACCAACCGGGCGGGCTTGGCGGAGAGCCGCGACCGAGTGATGGAGCTGTTCCCTGTGTTGAAGCAGCGCAGCCGTCAGATCGCGGGCTACCTGTCCGGGGGCGAGCAGCAGATGCTGGCCATGGGCCGGGCGCTCATGTCGTCGCCCCGCCTCTTGTTGCTCGACGAGCCGTCGCTTGGCCTTGCTCCGCTGGTCGTCGAGCAGATCCGCCACCTCGTCGTCGACATCAACACCCAGGGCACCAGCGTGTTGCTGGTGGAGCAGAACGCCACCATGGCGCTCGCCATCGCCGACCACGGGCTGGTGCTGGAGCAGGGCCGGGTGGTCCGGTCGGGGTCCGGTGACGAGCTGCTGGCCGACTCGAACATCCGGGAGTTCTACCTGGGCATGAACCCTTCCGCGGAGCGTCGCTCGTTCCGCAACGTCAAGACGTACCGCCGACGCAAGAGCTGGGGGATGTAGTGCGCCGCGACGCGACTGTGGTGGACGCCGAGGCCGAAGCCGCGGCCAAGGGCGCGGCCACGTATGCCGAGGCGGAGGAAGCCCCATCGGAGCTAACCGCCACGCCCCTGCTGGCGGTGTCGGGGCTGACGTTGCACTTCGGGGGGGTCGCCGCCCTGTCGGACGTGAGCTTCGAGGTCGGGCGCGACGAGCTGTTCGCCATCATCGGCCCCAACGGCGCGGGTAAGACATCGATCTTCAACTGCCTCTCCGCGGTCTATCGGCCGGTGGCGGGCTCGATCCGGCTCGACGGGCACGAGCTGGTCGGCGAGCGTCCCGTCCAGGTGGCCCAGCTGGGGATTGGCCGGACGTTCCAGAACCTGGGCCTGTTCACTCAGCTGACACTCGTCGACAACCTCCTGCTCGGCCGGCACCACCTGATGGGCAGCGGCTTCATCGCTGGGGCCCTGTGGTATGGGAGGGCGCGGCGCGAGGAGATCGGGCACCGGGCCACGGTCGAGCAGATCGTGGACCTGTTGGAGCTGACCCCGTACCGCCGCCAACCCGTGGGGCTGTTGCCCTTCGGCATCCAGAAGCGCATCGAGCTGGGCCGGGCGCTGGCGATGGAACCCAAGCTGTTGCTGCTCGACGAGCCGGTGGCGGGCATGAACCTCGAGGAGACTGAGGACATGGCGCGCTACATCCTCGAGGCCCGCCAGGAGCTGCGCCTGCCCATGA
>OCZV010000925.1_pt1 | contig 10449 bp, 9 predicted proteins | sample 1539051 | NCBI WGS metagenome assembly OCZV01 (sample SAMEA3113581, study PRJEB22503) | soil metagenome
CGCTGCCGCAGGCTTGTTTTTCGCGCCGCAGAACCTCGCAAACATCACTGGCCGAGGCACTAGCTGGTGCTACGCTGCGCCTGAACATGGCTACAACCCCCACATATTTCATACGCACCTTCGGGTGCCAGATGAACGAGCACGACTCCGAGCGCATGGCCGGAATGCTCGAGGCAGAGGGCTACGTGAAAACTACGAGCGCCGAAGCCGCGTCGGTCGTCGTCTTCAATACATGTTGCATCCGCGAGAACGCCGACCAACGCCTCTACGGCAACCTCGGCCATATGAAGCGGATCAAGGATGGCTGCGACGGCGAGATGCGCATCGTTGTCGCAGGATGCCTTGCGCAGAAAGACAAGGATCTGATCCAGCAGCGCGCCCCGTATGTCGACGTGGTGCTCGGAACACACAATCTCGCCAGCCTTCCGCGGCTACTCAACGAGTCGCAGGAGGGTCCAGCGTTCGAGATTCTCGAGCAAACGGAAGTGTTCCCGTCGGCGCTTCCGGCGCGCCGGACCTCGCCGTGGCATGCGTGGGTCTCGATCTCGATTGGCTGTAACAACTCGTGCACCTTCTGCATCGTTCCAGCGGTGCGGGGACGCGAGATCTCGCGCCGAACGGGAGAGATCGTTGTCGAGGTGGAGGAACTCGTCGACGACGGTGTCGTCGAGGTCACCCTGCTCGGACAGAACGTGAACTCCTATGGGCGGGATCTCGATGGACGGCCGCTGTTCGCCAAACTGCTGCGTGAGCTCGATCGGATCGATGGTCTTGAGCGCATCCGTTTCACGAGTCCACATCCGAAGGACTTCCGCGCCGACACCGTCGCCGCGATGGCCGACTGTCGGCGCGTGTGCGAGCACATACACCTCCCCGTTCAGGCCGGGTCCGATCGGGTCCTGAAGCGCATGAAGCGGGCGTACACGCGCCGAAAGTATCTGGACAAGGTGGCAATGGTGCGGGAGGCAATCCCCGACGTAGCAGTAACGACGGACATCATCGTCGGGTTCCCAGGCGAGACCGAGGACGACTTCCGGGAGACCCTCGAGGTGGTCGAGGCCGCCCGCTACGACGCTGCCTACACCTTCCAGTACTCACCCCGTCCCATGACCGAGGCTGCGGAGTTCGACGATCAGTTACCGAAGGATGTCGTCCAGGAGCGTTTCGATCGCCTCATCGCGCTCCAGCAGAAGATCTCACTGGATCAGAACCAGCGGCATATTGGGCGCTCCGAAGAAGTGATCGTCGAGGGCGTGTCCAAGAAGGATCCCACCAAGCTGAGCGGACGCACTCGCACCAACAAGCTCGTGCATTTCGATTCGGACGGCGCGCGCGAGGGTGCGTTCCGCTCCGTTCGCATCACCGGCGCTCATCACCACTACCTCGAGGGCGTTCTTGCAGAAGGCCGACGCGACGAGCCTCGTCCGCGCCTGACGTTGCCTCTCGTCGCTTCGGGTGCGGGCTGCAATACCTGTTCGTGATCCCAGACCAGCTCGTTCTCGCACCATCTCGATGAACGCGAACCGATGGGCGTTGTAGCCGGAGCAATTGTTCCCCACGCACCTGTGCTGAGTCTCGAGCACCATTCGGATCGGCTACGCACGTCGGTCGAAACGGTGCGATCGGCCGTGGATTCAATTGATTTCGGCGATTGCGAAGTGTTGGTGATCGCGTCACCGCACGGGCGCGCGGCCGGCGTGTACTCCGGAGTCTCGGGGTCACTCCATGGATTCGGAGTGCACAGGTCCGTCAGGGCATCGAGTGATCTCGGGCTTGCGGGAGAGCTGGCTCGCCGGTGGGGGCACCCGGTCCTCGAGCCCCCCGTTGATCACGGTGTCACAGGCGCGCTGCTGCTCGCGGGGCGCCTTACCGAACGCCCGGTGGTCGCCGCGACGTTCGCCGCCACCACCGGTCCCGGCGCGCCGGGAGAGTTTGACGTCGTCGCCAAAGAGGCCGAAGCCCTTGCCGTTGCCATCACCCTGATCGCGACCGGGCGCCGGATCGGATTCCTTGCCAGCGCACATACGTCGGCGGCGTTGAGCCCGGCTGCACCGCTGCTCGACAGGCCGGACGGTCATGCGCTCGAAGAGCGCGTCCGCGCCGCACTCGAATCCGATTTGGGGGAGCTGACTCGCATCCAGCCGGAGATGTGGCGCGCGGCCGGGGCCTGTGGTGCGGGACCCGTGATCTCCTTCGGAGCGCTCTTCGCCGGCCGGCGCGCCGATCTCCTCGCGTACGAGGCTCCTGCTGGGGTCGGGTATCTCGTGGCGTTGGGGGAATGACGGTGACGCGTCTGAACGTCGCCGCGATAGTCGGCCCCACCGCGACGGGAAAGTCTGAACTTGCCGTCGAAGTCGCCGAGCGTCTCGGGGCGGAAATCGTTTCTGTCGACTCAATGCAGATCTATAGGGGGATGGACGCGGGGACGGCAAAGCCGCCACCGGATCTTCTCGGACGTATTCCTCATCACCTAATCGACGAAATCGACCCATCACATTCGCTGACCGTTGCCGAGTTCCAAGAGCTCGGCCGCTCCGCGATCGAGGACATCGCGCGTCGTGGGTCTCTGCCGCTGCTGGTCGGTGGTTCCGGGCTGTACTACAGGGCGATCGTCGATGATCTCGTGTTCCCCCCGACCGATGAATCGGTGCGGTCGGCCCTCGAGTCCCAAGCGGAGGAACTGGGAGCCGAGGGACTTCACGCTCGCCTTCGCGCCGTGGACGAACGCGCGGCGGCCAAGATTGAGCCGGGGAACATTCGGAGGACGGTCCGGGCGCTAGAGGTCATCGAGCTGACCGGCCGGCCGTTCTCGGACAATTCCGCCGCGTGGGACAGATACGAGAGCCGTTACCACCTTCGGGCCGCGGGCCTCGGGCGCGCTCGCGTTCAGTTGCGGGAGCGTGTCGCGGCGCGGGTGGATCTGATGCTGGCCGCCGGGCTCGTCGACGAAGCGAGTGACCTCAATAAAAGGGGCACGCTCTCTCGATCCGCGCGCATGGCGCTCGGCTATCGGCAGGTGCTCGACGCCGGAGATGACGCGGACGTCTCCGAGATCAGGGAGTCCATAGTGCAGGCAACCGTCCGCTTCGCCCGTCGCCAGGAAGCATGGTTCAGAGCGGACCCGAGGATCGTTTGGTTCGACGCATCCCGCCCCGATCTCCTGGAGGCGGTGACGACGGTCCTGTCCGGCTCTCATCCCTCGTCGAGCAGTTCCTCGACGCGAAAGTCGATGGATCCCTCGTCGTCGGTCTGAGTGACGACGATCTTCGCCTTGTTGTCGTCCTCGCTTGTGGCTATGCAGTCGAAGCTTTCGCCCTTCTTGGCTTCGATGTCCTCCGGACAATCGATCTCGACGGTGACACCGCTCAACTGCTGCTCGAGCTTGTCTTTGATCTCCGATTCCACCGACTGGGTGTCGAGGACCCGGGAACATCCCGCCGTGAGCATCACGGCGAGGGCGAGCAGCCCTATTCGTGCGAGCATGTCCTCTCCTTCCCCGCCGCCAAGACGTTCAGCCCACGACGGTCCCACTGTGATGCTCAAGTCGGTAATGTATTGATTCATGAAATTCGCCAAGTACCAGGGCATCGGCAATGACTTCGTCATGATCGCCGATCCCGCCGACGAAATCAGGCTGGACCCGGAGCAGGTACGAGCGCTCTGCGATCGACGCTTTGGAATAGGCGGCGACGGCGTGATCCGGTTACGGGCCGCCTCGTCCGATGCGGATTTCTTCATGGACTATTCGAACTCCGACGGCTCGGTTGGGGAGATGTGCGGCAACGGAATCCGATGTCTGGCAGCCTTCGCCCGTGACGAGGGTCTCACCGATGCAACCACCTTGCGCATCGATACACGTGCAGGGCTCAAGATCGTCGAAGTTCAGGATGGCGGTCGCATCCGCGTGAACATGGGAGCTCCGATCTTTCAGCCCGACGAGATTCCGGTGCGTGGGGAGGGGTCCGATGCGCTGCACACCAAGCTGGAGCTCGAGCACGGCGTCCTTGAAGCCGCAAGTCTGTCCATGGGTAATCCACACGCCGTGCTCTTCGTGGAGGACCTCGACGGAACGCCGGTGACTTCGCTCGGCGGCCTGATTGAACATCACCCAGCTTTCCCTAACGGAGTCAACGTCGAGTTCGTCCACGTATCGTCACCGGAGAGGGTCGACATGCGTGTGTGGGAAAGGGGCTCGGGGGCGACACTTGCGTGCGGTACCGGAGCCTGCGCCGGCGCGGTCGCCGCACGGCTACTGCGCAATACGAACCGCAGAGTGACGGTCGGACTCCCCGGAGGGGAACTCGACGTCGAGTGGGACGGTTCCCTCGACGAGGTTGCCTCCGTCTTCATGACCGGACCCGCTGCGAGGTCCTTCTACGGCGAGATCGAAATCTGATGAGAACTGCCGCACGCATCGAGAAGCTGCCGCCGTATTTGTTCGCGGAGATCGATCGCAAAGTGTCCGAGGCAAGGGCACGGGGAGCGGACATCGTTTCGTTCGGAGTAGGGGATCCCGACCTTCCGAGCCCGCCCCACGTCATCGAGGCCCTGGCCGAGGCAGCGCGAGACCCGCGAACCCATCGCTATCCCTCGTACACGGGGATGTCCGGTTTTCGATCCGCCGTCGGCGATTGGTACCGGCGTCGGTTCGGAGTCCATTTGGATCCCGACTCTCAGATCCAGCCCCTCGTTGGATCAAAGGAGGGCATCTTCCATCTGCCGGTCGCGTTCATGGATCCGGGCGATGTGGCGCTGGTGCCAGATCCCGCGTATCCCGTCTACGAGACCGGGACAATTCTGGCCGGCGGAGAGCCCGTGTCGCTTCCACTAACCGCAGAGGGCTCGTTCGTGCCCAACCTCGATGCGATCCCGGAACAGGCCCTTCGGCGCGCCCGGATCCTGTGGCTGAACTACCCCAACAACCCGACCTCCGCGTGCACCGACATGGATTTCTTTCAGCACGCCGTCGACTTCTGTCGCAGCCACGACCTCGTCCTCGCGCACGACGCGGCCTACACAGAGATCACCTTTGACGGCTACATCGCGCCGAGCGTGTTGGAAGCCGACGGCGCGATGGACTGCGCAATCGAGTTCCACTCGCTGTCGAAGACGTTCAACATGACCGGTTGGCGCATCGGATGGGTCGCAGGAGCGCCCAAGGCGATCGAAGCGATTAAGCGCCTGAAGACGAACATCGACTCCGGAATCTTCGATGCGATCCAGGTCGCAGGAATCGCGGCTCTCAACGGGCCAGGAGAGTGGCTTGCTCAAACCGTGGAGCGCTACCGTCACAGGCGCGACTTGTTGTGCGACGCACTCAAGTCGATGGGCGTCGTTGTCGAACCACCGCGGGGATCGATCTACTTGTGGGTTCCCGTTCCAGAAGGTCACACTTCCGAGTCCTTCACAACCCACCTGCTCGACGAGGCGGCCATCGTCGTCGCGCCTGGCACCGGCTACGGGCGCGCCGGAGAAGGCTTCGTGCGTTTTTCGCTGACGGTTCCGGACGCTCGGCTCGAAGAGGGAGTCGAACGTCTTAGGAGGGTTGTGAGCTGACACGCGCATCACAGGGGCCCCATGAAACGAGGCCGGAGCGTGAGCGCGCCATCCTCGTCGGCGCCGTGTTCGGTTCCGAGGACGTCGAGTCGGCGGAGTGGTCGCTCGACGAGCTCGAGGCTCTTGCAGACACGGCTGGAGCGGACGTCCTCGACCGCATGCTGCAGAGGCGCGACACGCCCCATCCCGCTTCGTATCTCGGGAAGGGGAAGGCCGATGAGATCGTGGGCGTTGCGGGGGCGCTCGATGCAGACCTTCTGATATTCGACGACGAACTCACGCCGGCCCAGGGCCGGAACCTCGAGGAGATCGCCGGAGTCAACCCTCTCGCCGAACGTGGGCTGAAGATCATCGATCGCACCGGCCTGATCCTCGACATTTTCGCTCAGCACGCTCGCTCCGCAGAGGGCAAACTGCAGGTGGAGCTTGCGCAGCTCAACTACCGTCTCCCACGGCTACGCGGCTGGGGTGACGTTCTCTCTCGGCTCGGGGGTGGAATCGGCACAAGGGGCCCCGGGGAAACTGCGCTGGAGTCGGAGCGGCGCGCCATCCTGCGTCGAATTCAGAGGGTACGGAAGGACCTGAAGGACCTCGAGCGGACGCGCGACATCAAGAGGAGCCGGCGAGTCCGGTCGGGGATGCCGGTGATCGCCCTGGTGGGGTACACGAACGCCGGCAAGTCCACGTTGCTCCGCTACCTGACACGCGCAGGAGTACTGGTCCAGGACCAACTCTTCTCGACGTTGGATCCGACCACCCGACGACTGGAGCTGCCCAACGACCGTCCGGTACTGCTGACGGACACGGTCGGGTTTGTCGCGAAGCTCCCACACCAGCTCGTGGAAGCCTTTCGATCAACACTCGAAGAAGTGAACGAGGCGACGATGTTGCTTCACGTGGTGGACGCGCGCAAGGATTCCGAGCGCCAGATCTCAGCCGTGGAAGGGGTGCTCCGGGAGATCGGCGTTCGCGACAAACCATCTGTGCTCGCATTGAACAAGGTCGACCTCCTCTCGGACGATGAGATCGATGATCTCCGTTTGAGGTTCCCCGATGGAGTCCTGTGCTCGGCGCGCGACGGGATCGCGATCGATGAACTACTCGCGCGCTGCAGCGGCGAGCTGTCGCGGTTGCGAGTGGAAGTGGAACTCCATATCCCCTTCGATCGTGGCGAGATCGTGGCGCGCGTTCACGATGAGGGGGAGGTCCTCAAGGAGGAGTACACAGAGTCCGGCACTCACATCGTCGCTCGCATCCGCCGCGAGGCCATTGACGATTTCGGACCGTTCCTCGCGCCGGCGGAGGAATAGATGCCGTCGGGCAAGAGCCTCGACCGCAGTCAGGCGCGGCGCTGGAACAGCGGCGTCGTCTCGCTCCTCGATCCGGAGCACTACGGCGCGGTGGAAGGCATCTGGGACGAGCTCGAGCGCGAGCTGGGACTGCGTGAGGTAAGGGTGACACCCTGGCCCCACATTTCGTTCCAATTGGGGGACTACGACCTCGATGCGCTGCCCGGCATTCTCGAGAAGCTGGCAGCGGCCACGCCGAGGTTCGAGATCGAAACGACCGGGCTCGGCATCTTCTCAGGACTGCAGCCTGTGCTCTATGTTCCCGTCGTCCGCACGGCCGAACTCTCCGAGTTCCACCGCCTGTTGTGGACCGCCGTTGGCACCGTCTGCCGCAACGCGTCCGACGATTACTGGGTGGCGAACTGGGTGCCGCACATAACTCTCGCTGCCGGCGACCTCGACGCGAGCAACGTGGCCGACGCGATCAAGCTCCTAGCCGCGCGCCGCTTCGACTGGCGCATAACGATCGACAACCTTGCCTATATCGATGCGAGCTACGAGGGGCAGGAGCTGAGAATCCGCCACGATCTGACGGGCTGAACACAGCGGCCGCAGCCGCGTCACACTTTGCGGAAGACCGCCACGACCTTCCCGAGGATCTCAGTACCCGACGGCGCCTCGAACGGTTTCATCGCCGGGTTGGCCGGCTCGAGGATCATGGCTGATCCACGGTGCCGGATTGTCTTGACGGTGGCCTCCGGACTCTCCCCGTACTCGCTGGGCATCATCGCTGCAACGATCTCGCCGGAGTGGGCGGTCGGTTGCTGGCGCACGATGACGAAGTCGCCATCGAGAATCCCGGCCTCGATCATCGAATCGCCTCGGACCTCCAGCATGAAGACGTTGCCGTCACCCACAAGCTCCGAGGGCATCGGATAAATCTCCTCGACGTTCTCCTCGGCGAGGATCGGCGCGCCGGCCGCGATGTGCCCAAGCAGGGGAACGGACCGGGCAGCAGCCCGCTCGCGGGGGAGTTCGGTCTCGGCATCGTAGAGGAGTTCGATCGCCCTCGGCTTCGAGGGGTCGATCCGGAGGTAGCCCTTTCGCTGCAGCGCATGCAGGTGCGAGTGGACGGTCGAACTCGAGGCCAGGCCTAGCGCCTCGCCGATCTCGCGCACCGAGGGCGGATACCCGCGCTCCGACACCGTCTCGGCCACGAACTGCAATATCGCCCGCTGCCGGTCTGTGAGCCGGTCCACCATCTCTCCTCCTTGCCCCCGGGCGCTCGTTTCGCACGGCGCGGGCGCCGGTTGCCGAACGGATGTTCGCTCCAGGTTAGAGCACTTCGCGGCCCGAATCAAGAACGTACGTTCGCACCTGGGGGTTGAGTGCGAACGCATGTTCGACTAACATAGGGAACACACGTTCGTCCAGGGCGCGAAAAGTGTCACACCTCGCCGCTAGCGTCCGTGGCGACGTGGCCTCGGGAGAAAGGAAACCGAACGTGGCAGCTCGCCAAGAGGAGTTTGTCCCATATGGAGCGGAGGTGTACCGATTTCCGGTCGATCGTGCTCGGAAGCGGGCGCGCAAGGCGGCGATGCTGGCGCGGCGCCGGCGGGCGGGCGCGTCACTGGTTGTGATTGCGGTCGTGGTGGCGACCCTGCTGGCGGGGGGTTCGGCTCCCGCATCCAGGCCCGGCGCGCCGCGTGCGGTAGTCGTTGAATCGGGCGGGACCCTGTGGGGGATCGCCCAGCGGTACGCACCCGAGGGCATCGACAAGCGGGCGTACGTGGATGCCGTGGTCGAGCTCAACGACCTGTCAGGGCCCCCCAGGGCCGGACAGAGGATCGTCCTCCCGCGGTGATGAGGCGTCACAAAGCGGGCGAAATCCATGGGGATTTCTGTCCCGCAAAGCTTGACCCTCTTCCAACACAGGCGTAATTTCGGTATTGTAATTTACCAACATCTTGTGGTGCTCCCCGTCGAAACCCCCAGATGTAGTAGTCGGGGTTGGGAGGGGGTTCCCCACGGGGTGCGACAATGGGCTGATGCGCAAAAAGGGGGAATTGGCTGTGTCGCAGGTGATCGCCGGTGCCGAGGGCGGCGCCGCAACCGGACTGGAAGACGAACTGAGGATCCGCCGCTTCTTCACGACGGAGGGGGTTCACCCCTACGACGAGATCGAGTGGGAGCTTCGTGACGCGGTCATCCAGAACTACCGAACGGGCGCGGTCGCCTTCGAGCAGAAAGAGGTCGAGGTCCCGAAGTCGTGGTCCCAGAACGCGACCAACATCGCCGCGCAGAAGTACTTCCGCGGGAGCCCAAACACCCCCCAGCGTGAGCGCTCCGTCAAGCAGATGATCGACCGGGTGGTGAACCGCTATGTCGAGGAAGGCCGCGAGCGAGGCTACTTCGACACCGACGAAGGCGCGGTCTTCAAAGACGAACTCACCCATCTGCTCGTGAACCAGAAGGCGGCGTTCAACTCGCCGGTGTGGTTCAACGTCGGCTGGCGCCCCAAAGGCGAAGAACAATGCGCAGCGTGTTTCATACTTTCGGTCGACGACGAGATGGACTCGATCCTCAACTGGTACGTCGAGGAGGGGCGCATCTTCAAGCACGGATCCGGGGCCGGCATAAACCTGTCCGCGATCCGTTCGTCGAAGGAGCGGCTGCGTTCCGGAGGCACCGCCTCGGGACCGGTCTCGTTCATGCGTGGTGCCGACGCCTCTGCGGGAACCATCAAGTCCGGCGGAGCAACTCGGCGCGCCGCGAAGATGGTCGTGCTAAACGTCGACCATCCCGACCTCAAGGAGTTCATCTGGTGCAAGGCGCTCGAGGAGCGCAAGGCACGGGCGCTGCGTGAGGCTGGTTTCGACATGGACATCGACGGCATCGATGCCCATTCGATCCAGTACCAGAACGCAAACAACTCGGTGCGAGTGACCGACGAGTTCATGAACGCCGTCCTCGAGGACAAGGACTGGGCGCTTCAGGCGATCACGTCGGACGAGGTCATTGAAACGCTTCCGGCGCGATCGGTGATGCGCGACATCGCTCAGGCCGCGTGGGAGTGCGCGGACCCGGGGATGCAGTACGACACGACGATCAACGACTGGCACACGTGCTCGAACACTGCGCCGATCAACGCCAGTAATCCCTGTTTTACGGGGGACATGCGAGTCCACACGGACAAAGGTCTGGTGCGCTTCGACAGCCTGATGCAAAGGGTTTTGGACGGAGAGACATTCGAGGTCTACACGCACGACATCACGAATCCCGACAACCCAGAGAATTCGATCCGGCTGTCCAAGCCGACGCAGTTCATGATGACGGGTGTCAATGAGGTCATTCGTCTGCGGTTCAGCGACGGACGCGAACTCAAGTGCACGCCAAACCACCGGATATGGACGGACAACCGCGGCTGGGTGCGTGCAGATGAACTGACCGAGGAAGATGAAGTCAAGTTCCTCAACCACGCGACGCCAGCGACTATGGCCGACTACAAGCTTCCTGTGTCGACCGACTGGCAGTCATATGTCGCCAAGGGAACGCATCGCCGCTCCCTCGAGCTCCCGGAGAAGTGGGATGAGGAACTCGCCCA
>OCZV010000926.1_pt1 | contig 10446 bp, 9 predicted proteins | sample 1539051 | NCBI WGS metagenome assembly OCZV01 (sample SAMEA3113581, study PRJEB22503) | soil metagenome
AAAGCGGGTCAAGGCGCGATTCAAATGGCGACCATTGATAACGTCCAAAAAGTTTCGGACACGGTCTGGGAAATACCGGTGACCTACAAGGATGCCATGCGCGTGCCGGCGCGGATCATCGCGACAGAAAAACTGCTGCGCGAAATGGACGAGGCGGTCTGCGATCAGGTCACGAACGTCGCAACATTGCCGGGGATCACGAATTACGCGTTGTGCATGCCGGACGGTCATTTCGGCTACGGCTTCCCCATCGGCGGCGTCGCGGCAATGGATGTGCGCGAAGGGGGCGTGATCTCGCCTGGCGGGATTGGATTCGACATCAATTGCGGCATGCGCCTAGTCACAACGAACCTCACGCTCGATGACGTGCAGCCGCGCCTGCGGCAAATTGTCGATCGCCTTTTCGAGCGCGTACCAGCGGGTGTCGGCAGCCACGGTTTTCTAGAAATCTCGCGAGACGAATTTCGACAAGTCGTTGAACAAGGCGCGCGATGGTGCGTTCGAAACGACTATGGCTGGGAAGAGGACCTTGAGCTTACCGAGGAAAACGGATGCATCGAAGGCGCCGACGCGTCGAAAATTAGCGAGCGCGCAATTGAGCGCGGCTACAATCAGATCGGCACGCTTGGATCGGGCAATCATTACCTCGAAGTGCAAGTCGCGCGGCCTGAAGACATCCGCGATGAATCGCTCGCGAAACGGCTCGGGATCACGATTCCCAACCAGATCGTCGTGATGTTTCACTGCGGCAGCCGCGGCTTCGGGCACCAGGTCGCGACCGACTATCTGCAAATTTTTTTGAAAGTGATGGAGAGCAAATACGGCATCAAAGTCCTCGACCGCGAGCTGGCCTGCGCGCCGTTCGATTCGCCGGAAGGTCGCGATTATTTCGCGGCAATGAAGTGCGGACTGAACATGTCATTCGCGAACCGCCAGGTGATCCTGCACCGCATCCGCGAAGTTTTTCCAGAAATCCTCGGACGCTCCGCCGAAGATCTCGAAATGCACATGGTTTACGACGTCGCGCACAACACCGCGAAGCTGGAAAAACACACTGTCGATGGAAAAGAAAAAACGCTGCTCGTGCATCGCAAAGGCGCGACTCGCGCCTTCGGGCCGGGCCACCACGAAGTGCCTGTGCGCTACCGCGACATCGGCCAGCCGGTGATTATCGGCGGCAGCATGGAGACCGGCTCATACCTGTTGATTGGCGCTCCAGGGGGCGACCAAACTTTTTTCAGCACCGCGCACGGCAGCGGCCGCACCATGAGCCGCACCAAAGCGCGCAAACAATGGCGCGGCCAAAAATTGCTGCATGAAATGGAAGCGCGCGGCATCTACGTGCGCACGACATCCATGCGCGGTCTCGCCGAGGAAGCCGGCGCCGCTTACAAAGACATCGACGAAGTGATCGCCGCGACGGAGCTGGCGGGGATCAGCAAGCCTGTCGCGCGATTTACGCCGATCGGGAATGTGAAAGGATGAATTGAATGACGAAGCACGAATGACGAATGACGAAAATCGGAAAGCATCTAGGTTGATAGCTTCGTCATTCGGATTTCGTCATTTAACATGCTCCGCACTCCCATCACTCTCGTCACCGGTCCGCTCGGCAGCGGTAAGACCACGCTGCTTCGGCACATCCTCGCGACACGTCCGGCCAAGATCGCGATCGTGATGAACGAATTCGGCGAAATCGCCATCGACACGAAAGTGGTCGAGGGGAAAAATGTGCGTATCGCCGAGCTCGGCGGCGGCTGCGTTTGCTGCTCATTGCTCGGCGAATTCGAGGCTGCTGTGAACGAAATCATCGCGAAAGTCGCGCCAGAGATGATTATCGTCGAGACCACCGGCCTCGCCGAACCGGAAGCGCTCGTGTTCAACATCCAGGAGGCGCTGCCGCAATGCCGGCTTGACGGCGTCGTTTCGGTGATCGACGCCGACATGCTGGTTCGCTTCCCCGAGCTCGGGCATACCACGCGGCTGCAAATCGAGGGCGCAGACATTTTGCTTTTGAACAAAATCGATCTCGTCGAGCCGAAGCAGATCGACCCGCTCGAAGCGAAACTGCGCGAAATCAATTCGACTGCGGCGATTGTTCGCACTGAGCGCTGCCGGATCGATCCCGGATTGTTGTTCGGGGTCGGACGCGAGAAAAAGGTCGCGCCACCCGAGCACAAGCATCAGCCCGAGTTCGAGTCATTCACGTTCGAGTCCGATAAAACTTTTGATCGCGATTGCTTCGAACGCTTCGCGGATGCTCTGCCCAAAAGCGTGCATCGCGCGAAAGGTTTCGTGCGCTTTCCCGATGGAGCGCAGCTTTTTAATTTCGTCGTGGGACGCTGGGAACTGGAGCCGTTTGAGTCGGCCGAGACCGCGCTCATTTTTATCGGCAAGAACGTTCTTTCCGAAAAGGAAGCGATCCTCCGCGCGCTCAATGAATGCACCGTTAAAAATGACGAAGCACGAATGACGAAGGACGAAGGAATGTCGAAGCATGAATGACGAAGAAGTGCGGTGCGATCACCACATTGTTTGGATTTCGTCATTTCGGACTTGATTCGTCATTCGTCATTCGGATTTCGTCATTATCCGCACATGCCTTATCGCTACCTCGAAGAAATCGGAACCGCCGACATCGCGTTTCAAGCGACCGGGCGCGATCTGCCTGAATTGTTTACGGCCGCCGCCGACGCGACGATGAACGTGATGATCGAAAACCTCGACGCGATCGAGCCGCGCGAGACGCGGCGCATCGAATTGAAGAATGACGCGATCGATATGCTGCTATTCGATTTTTTGCAGGAGCTGATCTTCTTCAAAGATGCAGAGCAGCTCTTGCTGCGCGTCCGAGAAGCGAAGATCGACGAGAATGACGGTCAGTATTCTTTGAAGACCACAGTCGTCGGCGAGAAGTTGGATCCCGGCCGTCACGAGCAGCGTGCCGACGTAAAAGCGGTCACGCTGCATCAATTTCGTGTCGAGAAAACTGACGACCAATGGAAGGCGAGCGTGATACTCGATATTTGAGCGCGTGACGCAGGCAATCTTGCCTGCATTACTTCGGTTCCAGCGCAACGTAGCCGCTGCGGCCCTGGCTGTAGACGCGCATCAGAATTTTCTCTGTCGGCTTCAATTTATTGCTGAGCGCGACGAGGTCTTTCGCGTTTTTAACAGGTTGTTTATTCACTTCCTGGATCACGTCGCCCATGCGCAGGCCGGCTTGTGCAGCAGGCGATGCGGTGTCGATCGCCACAATGACGGCGCCCTGAATCTCCTTCGGCAAAGTCAACGCCTCGCGCACATCGGCGGTGACGTCGGCAACCACAATACCCCCGAAAACGGTAGATTTTTCAGGCTCCGCGCCTTGTTCAGGTGAGGCTTCGGGCGCCGGCTCGGCCGCGGCAGCCGGCATCTCGGCAAGATCGACCCCGAATGTTTTCTTCTGACCTTCACGATTCACCTCGATTTTCACCTTTGTTCCCGGCGCCATCGAGCCAATCATCAAACGCAACTCGCGGGCATCGCCGATTTTCTTCCCGTTAACCGATGTGATCACGTCGCCGCTTTTGATCCCTGCTTTCTCCGCAGGACTTTTCGGGCTGACCTCGCCCACCAGCGCGCCACTCAGTTCTTTGAGCTTGAACGCGTCGGCCAGCTCCGGGGTGAGCGTCTGGACCGATGTGCCGATGTAGCCGCGCACGACGCGGCCCTTTTCGCGCAGGCTCTGCATGACGTCGCGCGCGAGATTCGACGGAATGGCGAAGCCAACGCCCTGGCTTCCACCAGTGCGGGTAAAAATTGCGGTGTTGATGCCGAGGAGTCGGCCCTCGGTATCGACCAGCGCGCCGCCGGAGTTGCCCATGTTAATGGCCGCGTCGGTCTGGATGAAATTTTCGTAATCGACGATGCCCATGCCGCCGCGGCCGACGGCGCTGATGATCCCCATGGTGACCGTTTGCCGCAGGCCAAATGGATTGCCGAGCGCCAGCACGACATCGCCCGCGCGTGCTTTTTCGCTGTCGGCAAACGTGATCGCCGGCAGATTTTTCTCGTCGATTTTCAACAATGCGAGATCGGTGCCTGGATCGGTCCCGACTTTGTTCGCCTTGTATCTGCGGAGCTCGGCACCGAGTCCCACCATGATTTCGTCGGCTTTTGCAACGACGTGGTTGGCGGTGAGGATGTAGCCATCCGCGCTCACGATCACACCCGAGCCGAGTCCTTCGAGCGTCTGTTTGCCTTGCCTCTGCGGAAGTTGCCCGCCGAAAAACTCACGCAACGCATCGTCCGAAAACGGAAACGGCAAAACGGTCTGCGACACGCTTTGAGTGGTAAAGACTGTTACAACGGTCGGCGCGACCTTCTCGATGATCGGGGCGAAACTCGCGATCGCTCCTTGCGACGTGCGCGCAGGTTCCTGCGCCACAGCCGAAAATGCGCCCGCGCAAATCAACAGCGTTGTCAGCAATACGTGTGATAAAAATTTTCGACGTCGCATAAGACCTTCCGCACCTTTTCCTTTTGAAGGAATCGCACGCTCGACCTACGCCGGTTCCCTTTTAACGAGGAGAGCGAGCGCGCATTGGTCTCGCAGACAGGATTGCTTGCGTCACGCACTGATTCATCTTGTCCGGTGAAACTCACCTTCCTGGGCACGCGCGGCGAGATCGAAGCGCGGACGCGGCGGCATCGCATGCACACTTCGCTGCTCGTTTCCCATCGTGGCGCGGACGTGATGATTGACTGCGGCCTTGATTGGCTGGGGAAATTTGAGCGGCTGAATCCCTGCGCGATCGTGCTTACGCATGCGCATCCGGACCACGCCTGGGGTTTGAAGGATGGCGCACCCTGCCCGGTGCATGCGCCGCAGAAAACCTGGCAAACACTGCAAGGTTGTAGAGTCGAAGATCGACGTGTGATCAAAGAGCGTATGCCCGCAAAAATCTGTGGTATCACGTTCGAGGCGTTCCCGGTCGAACACTCGATTCTGGCGCCGGCGGTCGGTTATCGCGTGAGCGCAGGTCGCTCCCGCATTTTCTACGCGCCCGATCTCATCTTCATCCGCGACCGGGCAGCCGCGCTGAAAGGCGTGCAAATTTACATAGGAGATGGCGCAACGCTCACCCGCTCGTTCATTCGCAAGCGCGGAAAACATCTGATCGGACACGCACCGGTCCGCACCCAACTGACGTGGTGCGCGAGAGAGGGCGTGCCGCGGGCAATTATCACTCATTGCGGCTCGGAGATTGTCTCGGGCGACGAGCGCAAGATTTTGGCCAGGATTCATGCAATGGCAGCCGAGCGCGGCGTCGAAACGTCCATTGCCTGCGACGGGATGAAGCTGATTCTTCGATAAGGAGCCAATAAGAATTAGCGAGATCATGCGGCTGGACTGCCCCCGCGCTACGAAATAAAACTAATAGAACTATTAATATGAATTCGTTTCCAAGCTGGTTAGTCGCCCTCATACTTTTGTCACTTACGACCGTCACGGCGCGGGCGCAGACGCCGGGAGAAAAATCGTCTGCCCCGCTGAAAGCTGTGGCCATGCTTCATCCTACCGGGGGCAACAAGGTGAGCGGCAAAGTCATTTTCACCGAGGAAGCCGATGGAGTGCAGATCAAGGCGGAAATCACGGGGCTGACTCCGGGCAACCATGGTTTTCATGTCCATGAATTTGGCGATTGCAGCGCGGCGGATGCGACCTCCGCTGGCGCCCATTTCAATCCCACCAAGCAGCCGCACGCTGGCCCCGATGCGAGTGCGCGGCATGTGGGTGACATGGGCAATATCGAAGCCGACGCGTCAGGTAATGCAAAGCTCGACTATGTGGATCACCATATCTCGCTGACAAATGACCAGCGGTCGGTCATCGGGCGTTCCGTTATCGTTCACGAAAAAGCCGATGATCTGAAATCCCAACCAACAGGTGACGCGGGAGGCCGGGTGGCATGTGGCGTGATCGGGATTGCCAAGGGTCAATAGTTTGTAGCCGGGATCGCTGATCCCGGCGGCGTTGAAGTGTTCTTGGAATCGAGGCGGGATCACCGATCCCGTACCCTGTTTAGCGCCCAAGGGCGCGGTCTCATTGTTCAGCCTGGGGCAACGCCCCAGAAATGGGAATACAAATAACCACAAGCGCTGAAAGCGCGAGTCACGCCCGCGGTCCCGAACGGTACCACGTCGCCCGATTGTTACGACCACCGAAGTTGTTGAGACGCGCCTTCAGCGCTCGCTCAATGTCTATTTTATTTCCTGGGGCCTTGCCCCAGGCTGATATTGAGGCTGCACCTTCGGCGCTAAAATACATAGCCGATCTCGGCGACAATTTTATTCTCGCAAGCGGAAATCTTTATCGAATTCGCCGAAGAGATCGAGGTACTCCTCCAAATAGCGGGTGAGCAGAAATTTCTCGCGCACGCTCTCGCGCGCCTCGCGTCCCATTTCTTCGCGCAACTTCTCGTCCTTGAGCAGCCGCACAATTCTTTCGGCGGCCTCGTCGATCGATGAAACGAGAAAACCGTTGACGCCATTCTCAATCTGATAACGGATGCCGCCGACGTTGCCGCCGATTACCGGGGTCCCTTTCCACATTGCTTCAGCGACGGTGAGACCGAATCCCTCCCGTAACGATTTCTGCAAAACGACCGCGGCCCGCGTTTGCAGCGCGTTCACCAGGGCGGTGTCATCGCCGCTGGTTAAAATCAGGATGCTCTCGTCCTGGCATGCGCGCAGCGTTTCGAAAATTCTTGCGCCTTCGGGGTCGTCCGTTGCGAAGTTGCCAAGCAATACCAGCCTGGCATCGACCTGCTTACGCGCCAGCTTGAACGCTTTCACCACACCTTCCGGATCTTTCCACGGATCGAAGCGCGAAATTTGTGCGACCAACGGCAAGTCGGTCGGAATCTCGTAGTGCGCGAGCCGTTCGTCGATTTCCTGGTCGCTGAGTTGCCGATTCTTGATCGTGAACGGATCGATCGCCGGCATGAAAACGCGCTGCGGCGGTTTCATCTCCTGGTTGTATTCGGGACAGCTCTCAATCACCGCGTCGTAATTGTCGATCCAACCCAGCAGATATTTCCACGTCTCGGCGTTTGGCCGGGAAAGGTCGAGATGGCAGCGCCAGATCCACGGACATTTTTTTTCATAATGCTCAATCAGCGGAACCGGCTGCGGGTCGTGCACGATCACAAAATCGTGCTCGAGAAAATTGCGCACGCTGTTCTCATAAATCACCTGCTCGAATATCTCCTTTTTGATGCTGGACAGGTCGATTTCGCCGCCTTGGAGCGCGTTGTGCATCTTCTTGGTAATCGAGAAAAAATCGGGCGTACCCTCGATCACGCGCCACTCGGTGCGAAGACCGAGGCTGTTCATGAGCAGGGTGAGCGATGAGAGTGTCTCCGCCACCCCGCCGCCGTAATAAGTGGAATTGAAGTTCGCCACGCGCGTGCCTTTGAACTTTTGGGCCTTCTCGCGAATGCGCTGAACCTGCTCCCGTCCGATAAACTGCTCGTAATCTTCGATCTGAGTAATGCGATAACGCGCCATTTGTTAAATGATTCGTTTATCAGCGCGGACACGCTCGCCAAGCGCGCGAGCGGCGATTAGTTTTACGCCACACGTCGATGCTGGCTCGCAATGAAAAAACCGAAAATAGACGATAAACTCACGTTACTGGCGGATTTCGGGAAGACCGAAGCAATCTGCGTCGAGGTGCTCGATAATCCGGCCACCGAGGAGGGCATCCTACTCAAAGTGATGGCGCGCGGTCCGTTCGAACAAGGTCAGCAGGTCTGGATCGTCGATCGCGACGGATCGAAAATCGGCGCGACTGTCGAGAACGTGTTTAAGCAAACCATCGACAGCGAAGTCACGCTCTCAACCGTTCTCCCGGCATAAATAAGATCTTTGCGGCGAGACACCGCAACCAAGTCGCCGCGACGACCGTTACCCAGACGACCGTTCCCGCTTCGGCCTCCGTTCCTTATTTAAGGACAGATGAAATCGAAACGTACCGAGCGCAGTTTTCCGTTTCTCCGAATCAACGAGCGCGAACGTAAGCCGCGGAAGCACGGCTTAACAGAAATCCGCGGGCCCTATTACTCGGTAGTCGGCCGGCGTTACCTGGAAGACTTGTTCGAAACGATGGGCAGCTACGTGGATTCACTGAAGTTTGCCGGCGGCTCGTTCACGCTCATGCCGGAGAAGGCTGTGGAAGAGATTGTCGATCTTTGTCACAAATATGACGTCCTCGTTTCGACGGGTGGATTTATCGAGCGCGTGCTCGCCCAAGGCAGCGAGGCCGTGCGGCAATACGTCGCCGAATGCAAAAAGCTCGGTTTCGACATCGTAGAAATTTCGGCAGGTTTCGTCTCGATTCCGACCGACGATTGGCTGCGGCTCATTCAGTTGGTGCGCAGGTCCGGGTTAAAAGCAAAGCCGGAAGTGGGAATTCAATTCGGCGCCGGCGGCGCGACCGCGGCCGCGGAGCTAGAGGCCGAAGGCACGCGCGATCCTGACTGGGCGATCGCGCAGGCAAAACGATTTCTCGATGCTGGCGCAGACATCATCATGATCGAAAGCGAAGGCATCACCGAGAATGTTGATCCGTGGCGGACAGATGTGCCTGCCAAATTCATCGAGGAGATCGGCATGGAAAAGCTTATGTTCGAAGCCGCCGATCCCGATGTGTTCGCGTGGTACATCAAAAATTACGGCGCGGATGTGAACCTCTTTGTCGATCACAGCCAGATCGTGCAATTGGAATGTTTGCGCGCCGGTATCTGGGGGACGAAGAGTTTGTGGGGAAGAGTAGTGACCTACAGAGAAAGTGAACAGTGATCGGTGATCAGTGAACAGTAGATGGCTATTCATGAGTTGGATCACGGATCACATCGGCGGTTTAATGCGGCCCGGCGCTCCCGGCTGCGTGAAGTAAAAACCAATCGCTCGCCAGTTTGGCGACTTTTTCCAAGGCGCCCGGTTCTTCAAAGAGATGCGTCGCGCCAGGAACGATCTCCAGTTTTACCTCGCAGCGCATCTGATCGCGGGCCTGTTCGTTTAGCTCAATTACGACGTCGTCGTTGCCGCCGACGATGAGCAGCGTCGGCGCTTGAACTCTGGGCAATGCTTCGCCCGCCAAATCAGGCCGTCCTCCGCGTGACACCACCGCAGCAACATCTCGCGGTGAGTCCGCTGCCGCGACCAACGCCGCTCCGCCGCCGGTGCTCGAGCCGAAATAACCGATCTGCAAATCGCGCGTTTCATCCTGTTGCTTTGCCCACCTTGTGGCGTGAACGAGTCGTTCAGCCAGCAAACCGATGTTGAATCGATGCTCGCGAGTTTGCATGTCGATGGCTTCCTCTTCCTGCGTGAGCAAATCAAAAAGCAGGGTCGCTAGTCCGGCATCATTCAAAGTGCGCGCAACGGATTGATTGCGCGGACTGTGCCGGCTGCTCCCGCTACCATGGGCAAAAAGAACGAGCGCGGCCGCGCCTTCGGGAATATGCAAATTTCCCGAGAGAACTGCACGTCCGGCCTGGATTTGCACTTCGTTCATGATTTAACTCCTATTCTTAATCTTATTCGCATTCCTAATCTCAAATGCTGGCATGCGAACAAGAGTAAGATTAAGAATAGGAATAAGATTACGATTAAAACGCAGATCAAACTTTGAATGGATATGTCTCGGGCAATTCACCCTTGTCCCAAATGCTCGTTCGTTCGAGCGGCTCTACCGCGCGTGTTTCGTCGATGTGAATGATCGCATCGAATTGCTTTGGCAGCCGCGCATGAAAATAATGGCTCAACCGTTCTGTCTCGGGCCGGTAGATCACACCAATCGCCCGCTCCAGCCGCGGCTCGGACAAGACGCCGACCTTGTCGCCTACGTTTCGCAGGGCAATCCAAAATCGCGACAGCCCGGTTTGATGAAACAGCTCTTCATAGCTGCCTTCTAGTGCTGGCCGCACATTTTTGCGCTCGGCACGCTCGCCCCAATCTGAGGCCGCGGTTACAGTGCCGTGATGCGTGCTGAAACCGATCAACACCGATTCTTTTCCGAAGCGCTCGCGAATGAGCTGACCAACATTCAGTTCGCCGTGCTGGCTCATCTCGGTCGCGCGCGCGTCGCCCAGATGGGAATTGTGTGCCCAAATAATCGCTTTCGGTTGCCGGCTGCCATCGAGGTGCGCGACCAGTGCCTCGATCGTTTCCACCATGTGCCGGTCGCGCAAATTCCAGGATGATGCGCGACCGCGAAACATGGATCGGTAATACTGCTCCGCGTTTTTCACCAGCCGCGCGTTTTGCTCAGCGAAGAAAAGTTCCTCGGCGGCCACTTCCCCGTCGCGGCTGAGGAATTCGCCCGCTTTGCGCTGCAACTCGGCGAGCTGCTCGACGACTACATCTTCGCACGATTCCGTGGCGTCCACCGTCGCG
>OCZV010000927.1_pt1 | contig 10444 bp, 10 predicted proteins | sample 1539051 | NCBI WGS metagenome assembly OCZV01 (sample SAMEA3113581, study PRJEB22503) | soil metagenome
GCTGAAGGTCAGGAAGTAATCGTCTTCCGGAGTGGAAGTTCCAAGATTTACGTTTACAAGTCGCAATATGCTGGAACCAACCAAGCCACAGCCTTGACATGGGTGGTAGGCAAGGATATAGAGGATGTCGTGCAAAAACTTAAGGCCAAGGGCGTCACTTTCGAACACTACGATATGCCTGATGTGACCCGACAGGACGATGATGATATTCACGTTGCCGGCGACAGGAAAGTCGCTTGGTTCAAGGACCCTGATGGCAACATACTCAACATTATTAACGGATAGTGGTAGAGAATTGCGAATAGTTAAAAAAACAGTAATAACAATAAGAAGTCTGCAACCTCGTAATCCTTGATTATTGTTTGTAGGAACTTCTCTTTTGCTCAGATATGTTCCTATGCATACTCGACGATAATTTTTCTCTGATGCTCTTTAGCAGTTAATTCAATCAGCTATTTTATAGCCGAGCGATTTCATAGCATCTGTGAAAACAGAGAGCTACAATAACAATGATGATGATGGTATGGACTTTATCATCAAACGACAGGAAGCGTGAGAAAAAGAAAAAGAGATTGATGGGACTTGCATGTCTTTCCAAGGAAAAGAGAACAGAAATAGCACGAATGGGAGGGCTTGCAAGAGCTAAAAAATGGAGAGAAAAAAGAGAGGAGAGGAAAAAGATAGTAGAAGCACGAAACTACACTTTGACAGAATTCTTGTAATTGCTGACCATTTAAGCTAAATATGATTAGTGGAAAATTGCAAAGCATCCCCTTGGGGAGTAACGCCTTTTATGCTATTTTTGGCAGGAGTAATCATGAATAATATGAACCGGGAGATAACCCTGCATTACAACGGCATCCCAGCTGATGCATACACAGAGGGGCCAACCAGAGCTGGAACCAGTCTTCTGACAGGCTGGCTGAAACTCTGAGAGATAAGTCAGCATGAGAAAAGTAATACAGCACATGATGGTAAGCCTTGATGGCTTCATTGAAGGACCAAACGGAGAAGCGGATTGGATGGGATACCCTTTCGACGATGGGATGCACAGGTATTTTGAAGAACTACTCAATTCGGTGGATATTCTTCTATTTGGACGGGTGGCCTATGAAGAGATGATAGCTTACTGGCCATCAGCGACTACTGATCCTCAGTTTCAACGTATGAACGACCTACCCAAAGTTATATTTTCAAAAACTCTGAGTAAAGTAGAGTGGAATAATGCTAGGCTAGTTAAAGATAACATTAATGAGGAAGTCTTGGAGATGAAGCAGCAGCCAGGAAAGAATCTGTTGCTGACGGGTGCCTCCGTCGGATCAACTTTTAGGCGCCTTGGTTTGATTGATGAATATTGGTTAATAGTCCGCCCCATCGTGCTGGGCAGCGGGAAACCTTTGTTCAATGACATAAAGGATAGATTAAGTCTGAGACTACTAAATGCTAAGACGTTGGGTATGGGAAATGTTCTACTTTGCTATGAGCCTCAGAAGAAAGCTAAGAAAACAGTTACCCAAGAAATAGGTAAAAAAATATCATCTCGTATGTGACGGAGTATGAGTAAAAAAATTTCAAACTCGATGATTACATCAAATCATTTCCAAGAGAGAGCCAAATCATTCTAGAAGAAATAAGACAGACAATAAGAAAAGCAGCACTTGAGGCTGTAGAGGCAATTAGCTATGGAATACCCACTCTCTCCCTCCCCCAAAAGTGCTGGCCGTGTTATAACTATCTCTTTTCATACTACTGCCGGTCGGTTTGATATCCTCCTCCTCTTCTTCAATTTACGACTCTACAGAAGTAATCATCCAAGAACTAGTAGACGAATGTCAAAGAAATATTGACGACGAACAATACAACAACAGTCTGGCAGCAAACGAGTATCTGAAATTTAAAAAGAAAACCCTACAAGACTCACCACGAGACCCAAAGAATCTCAAAAAGCTTCTAACAAAAAAAGAAAGGGAAAGTCAGAAGACGGAGCATATCCTTGACATTGAAAGGTTAGTTGCAGAAATTGAAGTGTTGAGAATCATACAATATTTGGTGAACAAAAATCGAAGAATAGGAACGGAGAGTTAGATATTGGTTATCATCCTCACAGGAATCCATAGATGGCAAGCGTATTCTCTCTACGTAAAAGAGCTACGTCATTGTTATAATATCATATTGAATATCGACAGTCATGAGCACAAGGACTAGTGAGTCTGATAACAAGGTCAAACCTATCCCAGAGAACTATCCACCACTTACTCCCTATCTCTGCTGCAAAAATGCAGCTGCAGCCATAGAATTCTACAAGAATGCTTTTGGAGCAAGAGAAGAAGAGTCAATGAGGATGACGACTCCAGATGGAAAGGTTGGACACTCCGAGATCTGGATTGGCAATGCAGTTGTCATGCTCGCTGACGAATCTCCACAAATGAACTTTCGCAGCCCGCAATCGATAGGTGGTTCACCTGTAGGTTTCTATCTGTATGTAAATGAAGTCGATGAAGTTGTAAACCGAGCTGTATCTGCAGGTGCGAAGTTAGTGCAGCCCGTGGTGGATAAGTTCTACGGTGACAGGACTGGCAGTATAGAAGATCCATTTGGACATATCTGGTATATCGCAACACATAAGGAGGATTTATCACCAGAAGAACTCAGTAGGCGTGCTTCATCTTACTATAGCAATAGTAGCACTGATCGTCAAACCTGATGAAAAATCATGTCTTGTGTAGTAACGAATTCGTTTAGAGACTCCCAGTCGCTGTTGCAGTGCGCTATTGTGCTCTATTCCTCCCTCTATTTCTTGCTATGGTTATCACTCAGAGCTAAGTGATTGCATTATTTTTCTAAGTTGAAATAGATATCTCAAAGACTCTAGTAAAAACAATGGACAAGACCAATAAACGAGCCCGTCGTTTTATCTAACGCGAGAGGGAATAAGATCTCTCGTCTGAAGAAACCAACCAACATTGCATCTTGGAAGGCATATCCCCCAGGGCGTCAAGATCCCGTTGTTGCCATATGGCGCCCTGAGTCTTTTTGTTCTCCTTCTCCTACTACTATTCTCCTATGACTGAGAGCTCGGTCGGTTCAAGTCTTGCTATCCAAGAAAAAGCGTCGCATTTTAGACACTTTATCTCCACAAGACACCAGTCATCGTCTTCCGGTGGTAGCTCTAATAATTCAGCTTTACACTTGCAGTTATCAGATGAGATTGTTTTTGTGGTGGTGCCTATGGGCGGTTAGTTAGGCATCTTGTGTTATTAGCTTTTTCTGAGACGTTTTGTTTGTTCCGGTTGTATCATCATTTTGATTTTTTTGTTTCATTCGAAACAAACCCTTTTAGTCTTATTTAGGTTATTCTCTTCTGCTATCAAAACCCTATAGCAGTAGGAGGATGGGCGCACAAAGCTTTAGCTTTTGCGTCTCATCTACTTTTTCAATAGATTTATCCGGTCTATATTACCTTTCGATGCTTTAGCATGACTAATTGGGGACAATATAGCAAAAAATGAGGAGAATTAATGCTCTTTTCTGGTTCACAACTCATATCAAGCGTGAAAGCTGTCAGTTTGTGTCAGTCCATTATCTAGACAAGATAGAGCGTGAATTATGCCCTAAATGCAGGATAGGTCAACTTACAGCAAAAATGGTTGATATTGGCGATCAAAACGTAACACAAGCAGAACTACGTTTTAAAGATTCAATACCTAACTATACAAATCTATTAATCGATTGCCTGTAGTAGATGTGTCCTAACTCCGTTTCGACTTTTGAGACTTGTGCTTCTTGTATCTTTTTCTTCCTTCTTTGTGTTTTGATGCTTTAACCTCATTACTTTTTCTCAAATGATCCTCAATCATATCTGTCAAATTTTGAACGACCTTCATAATGCTTTGAACCTCTTCTGCTATCTTCTTGATGTTTGTACTCATTTCCGCTATATCACGCTGAGTTTCCTTCAGGACACTTTCACTACTAATTGACCCCGGCGCTCTGACATTCACTGTGAGGTCATCCTCCTCGTCATCTTCTACTTGTATGATTTGAGCATTATCATCATCTTCTTCATTTAGATCTGCATTAGAGTCTGCGTTAGAGTAGTATGATGATGTTGGCAGTCTTCATGTCATTTAGTCTTTTTATCCTAGCTTCTCCATACTTTTAAAGTTTGACGGTTCCGGTCTCTACTTTCGCTATTCTATACCGATGGCCTGACAAGGAGAACCCGATTACATGCAGGGACCTAATCCCCGACGGGCCCACACTTCTATCAGCTTATTTTCGAAGGGTTCCACCGAAATATTACGCAGATGCACTAGCTTTAAACTAGTATCCCCCCACCCACCATCTCCAGAACCTAGATCTTGTAGCCTAATTGTGGACGTTTTGATCCGCTGTATCGTTATAAAAATCGGATTGTGTGTAGTCGTTCAGCGATGGATGAGAGTGAAGTTAACAGCGAGTGCAGTATTTTTCATGTAGAAAAAAGTTGCAAAGAATTTTGCAAGTGTATTGTAATGGATTGAGATTAATTAATAATATCAACCCACCTAGATTTCAAATAAAAGAATGCATTTCTCCAGAGAACGGGTTTATTCGCATCACATCGTATATAAATTAGATGACCGTAAGGATGGTTAGGATTGGGATCCCCTTCTGAGGGAAAACGTAATGATCGTATAATATCAGCGTTAGAAGACGACATAGACTACTGCCTTGACATATTAAAGATAAATAAGCATGACGACTATGAGATCGAAACAAAGATCAAGAAATTATATGAGCAGAATATTGCCTTCCTTGGCACATATCATAAGCGTCTAGTAGCACTAAAAATAATAGCAGATTTTATTACCCTTACGTCTAATATTCTTTCTCAGTCTAAGCTATATGACTTTCTTATGCTGTCAGCAGCAGCTGCTACGGGGTCAGCAAAAAAGGAAATGGGGCTGGAAAAAGCGCTGCAAAGAACAAACGACATAGTTTTCAAAATATATGGAGACCTCATTGAAAATTATGAAACTGCAAACGATATTCTAAAAGTTAATTATCCAAGGATAATAGTTGATGTTGTTGCTGTTCTTAACAATGGAATAGATATGAGTGGCAAACGAGTCTCAGTTTACCAAATGTATGATTACTACCTTTCAAGAAAATCCGAGCCAAAAAGTAATAATAATATCGCAGAAGTAAATAATATATCTAATACAATTATATCGAATGAAGACAAAGAAGGAACAGAGCAGGATACAAGCAGTGATAATGATCTCATTCAAACTCTTGTTAGAATTACAGGAAGAAATAGAAAGAAGATTGAAGAATTGTTGGCAAGGTTAAACAAGTCTGATATTGAGAGGATAAGAAACCTTTGTGTCAACTACCCCAAGATAGACAAGTACTGTAAATTTGTAGCAACTGATAGAAAACATTTCATAGATGAAATTGAAAGAGAACGTGGTGGCAAAAAGCTTACAAAATATCAGATTCAAATTGCTGTTATATCTATAACAAAAGTTCGCAAGTATATTGAAAATGTGCTTGATAGAAAATTTGTCCCTCATAGTTCGCATCATATCAATCATACTAAGCACAATCTAGAATATGGATATCAGGTTATGGGTCTAATTGAGAGCAGGAAGAAAGGAGGAGGAGGAGGACGAAAGGGAGAAAGTAGTAGTAGCAAGAGATGAAGTAGGCATCCACCACCACACCAACTGTGTTTTATTCATCCTCTTGCTGTGGTAGTTGTTTTGTTTTTCTTGTATCTCAGCGCAAGTAATCCCAGCTGGCAGCAGTAAAGCGAAGGGGATTATTCCCCACAAGTTGGTTATAGCTCTGTTGTTATGATTCCAAGCGCGAACAAGATAATTCCAACAGTGAGGGTAGATAAGGAGACAGAACGATTATTACTTCGAAAACTTCTATAGGACGTTGATAGGCGTGATTCTACTGGTGCCTTATACTCGCAATTTTGTCATTAAATTTAATTGTAACAATTCTAATAACAATTGTAATACATAGTTGTTACTCTACTCTCTACTTGCTTCGTCCCGCCAGCTGTTTATAGTCCTGTTATGATTTATTTTATATGTGTTATAGCTAATTGCAACCCTACATAGGCTGCTCTGGCTGGTCATATGACGCATGGCTTGGACATTTTTATCCAACAAATTCAGACCGCAGGGACTTACTCAAGTATTATAGTCGTGTTTTTGATTTTGTAGAGGTCGATTCTTCCTTTTACCGAATACCCAATCTTTTCATGACCAAAAGATGGGCTTCCATAACTCCTGACAACTTTAGATTTACAGCTAAATTTCCAAGGTCAATAACACATGAAAAGAGACTTGCAGACCCTGAGAAAGAACTTCGCTATTTTCTAGAAATGATGCGTCCTCTCCAAAAGAAGCTGTTAGCACTTCTGATACAACTGCCACCAACGCTGTCAGCAAATGAGGGCTTGAAGAAATTGGAGATATTAATTGACCTGCTGGATTCTAACTTTAGATATACTCTAGAAGTAAGACACACATCGTGGTTTAATAGCAAGAAATTTTACAAACTTCTATCTGACAATAACATTTGTCTAACTTGGAGTCAATTGGACACGACTCAAACTCCACCAGAATTAACTTCTGACTTTCTTTACTTGCGCTTTATAGGCGATAGAAGCATTAAGGAAGAAGACTTTGGTAGTATTCAGAAGAATAGATTTGAAGAGCTGCAAGGGTGGGCAGAGGAAGTTATCAAACTAAGAGATAAAGCAAAATATGCTATCGTGGCAGCTAACAATCATTACGCAGGATTTGGACCTGCAACTGCAAATTCTTTTAGAAAAATGATGGGCTTGAAGGAAGCAGTTTGGGAAGAAATGAAACAGGAAAAACTATAGAGCAAGTTTATAGAATTCGTAACAGCTGCTGTTGCAAAAGAAGCAAAAATATTGAATATTGGATAACTTGAATACTCTTATTTATCACTAAAGCATAGGAACTACTAGCTGTTTACCGCAATTTAGACAGTTTGGGGCTTTTGAGGTTGTCGTTGTTGTTATCATAGCTGTCATATTGTGCTGTTTTATGGTATAAAACACTCTACGTGTTGGAACACCTAAGAAAGAACCTGTTAAATTTACACCAACCAACCATTCTGCAACACCCATTTAGAACAACCGTTAATGCAACACTATCACTATATTTGTAGCTTCTACTGGACCTGGGTCGAAGTGAGGCTCAAGATTGGTTCCTATCATCAGTTTCTTTTCTTATTTTTCTCCTCTCTTTCTATTTGCTCACAGATGGAGCAACGTTTTGAGCGACTCTCTTCTGGGGTGAGAGGCTCAACTATAACACCTGTTTCAGGGTCTTCTCCTAGTTTGCCATTGGTTAAAACACCCAATTTTTCAAGTATTAAGTCCTTTTGACTAACTTTTTCGTGTTATTGGATATCTGAAAGCATCTCAAGCAGCTTGCTGACTTTTTCGTCATTATTTTTTAGTTGAACCTCGATATTCTCTATGTCCTGCTGTTGCTTTCTTGTTGTTTCTTCCTGTTTCGCTTTTAGTGCGGCAAGCTCTTTCTTTGCATTTTCTGCTTCTTGCAATTCTTTTGACTTTTGTTCCATGGTCTCATTGAATGCGTCAAATGAGAGAACAAATCTGCACTTACTGCAAAACTTGGTTGCAAATCTATTTTGCATGAGCGTAAGAAGGGATCGAAGAGGAGAACGATGTTGGGAATGATGAGGATGACGACATGAAGTAATAGTCACCAAATAATTATTCCTGGAAATTCAATATAATCTCTTACCCTAATTCCTCATCTTTAAAAAGTAGTAACAGTAGTCGTAGTTGTAGTCGCCCTGATTACGATCATGATTCCTCCTTTCTTTTTTCTTTTCTGGCTTCCTAATCAAGAGTTTTAGTCCTCAAGTCTTAAAATCTATAGTATACAGGTATCAGGTCGTCGTTATGTCTGAAGCCTGGTCGTCATTATCCTCATCATCAACATCATCAAAATGTATAGAATGTAAAACCAACCCTGCAGAAATATTTCAGGCAATAGGGGAATTTTGCAGCGACTGCTGGCAGAAAATGACAGAACCAGATGTTTGAATGGAAAACATATAGGATAGAAGAGAGTTAGTAAATGCCCTCATCTGTGGAAAACGTTGTAAAGAATTTTGATAGAAATGTTGTGGAGGATAGAGATTAATAATGTCAACCAAAGTTATTAACTATTGCTCATGGCTAGGCCGTTGTTGTTGTCGTCGTCCTTCTCGTCCTTTCACTTCCTCTTCTTTTTCCAGCAAGCGTGTTTTCAATAACTGCAATGAGTACTCAATTAGTTCCTGAGTTGTGTCAAAAGCTACAAGGAAATGCTCTCCACTGAGGGCTCTGGCGATTCGAGATGTTCTCAGAAGAGGTGTTATTTCTCTTAGCAGGTCGTTGACAGATATCAGCTTTTTGATGATGGATTTGACCTCACTCATAGAAGGAAAAACCTTTTCGAACTCGTTTGGATATATTTCAAAAGCAAAAAGGAAGCAAGCAGAGATCGTAGGATGTTGCCATTTTTATTTTCCTGTAGAATTCAAAGTCACCCAGACCCGGCATCACTTGCTCAATACCCCGGCATCAACCTAGTTCTTTCGGCCTCCATATTCTCACTAATCTGCCCTTACTTTCACTACTTAGAGTGGACCAGTCTTCAATGGGCAGATTTATCCGAGCCAAAGCAGCAGTCGGAATCCTTTCTGTTTGCAGTGTCAAAATCATCACCAATTCTTCTATGTCAGGGTTATGACCCACGACTAGTACTATCTTGAAATCTTTAGGCAGGGTCCTCAGAGCATCCAGATAGGCTTCCGGGCCGCCTAGGTATAGAGTGTCGGCATAAGTGATTTGTCCTTTATAGTAACAGGACTTGGCTACTCTAACTGCTGTATCGCTGGCACGCACTGCTGTAGAGCTCAGAATTATATCCGGCACTACGCCTTCTTTTTGCAATAACCGGCCCATACGGGCTGCATCTCGTTTCCCACGTTTGTTTAGCGGCCGGTCATGATCCGATACGTCCTTATCTTTCCAGCTCGACTTGGCATGTCGTAAGAGAAGGAGCGTTTTCATCCAACATCCACATAAAATATTATAATCAAATCCAGAATTTATTTTTATCCAAGGCCTCTGACGATTGGTTTGCGAGATTTACGCTATGTTTTTTTGGAATACCTAGACTGAAAACCTAGGCTCAGAGGGAAAACTTCTTCTGATTGAAGAAGCACTATTCATTAGTCTTGACCAATCTTAATGCTGTTAGCCCTGGAAAGAATTTACCACGAGAAATTAATGTGGTCATAGAGATTCCAAAAGGAAGCAGCATCAAATATGAAATAAATCCAGAAAGCGGAATAATCTATGTAGATAGGAAACTGTCTGCCTCGATGATCTATCCAGGCAATTATGGCTTTGTACCTCAGACTAAAACGGACGACGGCGATCCTGTGGACGTTCTCATACTTGATAGTGGTGAACCTTTGATGCCCTCCTGCGTAATAGGCGTAAGGCCTATTGGTGTACTTCTTACGGAAGACCAGGATGGCACTGATTCAAAAATTATTGCAGTGCCAGCAAAAGATGAGGAATTTTCTGATATTCATGATATTAAAGATATTACAAAGTCTGCGCGCAAGCAGATCGAGCACTTTTTTAAACACCATAAAGAGCTGGAAAAGGGGAAATTCATCAAAATAATGGGATGGCGTGAAAAAGAAACTGCAATGGGAATTATTTCCGAGGCAGCAGCCAAGTATTCTGCCGAAATGAAAGAAGGGAGATAGTATTTTTAGAGTATCCAAATCCGTATTATCTAGCCTTAGCCTGACATGATCAGCTGAATCCTCATTGCAAGCAGCAGGAAAAAAGTGTCTAAATATGCGCTGTTTGACATGATCAAGCTTAGATTTTCGTATACTATAACCCTTAAAGCTTCGTTAGCAGAATCCGATAAATGAAGGATGCTAATCACGACGGGCCCGCTCATGAACAGAACTTTTTTAGCTAAACAGATGTCTATTAATTACGAACCTTTTCAAAGAACTGATATCAGCATCCATTGCGCCTGTCTTGCAGTTGCATTGAGTCTCAATCTTGAAGTTTTTTCTGCCGGAACCCTCTGGGCCCGCTAAAAATAGAAAAAATCGTTCAAAAAGTGGACTCAACGGTTATTAGAACACTTTGTCCTATTTATGACAACGTTAGGATTACGTTATTTTTGTAGCAATTGAAGAGGGCCGTGATGTTGCCACCAAAAAGAAGAAGAACTAGTACAGCAATAACTGTTGCTTAGGTTACGATGTATCAAAACTGATAGATGAGATCTTATCGCCTGCATAGCTGAGATTCCTACTGTATGTGAAGGCGGATTATTATCATATTAGTGTGGAATCA
>OCZV010000929.1_pt1 | contig 10436 bp, 9 predicted proteins | sample 1539051 | NCBI WGS metagenome assembly OCZV01 (sample SAMEA3113581, study PRJEB22503) | soil metagenome
GCGCGTCCGCCTACGAGGTGGAGGTGACTCGCTTTGCGAACGGGTGCCAGTGGACCGCGACGCTCGAGCACTGGAAGACGAAGACGGCCACGACGGCGTGGACGCCGCTCGGCTCCGGCTGGAACGGCCGGAAGCCGTTCGGCAGCGACACGGAGCAGCCGTTCGTCTCGACGGACTTCCCCTCGCTCGTGGCCGACCACGCCTACTGCGTCCGCGTCACCGCGCTCGACCGCGCGTCGGACGCGATCGGCGCATACGTGCGCAGTGCGGAGACGTACCTGCCCGACGCCGACAGCCCGGCCTTCGTCTGGACGGGACCGCCGTCTGGCGGCGCGTGCACGCCGAGCTGCTCGCCGGGGGCGATGGGCAGCGAGGACTACCTCCTCCCGGCGCGCGGCTCCACGACGGGCGCCATGCCGCTCCTCCGCTGGAAGCCGCTGCTCGGGGCGGAGAGCTACTTCGTCCTCGTCGCCAGGGACCCGGAGTTCTCGAACGTCATCGACTACGCGTTCACGAAGCTCCCCGCATACGCGCCTCGCAAGGGGTTCGCGACAACGACGTATCCCGACGAGACGACCGCGTACTACTGGGTCGTGCTGCCGGCCAGCGACGGGAACGGCGAGGGAGTCGTGACCGCTCCGCGCTTCAGCGCGCCCGCCGACTTCCACAAGCAGTCCGCTCCCCCGGCGCTGCTGGCGCCGGCGAACGGCACGGTCTTCGGCGGGCCGGCCCGCTTCCAGTGGACGCCGGTCGTGGCGGCTCGCAGCTACCGGCTGCAGGTGTCCCGCGATCCCACGTTCGGAAGCGCGATCCTCGAGGACGTTGTCACGGACTCGACCGCACACACGAGCATGAAGACGTTCGACGCCGACGTCGACCTGTACTGGCGCGTGCGGGCGGACGACGAGAACCTGCACGGCCTCACGTGGTCCGCGACGGGACAGTTCCGGAAGACGCTCGCGGCGCCCGTCCTCGATCCCGGCAACGCGACCCGCGGGGACGCTCTGCCGACGTGGCAGTGGTTCCCCGTCCAGCGCGCCGTCTCGTACGACATCGAGGTCCAGTTCCCGAACGGGACGAAGCAGCCGTTCGGCCGCCTTCCATCCGCCGCCTTCACGCCGACGGAGATGAAGGGCCCCGGGATCTGGCACTGGCGCGTGCGCGCGAACTTCCCGCAGGTGGGCTCCTCGGCGGTGACCCCGGGCCCGTGGACGCAGTCTTCGGCGTTCACGAGAACGATCCGAGAGCCGGCGAATCCGAGCGCAGAGGCCGGCCAGGGGCGCCTCGTCTTCCGCTGGGACTCCAAGCTGGGCGCGCGCAACTACCGCGTCCAGGTCTCGACGCGGCCGGACTTCTCGATGCTCATCGAGACGACCGCCACCGAGAACGCGAGCTACGCACCCCCTTTGAGCCAGTTCACCTATACAGGCGGCGGCACCTTCTACTGGCGGGTGGCGGCGGCCGACGATCCGTTCGCGAACGTCGGCGACTACACGGCGGCGAGGAGCTTCGTCCTCCCGTCCCTGACGACCGTGCTCAGGGCGGGGTCGACCACCACCGCCTCGCTCACGAAGACCAGGGCGGCCGTGCGTGTACGCGGCCGGGTCACTCCCGCCCACCCGCGGAAACGGGTCGTCGTGAAGCTGTTCCGCAAGCGAAGCGGCGCCTTCAGGCTCGTCGCGACGAAGCGGCCGATCCTGAGCGCGACGAGCCGGTACTCGACGAGCTTCAAGCGGCTGCGACCCGGGACATGCCGGGTGACCGCCCGCTTCGGCGGCGACGCGGATCACCGCCCGAGCGCGCGCAGCTTGACGTTCAGATGCTGAGCCTTGCGGGTCGGCCGCCTCGCCCGGCCGGCCCGCGAGCCTGGGGTGGATCCCTCGTTCCAGTGATTGCACGAGCGCTTCTCGCAGAGGATTGTGAGGAGAGACACATTTCGAACTGCGGCCAGTGCTCCGGACCTCGACTTCACACCCGGTCCGCGAACAGCGCGTGGGGGCGTCCCGCGCGCTTCTCGCCGACCCATCTCGCCTCTCCCGGCGTGGCACGCGCGAGGTCCTGATCCGGTCAGGCGTCGACGTCGTGGTCGAGACGTCGAGCGGAGAGGAGGCGCTCGAGGCCGCCCGCGCCGTCCCTCCTGACCTGGCCGTCGTCGAGCTTCAGCTTCCCGGACTCCCGGGCGTCGAGACGATTCGCCGCCTGCGGTCGCTGTCGCCGCACACGCGCGCGGTGGTCCTGACGGGACGAGAGGACCAGGTCGCCGAGGCCGTCGCGGCCGGAGCCTGCGCCTTCCTCCTCAAGACCTCGACGCTCGAGGCGCTCACCGACGCGCTCCGGGCCGCTGCCGGGGGTCACTCGCTCGTGCTACCGGCGGCCGCGGCGTCGCTGCTCCGGACGGGCCGGGACCAGGCCGGCCGCACGAACGACACGGCGGCCGGCCTTTCGGTCCGCGAGCTTGAGGTGCTTCGCCTGCTCGCCGGCGGCCGGGACAACGCCCAGATAGCGGCCGAGCTCTTCATCAGCCCCTCCACCGCGAAGAGCCACGTATCCCGCATCCTCGGAAAACTCCGGTCGGAGAACCGGATCCAGGCAGCGGTCTACGCGGTTCGATGCGGGCTCGTCTAGCCGATCCGCACGCGCGCGCCGGGGTGGACGGCGCACCAGGCCTGGAGATAGAGCGTGAGCTCGAGCAGTTCCCCCTCGGGCAGCGGCGAGTCGGGTATCCGAACGAGAAGGCCTCCGCCTTCGAGCCTCTCGATCGCGCAGCGCGCGCGCTCCAGGAAGGCGACGAGGTCGCCGGTGTGCCGCGGGTCGTCGAGGTGGATCTCCATTGGCCGCTACGGAGCCTCCGTCAAGCCGCTCGACGGAGGTGGACACACGGTGGCGGACGCCCGCCGAGAGCGAAACTGACCGTACGCCCAGGCCGCCCACCTCGCACGAACGGGAACACATCGGCCGTGAGGCGGACGGCCGGCGCCGCGCTCGTGGTCGTGAGCGTCGCCTGGCTCTTCCTGGGCTCCCTCTCGATCCAGGCGGGCCCGACACCCCACGATCGGATCGTCGCTCTGTGCTTCTGCATCGGCATGGTGCTCGTCCTCGCGCACGGGGCGGCACTTGCCCACCGCCGCGCCGTGGACGCGGCCGTGCACCGTGAGCGCCGGCGGATCGCGCGCGAGCTCCACGACGGTCTCGCGCAGGAGCTGGTCTTCGTGGCGACCCAGTGCAGTCGCCTCGTCTCCGAGCCTGGGGCCATGCGGATCGCGGAGGCCGCCGAGAGCGCGCTCGCAGAGTCACGCCGCGCCATGCTGGCGCTCAGGCGCCCGGTCGATGCGCCTCTGGCGGCGGAGCTGGCGCACGTGGCGAGGCGCACCGCGGATCGTGCCGGCCTCCGCCTGGAGCTTCGGCTCGCCGAGGACGTCGACGTTCCCCCGGCCGCTCGGGTCGAGCTCTCGCGCATCGTGCACGAGGCGATCGCCAACACCGCCCGCCACGCTCGCGCGACCGGCGTCTGCGTCGAGCTCGCAGGTGAGCAGGGCACGAGGCTCACGATCAGCGACGACGGGGTCGGATTCGACCCGGAGCGGCCCGTGGCGGTCCTCGGCGGCTTCGGCATCGTGGGCATGCGGGAACGCGTAGAGATCCTCGGCGGCCAGCTTCGCATCGAGACGCGTCGTCTGGGCGGCACCCGGGTGGAGGTGCTGTTCCCATAGCCGCGCCGCCCCGAGTCTTGGTGGCCGACGACCATCCGCCGCTGCGGGCGAGCGTCCGGCGGGCGCTCGAGGAGCACGGCTTCGAGGTGTGCGCCGAGGTCGCGAATGCGGCCGACTCCGTGGCCGCCGCCGAGCGGGAGCGTCCTGACCTGTGCCTCCTCGACGTGCACATGCCGGGCAACGGCATCGCCGCGGCCGCCCGGATCGCGGCCCGCCTCCCGGAGACCGCCATCGTCATGCTCACGGTCTCGGACAGCGACGAGGACCTGTTCGGCGCTCTGCGCGCCGGTGTCCAGGGCTACCTGCTCAAGGACATGGACCCGGCGCGCCTCGCCCTTGCCCTCGAGGACGTGCTCGCGGGAGAGGCGGCGCTGCCCCGGGCCCTGGTCGCGCGCGTACTCGACGAGTTTCGAGCGCGCCGGCGCCGCAGGCGTCTGCTCCTCCCGGGCGGCCGCGGCTCCACGCTGACCGACCGGGAGTGGGAGACGCTCGAGCTGCTCGCGGAGGGCCTCTCGACGGCGGAGGCGGCCGAGCGCCTCCTCGTCGCGCCCGTGACCGTGCGGCGGCACGCCGCCTCCATCGTCAAGAAGCTGAACGTCCCCGATCGGCGCTCCCTGCTGCAGCTCCTCCGCGAGCCGACACGTCCACCCACCGAAGAGGACGGGCTTCCCTACTCGTCGGCGGGGCGAACTCGGGCCTCCGACGGCTCATAACCCGGGGAGGAGCGCGATTCGCGCTCGCGGAGCACCGTCCCCGAACCGGCAAGGGAGCATGGCTGTGTCGAATCCGAAGCGCACACGAGCACGAGGCAGGCTCGGCCTGATCCTCGGGACGCTGGCCGCGGCGGGCCTGCTCGCCGTCGGAGCGTCCGCCGACGACATCACGAACGACCTCAGCGGGACCGCCGGGGTTCTGACCCTCACGTCGGGAGGGGACACGGGTTCCACCGACCTCACCGTCGTCCCGCGCAACGGGGACGGCAAGAACGGCTGCAACCTCACGGGCTCGTCGACCCTCGTCGTCTCCGTGCACTCGAGCGACACGTCCGTCGCGACGGCCAGCCCCGCCTCCCTGACGTTCGGGAGCTGCGGCGACGTCAAGACGGTCACGGTGACGTCGGGCGCGACCGGCTCCGCTACCGTGACCCTGACGGAGGTGTCCAACACCACGGGCGCGTCCTTCAACCTCGCGCCGGCGGCGTTCACCGTCAACGTCGTTCCGCCGCCGAACACGCCTCCGGCAGTCACGGTGACTGGCGTCGAGCACGGCGCGAGCTACCCCAAGGGCTCCGTGCCTGCGGCCGGCTGTGCGATCGAGGACACGGAGGACGGAAGCTCGAGCTTCGCCGCCGACCTGAGCGCGATCACCGGCGCCTACGCGGCGGACGGGCTCGGCAACCAGACCGCCAGCTGCTCCTACACCGACGCGGGCGGTCTCACGCAGGAGACCTCCGCCACCTACTCGATCTACGACCCGTCGGCGCCCACGATCACTTGGACGCTCTCGCCCTCGTCGCCTGACGGGGACGAAAGCTGGTACCGCGGTGACGTGACGCTCGCCTGGGACGTCGGCGAGCCGGAGTCCCCCAGCTCGCTCGTGCTCGACGGCTGTGACGACCAGAGCGTCGTGACGGACGGCGAGTTCGTCTTCTCCTGCGCGGTCACGAGCGCCGGCGGCTCCTCGGGGCCGGTCGAGGTGGCCGTGAAGCGCGACGCGACGAAGCCGACGATCTCGGGCTCGCGCACGCCGGAGGCCAACGCCTTCGGCTGGAACGCCGGCGACGTCGTCGTGTCCTTCGCCTGCGGCGACGCCCTCTCGGGCCTCGCCTCCTGCACCGCCAACCAGACGCTCGGCGCCGAAGGCCGCGACCAGTCGGTCGTCGGCACGGCGCGAGACCGGGCCGGGAACACGGACTCGGCGACGGTCGGCGGCATCAACATCGACCTGACGGCTCCCAACGCTCCGTCCGCGACGCCGGATCGCGCCCCGGATTACGCGGGCGGCGGCGGCTGGTACGGGGACGAGGTCGTGGTGACCTTCGCCGGGGCCGGAGATCCCGAGCTGGCCGACGGCGATGACGGGAGCGGGGTCGATCCGGCCACCGTCCCCGTGGACGCCGTCTTCGACAGCAGCGGCTCGCACACCGCGAGCGGAACGGTCCGCGACCGGGCCGGCAACGAGTCGGCAGCCGGCAGCATCACGGTGCAGGTCGACGCCGACGAGCCCTCCGTCGCACTGGTATGCCCCTCCACGCCCGTCCTCCTCGGAAGCACTGCCGTGGCGAGCTGGACGGCGGCAGACGCCGAGTCCGGCCTTGCGACGCCAGCGTCGGGCACGGTCGCGCTCGACACGTCCTCCGTGGGGACGAAGTCGGCGAGCGCACCGACGGCCGAGGACAACGTCGGCCACTCGGCCGGCGCCATGTGTGCCTATGCGGTCGTATTCGACTTCCGCGGGTTCTTCCGCCCCGTCGACAACGCGCCGACGCTCAACGTCGTGAAGGCGGGGAGCGGAATCCCGGTGAAGTTCTCGCTGAGCGGCGATCAGGGACTGGACGTCTTCGCCGCCGGCCATCCCGTGTCGTACGGCGTCGACTGCAACACGTCCGCGCCGCTCGACACGGTCGAGCAGACCGTCACCGCCGGGGGAAGCAGTCTCTCCTATGACGTCCTCGCCGATCAGTACGTCTACGTCTGGAAGTCGGACAAGGCCTGGGCCGGAACGTGCCGCCGACTCGACGTGACGCTGACCGACGGCACGCGGCACGTCGTCCACTTCAAGTTCGCCAGGTAGCTGCGGCGCGAACGACGAGGGGAGAGGGGCGCCGAGGGCGCTCCTCTCCTCCGGGGGAGGGGAGGGCGTTCAGGACCTGAACGCCGAATCCGCCTCCCGGCCTATTGCCACGTCGAGCGAGCCGCGCCACGCTTTGGAGCCCACGCACAGTGTGGGTTCCGAGGGAGGGTTGCGGCATGAAGACGAAGGTCCTGATCGCGGACGATCATCCGCTCGTCCGCAGCGGGGTGCGGCGTGCTCTGGAGGAGGAGCCGGACATCGAGGTCGTAGGAGAGGCCACGAACGGGGCGAAGGTGCTGCCTCTGATCGGGCAGACAGGCCCGGATCTCGTCGTCCTGGACCTGAGCATGCCGCAGCTGGACGGGCTCGCATGCCTGGACCAGATCCACAAGCGGTATCCGAACGTGAAGGTCGTGATCCTCTCGGCCACCGGCGATCCGGATCGAGTGCAGGCGGCGCTCGCACGGGGAGCTACGGCGTATGTCGTCAAGAGTGTCGACGTGCGCGACCTGGCCTCCGCGCTGCGACAAGCGGTCGAGGGAACCGTGTTCCACGCGCTCGGCCTGCAGCATGACTCTGAGGGGCAGCTCGCGGAGTCGTCGGGGCTCACCAAGCGTGAGGTTGCGATCCTGAAGGCCGTCGCCCGCGGTCTCTCGAACCAGGCGATCGGGCGAGAGCTCTGGGTCAGCGAGCAGACCGTGAAGTTCCACCTGCGGAACGTCTTCCGCAAGCTCGGGGTGGGGAGCCGCACAGAGGCTGCCCGCTACGCGTTCGAGCACGGGCTCGTCGAGAGCTCGGTCTGACGTGGGGCCGCTTTGACCAGCGTGCTTCTCGAGCGTGCGGAGGCCCTCGTCGCCGATGCGGTCGGGGAGGGGGAGGACGACACGATCCGCGCGGCCGGGGAACGCGCGCGGATGCTGATCCGAGCGGGCGGAGCGTCGCCGGAGGCTCAAGAGCGCGCCGCGCTTGCCTTCGCCGGCGAGACCCTGGGTGTCCTCGTGCTGGAGAGCGGGTTCGGCGACGTGGCGAAAGCCGTCGTCGAGCTACTCCGGACGGAGACGCAGCGCCCCGGGACGGCCGTGACGCTCGATCTCTACCGGGAGCTCCTCCGCAGCCGCTTCCTGAGCGAGTCTCCGCCCGCAATGGCCGCGGAGGGAATCCTCCGGGGCGCAGTGTCGCTCGGCCCGCTCGAAGAGGCGTCGCTCTGGCAGGCGGATGCAGGACGCGGCCTCGTGTGCCTCTCCCTCGTCGGGAGGGACGCGGCCACCAGGCGAGTTCGAGCGTGCGCGCGAGAGGTGCTTCGCAACGGCCGCAGTCGCGACAACGACCGAGGCCACGTGCACGCGGTGCCCGTCTTCCGCTGGGGCGGCACCTATGCGGCGTTGGTTCTGCGCGCCCGGCCTGCCTACCGGGCGGCGGCTCTCGGGTACGCCGGCGAGGCCGCGTCCGAGCTTGCCTCGGTCCTCGAGCGCGAGCGGCTTCTGCGCAGAGGCGCGTCCCACGAGCGCGCGCTGGTCGAGGCGAGCGAGCGGCGTCTCGTTCGCATCGGGCTCGACATCCACGACGGGCCGCTACAGGTGCTTGCCACGCTGGTCGGGGACACGCGCATCTTGCGGGATCGCCTCGCCGCCGACCTCGGCGGCGAGGCGAACCACCGCCTCCTGCTCGCCTGGCTCGACGACTACGCGCTGCGTCTCCGCGAGGTCGATGAGGACCTCCGTGAGCTCGCGCTGTCGCTCGAGTCGCAGCGACTGCGAAAGGCTGACTTCGCCGTCGCGCTTCGGGACGAGGTCTTGGCGTTCGCGGCGCGGAGCGGCATCGAGGTCGACATCGACGTCACGGGCAGCTTCGCCGACCTGACCGCCTCCCAGCGCTTCGCGATCGCGGCGGTCGTTCGGGAGGCGCTCGCCAACGGCCGCGAGCATGGCAGCGCGTCCCACGCGCGGCTGCGGGTGCGTGCCACCGCACTGTGCATCCGCGCAACCGTCGTCGACGACGGCCGGGGGTTCGATGTCGAGCGCGCGCTCGTCGCGGCGGCGGCGAGGGGGCGCTTGGGCCTCGTCGGGATGAGCGAGCGGGTGCGGCTCCTCGGAGGCCACCTTGCCGTCGACAGCCGCCCAGGGGGTCCGACGGCGATCACGGTGGCGCTTCCCCGCTGGGAGCCGGCGATCGAGACGGTGCCTGGCCAAGGCCGTCGCGCAGCCCTGAGCCGGTAGATCATCTACCCAAATGGCCGTGTCCAACTGCTCTCTCGGTCGGCCCACGGTGCCTCGGCGCGACGGAGACTGTGGGAAGCCGTCGCGCGGCCTCCGGATGGCCCAAGTGATCGCGGCCAAGGGCGAACCCTCCGTGCCGCGCGGCGGCGCCCTCCTCCTTGGGTGAGTGCGCCCCCCACCTTTGAAGGTCGTCCGAGGCCGGATGATCGCCAACGCTGAGCCTATGAGCGAGAGCGCAGAGCAGGAGCACCCCGTCCTCTCGGAGGAGGCTCGGATTCATCGCTGGCGGCGCGCACAGTTCATCGCCCTGGGCTTCACTCTCAGGGAGGCCCAGGCGCTGACCAAGGCGCCGGTGGATCTTGGGGAGATGCGGACGCTGATCGGGGCGGGCTGCCCGCCCGAGACGGCACGGCGGATCGTTCTCTAGCGGCTCGGCTCGGCGTCCAGCCGGTGCCCGAGGCAGGGCTCGACTTTCGGGAGGCGCGGACAGGCCCTTCGGCGGTCGCCCGGGGAACGCCGTCGGCCCATGCTGAGCCATGGAGCCCGGCGTCAAGAAGCGGAAGCCGCTGACGGAGGATACGGCGGTGCGGCGCTGGCGGCGGGCGCAGCTCCTGGGGCTGGGATTCACGCCGAAGGAAGCCGAGGCGCTCACGAAGGCGCCCGTGGATCTGGGGCTCGTGCGCAACCTGGTCGCCTCGGGCTGCCCGCTCGAGACGGTGCGGCGCATCGTCCTCTAGGCGCTCAGCTCGCGCACGAGCGAGGCGCCGAAGCGCTGTGACGCACGGACGCCGCCGAGCAGGGCGCCGAGGCGCTCGGCCTCGACCTCGACGGCTGCACGGGCTTCGGTGCCCACGTCCTCGAGCAGCCGGAAGGCGACCTCACCGCTCTGGGGCTGGCCCCAGCCGCCGACGATCCGCCCGTCGCACCACACGGTCGGACCGGCGTTCCCGGCGCTGTCGAAGAGCGTCGGCCGATGCGGGCCCAGGTACCACTCGCGGTGCTTCCAGCCCATGACGGTCGGGTCGAGGCCGGGCAGGAGGGCGACCCACGGCTCCGGGGCGGCGACGGGCGCGAGGTCGGCGGCGAGGACGAGCCCCGGCTCGCCGTCGAGGTCGACCTCGGCCGTGTCGACGTGCGCGAGGGCGCGCCTGGTCTCGCGCGTCGTCCAGCCCGTCCACCAGCGCGCGTCCGCGTCCGTCGCCGGCCCGTACGCCGCGAGCCAGCGGCGCACGAGCTCCGCCTGCGCCTTCTCGGCGGCCCAGTCGTCGAGTCCGCCGCCGAGCCACGACTCGAGCGGCACCCAGCGGTACTGGCTGCTGATCCAGGTGCCGCGCGGCCGGCCGCGGACGATCCGCCCCTCGGCGCCGAGCAGGACGAGAACGCGGGTCGTCAGCCTCATCGCGCCTCCCCATCTGGTGCCGACCCCGAACGGGAACTCCTCGGCGAGCGCGGGCACGTCCTTGCTCAGCTCCGCGCCCGCCGCCTCGCCCCGTGCTTCCAGCGCCCGCAGCGTCGCCTCCTCCACCTCGCGGAGATGCGCCGCCGCGTCGTCGTGGGCGCCGCCCGCGTGGATCATCCGCTCCAGCGTGCGGCGCTCCCGAGCGGCGACCGCACCCCCGCAGGCCGCCTGGACGATCGCCGCCAGGTCGAGCGGGAAAACGAACATCGTCCGGCGCATGCCAAGGATCCGCAGGAGCGTGCGCGCCTCGTAGAGGGC
>OCZV010000930.1_pt1 | contig 10431 bp, 14 predicted proteins | sample 1539051 | NCBI WGS metagenome assembly OCZV01 (sample SAMEA3113581, study PRJEB22503) | soil metagenome
GCGCAGGATTTCGATCGGGACTCGAACACGGTCGAGGTGTTCATCGCGCGCCTGCGCCGCAAGCTTGGCGCGTCGGTCATTGAGACCGTGCGCGGTCTGGGCTACAGAGTCGAATGAGCCCCCTCTCGCTCAAAGCGCGCATCCTGCTCGGCGCCATCCTCTGGACCCTCGGCCTGTTCATGATCACAGGCGTCTTCCACAACGTCGTGATGTTTCATGACCCGTCCGCTCCGGCCGCGCTTCACTCCACGTTCCGGCACCCGCCGACGACGGCTCTGGTCGCCGTCGCAGTGCTCTGCATGCTCTTCGGATTTCTGCAGGTCCGGCGAGGCATGTCGCCGATCAGTCAGCTGCGCAACCGCCTCGCGGCCCTGCACACAGGTGTCGACGCGCGCGTCGGCGGCACGTATCCGTCGGAGGTGCAGCCACTCGTCGACGACCTGAACGCGCTGCTCGACGAGCGCGAGCGGCGCGTCACGCGCGCCGTCGCCAAGGCTGGCGACCTCGCGCACGGCCTGAAGACGCCGCTGGCGGTGCTGGCGCACGAGGCGCAGCAGGCGCGGGCGGCCGGACATGGGCAGCTTGCCGCGGAGATCGATCAACAGATCGATGGCATGCGGCGGCAGATCGACTATCACTTGGCGCACGCGCGATCCGCTGCCGCCTCCGCGTCGCCTGCGGCGCGCGCGTCGGTTGCCGCATCGGCCGAAGGACTTGCCCGCGCGCTGCAACGGCTCCATGCCGAACGAGGCCTCCGCATCGAGGTCGACGCGCCCGCGCTGCATGCCTTCCGGGGACAACGAGAAGATCTCGACGAGATGCTCGGCAACCTGCTCGACAATGCCTGCAAGTGGGCTCGCACCCAGGTCAGGCTCACCTGCTCGAGAGAAGGCGAACAGATCGTGATCGCGGTTGATGACGACGGCCCGGGCATCGAGCCTCCGATGCGAGAGGCCGTCATGCGGCGCGGCGTTCGAGCAGACGTAGTGGCGCAGGGCTCCGGCCTTGGTCTCGCGATCGTTCGCGATCTCGCCGAGGTTTACGGCGGCTCGATTTCGCTGGAGGAATCCCCGATGGGAGGCGCGCGCGCGCAACTGACGCTGCCGGCTCAGGACGTGGTCTAGCGCATGGCCGTCGCGTTGCGCCTGGTCGCCGTCGGACTCCCGATGTACTTCGCCGAGGAGCTGCTGCAGATGCCGGCCTACGTGCGCGAGTCCGATTCGCTGGCGGCGGTCGTGGCGCTCTGCGGTCTGGCCGCGGTCGGCGACGTCGTGATCCTGCTCGGTCTGTGGGCCGCAGCAGCGGCGGCGTTCCGCTCTCCCGCCTGGTTCTCGCCACCGCGACTGCTGCGCTACGCAGCCGTCGTGGCTGGCGGCATCGCCGTCGGCGCGATCATCGAGTGGGTCGCGATCCATCGACTCGGCCTTTGGACATACCCCTCCTGGCAGCCGGTGCTGCCGCCTCTCGGAACCGGTCTCGTCGCGGTGGCCCAGCCAGTGCTCGTGTTGCCCCTGACGTTCTGGTTGATGCATCGCTGGCGCGAAACCGGGCGTCGCAGTTCTTCTATGAGCGGTTGACACCTTGATTGGTTGACACCTCGGCTGGGGCTCGGGTAATGTCTGCCCACCGATGAGCTGTCGGTCGCCGCTCCGCCTCATGCTCGTGGCTCTCGCCGTGCTGGCGGCTCTCAGTCACGTCTGTGCCCTTACGCTCCACGCGGAGGCGCACCACCACGAGCCCGTCGCCCCGCACGCGACGCCGACCGAATCCCACGACGACGGCGCCTCCTGTGAGGCGACTTCACGGGCGCCCTCCTACGCCGTGGCGGCGCTGGCGCCGGTGGCAGTCGCCATCGCCGAGCCGACCCTGCCGCTGCCCGTGTCGCCGGCGCTCGCGTTCCGACCGGTCTTCTCGCGTTCCTCTCCGCTCTTCGTCCTCCACCTGACGCTCCGGATCTAGGCCCCTCTCCGCGCGCGGTCGACCGGTCGTTCCGCGACCGGCAATCCGACGTCGACGGGAGAGGCGCATGCGCATTTGCTGGCTGGTGGTCTTCGTCCTGCTCATCGGGGCCCTGTCCGTGGTCACAGTGAGCCCTTCCGAAGCCGTCCCCGCGTTCGCCCGGCAGTACGACGTCCAGTGCAACGCCTGCCATACCCGGCCGCCGCGCCTGAACCGGTTCGGCGAGCAGTTCCACATGATGGGCTTTCAGATCCCGAGCGCCTCGAGGCCCGAGGGCCTGCTCGGCACGCTGAAAGACGACGGCCCGGCCAAGACACTCCTCGACAGCGTCGCGGTCCGAGTGGTCGGAGGACTCCTCGAGTACTCAGAGTCGCCCCGCGAGACCGAGGTGAAGCTCGAGCCCCCGCACGAGGTTGAGATCTTCATCACCCGGCCCATCACGCCGAATCTCAGCTTCTATGCCGAGCTCGAGTACGAGCCGAACGGGACGGAGTTCTCGCGCGATCGCGGCTTCTTCAACCGGGGCCACACCTTCGGCCTGGGGAAAGAAGCGTTCTTCATGGCCAACCTCGGCAGCCTGTTCGGCCTGCTGGGCGCGCCCACCATGGTGATGGGCGGCCAGACGATGGTCGGCCGGCACGGCGGCAACTCCATGCACGGCCCCATGCTGATGGCCGGGAAGATCGATCCGAGCACGAACTTCTCGTACGCCACGAATCGCCAGCTGATCCTCGACACCGAGCTCGAGTTCGAGAAGGAGCCTGGCGAGGACATCTCGGAGGTTCACCGGCTGCCGATCGTCCCGTACGCCTTCGCGTCGAAGTTCTTCGGCCTGTTCAAGGACCGGGACGAGGGCGAGCCCCAGCTCGTCACCGATCAGGTGATGTACAACACGACCGGGGCCCCCGGAGCCGACTTCCACGCCATGTTCAACGACGTGGTGCTGGGCCAGGTCGGGTTCCTCCAGGAGAACGAGGGATTCAACACCTACGGCGCCATCCGCTTCGACCTGCTCGACCGTCAGGGGTTCACGTTCAACGTCTCGGGTCTCGTCAACTGGGGATTCGGCGGCGTCCGGGCCCCGAACCCGGAGGATCACGAGGAGCCGGGGGATCGCCGTCTCGACCGGCTACGTTACGGGATTGCGGCCAACGCGCGCTGGAAAGGCCTGGACGTGTACGGAGCGCTCATCTTCGACCAGATCTTCGGGTTGCCCAGCGAGTTGCGCCGGGAGTTCGATCGCACCGCGATGGGACTGACCGTGCAGGCCGATTACCTGGCGCACGAGAAAGTGGTGCTTTCGGGCCGGTTCGATCAGCTCTGGGCCGGTGGATTGAAGGACGACAAACTGGACGCCACGGTGGTGACGGCCCAGATTCGCTACTACCCCTGGCAGAACATCGCGTTCTTCATCCGGGACAGCGTGAGCTTGCGCAAGTTCCATGAGGACAATCCGTTGCGGAGCTATCGGAACCAGGTGTTTGTCGGTATCGACTGGGACTTCTGAGGAGACGCGAGGAATGAGAGGCAAGAGCTGGACGATCCTCGGCATCGCAGTCGTGGTCCTGACGCTCGCACTGTGGGTCGAAAGCCCGCGGATGACGCTGGCTGATCCAAATGGCAACGATGAAGAGGAGGGCGCGGGCGGTCACGCCCACGTGCCGGCCCCCCTTCCCTACGCCGACGCGCACGTGCCGATCGGCGTTTGGACGGACCCGAAGATGATCGCCCGCGGCAAGGAGATCTACACCACCAACTGCGCCGTCTGTCACGGCGACTCCGGCGACGGAAAAGGGCCCGCAGGCCTGGCCCTGCCACTGAAGCCGTCGGACTTCCGCGACAAGGCCGGCGTCGCCGAGATGCGCGACAACTACTGGTTCTGGCGTGTCAGCGAGGGCGGGCAAGGGGAGCCGTTCAAGTCGAAAGGCTCGGCGATGCCGCCGTGGAAGAACACCCTCTCGGTCGAGGACCGGTGGGCGGTCATGGCCTACCAGCATACTTTCTCGGGGCACAACGGGCCCCACGTGCCCTGGGAGCATCCCGAGAGCATCGCGGTCGGTCGCGACATCTTCGCGATGGCGTGCGTCGGCTGCCACGGAGTGGAGGGCAAGGGCGACGGTTCGGTCGGCGCGACGCTATCGCCACGACGCTCCCCGCAGCCACGCGATTTCACGACGCGCGACTTCAAGTTCCGCTCGACGCCCTCAGGCCAGCTTCCGACGACCGCCGACCTCGATCGCACCCTCACCGAGGGTGTCCGGGCAGCCGGTGGCGCGCTGACACTCGGCTTGCGGGGTCACCGCATCATGCCGAGTTTCCGGCACATGCCTGAAGAGCAGCGGCTGGAGCTGATCGAGTACGTCAAAACCCTGAACAAGGGTTTCTGGGAACGAGAAGGCGTGAGAGTAGTCGACATTCCCACTCCGCCGCCGATGACGGCCGAGCGCGTGGCCCGAGGCAAGCAGCTCTATGCCGACGCCGAGTGCCTCGCCTGCCACGGCGAGACGGGGCGCGGCGACGGCCCGTCGGCGCCGACGCTGAAGGACAGTCGAGATCTGCCCATCGCCGCTCCTGATCTGAGGAACCCCCGCCGGTTCAAGAACGGCGACCGGCCCGAGGACATCTATCGGACGCTCGTCACCGGCCTGGCCGGTACGCCAATGCCGTCGTACGGCGATTCGCTGGAGCCAGATCAGACGTGGGACCTCGTCTACTACGTGCTGTCCTTGTCGGGTGAGCGGCCGCGGACGGTGCCGCAGGCGTCGAAACCATGACCAAAGGGGTGGACTGATGATCGCCAGATTTTTCGTCGCTGTGGTCCTGGCCGGAGCGCTCTCGGCGCCGGTGCGTGCCGACGAGGCCCCGATCTCGGGGACGGTGAAGGCCGTCGATCCGGCTGCCAACACCGTGACGCTCGAATCGACCACCAAGGGCAAGACGCGCACCGTCGTGGTTCACCTCAAACCCGGTGCGAAGATCGTGAAGTTCAACCGGGCGACGGAGCCGGGCAAGACGGGGTTCGTCGAACAGCCGCTGGCGCTGACCGATCTGAAGCCTGGCTGGATCGTGAGCGCCGAGGCCAAGCACGAAGACAACAAGGAAGTGGCGGATGTCGTCAAGGTGGTTCTCGAGCGGTGACTCCGCGCTGGCGGACCTGCGCCTACCTGGCGTCGGCCGCCATCATGCTGAGCCCGCTCGCGGCACCGGCCCAGCAGCCGTCTCAGCCGGGCCTGGCGCCCCGCTCGGCGCCTGGTGGCGATCCGCACGCGCAGCACGGCACGCCGACGGGCTGGCGGTTCACTTGGCCGAAGGACGACGTCGCCAAGGGCCGCGCCGCCTTCACCAAGTTCGAGTGCTATGCCTGCCACGAGGTGAAGGGAGAGAAATTCCCGGCGCCCCGGGAACCGGGCAAGGTCGGGCCCGAGCTCAGTCACATGGGTCCCCTTCACGAGGTCGATTACTTCGCCGAGGCGGTCCTGAATCCGGGCGCCGTCATCGAACGTGGCATGAGCTACCAGGCGGCCGACGGTTCATCGAAGATGCCGTCGTTCAACGACTCGATGACGGTCCGGGAACTTATCGATCTCGTCGCGTACTTGCGGGCGCTCAAGCCGCCGCCGGGCGGCCAGGGCCATCGCGGTCATTGAGGCTGCAGTCATGGTAGCGATGCGCGCGACGGTCGGCTGGCGTTGTGACGGAGCGATGGCGGCCTGGGCCGTCCCGCCGCTGTTGATCGCCGGGCTTCTCTTTATCCTGTGCACGGTAGATGTTTCCGGCGATCCGGTGCGGCATGACGGCGAGTGCTCGATCGAGGAGGCAGCCGTCGCCGTCGGCACAGCGGCGCCCGCGCCGGCGACCTTCGCCATCGGGGGTGTCTCCGTCCCCAACGTCGTCGTGCCGAGGCGCTGGTTCGGGATCGACGTATCGCCCACCGCCAGGCTGCAGACCCACAGAAGATCTCCACAGCAGCCGCGCGCACCGCCCTCCCTCGCGATCACCTAACCGACCTGAAGTTAGAAATTCGTCCTGAACGCGAGAGGAGACGTCTCATGAGGATGTTGCTGTCACTCCTGCTCCTGTTGAGCGTCATCACCATCATGCCTGGCGCGGCCGCTCGAGATCACGAGCCGCAGTCACCACGAAGTGCCGTCGGCGTGGACAGGCGCTGACGTCCAGCGCGGCGGCCGGCTCGGGAGTCCCCCGGGCCGGCCGGCCGGGCACTCATCCGCAGGAGGCGGTCATGAACCGTACGCTCGAAGATCTTGCCGTGGCATTCGGCGAGTGTCGTCTGCAGACGCCCACCGGACGCCTGTTCAAACCCGCAGCCCCGGTCGATCTCGCACATGCGCTCGGCGGGCGCGTGGCCGGTCGGCTTCTGCGCGATCGGCTCCAGTCCATCATCGATTTCGCGCTGAGCACGCCTCATCTGGCGGCCAGCACGGCGGTCGGTCTCTTGCCCATCGGCGACCGCTCTGGATTCCTCTGCATGCGGAGGGCCGGGGCACCAACGCAGGTGCTCGCTGCGGTCGTGACGAAGCGCATGGAAACGCCGGTCTCGGTGTTCTTCGTTGATCTGCTGGGCTCCAACGGCCACGCCTACGGTGTCAGGGCCCTCGAGCACCCGCCAGTATTCATCGCGAACCGGTCTCCTGAGCTGCTTCGCCACGCTTTCGTGCTGGAGGGGTTCACGGCCTGGATGCGTTGGGCCGAACGCCACGGAGTCGACCCGTGGCCGGTACTGCAGCGCGAGGTGGCGGAGCGATGGGGCCGTGGCGACTGGGACGATCTGAGCAATGCGGCGCGTCGCCGCTCCCTGGTGCGTCTCTCCCTGGCGATCGCGTATGTCGAACGTCCCGCCGCGATGCCGATGCCGTCATGCTCGAAGGCACCGAAGGCAAGATGAAGCGCTAGTGTGATTCTCGACGCGATGAGACGCCTTTCGCGCTGGCGGTGGTTGATCCTGGCCGCCCTCATCGCCCTTTTCATCGTGCTTGGTTATCTGGGTGTCGGCGAGTGGCGTGATGGCTCAGCCATGACTGTGGCCGTCAGGGTGCCCCCGTTGAGTGATCAGGCTCGAACTGGTCGCGAAGCATTCGATCGGCTGTGCGCCGCCTGTCACGGCGCCAACGCGGCCGGCAGCGCCGCCGGGCCGCCGCTCGTGCACAGGATCTATGGGCCAGGCCATCATGCCGACGTCGCCTTCGTGCTTGCGGCCCAGCGCGGGGTACGTGCGCACCACTGGCGCGTCGGTGACATGCCACCACAGCCGCTGGCGCGCGTGAAGGAGGTCGAGCTCATCGTGCGCTACGTGCGAGAGCTACAGCGCGCCAACGGCATCGAGTGAGCGGTCCGCGAGGGCCCACCGATGAGCGGAGGCCCAGGGGTCGAAGCTCCACTGGAGGAGAAGGCACGTCGTCTACTCACCGCCGCCCTTGCGCCGCCGTGGGGTCCGCGGCGGTAGGTGGCGCAGGTGACGGCGCCCGGTATCGCGTTTCCCTCGGGCGATACGATCGAATCGGGCGGCGATGGCGGAAGCATCGCCCACGCGACAGGAGGAAGTCATGGGCAGGATGTTGCGATCGGTGTCACTAGGGTTGCTCGGCCTTGCGCTGGCCTTGCAGGTCTCGCCGGTCGCGGGCCAGTGGATCACGCGCGATCATCGCTGGCAGCCGCGCGGAGCCTGGAACTGGGCCGTGCCGCGCCGACTGCCGGAACTTTTCCGGGAGTTCAATGGTATCGACTTCGGCCACGCTCACCTCGCCGAGACCTTGCTCCGTACGCAGGACCCGCCGCAGGTGGAGACGGCGCGGCTGGAGATCCTCGACTTCATCTTCAGCAGCCCGCCGGTGCCGCCCGACGAGGAGCAGGTCGCGCCGACCTTCGTCCGGATGGTCTGGGAAGCGCAGCGGACGTTCAACTGGGCCCACACCTTCCACCGCAGCCTCTACGATCTCTTCGCCTCAGATGCGGTCCAGGACAAGGAAGCCGTCTACCGGCAGCTGCTGGCGAACTACCTGAACAAGCCGGAGGCCATCACCGCCCACCGCCTCGATCATCACGGCAAGCTGTGGAGCTTCACTGAATCCAAGGCGTTCCGGGACACGTTCCGCACGTTCAACACCCAGATCTGGTCGTACCACTGGCTGCAGGCCGCGACCTACGACGTGCAGCTGATGGGCGGTGCCGCCCGGCAGCGCGAGCTCATGGCGAAGATCATCGAGCACTACCACGGCTACCTGCCCGTCGAGTGGCTGTTCATGCCGATGCTTCCCGAAGGCGCGCCCGGGTTCACACGCCGCTTCCCGGAGGCGGCGGCGATCTTCGACAATCTCCACATGCTCCACGACAACATCGACGACGTCCTCAGCCGGCCCGATCTCTACCCCACGGCCGCCACCAAGCGCGCGGCGATCCTCAAGATCCTGCCAATTTACTTGCACCGGAACCACGAACCGACCGAGCGCTATGCGGAGTACCACGAGCCCGCGGCTCAGGCGCACGGCGGACACGGCGGCCACGCCATGGCCCAGATGGGGCCCAGGCCGCCGTCCGCGCAAGACGTTCTCGAGGGGCGAACGGCACCCAAGCCGAGTCAGGAGCTCAAGCCAGCCCAGGAGGGCGACCATGGGAAGCACTGACCGTGCTCGGGTCGCGGTCGTCGGCTTGCTGACTCTCGCCGTCGTGCTCGGGGGAAACGTCCCGGCCTCGGCCATCGACCACAAGAATCTCGACGAGGGGAGGCCACTCCGGCTCGAGGACGCCTACCCCATCGCCGTCGGCGAGGTCGCGCTCGAGGCCGGCGCCGGCTTCACGCTGCAGCGCAAAGAACCGAACCGGGGCGAGTTCCCACTCCAGCTTCTGTGGGGGGCGCTGTCCAATCTCCAGCTAGAGATCGGATCGGCGCTGCTGACCGACCCGCACGCCGTGGAGGAGCAGACGAAGTCGGGCGATCTGCAGCTGGACGCGCTCTACAACTTCAACCAGGAAACATTGTGGGTGCCGGCATTCGCCGCCAAGCTCCAGGTCAACCTGCCGACGGGCGTGGACTCATCCGGCGTAGACGTCGAGCTCAAAGGTATCGTGACGAAGTCGTTCGACCGCCTGTCACTTCATTTCAACGCGGGCTACGAGTTCCTGAACGGCACATCCGGCGGGGAGCGTGAAGGCCGATACGAGCTGGTACTGGGGGCCAGTCTCCCGATCGGCGCGCCGCGCTACACCCGCACGACACTCGTCGCGGACCTGTTCACGGAGCAGTCAGTCCGGCGCGGTGAGGACAACGTGGTGGGCGTCGAGCTCGGGTTCCGACATCAGCTCACCCCCCGGCTCGTGATCGACGCGGGCCTCGGGACCGAATTCGCTGGACCCGCGGACCGGGCGCCGCTGTTCGGTCGCATCGGCGCCTCGTTTGCCTTCTGAGGCTTCGTCCAGTGCCTCGGCGCGTCGTGATCGATGAAGATTTGTGTCGGTCTCATGCGGGCAGAGCTCTGTCGAGCGTGTGACTACAATCGACCTCATGGGCGAGCCGATCGCGCCCGACGTCATCGAGACTCTCGTCGCGCAGCACGAGCGCTTCCTGCGGTTCATGGAGCCTCGGGTCGGCAGCCGTGCCGTCGCCGAGGAGCTGCTACAGGCGGCTTTCCTCAAGGCGCTCGAGCGGAAGGACGACCTGCGCGAGCAGGAGAGCGCGGTCGCCTGGTTCTACCGTCTCTTGCGCAATGTGCTGATCGATTTCTACCGCCGTCGGGACGCCGAGCGGCGCGCCCTGGAGGCCAGCGCCCGCGAGGCAGCACTGACGGCCGCCGACGAGGCGTCGCTGGAGGACGCCGTCTGCCAGTGCGTGCACGCCCTGATTCCCACGCTCAAGCCGGGGTACGCCGATCTCCTGCGCGCGGTGGAGATCGACGGCTGCAGCCTCGCCGAGGCCGCCGCGCTCGCGGATATCACGCCGGGCAACGCGACCGTCCGCTTGCACCGGGCGCGGCAAGCGCTCCGCAAGCAGCTCGCGCTTGCCTGCGGCACGTGCACCGAGCACGCTTGTCTGGATTGCACGTGCCGGGCGAACGAGGCGCGGTGACGGGCGCCGGACGCCGACTGTAATGTCTCACCGCCTCGTCCGTCTGCATGGGCGAGGAAGGAGGCGCCCGTGAATAACCAACACGACCACCACGGCACAGCGGCCGCGACCGCTGCGCCCGCGGCCGGCACGATCTACACCTGCCCCATGCACCCGGAGGTCCGGCAGCCGGGGGCGGGCACCTGCCCCAAGTGCGGCATGACACTGGAGCCGGTGGCGCCGGCGGGGCCCACGCGCGCCCGGGTCGAGTACACCTGCCCGATGCACCCGCAGATCGTGCGCGACCGGCCTGGCAGCTGCCCGATCTGCGGCATGGCGCTGGAGCCGCGCACGGTCTCGGCAGAGGCGGAGGAGGACAACGTCGAGCTGCGCGACATGACGCGCCGGTTCTGGAC
>OCZV010000931.1_pt1 | contig 10430 bp, 11 predicted proteins | sample 1539051 | NCBI WGS metagenome assembly OCZV01 (sample SAMEA3113581, study PRJEB22503) | soil metagenome
ACGACTACTTCGCGATCGGCCTCGGGGTCGAGGCGGTGAGCCCGCTCGAGATGGCGCGGGCCTTCGCGACCCTGGCGGCGGGCGGCAAGCGCGTGGACGGCACCGTCCTCGGGAACCGGCCGCGGGCCGTGCTGCGTGTCGAGGACGGCGCCCGCGTCGACTCGAACGACGCGGCGCGGAAGCAGGTGGTCGACCCGAACGACGCCGCGCTGGTCACGTCAATCCTCGAGCGCGTGGTCACCGAGGGCACGGGCGAGCGGGCGGAGCTCGAGCATCGGCCGGTGGCCGGCAAGACGGGGACGACGGAGCACTACGGCGACGCATGGTTCGTCGGCTACACGCCCCAGCTCGCCGTTGCGGTCTGGGTGGGCTATCCGGACAAGCTCGTGCCGATGGAGACCGAGTTCGAGGGCGATGCGGTCGCCGGCGGGACCTTCCCGGCGCTCATCTGGAAGACGTTCGCCAGGAACGCGCTCTCGCACCTGGACGAGCCGGTCGAAGGCTTCCCGTCCCCCTCCTACGAGTCCCTCGAGCCACGGCAGGTCGTCTACCGGAACAACCGCTGGCTCGTCGACAACGGCAACTGCCGCGACTCCCACGAGGTGCTCTTCTTCGTGGGCTCGGGCCCGGACGACCTCGCGTCGTGCAAGCCGAACGAGGTCGACGTCCCCAACGTCGTCGGGTCCCGCCAGAGCCTCGCCGAGAGCCGCCTCCTCTCCATGCCGTTGACGCCGGAGGTGATCTGGCGACCGGCGCGGCCCGGCGAGCGGCTCGGGCTCGTCACGGAGCAGATCCCCGCGCGTGGGACGCTCTCCTCCTGGAGCACTGTTCGCATCGTGCTCCCACGCTCCCGAAACGGTCGCATCCCCAACGTGGTCGGGCTCACGCTCGAGCGGGCGCGAGCCCGCCTCGCCCAGCGCCGGCTCGCCGGCGACGTGCGCGCCTACGCCGACGGCGAGCCCGAGGGCGTCGTGGTGGCGCAGTTCCCGCGGGCCGGACGGGCCGCCGTGCGGAACATGACGATCCGCCTGGTCGTCTCCCGCGGCTGAGCCGTGCCCTTCGCGGACACGACGGGGTCTGACCACGGCCAGGGCCGGTCTGGACCGGGCTACCGGGCGACCTCGGCAAACCGGCGGCTGATGAAGCTCGAGCCGGCGAGGCCGTAGCGCCACGGGAGGTCGGCGGCCCGCGTGATCCCGACGCGAGGGCCGCGCGCGACGGCGACGCGGTCCTCCGTCGCAAGCAGCGCGAACGGGGGCTCGTCGAGCGCGAGGCCGTCGTGGGCGGCCGTGACTCCGAGGGCCTGGCAGAGGCGTCCGGGGCCCGCGCAGAGGAGGCGCTCGTCCTCCAGGCCGCGCCGCTCCCGCATGCGCTCGAGTCCGTGCGTCGGCTCGAGCGCCCGGACGAGCACGGCCTCCGTCACCCCCTCACGCCCGCAGACGAGGTTGAGGCACCAGTGGATGCCGTAGGAGCGGTAGACGTACGCGTGCCCCGGCGGCCCGAACATGGTGCGGTTGCGGGCGGTCTCGCCGCGGAAACCGTGGCTCGCCGGGTCGCCGGCATCGTAGGCCTCCACCTCGACGACCCGTCCGCCGACGCCCTCCACGAGGAGGGTCGCCCCGACGAGATCGGGCGCGACCTCGTGGACGCTTCGCGCGAAGAACCCCCGCCCCAGCGGTGTCAAAAGAGCTGCTCGGCCTCCGGCGGTCGCGCGCTCGCCTCGAGGAGCTTGCGGGCCCGCCGGCCGAGGTCACCGAGGTCCACCCGGCCCTTCTCGGCGTCGACGGCGATCCGCTCGGCGAAGGAGAGTGCCTCGTCGAGCAGGCGCGAGCCGGCCGCGACGTCCTGGCCCATGTCGTGGAGGATCGTGCGCTCGGTGCGGCTCGCGACGATCGGCTCCGCGACGCCGTCCACCCAGACGAGCGTCCGCCGGCCACCGCCGCGGTCGTCGCCGCGGATCGGCTCGAGCGCATAGATCTTGTCGGCGCGCGCGTACTTGCCGAACCCGAGGAAGACCATCCGGGACGCGCCGTTCGTCACGGCGGGATTATTCCAGGGCGCGCCGGAGGGCCTCGACGACGCGCTCCTGGTCGTCGGCCGGAAGCCGGGCGTGGAAGGGCAGGGCGAGCGAGCGGGCGCTCGCGTCCTCCGACGCCGGCAGCATGCCCTCCCGGTAGCCGAAGCGCTCGCGGTAGAAGGGCTGGAGGTGGATGGACGGCAGGTACGGCTTGCTCACCACGCCCTGCTCGGCGAGGCGCGCCATGACGCCGTTGCGGTCGACGCCCTCCGCGAGGCGGACGACGTAGACGAACCACGACCGGCGGTGCTCCGCGTCGTCGGCGAGCGGGGCCTCGACGCCGTCGACCTGTGCGAGGAGCTCGCCGTAGCGCGCCGCCACCTCGGCCCGGGCGGCCAGGATCTCGTCGAGGCGCTCCAGCTGGGCGAGGCCCAGCGCCGCCGAGAGGTCGTCGAGGCGGTAGTTGTAGCCGAGCCGTGCGTGCGTGAGCCATTCGCCGGAGTCGCTCCGCCCCTGGTTGGACAGGCTCTTCAGCAGCGCCCACTCCTCCTCGGATGCCACCGCGACGGCGCCTCCCTCCCCGGTCGTCATCTGCTTGTTGGGGTAGAAGGCGAAGACGGCGGGGCGGCCCGAGGAGCCGACCGGCCGGCCGCGGTACTCGGCCCCGAGCGCCTCGCAGGCGTCCTCGACGATCGCCAGCCCGTGCCGCTCCGCGACCGTCTCGAGCTCGTCGAGCTCCGCCGGGTAGCCGAAGATGTGGACGGGGAGGATCGCCTTCGTCCGCGGCGTGATGGCCGCCTCGACGGCGTCCGGGTCGACGTTGAGCGTCCGCGGGTCGACGTCCGCGAAGACTGGCGTCGCGCCCTCGTAGAGCGCGCAGTTCGCCGAGGCGACGAACGAGAACGGCGTCGTCACGACCTCGTCGCCGGGGCCGATCCCGGCGAGCCGCATGGAGAGGTGGAGCCCGGCCGTCCCGCTCGAGACGGCGGCGACCCGCCCGGAGCCGACCCGCTCGGCCAGGGCGGCCTCGAAGCGGTCGACCATCGGCCCGAGCGAGAGTTGCCCGGAGCGAAGCGTCTCGAGCACGAGCTCCTCCTCCCGCCCGTCGATCCAGGGCGCGGAGAGAGGAATCGTGCGTGTCAAGAGCCCGGCGCCGCCGGGGTCTTCTCGGTGTACTCGAGCCACCGCGAGAAGCGGTCGTCCCGGCCGCGGACCACCTCGAAGAACACGTCCTGGATCGCCTTGGTCACCGGCCCGGGGGCACCGACCTCGTGGTCGTCGACCGAGCGCACGGGCGTCACCTCGGCGGCCGTCCCGCACATGAAGACCTCGTCCGCGACGTAGAGATCCGACCTGATGAGCTGCCGCTCGTGCACGGCGTAGCCCAGCGTCTGGGCGATCTCCATGACCGCTTGCCGGGTGATCCCGGGCAGGATCGAGGCGGACAGGTCCGGGGTCGAGATGACCTCGTCCTTGACGACGAAGACGTTCTCGCCGGAGCCGTCGGCGACGTAGCCGTCGTCAGTCAGCAGGATCGCCTCCTCGTAGCCGGCGCGGGTCGCCTCGATGACCGCCAGCATCGAGTTGAGGTAGATGCCGGTCGCCTTGGCGGCGTGCGGGATCGTGTTCGGCCCGACCCGCTTCCAGGACGAGACCTTCGCGCGGATGCCCTTGGCGAGCGCGTCCTCGCCGAGATAGGCACCCCACGGCCAGCTCATGATCACGACATCGACCGGGTTCGTCCCCGGATGGACGCCGAGCTCGCCGTAGCCGTAGAACGCGATCGGCCGCAAGTAGCACTCGGAGAGGCCGTTCTCGCCGATCAGCTCGTGGCAGGCCCGCCGCAGCTCGTCGACGGAGTGCGGCAGCTCCATCTGCAGGAGCCGCGCCGACTGGCCGAGCCGCTCGAGGTGGTCCGTGAGCCGGAACACCGCGGGCCCGTTGTCGGTCTCGTAGCAGCGGATCCCCTCGAAGACGCCGGAGCCATAGTGGAGGCCGTGCGCGCCGACGTGGACTTTCGCGTCCCCCCAGTCGACGAGCTCCCCGTTCATCCAGATCTTCGCCGTCTCGCGCACGGGCCGAAGGTTACTCCAAGCCGGCGTCGACGGGCCGGGCGCGGGCGAGCCGGACGAGGTCGGCCGGCGCGAGCGCGGCCATGTGCCTGCTCGAGCCCGCGCCGATCCAGACGAGCTCGTGCGCGAGCAGCGCGCGGTCGATGAGCACCGTCTGGATCCCGGGCAGCGGGAAGGGCGCCACGCCGCCCGCCGAGAACCCGGTGAGCTCCTGGACCGCGTCGGCGCCGACCGCCTTCACGCGGTCGCAGCCTGCCGCGACGGCGATCTTCGCGGTATCTGCTCGCCGGTCGCCGGGCACCATCACGACGATCGCCCGCCCGTCGCAGGAGAAGACGAGCGACTTGACGATCCGGTCGACGGAGGTGCCGGTCGCCGCCGCGGCGTCCGCGGCTGTGGGCGTCCCGTCCCGGAACTCCTCGATGCGCGCCTCGACCCGTCCCTCGCGCAGCGCGCGCGCGACGCGCTGCACGGGCTCCGGCCACTCCGCACTCATTCGCGCTCCAGCGCGATCGCGCGCGGGTCCATGAGACCGGGTTCCGCGTCGATGCGCTCGAGCAGCTCGGGCGGGATGGGGCTGTCGAGGGTGAGCACCATGAGCGCGCGGGCCTCGGGCCGGTTCCGGGACACGGCCATGTTGGCGATGTTCACGCCCGCCTCGCCGAGCAGGGTCCCGATGCGGCCGATCATGCCCGGCCGGTCGTCGTTCACGACGAACAGCATGAGCGGCTCGAGCATGATCTCGATCTCGTAGCCGAGGGCGTGCACGAGGCGGGGCTCGTTCTCGCTCCCCATGACCGTGCCGCCGACCGTGAACTCCTCGCCGCCCGCGACGGCGGTGACCACGACGACGCTGCGGTAGTCCCGCGACGCGCGCCGGCGCTCCTCGCGCACCTCCATCCCCCGCGCCTGCGCGACGAGCGGCGCGTTCACGTAGTTGACGGGCTCCTCGACCCGCCCCTGGAACGCGCCGTTCAGGACGGCGACGGTGAGCAGGCGGGTGTCGCGCTCGGCCAGCTCGCCCAGGTAGCGGAGGTCGAGGCGCGCCGCGCTCCCGCCGGCGAGCTCGACCGCGAGCGCGCCGAGCTTCGCGGCGACGGGGAGGTACGGGCCGAGCACGTCGAGGTCCTCCGCGGCGACGGCGGGGATGTTGACGGCGTTCGTCACCACGCCCCCTTCAAGCGCCGCCGCGACCTGCTCCGCGACGATGATGCCGGCGCGGTCCTGGGCCTCGTGCGTCGAGGCGGCCAGGTGCGGTGTCACGACGACGTTCTCGAGCCCGAGGAGCGGCCCCGAGTACGGCTCCTCCGAGAAGACGTCGAGCGCGGCGCCTGCGAGCTTCCCGCTCTCGAGCGCCTCGAGCAGCGCGGCTTCGTCGACCAGCTCGCCGCGGGAGACGTTCACGAGCCGGGCGCCGTCCCGCATCCGCGCGATCTGCTCGCGGCCGACGAGCCCGCGCGACTCCGGCGTGAGCGTCGCGTGGAGCGACACGAAGTCCGACCCGGCGAGGAGCGCCTCGAGCGTCTCCGCACGCTCGGCCCCGAGCTCCCGGAAGCGCTCGGGCGCCACGTAGGGGTCGTGGGCGAGAACGCGCATCTCGAGCCCGCGCGCGCGGCGCGCGACCTGCTGGCCGATCCGCCCGAAGCCCACGAGGCCGAGCGTCTTGTCCGCAAGCTCGAGGCCGCCGAAGCGGCCGCGCTCCCAGCGGCCCTCCTTGAGGGCGGCGTGCGCCTGCGGGATCCGGCGCGTGAGGGCGAGAAGGAGCCCGATCGTGTGCTCGGCAGCCGAGATGACCGTGGACTGCGGGGCGTTCGCGACCACGATCCCCCGCTGCGAGGCCGCCTCGACGTCGACGTTGTCCACCCCCACGCCGGCGCGCCCGATGACCTTCAGCCGCGTGCCGCGCTCGATCACGTCGGCGGTCAGCCGCGTGCCGCTCCGGATGATGATCGCGTCGTAGTCGCCGATGCGCTCGGCGAGGTCGCCGTCGCTCTCGACGTCCACGTCGAAGCGCGCGCGAAGGAGCTCGACTCCCGCCTCCGCGATCGGCTCGCGGACGAGGATCTTCACGCCGCGACTGGCCCGGCGTACGCCTCGAGCGCCGCCGGCACGGCCGTCCCCCGCTCGAGGTCGGCGCCGACCTCGACGAGCTCCCGCTCGAGCGCCGCCAGCGCGACGACGACGTCGTTCTGATCCACGTAGCCGATGTGGCCGAAGCGGACGATCTTCCCGCGAAGCTGGCCCTGGCCGCCGATGACGGTCACGCCGGAGCGCTCCCGCATGCCGGCGACCACCGCCTGTCCGTCCACGTCCGCGGGCATCCGAATCGCCGTGACGACGGCGGCCCGGTCTTCGTCCGGCGAGAAGAGCTCGAGCCCCATAGCCTTGACGCCCGCGCGGGCGGCGCGACCGAGCCGGACGTGGCGCTCGTGGGCCGCTGCGAGGCCCTCGGCGAGGAGCAGGTCGAGGGCGACGTCGAGGCCGCGGACGAGCGAGATGGCCGTCGAGAACGGGCTCTCCCCTTTGGCCTGTGCCGTGAGCGTGCGGCGCCAGTCCATGTAGTAGCGGGGGGAGGCGGCGGACTCGGTGGCGTCGAGAGCTGCCGGGGAGATGGCCGCGAAGGCGAGCCCCGCCGGGCACATGAGCGCCTTGTGGGAGCTCGTCAGGACGACGTCGAGGCCCCAGTCGTCGGTCTCGACCGGGACGGCGGCGAGGCTCGAGATGGCGTCGACCGCGACCAGCGCGCCGGAGCCGGCCAGGCGCGCGGCGGTCGCCTGCACGTCGGCCACGACCCCCGTCGACGTGTCCGAATGGGTCAAGTAGACAGCGCGGGCGCCGCCGAGCTCCTCGAGCCGCGCGCCGATCTCGTCCGGGCTCGGGGTCTCCCCCCACTCGTAGCGCAGGTGGTCGACGGCGATGTCGTAGCCCTCCGCGATCGCCGCCCAGCGCTCGCCAAAGTACCCGTGCGAGACGACGAGCACGCGGTCGCCGGGCGAGCAGAGGTTGGCGACGGCGCTCTCCATCGCGGCCGTGCCGGCCGAGGTGAAGAGCAGCACGTCGTTCGTGGTGCGATAGACCGTCTGGAGACGTTGGAGCACGCTCGCGAAAGTCCCGCGGAAGTCCGCCGAGCGGTGGTGGATCATCGGCAGGGCCGTCGCCGCGAGGACCTCGGGAGGCACCGGCGTCGGCCCGGGCGTCACGAGGTAGCGCTTCTCGGGCATGCCTCCTGAGGTTAACTGACGGCCGACCCCGTGGAAGCGCTCCTCGCCTTCGCCGCCGCCCTCCTCTCGCTCAGGCTCGCGGGACTCCTCGCGCGCCGCCGGCGCGCGGGCGGGCCGCCCCAGCTCGCCGCGTGGGCCGCGTCCCTCGCCGCGTACGCCGCGGCCTCGGGGGCGCTGGCCTGGGGCGCGGCCGCCGGCTGGGGCGACGAGGCCTTCCGCGTCTACTACCTCTTCGGGGGCCTGCTCACCGCGCCGCTCCTGGGGGTCGGGTCCCTCCTCCTCGCCGGGCGACGCTGGGCCACCCCGCTCGGCCTGCTCTACACCGGCCTCGCCGTCGGCGTCGCGCTCGCCGTGCCGCTGACCGCCCCCGTCAGCGGCGAGTCGATCCCGGAGGCCCAGGAGCACCTCGACTTCGTCCCGGCCCGCCTGGTCGCCGTGCTCGGCAACACGCTCGGGACGCTCGCCGTCGTGGCGATCGCGCTCCTCACGATCCGGCGCCGCCCCCTCGGCAACGCGCTGCTCCTGGCCGGAGTGACCGTCGCGGCCGCCGGCAGCGGGCTCGCCGGCACGGGCGTGGCCGAGACGGCCGGGTTTGTCGCGGCGGCGGCGCTCCTTCTCTACGCCGGCTTCGTCACGCCCTCGGCCCGGCGCGACCGGGAGGAAGGACACCGCCGCTCCGTTCCCGGCATCCTGCAGAGGTGACCGTCCGTCAGGAACGTGTCCTCCGGCGGGGAAAGCGCGAGGTTCACCTCTCGAGCGCCGACCGGGTGCTCTTCCCCGAGGACGGCGTGACGAAGGGCGATCTCTGGGACTACTACGCCGCCGTCGCGCCGGCGCTCGTCCCGCACCTCGAAGGCCGGCCGTTCACGATGAAGCGCTTCCGCGAGGGAGCGGCCGGCGGCTTCTTCTTCCAGAAGGACGCCCCCAAGGGCATGCCGGACTGGATCCCGACGAAGCGGTTCCGCACCTGGCCGCGCGAGGGCGAGTCGCGGCTCGTCGACTTCCCCCTCGTGAACGACGAGCTCGCCGTCCTCTGGATGGTGCAGATGCACTGCATCGACATGAACGCCTGGTACTCGCGGGTCGACAAGCCCGAGCGGCCCGACTTCGTGCTCTTCGACCTGGACCCGCCCGACGGGGAGTTCGGCCTCGGCGTACGCGTGGCGCACCTCGTCCACGGCCTGCTCGACGAGCTCGGGGTCAGCGGCTACGTGAAGACGAGCGGCGCGGACGGGGTCCACGTGCTCGTCCCGGTGACGCGCCGCTCCACATTCGACCAGGCCCGCGAGTTCGCCGACGGCGTCGCGCAGGTGCTCGCCGAGCGCCATCCCGGCCTCGTCACGACGGAGTGGCGCAAGGCCAAGCGCCGCGGCGTCTTCCTCGACGCACGCCAGAACGGCTGGGGGAAGACGATCGCGAGCGTCTACTCGGTGCGCCCGAAGCCCGGCGCGCCGGTCTCCACCCCGCTCCGCTGGGAGGAGCTCACCGAGGACGTCACGCCGCGCGACTTCGGCATGGCGGAGGCGCTCGACCGCCTCGAGCGTCACGGCGACCTGTTCCGGCCCGTCCTCGAGGAGCCGCAGGCCCTCGCGCCGGCCCGCCGGGAGCTCGAGAAGCTCAGTCGCCGATCGCCTTGAGCACGACGCGCTTACGGCGCCGGCCGTCGAACTCGGCGTAGAAGACCTGCTCCCAGGGGCCGAGGTCCAGCCGTCCGTCGGTGATCGGAAGGACGACCTGGTGCGCCATGAGCTGGCGCTTCAGGTGGGCGTCGGCGTTGTCCTCCCCGTTGTTGTGCCGGTAGCGGTCGGTCGGCGCGTGCGGAGCGAGGCGCTCCAGCCAGTCGTCGAGGTCCTGGATGAGCCCGGCCTCGTCATCGTTGACGTAGACGGCCGCCGTGATGTGCATGGGGTTCACGAGCACGAGGCCCTCGCGGATCCCGGAGCGGCGGACGAAGCCCTCGACGTCCGGCGTGATGTTGAGGTAGTCCCGCCGGTTCGGCGTCTCGAAGGTCAGGTAGTCGGTCGCGTGCTTCATGGAGGGGAGCGTAGACCCCGGCCACCCGCACGGCGGCGGTTCGGCTGGCCGCACCGCTAGACGGGAGCCCGCTTCATTGTCGCGCCGCCCCGCGACCGGCAGCCTGGGGACATGAACTCCCGCACCGCGATCTCCCTTCCGAAAGGACGAAGGACGATGCTCGGAAAGATCTGGACGACCCTCTTCTTGGCCTATAGCGCAGCGGCTGTCCCACTGTTCGTGTGGGCGCTCGCGAGCCTGGCGTGAGCGCCGACTCGGCGCGGCGCCGTCACACGGCTCGCGAGAAGACCACCCTGTCCGCCCCGGGCCCGTCGTAATCGGACTGCGGCGGGCCCGATCCGCTTCCGATCAGCCGCCGAGCTTCTCGCGCAGGCGGTCGTTCACGACACGCGGGTCGGCCTTGCCCTGCGTCTGCTTCATGACCAGGCCGACGAAGAAGCCGAGCAGCCCTTCCTTGCCGCCGCGGTAGGCCTCCACCTGGCCCGGGTTCGAGGCGAGGATCTCGTCGATCACCGGATCGAGCGCCGAGGCCTCCGAGACGGTCGTCTCCTCGAGGTAGCGCTCGGCGGCGAAGCCCTCGTCGCCGCTCGCCGCCAGGGCGTCGAGAAACGCCTGGCGGGGAATGCGGTCGCGCGCCTCGATGAGCTTCGCGAGCTCGTCGCCGTTCACCGCCTCGGGGTCCACCCCGGCCGCCGCGAGCTGGTTCATGAGGACGTTGGCGACGGCGCGCCGGTCGTCCCCCGGGACGCGTGCGTAGAGCTCGTCGCGGCCGCTCGTCACGAGGCCGTAGGCGAGGTCGAAGTCCACCTCGCCCTCGAGGCGGCGGATGCGCGCGCCGGGGGGCTCGCCGATCTCCGCGCGCGCCCGCTCGACCAGCTCGGGCGGCGGCTCGACGGCGACGAGGTCGGGCTCCGGGAAGTAGCGGTAGTCGTGCGCCTCCTCCTTCGAGCGCAGCGAGGTGATGGCGCCGGTGGAGGGGTCGTAGTGGAGCGTCTCCTGCACCACCTCCCGGCCGTCGCGCAGGAGCGCCTCCTGGCGCGAGACCTCGGCCTCGTGGACTTCTTCAAGCTTACCTTCAAGGAGGTT